>Ga0268266_10006942_pt1 | contig 10299 bp, 10 predicted proteins | sample KBSS13metaG_FD_190356 | JGI IMG/M metagenome (GOLD analysis project Ga0268266, IMG submission 190356) | Switchgrass rhizosphere microbial communities from Kellogg Biological Station, Michigan, USA - KBS S1-3 metaG (SPAdes) (version 2) | ecosystem: Host-associated > Plants > Roots > Rhizosphere... | reverse complement strand
ATTACCATTCAAAGTAGCAGTAATTGTGCCTGCAGAAAAATTGCCAGAACCATCACGTAATACGAGTGTGTTTGGCGTGTTAGCGCTTGTACCAGTTGTTGCTGTATTTGCTACTTTGCCTGCAGTGGAAATTGTTGCTAATTTGGTATCAGCAATTGCAGCTGATGCTGATACATCAGCATTCACAACAAGAGAACTAGATAATAATCCTGATGCATCATTATGGATGACACCAGCCGTGGTTAAATCGGGTAATTGTAAATTGCCGTTAATGATAGCGTTATTTATAGATAAGTTACCACTGATTGATTGATCAACAATTGATAAATTATTGACGCATAAATTAGGTATACAATTATTAACTGTAAGGTTATCTATAATAACATCATTGGCAGATAAAGTAGTTGAAATAGTAAGGTGGCTGATTACTGAATCGAGTACTGATGAAATTATTATTAAATTATCAATAGATCCATTTGTTATAATTGCATCATTGACGGATAATGTTCCGCTGATAATAACATCATTAGTTGATAAATTATTGATACATAAATTATCTATACAGCTGGTGACAGATAAGTTATTGATTGTTATGTTATTAAGGGAACCATTTGTTATAACAGCATCATTAGCAGACAATGTTCCGCTAACGGTAATATCATCGGTTGATAAATTATTAATACATAAATCATCTATACAGTTTGTGACAGATAAATTATTAGTGAGTAGGTTATTAATACATAACGTATCTATGCAGCTTGCTATGCTTAAATTATCTAGGATAAGCGAATTTAAAATAGCCTTTTCTGCAGATAAAGTTCCATCTACTTGAACATTGTCTCGGAAATGGGCTAATCTTCTGACAGATAAACCTCTTCTTGCTCGTAAATGTCGATGTATTTTTCCTCGACCTTTAACTTTTAAATGTTTGTTTAATTTCAAAGTTGGTAAATGTCGCGCTCGAGTTAATTCCTTATTATATTGGGATTCATCAAGAGTAGTTGTTTGTAGTTTTTTAGTTGCATCTAATTCTTCATTGATAAATTTATCCACGATAGCGTTAAATTTTTTATAAAGTTCTTTTAATTCTTTAGCGGGCATTTTTGTAGAATTTTTTTGTAAAACGCTTTCTGCATATTCCAAAGCTTCAAACATGATATCAGATGATTCACAGGGTATTTGTTTTTCAAGGTGATCAATTATTAAATCAAGAATGCTTTTTTTATTAAGATCCAGTTGTTTGATCTGTTTAAATATGTTTTGTAAATTTTTGGATTGATTCAAAGGAACAAATGCTTTTTGATGAGAGTCATTAAATTCTTGGTGAGGTGCGGCTGATATTGATGAAGGTATGATGAGAAATGTTGATGCAAAGAATAGACGTAGAAATAAAACAGAAATAGTTTTCATAAGGACCTTTCGGTTGAATTAGTGATTGTGACTTGATTAATAAAGAATCATAAATATTCTTTATTAATCAATAGTTATATTTTTTAGGAAGAAAAAGGGTCTCATGGGGGTATAAAGGGAGATTGTTTCTTTATTGACTAGTTCTGTCTTTTTGATATAGTAAAAACTAATGTTTAAATTAGTTTCTGCCTCAGGAGGCGTAATCATGTCAATCACTACTCATCGAGAAATTTACTTATAAAAACTAAAATGTTTTGTAAGATAGGTAGATTTCTTTTTATTTATATGGAACTAATCCATAAATTTCTAATTTTTATGCTGTTTTTATATATATGTTATATGGTTATATTGATGCCAATCTGTGCGTTCAATCATGTTTTTTTGTGGTGTTGTTACACTCATTTTGAAAGGAATCAGATGAATTCTGTTTTATTAAAGATTAAAAATATCAAAAAAAAATTTAAGACTAAAGAAGCACTTAAAGGAATTACTCTTGATATTTATAAGGGAGAAATTTTGAGTTTGTTGGGAGTTAATGGTGCAGGTAAAACTACTTTATCGTCCATTATTGCAACATTACATCCTCCTACAGAAGGTGATATTGAAAGCGAAGGTGTATCAATCTATGATGATATTGCAACATATCGGTATAAAATTGGCTACTGTCCACAACGACCAAATTTAAATCCTGATTTAACATTAGAACAAAATTTACGTTTATCGGGAAGTTATTATCAATTAACGGTGGAAGAAATCAATACTCGTCTTGATCTTTTGATTAAACAATTTGGATTACAAGAATATTTACATCAAAAAGCACAGGTGTTATCAGGGGGCTATAAGCAGCGTTTTATGATAGCGCGGGCTCTCATGCATAATCCGCAATTGGTAATTTTAGATGAACCAACAGTTGGTCTTGATCCACATATTAGAAGACAATTGTGGCAACAAATTAAAGATTTAAAAAAATTAGGTGTTACGGTTATTTTAACAACACATTATCTGGATGAAGCAGAGCAATTATCAGACAGGGTATGTGTCCTTGATGGTGGATTAATTAAATTAATTGATACACCTGATAAGTTAAAATCTGATTTTAAAATGAAGAATTTAGAAGATGTATTTATAGCACTTATGTCAGAAGATGCAAGTGATAGCAACAATTAAAGGAAATTATGTATACACATATAACTCAATTTATGGATATTTTTCTTAAATTAGTAAGAACTCGTTTTTTTATTGCACGACAAGAATTGCTGGGCAAGCTTATCAATGTTTCCATTTGGGCTTTTTGTTCTTTGGTGATTATGGGGTATGTTATGCAAGCTTTTGGATTGGTATCTGATTATGGCTCTTTTCAATTAGCAACTGTTATAGGTACAGTTGGACTTTTTGAAGTATATGGTAATGCGTTGAGGAGTATTATTGATTTTGAGGGAGATCGCCATATTGATTATTATCTGACATTGCCAGTGCATCCTGCAGTGATATTATTGAGTATGATTGCTTCTTATTTTTTAATAGGAATGGTAGTGAGTTTGGCGATGTTGCCTTTGGGTAAATTGATTTTATTCAATACTTTTAGTCTTGCTGATGTTTCTTGGTTAAAATTTGTAGTTATACTGGTGTTGGCTAATATTTTTTATGGGGCCTTTACGGTAGCGGTAACATCACATGTTGGTGCATTGTCAAAAATGGAAAATATTTGGTCCCGTTTTATTTTTCCTTTGTGGTTTATGGGAGGATTTCAATTTTCATGGGAATCTATTTATCAGCTTTCTCAGCCATTAGCGTATGTTTTATTATGTAATCCTATTATGTTTATTATGGAAGGTACGCGTGCGGCACTTCTGGGGCAAGCTGGTTGTTTACCCTGGGGACTTTGCTGTATAGCGTTATGTGGGTTTTCTTTAGTCTCTTGGGTGTATGCTTACCATAAAACACAGCGGTTGCTTGATTTTGTATAAGTTTGTTACATTTGATTAAGCCTCATATACTGTTTGATTGAGCATTTTTTGATTTTTTGCTAATATTGTCTTAGAGATGATATAATTTATTTTTTGCTATATTTACTATTTGTAGGGTTGAACAGATGCATGAAATTAATGTTTTAGTAGAAATTCCTAAAAATTCGATGGTTAAGTATGAGATAGATAAAGAAAGTGGTATCTTAGCGGTAGATCGCTTTATCTATACGGCGATGGGGTATCCTTTTAATTATGGATATTTGCCAAATACTATCTCAAAAGATGGAGATCCGGTTGATGTGATGGTTATTTCTACTCATCCTGTACAAGCTGGCTCTATGTTGCCATCTCGGGTTATTGGTATGTTAGAAATGGAAGATGAAGCGGGCCTTGATAATAAAATTATTGCCGTTCCTACGCAAAAAGTTGATCCTTTTTATGCAAGCGTGCAAAGTTTATCCGATCTTAATGAAGCAACTCAAAAGTTAATAAAGCATTTTTTTGAGCAATATAAAGAGATTGAGCCGGGCAAATGGACCAAAGTAAGAAATTTCTTGGGCAAAGAAGAAGCTTGGCGTGAAATTGAAGAAAGCAAGATTTAAAAAAAGGCGTTCCTCAACAGGAGCGCCTTTTTTTTATTGATCTTCAGGATACTGTTTGTGTACTTGGGTAGCATTCTTTAATGAATTTTTCTATTTCATTCTCTTTAACTGTTTTTAAATTTTTAATAGCTTTAATTAAATCTGAGAATTCTGTAAAAGCATATGTATTTTCATTAAATACATCACTTGTAAAAGAATCAGGAAAAGCAAGATTAGCCTTTTTTATAAGATTATAACATTTCAGCTGTTGCCAATGAGGGGTTTTTTTATTTTTTCGCTGGCAATTATATTTCGTTATTAATCCGCATAAAAGACTTATGCGGTTTTGTATTACTCCCTTAGAATAATTTCTATGAGAATATCGAAATGCATCAGATATGTATTTTGTTGGATTAAAGGTAAGCATAATAGATCCAAGATCTTTTTCATCTTTTATAGTTTGGTTCAATTTCGCAAATTCTATCAGATGAATAAGATCACCGATAACCAGAGGATTAATTTTTTGGGAAGTTGAATAAAATTCATCCCATGCTGTTTTATAAAATTGATTTTTTAGATCATCAATAATTGATGTGTAAGGTGGAAATGTTATTGGCTTTCCTGAGTAAAAATAATTAGTAAGCTCCTTGATTGGTTTTTCGTACTGTGATTTTGATATTGTTACCAGGGAATTAAGTAGTTTATTATAGGCGGGGTAATCATTATCGGATTCATCGTACACTTTGATTCCAAGAGCTTTTGCAAGTAATTTCCCTTGTTTTGTTAAGAAAGAAGGAATAGGCTCATTTTTTTTATTTTGGTGATATTTTTTAAAACAACTAAAAGCAAGAGTGACTGTTATATTGTCGGGAGCGTATATTGAGTGATTTTGATAGGATAATGCTCCCAGCTTGTCTTCATTAATGCCATGTTTTTGCTCATTTTCTAAAGTATTAATTATTTGGGAAACAGAATTTTTGGTTGAGTCTGATGTGTAGCTATATGTAGAATTGTATTTTATTAAATCTTTTACTGTATTATATATTTCTGTAAGTTTTTGATGTTCTTCTTCGGAATTCAAGAGAGGTAAGAACGATACTATTATGTCATTGTTATCGTCCTGAGATTTTTTGATCAAAAGCTGTTTTTCTTTGTCCATAGAAGAAAGAGGAATGGTATATATGGTGAATAATAAAATGATATATATTTTCTTCATTAACTTCCTTTTTTTTACCTGTGATATGTGCCATGTGGATTGATTATCTTTTTGATTATATATACCTTGATTTTTTATTTTTTACCATCCGTTTTTTTGATTGCAATGCTTTGTATTGCCGATAACACGTGTTTTGTTGTCTTTTACGGTAAATTGTTAATTTTCAGTTCCAATTTTTTCACTTTTTGAAGTTGAAAAAGATGAGAGTCTTTATCCTCTTCTAGTAATAAAATCATTTTTTCAAAAAAATCTTTTGCTCCCGATAATAAAGCAGAAAAAAATTCATTTTTTGGTAGTTTCCATTGGATGTAATTTATAGAAAAAAGTATCTCATTATCAGAAATGTTTTCCATAGACATTGGTAGTGGTTGATCAGGAAAGGACATAGAAGATTTTCTAGTTTGTAAAAATTCTTCTATCATATTTAAAAAGTATGCCCATAAATGATCTATTAAGTCATAATAGGTGAAATCCATAATTACTTGGTTATTATAAGTTAAATGAATAACCCCTTCTATGTAATATAAATCTAAGTCTTTTTTTATATTGAAAATTTCTATCGAGTTGTTAATCTCAATAAAATAATAAAAAGGATCTTTTTTTACTTTTTCAAAATTTTTAATTAGGCGCTTGGGATGTTTAAGGTATGATTGAATAACAAGCATTATTTTTTTAAGAATTTAATTTTTAGTTCTAAGAATTTAATTTTTTGAAGTTGCTTTTGATAAATATTACTTTTTTCTTCAATTAGTAAAATCATTTTTTCAAAAAAAATTTTTGCATGATGGATTAGTGTAGATAAAAATTCATATTTCGGTAATTTCCATTGGACATAATTTATTGAAAAGAGTATATAATTATCAGAACTATTTTTCATAGACATTGGTAATGGTTGATCAGGAAAATACATTTCCGATTTTTTAGATTGTAAGAATTCTTCTGTCATATTTAAAAGATATGCCCATAAATGATCTATTAAATCATAGTTGGTAAAATTAATTATGGTTTGGTTATTATAACACATGTATAAGACGCCATATATATAGTATAGGTCTAGATTTTTTTTTATAGATAAAATTTCTTTTGTATTATCAATATCAATAAAATAGTATAAAGGATCTTTATTAACTTTTACGAAGTCTTTGATTGGTCTTTTAGGATGTTGTATGTATGATTTAATTGTAAACATTATATTTTCCATTTTATTGTTTTAATGGGATAAAAAATTGACTATATTCTCCATTAAATTTTATGAGATACTATTATATTACTTTATACATTCATAGACAATCGTATAATCATGTGCGGAAGGTGCAGTATGATGATCGTAAGCAGCTATTTTTTTTATCTGAGAAAAGCCTACTTCTTTCAGTAATACATCCATTTCTGTTGGATGATATAGTTTAATTTGGAAATATTCCATTTCTGTTTTTATGATTTCTGTTTTATCAAAAAGTTCGTAACGGCAAATTGCTGTAGCAATGTTATTCTCGAGGGGTAATGGAAGAACACTGCACATAATAGTTGATCCATCAGGTTTTTTATACGCTTTACCTTGCCATATGCCTATTATTTCCGGAGTCGCGTATATTGTTTCTAAATCAAAGACAAACATGCCACCTTGCTTAAGTAGGGCATATATTTTTTCAAGACATGCTTTTATATGAGAAAGATTTAAAAATAAGCAGAAAGAACTATCAGGAATAAAAATAAGATCATACTGTTTTGTAATAGATATCTCTTCTAAAAATTGTTCCCAAATTATTGGTGTAAGATTTAAAGTGTTTGCCTTGTGTTCTAATGCCTTTAGCATAAAGGGAGAGGCATCAAATCCTTCTATTACAAAACCTTCTTGAGTATAAGGAATAAGATACCGCCCTGTACCACACATTGGTTCTAAAATTGGTCCTCGAGACTGTGCTATATAGTGATGAAAGAATTGATATTCTTCACTGGTGGGAGTTGGTTTATCAAGATCAAAAAATTGTGCACTAAGGCCTAAGTATAATGAGGGTTTCATAGAATTTATTATAATTTTTGTAAGAATTGTGCGACAATTTTTTTTATACCTATTTTAAATCGTACTGTTAAATGCAAGTCTCCTGTTGTTTTTTCTTCAATATCTTGAACGGTACCGATTCCATATTTTACATGTTGTACTGCTTGGTTTTTTTTCCAGGCACTGTTTATTTTAGTATTTGTGGTAGGTCTGTCCGCCCCTTCGACCGAGCTCAGGGTAAACTTCGCTTTAGCGGCGGCGGGGATATAAATGTCAGAAGTTTTTATTGGTTTTTCTCCCAGCCAATCATTAAAAAACAGATACATTTGTTGTACGCTCCAATAACAAGAGTCTTGCTGTGGAACTAACTGTGTTGGAATTTCCCGTAAAAATTGTGAATGTACTTGATCGATCATTTTGCCATATGAATAACGATGTTTTGTGTGGAGTATAAGTAAATGCTCTTTTGCTCGGGTTATGCCTACATAAAACAACCGGCGTTCTTCTTCGAGAGAATCATTTAAATTAAGAGATCGTGTGGTAGGAATGATTCCTTCTTCCAGTCCTGGCAGAATGACTAAGTCAAATTCTAAGCCTTTTGCAGCATGAAGAGTCATGAGTGATACTGCATGAGAATTACGGTTTTGCTTACTCATTTTATCTTGCATAAGCGCAACTTCATCAAGAAAAGCACTAACAGTAGTGGTCCCATTTGCTTCAAAGTGATTGATTGCTTCTAAAAGTTCTTTGATGTTATCAAGGCGTGCTTGTGCTTCTTGTGGCTCATCATTATTTTTGATGTAGTTTATATATTCTGTACGTAGAATAATTTGCTCAAGTGCTTTACTCGTAAGGCTTGTGGGTTCAAGATTTTTTAACGTAGTGGCAAATGTTTGTAAGGTAGCGGTTTTGGTTGTACCTAAGGTATTTTCTGTTACTAATGCGTTAATGATATCTCGCCATGTTGCAAAAGGTTCTTGGGCCCATAAGGTGTAAAAAATTTGTTCAAATTTATCACCTAATCCTCGAGTTGGAACATTAATAATGCGGAAAAAAGAAGTACGATCAAAAGGATTAGCAATAATTTTAAGGTATGCAAGTAAATCCTTGATTTCTTTACGTTCATAAAATTGTATACCGCCAATAATACGATAAGGAATAGAGTCTCTTAATAATGCTTCTTCTATTGCCCGCGATTGTGTATGAGTGCGATATAATATACCAACGTTATTAAGGCCATATTTTGATTTTGCAACTAAGAGTATTTGTGCTATTGCGCGTGCTTCTTGGTATTCGGTTAAGCACAGCATTTTTTGGACTCTATTAGTACCTTTTTTATTGGACCATAACGTTTTTGGGGTTCTTTGGCTATTGTTTTGTATGGTATGATTAGCAATGGTTAATATTTGTTGTACAGAGCGATAATTCTGATCAATAGTAATGATATTTGTGTGAGGAAATACCGTTTTAAAGTTGGCCATATTGGTAACGGTTGCACCACGCCATGAGTAAATAGATTGATCTTCATCTCCCACCGCACATACAGAATCTATGGTAAGATCATTATGATTTAGAGACATTGCTTTAAGCAGTTCGTGTTGAACTACATTAGTGTCTTGGTACTCATCAACAAGAATATGACGGATTTTTTCTTGAAATCTGTTTTTTATTAGATTGTTTTTATTAAATAAACGTAATGTTTCAAGCAACAAATCATCAAAATCTAAAGCCTTACAGGCTTTTTTTTCAGTTTCATATGCGTTAAAAATATCAGTGAGCATAGGGTGAGTGAAGTATTCTGTTGCTGGTTGAGATGGATTTACGGTGTGATTTTTCATTTGTGATATTTGATAAGCAATATTTTTGGCAGTAAATTGTTTTTGTAATCCATTTCGTTGTAATATTGCTTGAATCATTTTTTGCTGATCATCGCTATCTAAAATAGAGAAAAATGGGGTAGGTAAAAAATCCTGATACTTTTTTAATAATTGCACACAGTAGGAATGAAATGTTCCTACAAATGGTAAATCGGTGTTGTTTCCTAAAAAAGAGGCAATTCTTTCCCGCATTTCTGTAGCAGCTTTATTGGTAAAGGTAAGAGCAATTATTGATGAAGCAGGAATGCTTCTATTTAAAATTAAATGAGTAATGCGTGCGGTAATCACCCGTGTTTTTCCAGAACCTGCACCAGCAATTACTAATACAGGTCCTGTCTCATGATACACCGCTTGTTGTTGCGCCTCATTAAGATTATTTTCTAAAAAGCTATTAAAAGAATCGCGCATTATTTTCTGCCTTGTTGCTGTTTGTCATCAATTATTATAATAACAGTTTATAATGTGCGTTGATTAGTTCAAGGGGTATATGAAAATTAATTGTTTATTTGAAGCTTCTCGTTATAGGATTTTTCTTCGGTAATATGCGATCCTAAAAGAATATCAATCTGTTTTTTTATCATAAAACGTTTATCGTTGGTGATATAGACGTTTCGCGCAAGTTCAATAAATTCATTGTCAAATTCTTGATTATGTTCTTTGATGCGGATTGCATCTTCAATTTCCCATAGTATTTCGTTGATTGTTTTTAATAATTCTTGCAGTTGGATAACATCGGTACGATTTCCTATATATTCATCATAGACTCTTTGTAATGCCTCAAGCTCTATATATATATTATTTAATTTTGATTTTGTGGTAATGCGTTTTGATTTAATTGTTAAAATTGTAATTTTATCGACCAGTTCACCATAAGAAATTTCAGCAGTAACCGTTTGGCTGTTTGTGTAAGATGTTAACAACAATAAATTTACAACAGAAGCATAAAAGATATTTTGAATGTGCTTCATGATTCTCCTTAATTAATCATGTAATATTTTTATCCAAATTTAGACATATAAAAAATTGGTAATAAAGTAAAGGAAAAAAGTTTTCATGCAGCAAGCCTGGAGCGATAAGATATCCAATCATGCGCAACTTGGAGGTATAGAAACTTCTGTACTGGATAATGGTGCAGGAAAGGGCACCCGCATTGCATGGATAAATACAGGTACTGGGCTACGTTATAAAGTAGTGTTGGATCGCGCCATGGATATCATGGATTCTTTTTTTAACCAGCATAGTCTTTCCT
>Ga0268266_10006940_pt1 | contig 10300 bp, 6 predicted proteins | sample KBSS13metaG_FD_190356 | JGI IMG/M metagenome (GOLD analysis project Ga0268266, IMG submission 190356) | Switchgrass rhizosphere microbial communities from Kellogg Biological Station, Michigan, USA - KBS S1-3 metaG (SPAdes) (version 2) | ecosystem: Host-associated > Plants > Roots > Rhizosphere >... | reverse complement strand
AGCGCGGCCTGTTGCCGCGCCTTCGGCAGCGGCTGGTCCGACAGCGCAAAACCGAGGAACGCCCAATAGAGGATTTGGGCGCGGGCGCGGGCCTGTTCCGCCGGCAGTCCGGATTGCGCCAGCAGTCCCTCCACATAGCTCAGCCTTCGCCGATCGATGGCCTGCACGGCGGCCCGCGCGGCTGTGTCCACGCTCGCCCAGGTGCGGACCGCGCGCTCCAGCGTCAGCCGCTCGCCGAATACCCGGCGCAGCAGCAGCGCGATCGGGTCTTGGTCCTTGGAGGCCGCTTCGACATTGGCGATGATCTGCTCGGCCGCGACCTCGTGCCAGCGGGCGAGGATCGCGGCGTGGAAGGCGGCGATGTCGGCGAAGTGCCAGTAGAAGCTGCCGCGCGAGACGCGCAGCGCCTTCGCCAGCGGCTCGGCCTTCAGCGCCGTGAAGCCGCGGCTCACCAGCGCCTTGAGGCCCTGGTCCACCCAGTCCTTTGCCGAGAGTTGATCGCTCATGCCGGTTCCATATTCCGCCACCATACACCACTGTATTGACAGGCGCCATGGCGGAGCGCATAACCATACACTACTGTATGGAGGCGTTTCGATGCGCGATCTGATCCTGCAATGCGCCGGCGTGGCCGGCATCGCGGTGGCCCTGATCCACGGCGCGCTCGGAGAAACCAAGGTATTTGCTAGGGCGACGATTCAGCCGGAAAGCCTGCGCACCCTCATTCGCCTCGTCTGGCAGGCGGGCACGGTGGCGTGGATCGGCGGCGGCGTGCTCTTGATCGCAGCACCCTCGTTCGGCTCGGAAAGCGCGCGGCACTGGGTAGTGGCGACGATCGTCGCGGTCTACGCCTTTGCCTGCGCGGCCAACGCCTGGTGGTCGCGCGGCCGCGGGTTCGGCTGGAAGGCGCTCGGCGCCGTCGTCGTGCTGGCGATCGCGGGGTATTGAAGGGTTCAGGCCCGGAAGACGGCGCCTAGCTCAGCCACCTTCTCGCCCTCTGCAAGGTTGCCGAGGGCAATTCGCCGAACGAACTTCGATAGTCGCGCGCAAAGTGACCGGGATTCTGGAATCCACATTTCAAGGCGACCTGTATCACGGAGGCGTTTTCACTGGATCGTTCGAGCATCGCGCGCGCGCGGTTGAGCCGTACCCGCTTGGCGAAATCCGACGGCGAGCAACCCCGGTCTTTCCTGAACTGCCGGAACAGGCTTCGTGCACTGACTTGCGCCACAGCTACCATCGCTTCAATGTCGATCGGCTTGTCCCAGTTGGCTTCGATGAATTCCTCGACGGTTTTTACCGCGGTCGAGGAAACCGGCGGCGGCTCACGAAACAACAGAGACGTATAATTGTGCCGGTGGCAAAGCAGAAATTCCGTCACCAGCATGCGCGCGACCTCGGCGGCAGCAAGGCCGGAGAACGAAGCCCCCCGTTCGTTATAGTCGTGAGCCAGGTGAAAGACGCTCCGGCGCAACGCTTCCATCGCGGGCGGGTGTGCGGGCGCGTCGGCGAAAACCAGATCTCGTCCAATATCCTGGTCGAGCAGGGCATTCAGATTGCGCAACAGGACATCGAATTCGATTCTCAGCGCCACCTGACGATAACCGGACGGGAATTCGAATGTCAGCGGTTGGTGTGCGGGAAGGACCTGACTCCATGATCCGGGCACGATCTCCCCGGATCGCCTGCTCACAGTATAGCGCGCAATCCCCTCGATACTGAAGCACTCGCGGACGAACGATACATCGCCGAATCCAACCGATACATCGCCGGTGTACTCTGCATAGGAAAGCCCGACCCCGCCGATCTGCACATGGTCGGCGTTCATGGCAAAGTCCCGCGGCATTCTGACATCAAAACTGTTCGCGCCATACACGGCGAAGACGCGATCACGCGCCAAGTCAGGATCGCTGGAGCGGACAGCCGGATAGTTGCTCAGAATAGTCGAACGGCCGGACATGAAAAATTGCAGTTGGAAATGATTCGCGCTTGCCGATAAAAACGCTTGGTATTTTTCGATACAACCCATCACCAGTTGCGCGCGGGCGAACAAAACGTCGCACAGTATAATCAAATTGCGCCATCGTTGCTCGGTTTCCGCCACCGGCATTCGTAATCCACCGCGTTTCTTACGGAGCGCCTGGCAGTATTCGGTCAAGGCTGTCGCAATCCGGTCTCAAGCATCGCTAACCCTATGAGCCTAGTCTTGCTGTTGGGCGTTCGACGCTGAACGCAACATCGAGATCGACAGGCATACGGATGGCACAGGTAATCGTCCTGCAGAACGCGCTGCACACGCGCACGGGCATGCAGCCGCATCCGTCAACTCCTGATCTTCCCGTATGCGCGTCTACCCCGCCTCTCGCCCAGCGAGAGCCTGGGAAAGAAGACGTCGATCGTGCGATTCTGTTCCTCGATATCGCCGCCCGGCAGGCGCGCCTTCTCGTAATGGAAATAAACAATCCTTCCCGCAGGGAAAATTTCGAAACACAGATCGCGACGATCGAGCGACTGCTTCACCTCGCGCGGAGCATGTCTTTGCGACTTGAATAGCGACTCCGGTGAACGAGTGCTGAATTCGCCGTCTCGTGATCGATCTCTCCAACAACCCAGTTTCCCAGAACCAAGGAATAACACCATGAGAGCGGTTTCATCGCCAACTGTCAGTCCCTCGACCGGATTGTTTGGATTCTTTTCCAACCGCAGGATCAACACCAAGATCACGGCTGGCTTTGCGGCTGTACTGACGTTGTTGGCGGTGCTGTCGGTGCTGTCGTATCGAGGCTTCGTCATGGTCGCGGAAGGCTTCGGTGCCTTCAACCAGCGCGTCAAGGCCGTCAGTATCGTCCGCGACGTCGACTATGGCTTCGTCGGCTACCGCCGTTTCGTGCGCGAATTCTCGCTTTCGGGGGAGGAAAGCCTGATTGCGGAAGCCCGCAAGCGACAGGAGGCGCTCACAAAAAGCGTCAAGCAGGGGCTCGACGAGATCAAGAACCCCGAGCGGCGCGCCGGCATGGCCGAGATCAGTGAGCAATTCACACAATACGTCAGAAATTTCGACAGGCTCATCGCGCTGAAGCAGGAGCAGAACAAGCTGGTCGGGGACGTCCTCGATCCGCTTGGCGTGAAGACGCTCGCTATGATTGAAGAGCTGCAGAACATGGCGGTCAAGGCGGGCAACCCGAACAACGCGACGTTCGGCGGCGAAGCCGCCAAGCAACTGCTGCTGGCGCGGCTGAACGTCAACAAGCTGCTCGGTCGTCATGAACAAAGCTCTGCTCAAGCCGCCGAAAGGGCTCTCGCGGCGCTGAAGACGGCGATGACCGGGGTCGGTGCGGGAATTGTCAACGACGAGGTTCGCAAACTGCTTGCCGAAGCAAACAGCAACGTCGAAAAATATGCCGACGCCTACCACAAGGCCGCCAAGGACGCCCATGAAGTCGAAGTTCTCGCCAATGGCGAGATGGCGAAGGAAGCGCAGGCGATCGCTGCCGCAGCGGAGAGCGTCAGGCAATCCGGCGTCGCCGACGAGGCCAAGATCGAGCACGAAACGCTGGATCTGATCGTCTCGACCGAGCATATGATCGTGGCCATTTCGATCGGCAGTCTGGTGCTCGGCGTTCTGCTCGCCTGGCTGATCGGCCGGGCGATCTCCAAGCCGGTCATTGGTCTTTGCGCCGGAATGCGCGAGCTCGCCGACGGCAACTTCGCGGTCGTCCTGCCGGGTCTCGGCCGGGGCGATGAAGTTGGCGACATGGCGCAGGCGGTAGAGACCTTCAAGGTCAAGGCGGAACAGAAGGCGCGCGCGGAAGCCGAAGCCAAGGCCGAGCAGGATCGCGTCGCGGCCCAGCAGCGCAAGGCCGACATGATCAAGCTGGCGGATGTCTTCGAAGCCGCCGTCGGCGAGATCGTCGAGACTGTGTCCTCGGCCTCGACCGAGCTAGAGGCCTCCGCCTCGACGCTCACGGCGACTGCGGAGCGCGCGCAGGAAGTCACCGTCATGGTCGCGGCAGCCTCCGAGGAAGCCTCCGCCAATGTGCAATCGGTCGCTTCTGCGACTGAGGAACTGACGTCATCCGTCAATGAGATAGGCCGGCAGGTGCAGGACTCGGCGCGGATCGCCAATGATGCGGTTGATCAGGCCCGCAAGACCAATGACCGTGTTTCCGAATTGTCAAAAGCTGCCGCACGGATCGGCGATGTGGTCGAATTGATCAACACCATCGCGGGACAAACCAATTTGCTCGCGCTGAACGCCACCATCGAGGCCGCGCGCGCGGGGGAGGCCGGACGCGGCTTCGCCGTCGTCGCCTCCGAGGTGAAGGCGCTCGCCGAGCAGACGGCGAAGGCGACGGGTGAAATCGGTCAGCAGATCAACGGCATCCAGTCGGCAACACAAGAGTCGGTTGTCGCAATCAAGGAGATCAGCGGCACGATCGAAAGGTTGTCGGAGATTTCCTCGACAATCGCGGCCGCGGTCGAGGAGCAGGGCGCAGCGACCCAGGAAATTTCCCGCAACGTGCAGCAGGCCGCGCAGGGCACGATGCAGGTGTCTTCCAATGTCGCGGACGTCCAGCGCGGTGCCGGCGAGACTGGATCGGCCTCCTCGCAAGTTCTGTCGGCGGCGCAAATGCTGTCCGGCGACAGCAACCGACTCAAGACAGAAGTAGAAAAATTCCTCGCAACGGTCCGCGCGGCCTGACCGCCGTCAACATACTGGTGGTCGCGGAAAATCCCGCGACCGCCGGCCCTACTGCAACCCCGTGTCGCCGCTGGTGCGCTTCTTCGCGAGGTCCATTTCGGTCACCGCGATCAGGATTTCCGCGCGGGTTTTGAGGTCGGGCGCTTCCAGCATCGCCTGCTTTTCCGCCGCGCCATAGGGCGACATCATCGCCAGCGCGTTGACCAGTGCCTCGTTCGGCGCGCTCTCGATGCCTTCCCAATCCACCTTCAGATTGTTGGCCTCGAGAAAATCGGTCAGCACCTCGAGCAAAGCGGTGCGGTCGACGGCGTCTTCGCCCTTGCGCGCCACGAAATCGTCGGCGTAGGGGAAGAAATCCACCTTGCATTGCCGGTACGGGGTTAGCCCTGCGACTTCCTCGACCACCTTGAAGCGCGCGACGCCGGTAAGCTCCAGGATGTAGCGGCCGTCGCCGGATTCGGCGAGCTGGGTGATGCGGCCGACACAGCCGACCTGGAACAGCTTCGGTTTCGCCTCGTCCCTGCTGTGCGAAATGTCCGGCTGGATCATCCCGATCAGCCGGTGGCCGTCGCGCAGCGCGTCGTCGACCATCGCCAGATAGCGCTGCTCGAAGATATTCAGCGGCATCTGGCCGCGTGGCAGCAACAGCGCGCCCGGCAACGGAAACACCGGAATGATTTCGGGTAGCTCGCCGGGCCCGCGGTATTCGGCATTGATCGGCATTGGCAGCCCCGGTCAGTTCGAAGGTTCAGTGCGTGGTCTGCTCACGAGAAGAGGATCGTCGACAGCCGCTTTCGTCCGTCGACGGTGGCTTCGTCGGCGCCGCCCCACGCCTCGAAGAACTGCACAAGCTGCCGGCGCGCGCCGTCATCGTTCCACTTGCGGTCGCGCCTGACGATTTCGAGCAACTGGTTGGTCGCCTCCGCGCGGTTGCCCTGGGCGTTCAGCGCCGTCGCGAGGTCAAAGCGGGCCTGATGGTCGAGCGGGTTGGCGGCGAGCTTCTGTTCCAGCTCGGCCACCGGACCGACCGCCTGCGCCTGCTCGGCGAGGTCAATCGAGGCCTGCACCGCCTTGACCGAGGCGTCGTTGCGCTTGGATTCCGGCACCATCGCCAGCGTCTGCTTGGCCTGTTCGATCGCGCCCGTCGCCACATAGCATTTCGCCAGACCGGCCATCGCGGCGATGTTGGTGGCATCGAAGCCGAGCACCTCGGCATAGATCTGGGCGGCCGCGGCGGGATCGCCTTCCGCCAGCACCGCCTCGGCTTCCTGCAAGATCTCGGCGATGTTCGGCTCGCCCGGCGCGGTCACGCCCTTGGTGAGCTTGTCGATGAAGGCGTTGACCTGGCTCTCCGGCACCGCGCCCATAAAACCGTCGGCGGGCTGACCGCCCACGAACGCGATCACGGCCGGAATCGACTGGATACCCATCTGGCCGGGAATCGCCGGATGCTCGTCGATGTTCATCTTGACGAGCTTGACCTTGCCCTTGGCGGCGCGGACCGCCTTTTCGAGCACCGGCGTGAGCTGCCGGCAGGGGCCGCACCACGGCGCCCAGAAGTCGATCAGCACCGGCTGGCGCTTCGACTCTTCGATGACATCCTTCACGAAGGACTGGGTGGTCGTCTCCTTGATCAGATCGGGTGTCGCCTGCGGCGCCGGGCCGCCGCCCTGCTCAACTATCGTCACGGTATCCTCGCCTGATGTCTCGAGAAGATGTCTTGGGGGTAGGGATGTTCTGGAATTCGGGCCTCTTCTAGCACGGCCGGATGCGAAGTTCCTCCTCCGCTAGATGGCAGTTTGGCCGCAAAATTCAATCGGCAGGCGCTCTCCAGGGCTCGCCGCTGCGCGGGAAGGTCTGAAAATGGCGCGAATCGTTCCATGACTCGCGGGGAGATACCGGTTCCCGTCAGGCCGGAACGTAGGTAAACCGCGTTTCGGTGCGATTCCGGACCGTTTCGCTCCGAATTCTTCATAAAATCGGATTATCCTCGTGACACCAGATCGCATCCGGACTGTTGCATTCGCGGTCCGCATTTGCCATACGTCTGCCGTTGACGGCGCGCGTTCGCCGCCATCTCGGATGCGGGTGTAGCTCAGTGGTAGAGCACGACCTTGCCAAGGTCGGGGTCGAGGGTTCGAGCCCCTTCGCCCGCTCCAGATTTTCCCTAGATTTGGAAACTTGCATCGGGCGCAGCGCGCCGCCATCGGCCATCGCGGTGGTCACGTTCCCCTCGGAATCCGGTAGACCCAGATTCTGGCTTTCCCCGAGTTCACTTTCGGAAACAGCTTCGGGAAGAAGCCGTTGACCGGCTGGTTCAGGTAGACGAACAATTGTCCGTCGCGGGTCGCCCTGAATTGTTCGTCGAGGTGCCCGTTCGTCAGTTCGCCATCGATGAAATTCTCCTCGTTGCCGGTCTGACCGTAGCGAAGGATGACGCGTCCGAACGGCCGGTCGAGCGTGCGCTTGAGCGGATAGGCCGCCGCCAGCAACGCGAACCGGCCCAGCGCGAGCTCGGAGCCGCTCAAGCCGTCCTTCTTCCATTCGGGCAGGAATTCGCGCAACGGCATTCCCGTCAGTTTGGACGGAGCGCCGAGAAACTCCCATTTGTCTTTGTCGTCCTGCTCGATCACCACCTGATAGCGCCCGCGCCTCTCCAGCACGACACCGACCGCCGTACAGAGGTTGGCGGTGTCGAACGTCACGGCCGGAGCGCCGCGGCATGCCTCAGAGGTGCAGGTGTTGGGAAAGCTGCCGTCGGGCTCCCGCTTGCACAGCTTCATGTCGTCGGGATCGCAGACCTTGAGCGTGGTCGCGTTCTTTGCAGGCTCGCAGAATTCGCCGAGACTGTCGCGGAAGTTGAAGACAAAGTGACTGGCGATGGCCAGGCCGCCGAGCAGGAACGTGACCGCAAAGAATGCGGGCGCAAACTTGAGCTTGATGTCGGTGATGAACTGCCGGTAGCCGTCCTTCAGCCTGAACCGCGCGATGGTGCGGTCGCCAAGCTGCATCGTGATCAGGATAATGGCGGCGAAGAACTGGAAATAGGGATGGGTGAGGCGATCGATGAATATCTTGAGGTTATCGATGGGAGTCTGCGGCGATTCGGGTGCTTGCAGCCAGTCGCAACCGAGCCATCCCAACACCGGACAGAGTGCGATGAACAACAAAATGATGAAGATCGGAACCGGCAAACGAAGACGGCCGTCGCGATCGTCGGATTCGGTCTGGTGCAGGTCGATTTTTGCCAGGCTCACGCGCCACGCCCGGCGCATGTGGTCGGTGATGCTGCCCTGCAGGCTTGCGCTCAACCACAACAGCAACGCAACCAGCGAAGCGCACAATATGAACCAGAGTGGCTCGCGTGCGTAGGCATTGACCCAGCGTGACAGCCCGCCGGGGAGGGCGAGTGCCACGATGCGGATGACGTCGGAAATCGGCCGCAAGGGCGAGGCGTACTCGGCCTGCGCCGGCGCTGTGGACGTCAGCGGATAGGTGAGCAGGTAGATCGACGCGATCACGGTCAGGAAATAGATGATGCGGCGGCGCCAGATCCAGCTTCCGACGACATGCTCCTGGGCATGCTCACGCTGACGGGCGTTGGCCAGGCTCTCGTACTTCGCCTTGCCGGAGGGGAGGGTCAGCCTGTCCGGGCTGATGATCCTCTCGTCATAGGTCAGGATCTCGTAGGCCGGCGGCAGTCCGACCGGCGCGTAGAGATGCGCGTCGATGGAAATCCGTTCCAGGACGCTCTCGTGGATCTTCGGCATCGCAATCTTCACACAATCGCGCTTGTCGTCGGAAAATTTCGTGTCCGACAAGGCGGCCACGCTTCGGGGTCCATAGCGGTAGTAGCCGCCGAGTCCATTGCGTGAATCGTAGATGCGGCCGTCCTTGTCCTGGGCCGACCGCACCCGCGTGAAGGCGTCGGGATCGGCGGCCGGCGCCTCCTTCAAGGTCAGTCCGCAGCGGCGCGCTTGCGACAATATCCAGGTCAAGGACACATGGGCGAGCGAGTCGTCGGGATAGCCGCCGCCCACATTGGAATGCACGCCGGCGAACCAGACCTGGGTGATCCGCTTTGGATCCTTCTCGTTGCTTTCGTCCCACAGCAGCGGATGGAACGTGGTGCGCTCGTCGTCGAGCGAGAGGGCGTGACATGCGCGGCGGACCAGCGGGTGAAGCTGACGGTCCGGAAATTCGAGCGGCCAGAGGTAGCGGCTCACGCCGCGCGTCATTTCGTCAACCGGCAGACCGTAGGCCGCCACGGTGTCCCACAGGCCCAGGAAGGCGATGCGACCGACCGGCCGTTGCTTCTTGTCGTGCTCGGCGGGAACGAAGATATTCCGCAGCTTGCGAAATATCCATTCGACCTGGAACCGGGATTTGAAGTTCTCCGCCCGATGGGCCCGATAGGCCGCCGTGACCTTTCGATCGAGTTCCTCTTCCGTCTGGTAATTCACCAACCCCTGTTCGCAGATCAGTCCGTTCAGCGTGCGGATGGTGAAGGCGCCACGGCTGAAGCCGAACGCGAAGATGTCGTCGTTCTGCCAGGGACCGTATTTCTCGTCGCGATTTTCTGCTTTGGCGGCGGCGGTTTCCAGCGCCTGGTAGTCGTCATGCGTGCGATAGTTCCGGCAGGCGAATTTGTAGATGTCCAACACGTTGCGCTTGAGGCCGAAGCCGAAGGCGCCGCCGAGGATCGCAAGGGGCTTGAAGGAGGAAGTGCCGACGCCGTCGTCGTAGAATGCGATCTGCTGCGAACTCGTCAGGTCCAGCGATTCGAACACGCGCCAGACATTGGTGCGCCAGACCTTGCCGGCCGAATTGCCGGTGCCGTCGGAGAGCAGGACGATCCGCTTGTTCGCCATAGGGGCGCTCGCTCAGGCGTGGCTTTCGGGATACGGATGACGGAAAGCTTCTCAGCGATTCCTGCGGCCGACTATGAACTGGGCCACAATTGTGTTGCCCGATTGTCCGTCGTTGGTGGTGACAGGCGATCTGCTGATGTGGCACGACGCCCACGCATGCGCCCGGCGATGACCGGTGCGGATTAGCCTTGCGGTGATATTGCGGTGCAGCGGTCCGCAACGACGAATGCCGCTGCTTGGCAATCCGTCTCACAATTTGCCGCGAGCGGCCGCAGCCGCGTGGCGCGCGCTTCTCTCCTGCATCGGATGTGCTACCATTTCCGGGTCTGCATCTTCTCCAGACCAAGTTCGTCTCTCGAACGTTCTCAAAATAAAATCAGTCGCAGCCGCCAGGCTGCCTAGGGGAGTGACGCGATGAAATCGGCTTTCAATCGATCCATTCTTGCGCTCGCAGCCATCCTTGTTGTCGCGGGAGCCGGTCAGGCCAGTGCGCAACAAAAGCCTCTGAAGAAATACGAGTCCGGCACCAAGGATTTCTGGACCAACCCGCCGCCGGACTGGTTCCTTGGCGACGAAACCGAAGCCCAGAAGGGCCAGGCGCCACCGTCAGGTCCGCCGACCGGCGCCTCTGAGGCCGAACTCGCGGCGCTGATGAAGAAGATCAAGCTGCCGGAAGGTTTTAACATCGAAGTCTATGCTTCCAACGTGCTGGAAGCGCGGCAGATGG
>Ga0268266_10006939_pt1 | contig 10301 bp, 7 predicted proteins | sample KBSS13metaG_FD_190356 | JGI IMG/M metagenome (GOLD analysis project Ga0268266, IMG submission 190356) | Switchgrass rhizosphere microbial communities from Kellogg Biological Station, Michigan, USA - KBS S1-3 metaG (SPAdes) (version 2) | ecosystem: Host-associated > Plants > Roots > Rhizosphere >... | reverse complement strand
AAGCACGGCGTGATCCGTCACGCCAAACCGTTCCGCAGCCTTGCGCTTGGCGAACAGGAAGTCACTGACTCCATGTTCCGCCATGACCCGCGCTGCCTCCTGCGCGATGGCTCGTCGCAGGTTCTCAGTCCGCACTGGGTGTCGCTTCGTCATCGCACCACTCACTGTCGCCGTGTTGAATATAACGGTCGGCGACACGTTCGTGTTCAGAAAATCCCCGGCTCGGATCCTTTGGGTTCACCGGCGGGGCTGATCTGCGGGCCGTTCTCGTCGCCGGTGGCGTTGTTGCCCGGCAAGTGATCCGTCATGAACGTCTCGAGGATCGCGTCCGGGTTCTCCCCGCTCGCCAGCATGCCTGTATCAGGAGAAATTCGTAGTGTCACGAGACCCTCGGGCATCGGGCGGCTGTACTCCGGGACACCCTTTAACGCTTCACGCATGTAGTGGATCCAGATCGGCAGCGCCGTGTTCGAGCCCTGCTCGGACGTGCCGAGAGAAGTTTCCTGGTCGTAGCCGACCCACACGGTTGCAACGAGGTTCGGCGTGAAGCCGTTGAACCAGACGTCCTTCGACTCGTTGGTGCCGCCGATATTGGTGGTGCCGGTCTTGCCCGCCAGGTCGTTGCGGCCGAGCACTCGCGCACGCACGCCGGTGCCGCGCTTGATGACGTCCTTCATGATGTCAGTCATCAGCCAGTCGTTCTGCGGCGTGATCACGCGCTCCGCGAGCTGCTCCGGCGGAGTCGAGCCGCGGCCGCCGCGCAGGGCATCGGCCTCGGTAATCTTCTCGTCCTTGGTTCCTGCGCCTGTGTACATCGCAAGCGTTGGCTCACGCTCGCAGGGTTCGCACGCGATCTTCGGCGCGGCCCGGTACACGACTTCGCCCGCCGCGTTTTCGATGCGGTCGATGTAGTGGGGCACGACCTTGAAGCCGCCGTTCGCGAACACCGAGTAACCCGCCGCCAGCTGCAGCGGCGTCGCATTCACCGTGCCGAGCGCGAGCGAATCGCCATTCGGCAGATCGCGCTTGGGGAAGCCGAAGCGGGTGATGTAGTCGATCGCGGGCTCGCGGCCCATCGCGCGCAGCAGTCGAATGGACACGAGGTTGCGTGAGCGATAGAGCGCCTCGCGCAAGCGCGTCGGGCCGTTGAACTGGCCGCTGTCGTTCTTCGGGCGCCACGTGGTTTCGCCATCTTCCACGACGACCGGTGCGTCGAGGATGACGGAAGCCGGCGTGAACCCGTTCTCGAGCGCCGCCGAGTAGAGGAACGGCTTGAAGCCCGAGCCCGGCTGCCGCCGCGCCTGCGTGACGCGGTTGTACTTGTTGGTGAAGTAATCGAAGCCGCCGACGAGCGCCACGATGCTGCCGTCGTTCGGATTCAGCGAGACGAGGGCGCTCTGCGCTTCCGGCAACTGGCCGAGCTGCGCCGTGCCCTTGCCATCCGTCACGACGTACACGACGTCGCCCGGTGCCATGATCTCCGCGACCGTCTTCGGCACCGGGCCGTCTTCTTTACGGGCCCAGGAAAGACCGTCCCACGCGATCTGGGCGAAGCCGCGGGAGCGCACGAACACGCGCGCAGTCTTCTCCGTCTCCGACACGACGACGGCGGGAACGAGGAAGCCGCTGCTCGTGTATTCCTCGAGCACTTCTTCGAGCTCTTCGTCCTTCTTGCGGCCCGTGATGTCCGCATGGCCGACCGGCCCGCGCCAGCCGTGCCGCCGGTCGTACTCGATGAGCCCGATGCGTAGCGCGCGATTCGCAGCGCCCTGCAGCCGACCGTCGATTGTCGTGTAAACCCGATATCCCGCGGATTCTGCCGCCGGACCGAAGCGGCTGCGCAGATCGAGGCGTGCCATCTCCGCGACGTACGGGGCTTCCACCGCCGAGAGTGGCGCATGCGCGCGTGCCACGACCGGGGTCTTCCGCGCTGCCTCGTAGGCGGCGTCGTCGATGTAACCCAGCTTGTGCATGCGGCCCAGCACATAGCCGCGCCGTGCACCGGCGAACTCGGGATTCGTGATCGGGTTGTACTTCGACGGCGCCTGCGGCACGCCGGCGAGCGTCGCCGCCTCGGACACGGTGAGATCGTCGAGCGACTTGCCGAAGAACGTCTCGGCGGCTGCGGCCACCCCGTACGCGCGCTGCCCGAAGTAAATGACGTTGAGATAGAGGCCGAGAATCTCCTGCTTCGAGAACTCCCGCTCCATGCGCCAGGTGACGAAGAGCTCTGAAAGCTTGCGCTTCCAGGTCTTGTCGAGCGTGAGGAACATGTTGCGCGCGGCCTGTTGCGTGATCGTGCTGGCGCCCTGCGCCTTCTCGTTCGAAACGAGATTCACGACCGCCGCGCGAAGGATGCCGAGATAGTCGACACCACCATGTCTGAAGAACTGATCGTCTTCCGCTGCCAGGAACGCCTCCCGAACGAGCGGGGGGATCTGCTCATATGTAACGGGCAGGCGGCGCTGCTCACCGATCTGCGCTATGAGCTCACCACTGGTCGTAAACACACGTAGAGGCACCTGCATTTCGACCTTACGCATCGCTTCGACCGACGGCAGCGACGGCGCAACATAGACATAACTGCAGGCCAGCGAGTACGCGCCGAAAAGTGTGAGCAAGGTCACACTGATGACGGTGTAGCCGATTAACCGAATGTACTTCCGCTTCACAGATTACTCATGTCGCTGCTTGCGCTCATTGTTGCCGCTATGCATAGTAGCCCGCGTTTCAAGGGCAAACTCACCGAAAGGTGGGGACGCAAAGCCTCCGGTCTACGGGCACTGTGCCTATGACAGCGGGGTTGCCAGCGCGAACGTTAGACGATCCCCACCCAAGCCACCCTGAATCCAGTTCACGGTGTTGCGCGGGCAACGAATCGTGTTCCGCTGACTCCTCTCGCCTGGCGCTCGCCTTGCGATTCCTGACGGGCTTCACGTTCCGTGGTTTCCCATAAGTTGCACACTTGGTCCATCGGGGTCGTGCGTCGTGCTTGCCGACGCAAAGGCAGTAGAGATCGTGAGTCGAACTTCAGTTCCGGCCGTGCGCGCCGCTAAAGCGGCGGTTCCGTGAGTCCTCTCACGTTCAATTTAACTTTGCGCTGTTATATAGTGGCCTCCAAACTCACGCAGGGCGGGCGCTTTCGGGCGTACCTTCTTGAAAAGGATATAAAAAATGTTCCTGCTCAAGCGTAAGTACCGTCCGCTATTGGGTCTCGATATCACGACCTCCTCGGTGAAACTCATCGAGCTGGCGGAGTCGGGCGGACAGTACCGGGTCGAGGCCTATGCAGCCGAGCCGACACCGCAGAACGCGATCAATGAAAAGGCCGTGGTCGATGCCGAAGCCGTGGGCGAAGCCATTCGCCGCGCGGTGAAGCGCGCGGGCGCCAAGAGCGGCGAAGTCGCCGTCGCCATCAGTGGCGATGCGGCCATCACCAAGGTCATCCAGATGCCGCGCACGCTGCGCTCGGGCGATCTGGAGTCGCAGGTCGAGCTGCAGGCCGACCAGTACATCCCCTTTCCCATGGACGAAGTCAGCTATGACTTCGAAGTCCTCGGGCCTTCGGAGAAGGACCCGGAAACGAACGACGTGCTCCTCGTTGCCACTCGCACCGAGAACGTGGAGCAACGCCAGGCCGCGGTGAAAGCCGCCGGCCTCACCGCCAAGATCGTCGACGTCGAAGCGTTCGCCCTCGAGAACGCCTGCAAACTGATGACGCACCAGATGCCAGACGGGGGCATCGATCGCACCATCGCGGTGGTGGACTTTGGCGCGAGCAGCACCACGTTCAGCGTGCTGCGGAATCTGAAAGTCGTGTACACGCGTGACTTCGCGTTCGGCGGGCAGCAGCTCACCGAAGAAATCATGCGCACGTACGGGCTGTCGATGGAGGAAGCGGGCCGCGCCAAGAAGGAAGGCGGTCTGCCGGGCAACTATCAGAGCGAAGTGCTCGATCCGTTCATCGACGACATGACCCAGCAGGTGAGCCGCTCGCTGCAGTTCTACCTCGCCTCGGGCTCAGGTCGCGAGCAGCCGGAAAAAATCCTGGTGTGCGGCGGCTGCGCCAACATTCCGGGTGTGGCCGACGTCATCTCCAGCCGCGTGGGTATCTCCGCTGAGAAGGGCGACCCGCTCGGGCAGATGAAACTCTCTTCGCGCGCGAAGGCGCAGGCCGTGCAACGCGACGCGACGGCTCTCCTGACTGCATGCGGTCTCGCCCTGCGGAGCTTCGACTAGCCATGCCACGCATAAATCTACTTCCCTGGCGCAACGAGGAACGCAAAGAGCGCAAGCTCGCGTTCTTCGTGGCAATCGGTGGTGCGACGGCCGCCGCGGCGGTGGTCGCGTTCGTCGGCTGGGTGATGCTGAACTCGATGATCGAGAGCCAGAACCAGCGCAACGAACGGTTGCGTGCCGAGATCCGGCTGCTCGACAAGCAGATCGAGGAGATCAACAACCTCGAGAGCTCGAAGCAGAAGTTCATCGCCCGCATGGAGATCATCGAGAAGCTGCAGCGTTCCCGCCCGGAGATCGTGCATCTCTTCGACGAGATCGTGAAACAGCTTCCCGAAGGCGTGTACCTCACGTCCGTGAAACAGACCGACAAGAAGCTGCGCTTCGACGGCGTGGCCCAGTCGAGCACGCGTGTGTCGGCCTTCATGCGCAACATCGACGGATCCGAATGGATGCGTAATCCGGACCTCGAGATCGTGCAGTCGTCGGGTGGTGGCTCGGGCTTCACGCTGTACGCGGAGCAGGTGAGCACCGTCACCGAGGACGCGAAGGGCGGAGCCAAGCCCGGCAACAACAAGCTCGCGCAGGCGGGGGGCGGCAAGTGAATCTTCTCGAAGAACTGCGATCGCTCGATCCGCAGGATCCGGGACGCTGGCCGTTCCCGATCCGCATGGGTTTCGTCGGTGTCTGGTTTCTCGCTCTCGCCGGTGTGCTCCTCTATTTCGTGGTCTGGAGCAGCAAGCAGCCGGATCTGCAGCGAACGCAGGGCGAAGAATCGAGCCTGCGCCAGGAGTTCACCACCAAGCATTCGAAGGCGGTGAACCTCGAGGTCTACAAGGGCCAGCTGAAGGACATCGAGCGTTCGTTCGGCGCGCTGCTGCGGCAGCTGCCGGGCAAGACCGAAGTGCCCAACCTGCTCGTCGACATCTCGCAGACCGGCGTGGCCGCCGGCCTCGAAGAGAAGATGTTCCAGCCGGGCAACGAGCAGAAGCGCGATTTCTATGCGGAGCAGCCGTTCAAGCTGCGCCTGGTCGGCAGCTATCACCAGTTTGGCGAGTTCGTCAGCGGCATCGCGGCCCTGCCTCGCATCGTGACGTTGCACGACATCGAGATCAAAGCGGTCAACCCCAACGGCAAGGACTACGACAACCTGACGTTGGAGCTGACGGCGAAAACGTATCGCTATCTCGATGAAGAAGAACAGGCGGCGGCCGATTCCCAGAAGGGCGCGGTCGCGCGCAGACCCAGGACCTGATCGCGCGCGATTTTCGGGGTGGTCTCAACTATGCAATCGAATTTAAATCGACTCATCGCCTGCGCCGTGCTCGGATACGGCCTCGTTACAGGCCTCGCCGCCTGCTCGAGCGCCGACGACGAGCTCGACCGCTTCATCGAGGACACCAAGAAGCAGCCGGGCGGCCGTGTGCAGCCCCTGCCCGAGGTGAAGCCGTACGAAACGTTCGTGTACGCGGATACGGACAAGCGTTCGCCGTTCATCCCGGGGGTTGCCGGCGGCAGCGGCCCGGGCGCCGGCCTGCGTCCCGATAGCAAGCGCAATCGCGAGTTCCTCGAGCAGTTCTCGCTCGACACATTGAAGATGGTGGGCACGCTGCATCTCGGCAACACGACCTATGGGCTCGTGCAGTCGAAAGACAAGCTCGTGCATCGCGTGGTCGTGGGCAATTACATCGGCCAGGCCGATGGCCGCATCACCGACGTCACGCCGACCAAGATCGTACTGACCGAAATCGTTCCCGACGGACTCGGCGGATATATCGAGCGCCCCGCGGCGCTCGCTTTGACCGACTGAGCCGTGCGACGAACCAGGGAGTCCCGAGAATGAAAGCCTACAGCCCGACCCATCGGATTCTGAGCGCGCTCGCGCGGCTAATGGCCGCCTGCGCGCTCGGTGCGCTTGCCGGGTCGCCAGCGCTCGCCGCTGACCCCACCAAGCTCCAGGCGATCGACGTGCAGCCGCTGCCGGGACAGCAGCTGCAGCTCACGATGCGCCTGTCGGGCCCGGCCACCGAGCCGCTGTCGTTCACCATCGACAACCCCGCGCGAATCTCCTTCGACCTGCCGAACACGGAGCTCGCGCTGCCGTCACGGCGCATCGACGTGAAAGCCGCGGGCCTCGACACGATCCTGGCCGCTGAAGCCAAGGACCGCACGCGCCTCGTGCTGAATCTCGACCGCCTGGTGCCGTATCAGACGCGCCTCGACGGCAACAACATCGTCGTCACGATCGGCGCGGCGAACCCTACGGCCGGCCCTGCCGTGGCTCGTGCCGCCGGCGCAGCGCCTTCGGCGGCGCCCGCCTCGGCTGCGACGCCAGCCATTCGCTCCATCGATTTCCGCCGCGGTCCTGACGGCACGGGCCGTGTGATCGTGAAGGTCACCGACCCGCGCATGCAGATCAACCAGCGCCAGCTCGGTAACCAGATCGTTGTCGACTTCAACGGCGCGGAGCTGCCGAAGAACCTCATGCGCCGCTTCGACGCGACCGACTTCGGCACGCCGGTGAACTCGTTCGACGTGGTGCGCGCGGGTAACGACACGCGCATCCTCATCACCGCCAACGGCGACTATGACCACCTCGCGTATCAGTCCGACGATCAGTACGTCGTCGAGGTGAGCCCGGTGCGCAAGGTCGTGGCACAGGCCGACGATAAGCCGGTGTACACGGGCGAGCGCATCAGCATGACGTTCCAGGACGTCGAAGTGCGCGCGCTGCTTCAGATTCTCGCCGACACCAGCGGCCAGAACATCGTCATGAACGACTCAGTCACGGGCAACATGACGATCCGTCTGCAGAACGTGCCCTGGGATCAGGCTCTCGATATCGTGTTGAAGACGAAGGGCCTCGACAAGCGCAAGCAGGACAACGTCATCATCGTGGGCCCAGCCGCGGAGCTGGCGAACCGCGAGAAGGCGGAGCTCGCCGCGCGCAAGGACATCCAGGAACTGGCGCCGCTGCGCTCTGAGTTCGTGCAGGTGAACTACGCGAAGGCGCAGGACATGGCCGCGCTCATCAAGTCGCAGGGCGGCTCGCTGCTCTCGGCGCGCGGCGCCGTGAGCGTCGACGAGCGTACGAACACGCTGCTGCTGCAGGACACGGCCGACAAGCTCGCCGACATCCGCCGCCTCGTCGCGACGCTGGACATTCCGGTGCGCCAGGTGCTGATCGAGGCCCGCATCGTCATCGTGAACAACGACTTCTCGCGTGACCTCGGCGTGCGCGCGGGCTACACGGGCATCCAGTCGAACGGCCCGAACGGCGCGCTCGTCACGAGCGGCAGCAATACGGCGGTCGACACGAGCCTGTCCTCGATCCTCACCAACCTGCAGAACACGGGCAACGTGGGCCCCGTGGCGGTACCGACCGGCGGCGCCGCAACGGATCGCTACAACGTGAACCTGCCGGTGACGGGCGCGGCCGGTCGACTTGCGTTGGCCTTGCTCGGCTCGGACTACATTGTCGATCTCGAGCTGTCGGCGGCGGAAGCCGAAGGCCGCGGTGAGATCAAGTCCTCGCCGCACGTGATCACGGCGAACCAGAAAGAAGCCAGCATTGAGCAGGGTGTCGAAATTCCGTATCAGCAGGCGGCGTCGAGCGGCGCCACCACGGTCGACTTCAAGAAGGCCGTTCTGGCGCTGAAGGTCACCCCGCAGATCACGCCGGACAATCGCATCATTCTCGACCTCAATGTGAAGAAGGACAGCGTCGGCTCGACGATCGTCACGAGTGGTGGCGTCGGCGTGCCGTCGATCGACACGCGTGAAATCTCGACGCAGGTGCTGGTGAACGACGGCCAGACCGTCGTGCTCGGCGGCATCCTCGAGACCGAAGAGCGCAGCACCGAGCAGAAGGTGCCGTTGCTCGGGGACGTGCCGGTGCTGGGCCATCTCTTCAAGCAGACGCGCAAAGTAAACAATAAAGACGAACTCTTGATCTTCGTCACGCCCAAGATTCTCCACGAAGGGGTAAATGTCTACTGATCCGGTGGGGAGCCGGCGGAAGACTCAAAACGGACGGGTTATGCGCAAATCTTTTTCTAGAGCGTTCGTCGTAACAGGCATGCTGGCGCTGGTCGCGTGCGGCGGCGGTGGCGGCGACAGCAGTAAGTTCGAGACGCCACCAGGTGTGGTCGGCCCCGGTGGCACGACCTCGGTGCAGATGGGCAACGGGACGGGCAGCAGTTTTCAGTCCGGCATTCTCGGTGTTTCCAGTGCAACCCTGTCGGCCGGTGGCAGCACGACTCTGACGGCTGTTCTGCAGCAGAGCGACGGGTCGCTCTACGCTCAGCCTGCGACGGTGACGTTCAACTCGCCCTGTGTCGCGAACAATCAGGCGGCCATTCAGCCCGCGGCGGCGGCGGCTACGACCACCGGCATCGCAACGGTCACTTACGTTGCGAAGGGCTGTTCGGGTAGTGACACCATCACCGCGACGACGACTATCGGCTCAGCCAGCCTTTCCGCCACGGGATCGGTCACGGTCGCGCAGGGGTCGGTCGGTGCCATCGCGTTTGTCTCGGCCACGCCCAGCAACATTGCACTCAAGGGCACCGGCGACGCCGGTCGTCCGGAGAGCTCCACGGTCGTCTTCAAGGTTCTGGACTCCGCGGGCGGTCCTCGCGCGGGAGCCAACGTATCGTTCTCGTTGAACACGTCTGTCGGTGGCATGACGCTGACGCCTGCGACGGCCACGGCGACGAGCGATGCGCTCGGCCAGGTTCAGATCGTCGTTAACGCGGGAACGGTAGCCACTTCGGTCAAAGTGACGGCCACAGTTAAGGACACGACGCCGCAGATCACCACTCAGTCGAGCCAGCTGACGGTGACTACCGGCATTCCGACTGCGAACAACATGTCGCTGGCCGTCGGCTGCTACAACATCGAAGGCTGGGACTACGATGGTATTCAGACCACCGTGACCGCCCGCCTGGCCGACCGCTTCCAGAATCCGGTGCCGGATGGAACCGCGGTGACCTTCCACGCGAAGGGCGGCAAGATCGGTGCTCAGTGCACGACCGCCACCGACGACGTCGAAGGCGCGGTTTGCTCGGTTAATTTCACCAGTCAGGAGTTCCGCCCGCCGAACGGCCGCGTCCCGCTGCTGGCCACCGCGATCGGTGAGGAGTCGTTCACCGACTCGAATGGCAACGGTGCGTTCGACGCCACCGAGGCGTTCAACGACAGCTCCGAGCCGTTCGAGGACGATGCCGAGACGGGTGCGTACGCCGCGAACGATTATTTCGTCGACTTCAACAACAACGGCTCATTCGACGGTCCAAACGGCAGCTTCAACGGTGTTCTCTGTAACGACGCCGCGCGCTGTGGCGGCGCGAAGTCCGCCGGTATCGGCGCACGCAACATCATCATTCTGTCTGGCAGCAGCCCGACGATCGACGTGGTGGATGGCAGTGACGTGGTCTTCGCCCCTCCTGTCACCGCCGGCACCTCGTTCAAGCTGTGGGTCCGTGACCTGCATGGCAACCCGATGCCGGCGACGACCACCGTGTCGCTGGCGGTAGTGGGGAACGGCGCTGCGACGTTCGCCGTGGCGGCCCCGGCGACCTACACCGTCCCCTGCTCGGCCGCGCCCGTCAATGCGAAGACTGCAGCCACGGTCTTTCCCTTCACCGTGACCAGCCCGTCTCCCAACGGTTCCACGGGCGTTGTGACGGTTACCGTCAAGACGCCGAAGCTTCAGACCACGCAGACCTTCGGCGTCAAGGTCGGCCCTTAAGCAGAAGCCTTCAGCGGCAGGAGCCGGGCACACGCCCGGCTCCCTATGCCGATCCGGGCACGCGGCCGGTATGCTCCGCGTCTCATGCTCGGCAAGCACAACATCTTCCTCATCGGTCCCATGGGCTCCGGCAAGAGCGCCGTGGGCAAGTACCTCTCGCGCCTGGTTCGGGCGCCGTTCATCGACAGCGACACCGAGATCGAGCGCCGGACGGGCGTCGATATCCCCTACATCTTCGAGAAAGAGGGCGAGGCCGGCTTTCGGCAGCGCGAGCGCGAGACGCTGGATGCGTTGACCGCGGACGGTCCGATGG
>Ga0268266_10006937_pt1 | contig 10301 bp, 8 predicted proteins | sample KBSS13metaG_FD_190356 | JGI IMG/M metagenome (GOLD analysis project Ga0268266, IMG submission 190356) | Switchgrass rhizosphere microbial communities from Kellogg Biological Station, Michigan, USA - KBS S1-3 metaG (SPAdes) (version 2) | ecosystem: Host-associated > Plants > Roots > Rhizosphere >... | reverse complement strand
GCTCGACCAGGATCGCACCTCTGCCTCACGCGAGTTCCTGGCCGGGCTCGATGGCTCGGGAGTGTTTGAACGCGTGGGCAATCTGCACAGTGCCCAGGATATCCGTACCTATATCGACCAGCGGCGGGCGTTGCTGGTCGTGCAGATCGAGCAGAATTTCGAGCGGAAACTGCAGTTGGGGCAGACGGCTGATGTCCAGATCATTGCCGACGGCCGCAACTCAAACACCGCGGGAACCGCTTCGAGCTACATCACCGCCGTGGTCAGCAACTTCAATGAGCACTGGCGCAAGGATCATGGCCTGCCGGCCGCCGTGCTCACCTCCACCGATCGGGCCTGGTACAACCCGAATCTCGACACCCGCTGGAACATGATTCCCGGGTTGATCGGCCAGTTGGCCATGTTTCAGACGCTGTTGCTGACTGCGATGTCGGTTGCCCGCGAGCGGGAGCAGGGGACCTTCGACCAACTTCTCGTTACTCCCTTCCGGCCTTTTGAGATCATGGCCGGAAAGGCTATGCCGTCCATGCTGGTGGGCATCGTGCAGGCCACCGGCGTATTCCTGGTCGCGCAGTTGTGGTTCCGGATTCCGTTTGCGGGATCGATCATCACCCTGTACTCGGGGTTATTGGTGTTCCTGCTGGCGGCCATCGGCATCGGCCTGTTGCTGTCCGCCATGGCGTCGACGATGCAGCAGGCCATGTTGTATGCATTGCTGCTCATCATGCCTTTCTCTTTGCTGTCTGGGCTCACGACGCCGCTCAACAACATGCCGCGGGCGCTGCAGTATCTGACGGCCATCAATCCGCTGAGATATGCCATTGATATCGCTCGGCGTGTCTATCTGGAGGGAGCGGGGTTGCACCTGCTGTCGCACGACTTGCTGCCCTTGGCGCTGATTGCCGCCGTCACGCTGAGCGCGGCGTCGTGGATGTTTGGCCACCGGATGACCTGAGGCAAACCAATGATGAGATCCCTCAACCGATCAATTGTGATAGTCGCGCTCGCCGTGCTGCCGATGGGATGCGCGGTGGGCCCGAATTTCAACGAGCCGGAGGCAAAGGTGCCGGCGGGATGGTCTGCGGCCGCTGCGTCTAACGCGATCAATAGCGATCCGGCTACAGTGGTGAACTGGTGGACAACCTTCCAGGAGCCCACCCTGTCGTCGCTCATCGAGCGCAGCACCCAGTCCAACCTCGATCTGCGCGCAGCGGTGCTGCGTATCGCCGAGGCCAGGGCACAAAAGGACGTAACCAGTGCTGCGTTCTTCCCGACGGCCTCCGCCAATGCTTCGTTCACTCGGCAGCGTTTGAGTGACACGACGACAACCGGCGCGGTTTTCACGAACTTCGGCGGCGTGCAGATACCCGGAATGCCGTCGGTCAGTTTCCCGAACCCCTACAATCAGTTCCAGTTGGGGGCGAGCGCTTCCTGGGAGCCGGATCTCTTCGGCCGGGTGAGGCGCTCAGTCGAGGCGTCGAACGCCGATCTGCAGGCATCGGTAGAAGATCAGCACGCAGTACTGGTGTCTCTTTGCGCGGATGTGGCCCGCAGCTACGTCGAGTTGCGGGGCGCACAACTGCGGATGGAAGTGACTGCGCGGAGCCTCGCCACCCAAAGGGAGCTATACGACCTCACGAAGCAACGGCAGGCCGCGGGTGTCACCACTGATCTCGACGTAGCCAACGCGGGCGCTCAGGTCGACAGCACGCAGGCGCTGGTCCCTCAGATCGAACGGGACGTGACACAGGATATCAACCAGTTGAGTCTGTTGATGGGCCGCGCCCCCGATTCACTGCGGGCCGAATTGGAATCGGCCCAACCGGTTCCGCAGGTGCCCCCGCTGCTGCCGGTTGGCTTGCCGGCGGATCTGGCGCGGCGGCGCCCTGACATACGCCAGTCGGAGGCGAAACTGCATGCAGCCACTGCCCGTATCGGTGTTGCGGTCGCAGATCTGTTCCCGCGGCTGACCCTGACCGCCAGCGGTGGAACCCAGTCGCAGAGCGCTTCCGATCTGCTCGAGTGGGCCAGCCGTTTCGGCAGCATTGGGCCGACATTCGAAGTGCCGATTTTTGACGGCAGCCGTTGGGCCACCGTGCGCTTGCAGAATGTCCGGGCACAGGAAGCCGCTCTCGACTACGAGCGTACCGTGTTGGCCGCGCTGCACGAGGTTGAGAATGCGTTGGCCGCGTACAAGTCGGACCGCGATCGCGGCGTCGCGCTGGCCTCCGCCGTGGCCCAAAGCCGGGATGCGCTGGAGCTGGCCCGCGCCCGCTACTCCAGCGGGGTGGCCAACTTTATCGATGTGCTCGATGCCGAGCGCAGCCTGCAAGAGAACGAGTTGGCGCTGGCAACCAACACCACGGCCGTCTCAACAGACCTGGTAGCCGTCTACCGGGCGTTGGGGGGCGGTTGGGAGACCTGACCATTCCCGGATGCTAGTATCCGCGCTCGCTTTGGTTTGACCCATAAGAGGACGCGCACAATGGCAGGGGATCCCGGTCTCGGAAGACGTGAGTTCGTTCAGGGTGCCGTAGCAGGGGTCGCGCTGGCCGCGGCCGCTCCGGGCGCGGTGCTGGCTGCTTCGGGTGACAAGGCCGCCGTGCTGGCCCAGATCCCGAAAATGCATGGGGAGAACATCAAGCGGCTGCAGGACTGGATCGCGCTGCCGTCCATTGCGGCTGAGAATCGCAATTTCCCCCAGGGGCCGCAGTACATGGCCAAGCTGGCCGAGGCGGCCGGCTTCACGGGCGTCAAGATCATTCCCACTTCGGGCAAACCCGGTGTCTTCGGCAAAATCGATGTCGGTGCCAAGACGACCATGGGCGTCTACTTCATGTACGACGTGAAGCAGTTTGTGCCGCAGGAGTGGAGCTCACCGCCCCTCGAGGCGCGCCTGGTCGAAAAGCCGGGGTTGGGCACGGTGTGCATGGGCCGCGGTGCGGTCAACCAGAAGGGCCCGGAGAATTCGTTCCTGAGCGCACTGATGGCGTTCAAGGCGGCGGGGAAGAAGCTGCCGGTCAATCTCGTGTTGGTGTGCGAAGGGGAGGAGGAGATTGCCTCACCGCACTTCCGGGAAGTGGTGGAGCACCCGGAGGTTCTGCCCGACCTGAAGAAATGTGTCGGCATCTTCATTCCGGAAGCGGGGCAGGATCGCGATGGCGGCTGCGAGGTGGTGCTCGGCGCCAAGGGTGTCGTCGAGCTGGAGTTGGTCTCCAGCGGCGAGAAGTGGGGTCGAGGGCCGGCGAAAGACGTGCACTCGAGCCTGGAGGCGCAGGTCGACTCGCCCACCTGGCACCTGGTGCAGGCGCTCAACACACTGGTCCAGAAGGACGGGCACACGCCGGCCGTGGCGGGCTTCTTCGACCAGGCCAAGCCGCTGAGCGCATTTCAGAAGCAGTTGATCCAGGAGCACGCGGCCCGAACTGCCGAGAATACTGTTAAACAGACTTATGGCGTGCAGCATTGGGTTCACGATGCCAACTGGCAGGACTCGCTGGAGCTGCTCGTTTCCAAGCCCACCATCAACATCGAGGGGCTGGTGGCCGGGTACACGGGACCCGGCGGCAAAACGGTGCTGCCGCACCGGGCGGTCGCCAAGATCGACATGCGCCTGGTGCCCGACATGACGGCCGTGGACACGCTCGCCAAGTTGAAAGCGCACCTGCTCGCGCAGGGCTACCCGGACATTGAAGTCAACATGAGCGGCGGCTACAACCCGAACGAGACCGACCCCAACAGCAAGCTGATCAAGACCCAGATGGCGACCTACCGCAAGCTGGGGGTCGATCCCCAGCTGTGGCCGCGCTCGGCGGGGTCGTGGCCGGGATGCGTCTTCACGGAGCCGCCGTTGAGCCTGCCGGCCGGACATTATGGCCTGGGGCACGGTACGGGCGCGCATGCGCCGGATGAGTACTATCTGATCGAGTCCACCAACCCCAAGGTGCAGGGGCTCGATGGTGCCATCGCCTCGTTCGTGGAATTTCTGTATGCGCTGGCTTGAGTCGATCTGGCTGGCGCTTGCGCTGGTGGTCACCGCCAGTGCGGGGGCCCAGGAGCCGACCGCCGAGCAGAAGGCCTTCATTGAGCAGATGCGCTCGCTCAACTGGGTCAAGGGGCCGACCACAGTCGATGTGCAGGGCAACTCGAAGCTCACCATTCCAGAGCACTTTGTGTACCTGGATCCGGCCAACACGAAGAAATTCCTGGAGCTGCAGCACAACTTGAGCGACGGCCGCGAGGTGATGGTAGGTCCCCAGAACATGGAGTGGACGGCCTACCTCGAGTTCTCCGATGAAGGCTATGTCAAGGACAACGAGAAGATCGACGCGCCCTCGTTGTTGAAGACTCTGCAGTCCAACACCGAGGCGGGCAACGAGGAACGGCGCCGGCGCGGCTGGACCGAGTTGCGCCTGGTCGACTGGGCGACGCCGCCGGTTTACAACACCACCACCAAGCGCCTGGAATGGGCCACGATCCTGGACTCGAAGGACGGCCGGGCGGTCAACTTCTCCACCAAGATCCTCGGGCGCCGCGGCGTCACCACGGTCATCATGGTGACTGATCCGCAGAACCTGCGGGCCGCCGAAACCAGTCTCGACAACATCCTCACGGGTTATTCATTCAACGCCGGTGAGACCTACGCCGACTGGCGCAGTGGCGACAAGGTGGCCGAGTACGGTCTCGCCGCACTGATCGTGGGGGGTGTTGCGGCGGTCGCGGCGAAGAAGGGGCTGTTCTCGGTGCTCGGAGCTTTCCTGGCTGCGTCCTGGAAGTTCATCATGATCGGCGTGGTCGCGGCCGCAACCTGGGTACGCAATCTGTTCGCCCGCAAGCGCAACGGATGACCTCATTTGAGGTATGGCTGCCGCTCGGGGCACTCGCGCTGTACCTGTTCGACTCGACTCAGTGGCTGTACGCGAATGAGTTGATATTCCTGCATGGCGGCGGGAAGTGGCGCTGCGCTCGGATACCGGCTTTTCTGGTATCCGGGCGCCGCGTGTTTCTCCCCAGTCCCCTCACCCCAGGTACGCCGCAATTCAGAGTGCGCTGGTCGCAGTCCGATCAGCGCGGCCAGCGCGAGGATACTGCCGCGCTGGCTTGCTTCTTTCAGGCGCTGCGGCCCGTGCAGTATCTGGTCAACACTCTGCTGGTGATTCTGCTGGTTCTGCCTGTGGAATTGCTTCTCTTTGGCACGGGTGTCGAGTTGCTGGCTTTGATGGCCGCTTTCTACCTGGTGATCATCGGTACGCTGGTTGTTGTGTACGTCCGGCGTCGAGAGTTGGGGTTGACGGGGCGGGCGTTTGCAGCGCTGAGTTTTGATGCGCTGGCGTGCTCGCCGTTTGCCATCAACCTGGTGAGGAAGATTGCGCTGCGGCGCTCGCTGGTGGGCAATCCTATAGAGTTTGCGGCCGGCGCTTTCGCGCCTGCTGCGTTGGCTGGGTTGATCGATGCGGTGACCGTGCGGGTCAAGGAGGATCAGCTGCGGGAGGATTCACATAGCCCGCGGTGGGAGGAGTTGGAGGCTTACCAGCAGAAACTGAACGCCTTACGAACCGGGCTCGACAATTCCTAGGCCGAACGCGGCTGCAACGGCTTCGGTTCGCGATCGGACGTCGAGCTTTTCCAGTATCGACGATACGTGATGGTCCACAGTCCGGATTGACACGTGCAGGCGGTTGGCCAGTTCGGTGTTGGTGTGACCCCGTACGAGCAGAGATAACACCTGTATCTCACGGGACGTGAGTCCGGCTGGGTTCTCCCGCGTTGAGCTCCGTGGTCCGCGGGGGATGCCGCGAACTCCACGTTCACGCAATCGTTGGCGAACTATCGCGCCGAGCGGTCCGGCGCCGAGTTGCTCGAGGATTGCCAACGACTCACGCAGTGAGTCTTCGGTGCCTTCGGCCAGAGCGAGGGCTCGTTCGTATGGCATTTCCAGTGCCTGCCACGCAGCTGCGGCTGCTTCCCACTTACCTGCAATCATGAGCGCATAGGGCTCAGCAATATCGCTCGGCACCTGCAGAGTTGGATCGGCACGGCGACCCCAGAAGGCCAGTTGCCCGATGAGCCAGGCGTCGTGTTTGCCAACGGCCGTCTGAAGTCCGAGTTGGGCCTGCTCGGCAACGCGTGGCGTGTCGCCCCGATACCAGGCTACTTCGGCGCTGGCTGCGGCTATTCTTCCTATGCGCTGTAGCTCGCCTGTGGGTTGAGCCAGACCCATGGCTTCGTTCAGCAATCTTTCGACTCCGGGGTCCCCGCGCCGTGCCCGGACCAGTCCCAGAACAACCATGGCGGGGAGGCGCTGCGCGATCGCCAGGTTGTGGCGTTCGATCAAACGCCCCGCCAACTGCGCTGCCTCATTCCAACGGCCGGCGTTCAGCTCGAAGTGCGCGGCGTAAGCCCGGATGTAGGACAGGCAGTCGTGAACTTCGTGGACCTCGCAATATTCGCTGCCCTCCGGGATAAAGCGAGCCGCGACCGCTCCGAGATGATGGTCGACGGCCATGCTGACCAGGTTGGCGTATGACCTTCCGGCATGATCGTGCAGGTTGTGATCGAGCGCGACTGCCAGGCTTTCCTGCAACTTTGTGACTCCGGACGGCAGATTCAGGGTGATCAGGGCGCAGCCGATGTTGTTCAGGGCGTGCGCACGGACGTTGTGATCCTGGAATTGCTCGGCGAGCGCGAGCGCCCGTTCGCCCAATGCAAGCGCTTCCTGTGCCTGATGGCTGGTCATCGCTCTTTGTGAGCGGGCGCTGTAGGCCATGGCGAGCGCGGATGAGGGTGGCAGTGATTCCAACAGGCTGATGGCCTCCGCGACCGGACGATCGGCTCGGGATTTCTGGCCCGACTTCCACTGTTGCATGCCGATCATCAACAACATGCGGGCTTGCGCGTCAACGCTGCCGGCCTCGCGCCAGATCGCCAGTGCCTGCGTGGCGGAGTCGAGAGAGGCGCTCACCTGGTTGGTCAAATCACATTCAGTGGCGTGCAACTCGAGGAGCCTGCCCCGCTCGGGTGGAGTCAGTGTATGGCTGTGAGCCAGTGCGGTCGCGAGGTGGGCGGCAGCTTCCCGGTGGGAGCCTGCTGTCGCTGCCTCTGTCGCGGCGCGCGGGGCGTACTCCAGGATTGCCGGCTCGTCCTCGGCGTTTACAGCGTGATGAACGATCTGTGAGAGATCCGCTTTGCGTTCGATCAGATGTTTCAGGATCGCCTGATGGAGCTCGCGCGCGCGTCCGCGGGGCACTGTGCTTGCAACTGCCTGTCGACCCAACTCATGGCGGAAGGCCAGGGCGGTATCGTGATATCTCAATAGCCCGCGGTCGGTCGCTTCATCGGCGGCCGCTCCCATGTCACCGAGCAACGCCCGGGCCAACCAGAGTGCGGTACGACCCGGAAGCAGCGAGACCAACTCGGCCACTTCGCGCGCCGGGGGAGAGCAGTGCCTCAGTCGTGCCAACACAGCGTCACGGACGGTTTCCGGTACGGTGTCGGTTGGGGCTGAAAGCAGCTCACGCACGAAAAACGGATTGCCGCTCGTGACGTCATAAACGAGTTGCGGGTCGCGCGTAGTGCCTTGGGCGAGTTGTTGAACCGCCGCCAATGACAGCGGCGGTACGCGGATCCGCGCTGAGTGGCGGCCGGTCAACTCTCCGAGGACGGCGCGGAGATGATGCGAGGGTGCGATCTCGTCATCGCGGTACGTCGCGAGAATCAGGCTGCGGGTGCGCTGGATACGGTGACCGATGAAGCGCACGAAATCGAGGGTGGCCTCGTCGGCCCAGTGCAGATCTTCGAGGACCACCAGGGTCAGCGGATTCGGGGCGGACAGCTTTTCAAACAAGTGTGCGAACAGTTGCTCACGCGACGATCCGGCGGCGGGGTCTCGGCCAGCCGACGACAGCCCCGCTGCGATCTCGGTGACGGGTCCGAGTACCCGCGATGTCTGGAGGGCATCGGAATGACCCCACAACACCCGTGCTGCTCGACCGGATTGCTGCGCAAAGTGCTCTACGAGTGCGCTTTTTCCAGCGCCGGCCTCGCCCGCGACAAATGCGATTTTGCCCGCACGCGCGCCTGCATCCTGCAGATGGCGTGTCAGCTCTTCGAGCTGGGAATGGCGTTCCAGGAGGTCCATGGCTTCGGCCAGTATCCAGCATGCCGCCCCCGCAGAACATGGGCGGCCCTAACCTGGGGGTGCCTGTGCGGCAATTTAGGTAGTTCTCCCGATTTGTGCGTGCCGGTGCCCGCCTATCGTGCTTCCAGCCGATTCACGCAGGACTTCGCAATGCCACGCTACATGGTTGAGAGAGAGTTTCCGGATGGTCTGGTGGTTCCCATAGACGAGAACGGGGCGAGAGCCTGCCAGGCCGTGGTCGAGAGCAATGCCGCCGATGAGGTCACGTGGGTGCACTCCTACGTGAGCATCGACAAGAAGAAGACGTATTGCATCTACGACGGGCCGTCACCCGAGGCTATTCGCCGTACGGCGAGCCGCAACAAGTTGCCGGTCGAGCGCATCACGGAAGTGCGTGTTCTCGACCCTTATTTCTACAAATAGGAGGGAACATGTTGAATGCTTCAATTGCAGTGGCCGCGCTGGCCATGGGACTGACGTCCTCGATGCTCGCCGTGGCCGATCAGGGCGAGATGTCCGCGGATTTCATGGGCCACGGAGATTTCCACCACAGCGAGTATTCGCCGCTGATCAAGAAGGTTCACGACGCCACGGCGCGGTACAAGGATATCAACGTCGCGTTGAAGAAGGAGAAGGGCTGGGCTGTGGCCACGCCTTGTGTCAGCGGGCCGGATCACGGAGCGATGGGGATTCACGTGGTTCAGGGTTCACGCGTCGCGGACGGTATCCTGGATCCAACTCAACCCGAGGCGTTGATCTACGAACCGCTGCCCAATGGTTCCTTCCGTTTGGTCGGCGTTGAATTCATCCAGATCGCCGACGACTGGGCGGCACGCAATCCCAACGGTGGTGTGCCGTCGCTGGACGGCAACCTGATGAACCTGGTGGGTTTCCCCAACCGCTACGGCTTGCCCGCTTTCTATGAGCTGCACGTATGGGCGTGGGAAGACAATCCGAGCGGCAGCTTCGCCGATTGGAACAACCGCGTCACCTGTGAGAAGCAGCCCGTCCAAGGCTGATCCCGAGCCTGATGGGCTATTGTAACGCCCGCTGCAGTTGTTCTGTGGCGGGTGCTTTTTGAGCGCTTGCGATATAGGTGGCGACCGACCACGCCGCGCCGGTGAGGGCGAGGTTGATGGCGTTCATGACCCAGCTCATGTGGGCCTTCGGGTCGGCCAACAGCAGGGGCAGATGGACCAGGATACTGAATGAGCCAAACATGGCGGTGATGGCGAACGCCGCCAGCTTGCGTTGGATGCCGGTTAGAAAGGCAATGCCTGCGGCGATGTGAGCTACACCGGTGGCTGCGGCCCAGAATTTCTGGCTGCCCGGGAGCCAGGCGGGGACCATGGAGGCGGTGAAGTCCAGGTACAGGAAGTGGGCTACGCCGAATATCACCAGGCAGACGCCCATCATGATTACTGCGGCTATCCCGAGGCTCAGCCCAGAGGAGGCAGGCGTGGCAGGCACCGGCGCCCGTTGCATGAGGCAGGCATAGGCGGCCAAACCGCCTGCGACCAGGGTGACTTGTTCGGCGGCGCCACTCCAGGTCGCGAATGAATCCGGGTGTTGGAATATCAACGGGCCGTGCATGAATACCACGACGGCGCTGTAAAGCGCCGCCAGTGTGATAGCTCCAAATGCCACGCCGCGGCGATCCTTGGGCGGATTGAGGTCATTCACGCAGGCGCCGGCGATTGTCAGGCCGGCGGCAAAGGCGTACGCCAACAGGGTGCGGGCCGGGAACCAGGGAGCGACAGGTTGCCACTGCAGGGCGAAGTCGCCCCACACAATTCCAACCGCTCCCAGCGCGATTGCGCCCAATCCGTACAGGCGAATTCCAGGTGCCACCATGGCGCCCATGGTGCGGCGGCTGCGATCACGCCGCAGCGACCATTCGCTCCCAAAACGGGGGAGCCACTTGTCAGGATTGGCTGCCTGCGCCGCAGCGGATGTCGCCCCGGCCGGATCGGGCGACTGTCAGGGGGCCGCCTACGCCGCAACGTGTGTTGCCCCCGGCCAGAGCGGAGCACCGTCACGGAGGCATCAGGCAGCGCCGCCGCCACCGCTGGCGGCGCCACGGCGGACAAACAGCAGCAGGGGTAGCAGGCACAGGAACGCTACGCCGAAAAACTTGAAGGCGTCGATGTAGCTCAGCAGCATG
>Ga0268266_10006935_pt1 | contig 10305 bp, 6 predicted proteins | sample KBSS13metaG_FD_190356 | JGI IMG/M metagenome (GOLD analysis project Ga0268266, IMG submission 190356) | Switchgrass rhizosphere microbial communities from Kellogg Biological Station, Michigan, USA - KBS S1-3 metaG (SPAdes) (version 2) | ecosystem: Host-associated > Plants > Roots > Rhizosphere >... | reverse complement strand
CTTCTGGCATCTGCCCGTGCGCGACGGCGACGCGAGCCTCGGGCACGAGCGCGCTCACCTTCGCGGCGGCCTGGTCGATCGACCGCACCCGGTTGTGGATGTAGAAGGCCTGCCCGTCGCGCAACATCTCGCGCCGCAGCGCCGCCGCGATCTGCTTGTCGTCATGCGGGCCGACGTAGGTCAGCACCGGGTAGCGCTCCTCGGGCGGGGTCAGGATCGTCGACATCTCACGGATGCCCGCCAGGCTCATCTCCAGCGTCCGCGGGATCGGTGTGGCGCTCATGGTCAGCACGTCGACGTGGGTGCGCATCGACTTGATGTGCTCCTTGTGCTCGACGCCGAACCGCTGCTCCTCGTCGACCACGACCAGGCCCAGGTCCTTCCACGTGACCCCGGTCTGAATCAGCCGATGCGTGCCGATCACGATGTCGACCGATCCGTCCTTCATGCCTGCGAGCACCGCTTTCGAGTCGGCAGGCGAGGTGAACCGCGACAGCCCCTTCACGGTGACCGGGAAGCCGGCCATCCGCTCGGAGAACGTCTGCAGATGCTGATCGGCCAGCAGCGTCGTCGGTACCAGGACGGCGACCTGCTTGCCGTCCTGCACTGCCTTGAACGCCGCCCGCACCGCGATCTCGGTCTTGCCGTAGCCCACGTCGCCGCAGATCACCCGGTCCATCGGGACGGGCTTCTCCATGTCGCTCTTGACCTCGGTGATCGCGGTCAACTGGTCGACGGTCTCGGTGAAACCGAACGCGTCCTCCATCTCGGCCTGCCACGGGGTGTCCGGGGCGAACGCGTGGCCCGGCGACGCCTGCCGCTTGGCGTACAGCGACACCAGTTCGGCGGCGATCTCGCGCACCGCCCGCCGCGCCTTGGTCTTGGTGTTGGCCCAGTCGCTGCCGCCGAGACGTGACAGCGTCGGCGCTTCGCCGCCGACATAGCGCGACAGCTGATCCAGGGAGTCCATCGGCACGTACAGCCGGTCGGAGCCGCCGCCGCGTTTCGCCGACGCGTATTCCAGCACCAGGTATTCGCGGCGCGCCCCGCCGACCACCCGCTCGGTCATCTCGACGAACCGGCCGATGCCGTGCTGGTCGTGCACGACGAGATCGCCCGCCGTCAGCGCCAGCGGGTCGACGACGTTGCGCCGCCTGGCCGCCAGCCGCTTACCCTCGGTGGCGGTCGCGCGGTTGCCCGTCAGGTCGGTCTCGGTGATCACCACCAGGTTCGCGCCCGCGATCACCACACCGTCGTGCAGCGGGCCCTTGAGCACGCCGACGACGCCTTCCTTCGGCGCGGCACCGCCCTCCAAAAACGTTGCGGGAGTGTCGGATTCACTCAGTTGCTCGATGACGCGGTGCGCGGTGCCGGTGCCGGGGGTGACGACGGCGGCATAACCACCGGTCGCGACGTGGGCGCGCAGCATCGCGAAGATCTCATCTATGTTGTGCTGCTGCCCGCGCGCCGACGGCGCGGGCCGGATGTTGAGTTCCAGTGCCGCCTCGTCGGACAGCTGCGACAGCGTCCACCATGGGTGCCCGCCCTCGCGCGCGGCGGCGCGGGCGTCCTCCAGCTCGACGAAGCCCGACGCGCCGAGCGCCTCGATGTCGATCGGCACGTCACCGCCGACCGCGGCCGTCGACCACGACGCCTCGAGGAACTCGCGGCCGGTCTTGATCAGGTCTGTCGCGCGGGTGCGGACCTTCTCGGGATCGCAGATCAACAGAGGCGTGCCCGCAGGCAGGTGAGCGGACAGCGTCGCCAACTCGGTCGGCCGCAGCAGCGGCAGCAGCGCCTCCATGCCGTCGACAGGGATGCCCTCGGCCAACTTGGCCAGCATGTCGGGCACACTGCCCGGCACGCTGTTCTCCTGCGGCGGGTGCTCGGCGGACAGCTTGGCGGCGCGGTCACGCACATCGTCGGTCAGCAGCACCTCGCGGCATGGCACCGCGACCACGAAGTCGACCGCGATCTCGGGGATGGAGCGCTGGTCGGCGACGGAGAACATCCGCATCTCGGACACCTCGTCGCCCCAGAACTCGACGCGCACCGGGTGCTCTGCGGTGGGCGGGAAGATGTCGAGGATGCCGCCGCGCACCGCGAATTCGCCGCGCTTGCCGACCATGTCGACGCGCTCGTAGGCCAGCTCGACGAGCCGCGCGATGACTTGGTCAAATGTCGCCGCCGGGGCGGCTCCGGCGTCGAAGTCAGCCTCGGCGCCAAGCGTCAGCGTCACCGGCTCGATGTCGGCGATGTCGGGGGCCATCGGCTGCAGCAGCGACCGCGTGGTCGTCACCACAACACGCAATGGCGGGCCGAGCCGCGAGTCGTCGGGATGACTCAACCGGCGCAGCAGCATCAGCCGCGCGCCAACGGTGTCGACGCCTGGCGAGAGCCGCTCGTGGGGCAGCGTCTCCCAGGACGGGAACAGCGCGACGGCCTCACCGAAGACGCCGCGCAGTTCGGCGGTCAGATCGTCGGCTTCCCGGCCGGTGGCGGTGACTACGAGCAGCGGGCCGGATTGCGCGAGCGCGCACGCCGCGTACACCCGGGCGCTGGCCGGGCCGATGAGGGTGAGATCGCTGGGTCTGTCGGCGGCGCGGCGGGCGACGTCCTGTAGTGAAGGGTCGCGCAGCGCCAGGTCAATCAGCCCCGCGATCGGGGTTTGGACATGGTTGTGCCCCGATGCGGTCATGATGTGGTCCATCCTAGGCAAGCTCCGAAGTGCTTGCCGGAGCGGGCAAAACCGCTACTCGTCGAGCAGCAGCGGATCGTCTTCGAGGTGGGCCAGGCCGTTCCAGCACAGGTTGACCAGATGCGCGGCCACGACTTCTTTCTTCGGCTCGCGCACGTCCAGCCACCACTGGGCCGTCATCGACACGGACCCAACCAACGCCTGGGCGTACAGCGGCGCCATGTCCGGGTCCAGGCCGCGACGGGAGAAGTCGCCGGCCAGGATCGACGACACCTGGTTGACGGCGTCGTTGAGCAGGGTCGAATAGGTGCCCGACGTGATGGCAGCAGGCGAATCGCGGATGAGGATGCGGAAGCCGTCGGTGCGCTCCTCGATGTAGGTCAGCAGCGCCAGCGCCACCCGCTCGATCCGCAGCCGGGAGCGGTTGTTGGTCATCCGGGTCAACGAATTCGTGATGCCGTCGAGCAGCGCCGACATCTCGCGGTCGACCACGACGGCGTAGAGCCCTTCCTTGCCGCCGAAGTGTTCGTAGACGACGGGTTTGGAGACGTTGGCGCGCTGCGCGATCTCCTCGATGGAGGTGCCCTCATACCCGCGCTCGGCGAACAGCGTTCGCGCGACGTCGATCAGCTGAGGCCGTCGCTCGGCGCCGGTCATCCTGGCGCGGGGTGCTCGCACTTCCTTGTCGGGCGCTGCCACGTCTTCAGGCTAGTGCGTTCGACTAGCATCACGAGTTGATCAGTCCGTCGTGGTGTAATCGGCAGCACCTCTGATTTTGGTTCAGATAGTTCAGGTTCGAGTCCTGGCGACGGAGCATTGGTGACGCGGAGAGTCGATTGACAACCCATGACGAGGCCGCTGTCCTGGTTTTGGCGGCCGGGGCAGGTACCCGCATGCGCTCGGACATCCCGAAGGTCTTGCACACGCTGGGCGGCCGCAGCATGCTCGCGCACGCGCTGCACTCGGTGGCCAAGGCGTCGCCGGGACAGCTCGTGGTCGTACTCGGCCACGACCGCGACCGGATAGCGCCCGCCGTCGCTGAGGTGGCCGACGAGCTGGGCAGGTCGATCCAGGTAGTCGTTCAGGAAGAGCAGCTGGGCACCGGCCACGCCGCGCAACGCGCGATGGCGGCGCTGCCCGATGACTTCGCAGGCGTCGTCGTCGTGACCTACGGCGACGTGCCGCTGCTGGACGCCGAGACGCTGGCCGGACTGATCGCCGCGCATACCGCCGAGAACGCTGCCGTGACGGTGCTGACCACGACGGTGGCGGATCCGACCGGTTATGGGCGAGTGGTTCGCGCCGCAGACGGAGAAGTGACCGGCATCGTCGAGCAGAAAGATGCCGGCCCGTCGGAGCTGGCCATCCAGGAGATCAATGCCGGCGTCTACGCGTTCGACGCCGCCGCGCTGCGCTCAGCTCTTGGCCGGCTGCAGCCGCTGAACGCTCAACAGGAGCTGTACCTGACCGACGTCATCTCGATCGTCCGCTCGGACGGGCTTGTCGTGCGGGCCAAACACGTCGACGACTCCACGCTCGTCGCCGGCGTCAACGACCGGGTACAGCTGGCCGAGCTCGGCGCCGAACTCAACCGCCGCATCGTCGCCGCACACCAGCGGGCGGGTGTGACGATCATTGATCCGGCAACGACGTGGATCGACGTCGACGTGACCATCGGCCGCGACACCGTGATCCACCCGGGCACGCAGTTGCTCGGCTCGACGCGGATCGGTGGCCGCTGCCAGATCGGCCCCGACACCACGTTGACCGACGTCACGGTCGGCGAGAAGGCGGTCGTGATGCGCACCCACGGCGGCCAATCGCAGATCGGCGACGGCGCGGCCGTCGGCCCCTTCGCGTATCTGCGGCCCGGCACTGTGCTGGGCGCCGAGGGCAAGCTCGGCGCGTTCGTCGAAACGAAGAACGCGACCATCGGCACCGGCACCAAGGTGCCGCACCTGACATACGTCGGCGACGCCGACATCGGCGAGCACAGCAATATCGGCGCGTCGAGCGTGTTCGTCAACTATGACGGCGAGAACAAGAGCCGCACGACGATCGGGTCGCATGTGCGGACGGGATCCGACACGATGTTCGTCGCGCCGGTGAATGTCGGCGACGGCGCCTACACCGGGGCGGGCACGGTGGTGCGCGAGGACGTGCCGCCGGGTGCGCTGGCCATCTCGGCGGGCCCGCAGCGCAATATCGAGGGCTGGGTGTCGAAGAAGCGCCCGGGGTCTAAGGCCGATAAAGCCGCCCGGCGGGCCGCCGGCGAACAAACCGACGAGGACGACGCCGCACGGCCGTGAGCCGGTTGCCCATTGTTCGCAATCTGGCTACCCGTACGATTAGGCGGTAACGATCCCCGAGCAATGAGGGCACCGTGGGCACCGAGTGGACCGACAATCGCAAGAATCTGATGCTCTTCTCGGGTCGCGCGCACCCCGAACTGGCCGAGCAGGTGGCCAAGGAGCTTGACACCCCGGTCACCGCGCAGACCGCACGCGACTTCGCCAACGGCGAGATCTTCGTCCGCTTCGACGAGTCTGTTCGCGGCTGCGACGCATTCGTGCTGCAGAGCCATCCCGCGCCGCTGAACCAGTGGCTGATGGAACAGCTGATCATGATCGATGCGCTCAAGCGCGGCAGCGCCAAGCGGATCACCGCGATCCTGCCGTTCTATCCGTACGCCCGCCAGGACAAGAAGCACCGCGGACGCGAACCGATCTCGGCGCGACTGGTCGCCGACCTGCTCAAGACCGCGGGCGCCAACCGGATCCTCACCGTCGATCTGCACACCGACCAGATCCAGGGCTTCTTCGACGGGCCCGTCGACCACATGCGCGCGCAGAACTTGCTGTGCGGCCACATCGCCGAGAACTACGCCGACCACGACATGGTCGTGGTGTCCCCGGACTCCGGCCGTGTCCGGGTCGCCGAGAAGTGGGCCGACGCGCTGGGCGGCGTGCCCCTGGCCTTCATCCACAAGACGCGTGACCCGCTGGTGCCCAACCAGGTGAAGTCCAACCGGGTCGTCGGCGATGTCAAGGGCAAGACCTGCATCCTCACCGACGACATGATCGACACCGGCGGCACGATCGCAGGCGCGGTCAAGCTGCTGAAGGACGACGGGGCAGGCGACGTCATCATCGCCGCGACGCACGGCGTGCTGTCCGATCCGGCGGCCCAGCGACTGGCCGAGTGCGGCGCCCGCGAGGTGATCGTCACCAACACGTTGCCGATCGGTGAAGACAAGCAGTTCCCGCAGCTGACTGTGTTGTCGATCGCACCGTTGCTGGCAAGCACCATCCGCGCGGTGTTCGAAAACGGTTCAGTCACAGGACTTTTCGACGGGTCGGCGTAGTGGCTGGAAGCTCGCGAAACGTCATCTACCACAACCCGAAGTGCTCGACGTCGCGCAAGGCCTTGGAACTGTTGCGGGACAACGGCATCGAGCCGGAAGTCGTACAGTACCTGAAGACGCCGCCGTCGCGGGCCCAGCTGGTCGAGATGATCAAGAATGCCGGCATTGACGTGCGCACCGCGGTACGTAAACGTGAAGCGCTGTATGACGAACTCGGGTTGGCCGACGCATCGGATGACGCGTTGCTCGACGCGATGGCCGAGCATCCGATCCTGATCGAACGCCCCTTCGTCGTCACCGCAAAGGGCACGCGGCTGGCCCGGCCGATCGACGCGGTTCGCGAGATTTTGTGACGTTGCCGCGCTGCGCGGCTGCTGTCGCGGTTGTGGTCCTCACCGCAACGGGTTGCGGCGCGAAAACCCCTGACTATCAGTCGCTCTGGTCGACATCGGCCACCACGACAACGTCGACGACCGCCGATGCCCCGCCAGTGACGATCGCGCAGTTCCTCGAGGAACAGGGCGTCAAGGGAGACCCGGTCGCGCCGCAGAAGCTCACCGATCTCACGGTGACGATGCCGCAGCCGAAGGGTTGGACGCAGTACAACAATCCGAACTTCGCACCGGGCACGCAGATGATCGCCAAGGGCGACACCTATCCGACCGCGATGCTGATGGTGTTCAAGCTGACCGGCGACTTCGACGTCAGCGAGGCGATCAAGCACGGCTACGCCGACGCGCAACTGTCGCAGAACTTCAAGCAGCTCAACGCATCTACCGACAACTGGCACGGCTTCCCGTCGTCGATGATCGAGGGCAGCTACGACCTCAACGGCCGCCGGATGCACAGCTACAACCGTATCGTGATCCCGACGACCGCACCGCCGGCGAATCAGCGCTACCTCGTTCAGTTCACGGTGACGGGCTATGCGGAGAAGGCCGCCGAGGAGGCGCCGGACATCGAGGCCGTGATCGGGGGCTTCGACGTCAAGGTGCCACCGAAGTAGGAGCGGTCAGGGTGCCGAGTCGGCGCATGGCGTGCCAACGCAGCCGCACTCCGTAGAACGCCGATGCGACGGACTGGATCACCACGAGGTACATCATCTGCCGGTAGACGATCTGTTGTAGCGGCATGGTCCACAGCGGTCGTAGCGGTTCGCGATCCAACCGGAATGCGTATGCCGCACATGCCAGTTGGGCCAAAAGGAAGCCGAACCAAGTCGCCCAGATGATTACGACGTCCTCGGTGAAGAACGAGAAGCCGGCGGCGACGTCCACCACGGGAGCGGTGAGCGGCAGCAGGACCTGAAAGAGCAGCAGATAGGGCAATCCACGGCGGCCGAGCTTGCCGGGCCGACCTCCTTCGACGACGGCGTGCCGGTGCTTCCACATCGACTGCAGAGTCCCGTAGCACCAGCGGTAGCGCTGGCGCCAAAGCTGCGTGAGGGTTGCCGGGGCTTCGGTCCACGCCACGGCATCGGGCGCATAGACGACGCGCCAGCCATCGCGGCACAAGGCCATCGTAAGGTCGGTGTCCTCGGCCAGCGTGTCGTCGCTGACTCCACCGACTGCTTCGATCGCGGTGCGGCGGAACGCGCCGATCGCGCCCGGCACGGTCGGCATGCATTGCAGGACATCGAACATGCGGCGGTCGAGGTTGAAGCCCATCACGTATTCCAGGTGCTGCCACGACCCGAGCAGGCCGTCGCGGTTGGCGACCTTCGTATTTCCCGACACCGCACCGACTTCGGGATCGGCAAACGGTTTCACCAGCTCGCGCAGGGTATCCGGCTTGAACACAGTGTCACCGTCGACGAGCACGAGCGTTTCGTATCGTGCCGCTGCGATGCCTGCATTGAGCGCTGATGGCTTACCCCCGTTTTCTTTGCGAATCAACCTGACTCGATCCAGATCGAGTGAGCACACGATGTCGCTGGTGTCGTCGGTTGAGCCGTCATCGACGACGATCACTTCGTAGGTTGGGTAGTCCAGGCTGGTCAGCGATCGAACGCACGCCTCGATACCAAGACGTTCGTTGAATGCCGGCACCACAATGGTGACGCTCGGCAACGAATCCAACTGTTGCACCGTGCTTTTGGCGCGCTTGGCGTGGCCTCGGGCATAGGCGATCAGGACGGCGATACGGAGAAGCGCCAACACCCCGGCGGTAATGAAGAACAATTTCAGGACGAATGCGAACCACAGCGAGAGCTGGACGACAGCGAGTGTGATTGCGCCGCGCATGCGCTGTCCCGCGGTCGCCGGAATCCATGGCGATTGATCGCCCGTTGCCCGCGTTATCGTGGTGAATTGGAAGCCGCGCGCCTGCAGCGCAGGAATCAACTTCTCCAGCGCTGCAACGGTTTGCGACCGCTCACCGCCACCATCGTGAAACATCAGGACAGATCCGTTGTCGCCTTGCGGCGTTGCTGCTGCCACGATCTTGTCCACGCCGGGACGTGCCCAGTCCTTGGTATCTCGATCGGTCAGCACGACCAGGTAAGGGCCGATACCGGATACCGAATGCCAAATGGGATAGTTGATGTCGGCGATCTCGGAGGAGAACGGGGGCCGCATGAGATGGGTCATATACCCGGTCGCCGCGGCGATGGCGTACTGCGTTTGATCCAGTTCGAGCCGCCGCTGCCAGCGCGGGATGGCCCCCAGGTCGGGGTGCGTAAAGGTGTGCACACCGATTTCGTCGCCATCGCGCACCATGCGTTGAAGCACGTCGGTACGGCCCGGAATTCTCGACCCGATCACGAAAAATGTTGCTGGGACGTGGAACCGTTCGAGCACCTCGAGTATCTGCCCGGTTTCGGCGTCCGGGCCGTCGTCAAATGTCAGCGCGATTGTTTTGGGCGGTAGTCGAACACCCCGCCGGTCAATCGCCTCGCCGTCGAGAATCGGCCCGCCCTCGATCACCGCGTCGGGAACGTGGTCAGCGGTGCCATCGGTCATGTAGTGCTTGGGCTGCTCCCCGCGATGGCCGCCGGTTACCGCAGCCACTCCCAGCATCATCACGACGCCGATGAGAATCGCCGTCAGCAGAAGCCAGTGTGATTTTGGTGCGGGTCGGCTCACCGCTGTGGTCCACGACCCGCCGGTGGCCCGTGTTGGTCCTTGGGACCGTGGCTGTCGGATTGGCCAGGAGGCTGCACTGGCCGGTCAACCGGGGTGGGCCGGACGGCGGGCTTCTGCGGCGTCGAGGTAGGAGTAGGCGAAGCCGTAGCCGTGGCCGGCGTCGCCCCACCGGAAGATTCCGTTCGGGCTTGCTCGGCAAGCCGAGGTGTCGGTGGTTCCGGTACAGCGGACGAGACGGCGGTCGCGGAGTCGCGCCGGGGGGTCGCCGGTGATCGATTGCCGGGGTCGACGGCCGTTTGCGCGGCTTGCGAAGCGTCCGGACGCGGTCCCGGTGCCGCAGTGACGTCTCGGTCCGTGGCGCCTGGATTCGGGCGCGGAATTTCGCCGACGGGCGCCGAGGCCGGTCGCGTCAGACCCGGCATCGGGACGCCGCCGACAAGTGACACCACGGTCGCGGCAACCAAAATCAGGAGCAGCGCCGCCAATGCTCTGACGGCAACGCGAGCGGTCTTGACTCGGCGCCCAGACGCGTCAACGAACACTGGGCTCGCAGCAATGCCCATAGTCGACAAGATGTTCCCCCATATATCGCCGATTTACGGTGATAGCCAATGGTGGACTCTAGACGGTGAAGCTGCCCGTTTGCTTGTGTTAGCAAAATTTGCCCTCGACATTTTCGACGAGGTCGGTTTTCGATCTCAGAGACGAACCGTGGGCGATTCAATGACCCCGCATTAGGGTGAGCGCCATGACTGACTGGACCGCTGCGGATCTGCCCTCGTTCTCCGGACGCACCGTGATCGTCACGGGGGCCAACAGTGGCCTGGGCCTGGTCACCGCCCGAGAGCTCGCCCGCGTCGGGGCCAAGACAATTCTGGCCGTTCGCAACACGGCCAAAGGTGACGAAGCCGCCGCCACGATGACCGGTGATGTCGAGGTTCGCAGGCTCGACCTGCAGGATCTGTCGTCGGTGCGTGCATTTGCTGACGCCGCCGATAATTTCGACGTTCTGGTCAATAACGCGGGCATCATGGCAGTGCCGTACGCGCAGACTGTCGACGGCTTCGAAAGTCAGATCGGCACCAACCATCTCGGCCACTTCGCGCTGACCAACCTGCTGCTGCCGAAGATCACCGACAGGGTGGTGACGGTCGCGTCGA
>Ga0268266_10006933_pt1 | contig 10308 bp, 10 predicted proteins | sample KBSS13metaG_FD_190356 | JGI IMG/M metagenome (GOLD analysis project Ga0268266, IMG submission 190356) | Switchgrass rhizosphere microbial communities from Kellogg Biological Station, Michigan, USA - KBS S1-3 metaG (SPAdes) (version 2) | ecosystem: Host-associated > Plants > Roots > Rhizosphere... | reverse complement strand
GGGCCCCTACACCGACCCGACGGTGAAGATCGACATCGACAAGGGGCTGGCGCGCACCCGAGAACCCTGGGTCGTCTCCCGCGGCGACGTCGAGATCGTCGCCAACCCGCGCGAGGTCAAGCCCGAGGACAACGGCTTCGCCAAGGGCGAGCACCTGGCGCCGCAGTTCACCGCGCCGCGCCGCGTCTACCGCGCCAAGCCGGGCGCTAACGTCACGCAGCTGGAATACGCCCGGCGCGGGATCATCACGCCCGAGATGGAATACGTCTCGATCCGCGAGAATCTGCGCCGCAAGGAGAGCGATCCTTTCATCCGCGACGGCGAGGATTTCGGCGCTTCGATCCCCGACTTCTGCACGCCGGAGTTCGTGCGCGACGAGATCGCCCGCGGCCGCGCCATCATCCCGGCGAACATCAACCACACCGAGCTCGAGCCGATGATCATCGGCCGCAACTTCCTGGTGAAGATCAACGCCAACATCGGCAATTCGGCGGTGCTGTCCCACGTCTCCGACGAAGTGGACAAGATGGTCTGGTCGATCCGCTGCGGCGCCGACACCGTCATGGACCTCTCGACCGGCCGCAACATCCACAACATCCGCGACTGGATCGTGCGTAACAGCCCCGCCCCCATCGGCACCGTGCCGATCTACCAGGCGCTGGAGAAGGTCGGCGGGGTCGCCGAGGACCTGACCTGGGAGGTGTTCCGCGACACCTTGATCGAGCAGGCCGAACAGGGCGTCGACTACTTCACGATTCACGCCGGCGTCAGGCTGGCCTACGTGCCGCTGACCGCTAAGCGGGTGACCGGGATCGTCAGCCGCGGCGGTTCGATCATGGCCAAGTGGTGTCTGGCGCACCACAAGGAGAACTTCCTCTACGACCACTTCGAAGACATCTGCGAGATCATGAAGGCGTACGACGTCTCCTTCTCGCTGGGCGATGGCCTTCGTCCCGGCTCGATCGCCGACGCCAACGACGCAGCCCAGTTCGGCGAGTTGGAGACGCTGGGCGAGCTGACCCAAGTGGCCTGGAAGCACAATGTGCAGGTGATGATCGAAGGCCCCGGCCACGTGCCGATGCACAAGATCAAGGCCAACATGGACAAGCAGCTGGCCACCTGTGGCGAGGCCCCCTTCTACACCTTGGGCCCGCTCACCACCGACGTGGCGCCCGGCTACGACCACATCACCTCGGCGATCGGGGCGGCGATGATCGGGTGGTTCGGCACCGCTATGCTCTGCTACGTGACGCCCAAGGAGCACCTCGGCCTGCCCAACCGCGACGACGTGAAGGTCGGCGTGATGACCTACAAGCTCGCTGCGCACGCCGCCGACCTCGCCAAGGGACACCCGGCGGCGCGGGCCTGGGACGACGCCGTCTCACGGGCTCGGTTCGAGTTCCGCTGGGAGGATCAGTTCAACCTCGGCATCGATCCGGAGACGGCGCGCGAGTACCACGACGACACCCTGCCGAAGGAGGCGATGAAGACCGCCCACTTCTGTTCGATGTGCGGGCCGAAGTTCTGCTCGATGAAGATCAGCCAGGACATCCGCGACGCGGCCCGCGCGCAGAACGACGTGGCCCAAAGCGAGGTCGACGCCGGCATGGATGAGATGGCCCGCAAGTTCCGGGAGTCGGGCGGCGAGATCCTCGTACCCGCTCAGCCCGCCGAATGAGCCGGGAGCTGACCGTGAACGGCGAGGCGAGGCGCTTCGAGGACGCGGCCGACGTGGCCGCCCTGGTCACGGCGCTCGGCCTCGACGGACGCAAGGTGGCGGTCGAGCGCAACCTCGAGATCGTGCCGCGCTCAGCCTATGGCGTGACCGCGCTCGAGAACGGCGACCGCATCGAGATCGTACATTTCATCGGAGGCGGCTGAGGTGGACGGAACGCAAGGCCCAACTGACGTCGGGCAAGAGGACGTCTGGACCGTCGCGGGGCGCACCTTCCGCTCGCGCCTGATCGTCGGCACCGGCAAATACAAGGACTATGCCCAGAACGCGGCGGCGGCGGAGGCCGCGGGCGCGGAAATCGTCACGGTTGCTCTGCGCCGGGTCAACCTGTCGGACCCCAGCCAGCCGATGCTGGTCGACTACGTGAAGCCCGACCGCTTCACCTTCCTGCCCAACACCGCCGGCTGCTTCACCGGTGAGGACGCGGTGCGCACCTTGAGGCTCGCCCGCGAGGCCGGCGGCTGGGACCTAGTGAAGCTGGAGGTGCTCTCCGAGACCAAGCACCTGCTGCCGGACATGGAAGAGACGCTGCGGGCGCTGAAGCTGCTCGTCGCCGACGGGTTCCAGGTGATGGTCTACTGCTCAGACGACCCGGTCTACGCCAAGAAGCTGGAGGATGCCGGCGCCTCGGCGATCATGCCCGCCGCTGCGCCGATCGGCTCCGGGCGCGGGATCCAGAACGCGCTGAACCTCGGCCTGATCATCGAGCAGACGACGGTGCCGGTGCTGGTGGACGCAGGCGTCGGTACGGCGTCGGACGCGGTCGTCGCCATGGAGCTCGGCTGCGACGCGGTGCTGATGAACACCGCCATCGCCGAGGCCAACGACCCGATCCGCATGGCGCGGGCGATGAAGCACGCCGTGATCGCCGGCCGCGACGCCTACCTCGCCGGACGGATGGCCCGGCGCACCTACGCCGACCCTTCCTCGCCGCTCGCAGGGCTGATCTAAGGTTTCCCCGTAGCCGCCGCGCAACAATAGCCCATTATTGTCGGGCGGCGGCGCCTCGGCCTGGAACGGGTTGTGGAAGATCGCCATATCCCCGTTTCAGAGACTCACAATTGACGCGTAATTCGCCGCCAATGCCTCCCTCCTCCGACCGCCACGCCTGGAGCCGCCGCGCCGTGCTCGTCGCCCTGCCCGCGGCGACGGTCGCAGGAAGCGCGCTCGCAGCCCAGCCCGCCGCGGCGCCGCCGGCCATCACTCCGCCGCCGCCTGCGCCCGCGCCGCCCCCGCCGCCGGTTCCGCTTCCCCCGCTCAGCACCGCGCAGATCGCGATCGCTGTGCAGGTGCTGAACGCCGCGGAGACCCACGGGCTTGCGGCGGCGCGTAAGGTCAGCGTAGGCGATCCGCCCGACGACCTGACCACGGCCATCCTGCGTTACGCCAAGGAGGTGCATGTCGGCCGGCTCGCGCCCGCGGACTTCCCCGATCTCTGGGGCGTGCGCCCGCCGGCCTACGACCCGCGCCCGGACTTCGCCGCGGCGCTCACCACCGATCGGCTGCGCGAATGGCTGGACAGCCTGCCGCCGCCCTACTCCGGCTACAACAGCCTGCGCCGCGGCCTTGCCGACTATCGCGCCATCGCCGCCAGGGGCGGTTGGAAGAGCGTGCCGGCCGGCCCCGATTTCGGTCGGGGCGAGAAGGGTCCGCGCGCCGCGGCCCTGCGCGCCCGGCTCGCCGCCGAGGACAAGACCGTCAACGCGAGCGGCCCGGCCGTGGTCGACGAGGACCTGCAGAAGGCCGTCGCCCAGGCGCAGCGCCGCTTCGGCCTCAAGCCCGACGGCGTGGTCAACGCCGAGACGCTAACGGCGCTCAACCAGCCGATCGGCCAGCGCGTGTTGCAGATCCTCGCCAACCTGGAGCGCTGGCGCTGGCTGCCTCCGACCATGCCGCCCTCGCGCGTGCAGGTGAATTCCGGCGCGGCCATCGTCACCCTGTTCCAGGATGACCGCCCGGTTCTGTCGATGAAGGCGGTGTCGGGCCGGCCCGGCGACGAGACGCCGATGCTGTTCTCAAACATCCACTCGGTGGTGCTGAACCCGCCGTGGAACGTGCCGACCTCCATCGCCACCAAGGAGCTGTGGCCAAAGGAAAAGCGGAGCCCGGGCTACCTGGCGCGCAACAGCTTCGTCGTCATCAAGACTGAAGGCGGCGGCTCGCGCCTGCAACAGAAGGCCGGCGATAAGAGCGCACTCGGCCGCTACAAGTTCGACTTCGACAACCCTTACGGCGTCTATCTGCACGACACCCCGACCCAGGCCACCTTCTCCCGATACGGGCGCCAGGCGAGCCACGGTTGCGTGCGCCTGGAGAAGCCCAAGGCGTTGGCCGAGGCGCTGCTGGCCGGCGATCCGGCCTGGACGCCCGAGACCATCGCCACGACCATCGACAAGGCGAAGACCGTGCGGGCGCGCCTGACGACGCCGGTGCCGGTGTTCATCTTCTACTGGACCGCCTTCGCTTCGCCCGACGGCTCGATGAATTTCCGCTCCGACCCCTATAATTGGGACAGGCTGCTGCTGCAGCGAATCGGGGTGCTGGACGCGCCTAAGGTCTGAGGAGGCCTACACCGATGAAAAACCTTGGCCGCGCCCTGCTCATCGTGGGCGTCCTCGTGCTGGTGCTGCTGGTCGGCGTCCTCGTCGGCCGCGGGCAACACGCGCAGCCGACCTCCGAGGGCAACGCCGCGGCGGTGCAGATCACCACCGCGCCGCCGCCCGTCGCGCCGCCGGAGCCGCTGCCAGCCGCCGTGCCGACCCCGCCCCCGGTCGCCCCGCCGAAGATCGCCATCGACGAACAGGTGCAGGAGGACGCCGCCGCCGTCGGGATGACCACCCGCGACGACGCTGCGCCCGCAGGCGACGCCGAGCCCGCCCCGAAGAGCGCCGGCGCCGACGCCGCGGCAGGTCGGCCGCAGGGCTGACGGGCGATGCGCGGCAGGGCAGCCGTGCCGGCAGCAGCGCGAAAAGCTGGAACACGATGTCGATGCCGCTCTTGCACTGGTCCTCGAGGGCTAGAACGGCGCGACCAGCGCGGTGCGAAAGAACCAGCCGTCGGGGCCGTCGTCGGATCGTTCGATGACGTGCTCGTAGGTGAAGATCAGGCTGCTGGCGGATACCAACGGAAACGCCACGCTGCCGCCGGCCGACCAGCCATGCGTACCGTTGTGATCGCGCGCGCCGTCGGTCTTCGTCTCGCCGCCAAGGCGATAGAGCATGTCAGCCGACAGCCACACCCGGCGGCTGAGGTTGCGGGTCAGATGCGCCTCCACGCTGAACAGCGGGTCCTTGGCGCTGCGGTCGGCGCCGAACGGATCGCGATTGGCTTGATAGAAGGTCAGCGTCGGCAACACCTCGAAGCTGGTCAGCGCAGGGTCGCGATACGACCGCCCCGCGGCGTACACCATCGGCAGCCCAAGCTGATAGGAGACGCGGTTCGATCCCAGATTCACCGGCTTCGCCGCGCTGTAGGCCCCGCTCGGAAAATAGACCCGACCCAAAAGCCCCAGCCCAAAGCCCGGCTTGAACGCCGCAAAGGCCTGCGGCGAGAGCGCCGGGGCGCCGATCAGGCCGATCGAGGCGCCGATCTGCATGTCGCCGAAGCCGGTACTGCGCGGCGCGCCGGTCGAGCGGACTTCGCCGGTCGGCACGATCACGAAGGGCGTCAGCGGGCGGCCGGCCAGATCGAAGGTTCGGGCGTAGCGCAGCACCAGGATATCGGTGTCGATCTCCGTGCCGGGGCTGATCGAGCCTGGCTCCGGCCTCTCGTTGCCCCGCTTGTTCACCAGGAAGGCCGTGACATTCTGCGCGCCCACCGGCGCCAGTTGATAGACCCGCGCACCATCGTCCTGCGCGTGCGCGGCTACGCCCAGACCGGACAAGGCGATCGCAGCGGCGATCGCCTTGACGCCGTCACGAAAGAGCAGCCGCATCGAAGGGCGCGGCGGCAGGGCCGCGATTGACGATTCGCGCGGCCATGTCGCCCGCAGGTCCCGCGCCGATCACCACCAATTCGGTCACGCCGGGTCCTCCGGTAAGGCCGCCAGCCAGCGGAGAGCCGAGAGGCTGGGCATGAAGCCGTAGGCGCCGCCGCGGGTGGTGACGAAGCTGGCCAGCCCCTGCACCCGGCGCGGGATCGGCCGGCGCGGGATCGAGTAGGTTCCTGTTCCGTCGGCGGCGCCGACCACGGGGTCTCTGGCGTCACCCAGGCCCAGGAACTCGCCGCCGTTCACCCACTCCGACTGCACGAACTCGAACTGCCGCTTCAGGTGCGCTCCGACGAAGGCGAACATCAGCCCACGGTCGGCGCCGTCGTCCTCCAGGACGCCCTCGGGCATCGGCGGCCCATAGACCGTGCCGCGGCGGATCATGCGGTGCAGGCGAACGACGCCAGCCACATCGGCGTCGCGCGGATTGCAGCGCCGTACGTGCGAGCCGGGCGGCGTCTTGAAACCGGTGGCGTCGTCGGCGCGGAACAGGAAGGCGTTGTTGCGCGACGCATCGGCGCCTAGCGCGGGGTCATCGTGCATCGGGCACAGCGCCAGCGGCGCGCCGCTTCGCCAACGGCCCATCATCTTGGCGGCGAGCAGTTCCTCCTCGCCCCGCCCCTCGGCGTTGGCGCGCAGGTAGCGCCGAAACCCCGCTACGTCCTGATGCAGCTTGCGAAAGACCACATAGCTGCCGTTGCGGCCGAGCACCGGCGGCTCCGGCGCCGGGGGCAAACCGCCCATCTCGTCGCGATAGCCCAACACCAGCTCGCCAGCCTTCAGCGGCGCCTCGAGCGGGTTCGTGCCGGCGACGCCGCTGCCCTCGATGGTCGGGTGGCTAATGCCGTCCTTGAAGCCGAACGGTTCGCACTCGTCGGGTGGGGCGTAGCAGTCCTGCCGCCAGATCGCCTGCACGCCCGGGAGGTCCGCGAACGCCCCCCGCGCGCGCTCCACGGCCGCCTGCAGCGTCGCAGCGTCGGGCGACGCGCCCACGAGGATCACGTGCACATCGGGGGTTCCGAAGGGCGGCTCCCAGTGCTCCGGCGCGCTAGCGCCCACGTCGCCCAGCGCTGTCGCGCGCGCGACCATTCCCTGCCGAAACTCCCAGGCGAAGCTCTCCAGCGATCCGGCCGGGACGCCCAGCGCCTTCAGGCCGTGTAAGGTGAGCGCCACGCTGACCCAGGTGTCACGGCCGGGACGATGCGGCGCGGCCGCCGAGGTCACGACCTCGCTCAGCCGCCGCAGCAGTTCGCGCCCCGCGCGCCGCTCGTCGATCCGCAAGAGGATGTAAGTCGATGCGTAGGGCGAAGGCCTGGGACGCAGCACCCCGCTCTGAATGTCGTCCAGTTCGAGCATCGAGGCGCCCGGGTCGTCGGTCATCACGACACCAGGTTCTTCCAGAACCGCTCCAGGCTCTCGTCCGCGCCGAACAAGGTGCTGAAGACGGTCGAGTCGCAGACCACCACGTCGCCCGCCCGGTCGCCCGCGGGCGGCGCCCACACGACGATGTTGAGCTCCGTCTCGCCGGACAGCGTGAACGGATGCGGCCGCGCGAGGTCGATCGGCTGTCGCGCGAGCGCCCGCGCCGTCCCGTCGTCGCGCGTCACGGCATAGTGCGGCATGTGCATGTGGAAATTCAGGCTGTCGACGCCGGCGAGCAAGCCTGCAGCATCCGCATCCCGGAACGCGGTCAGCGGCACGACCTTGCTCGTCGTCCCCGAAAGCACGGCCGGCCGCAGGGCCCAGCGATTTTCGACGGGGATGTCCAGGGCCTTGAGCAGCGCCAACGCGTACTGGCCGAACCGCTGCTGGCGGGGCACGAGAAGGTCGCCGTGATGAGCGTACTCCAGGGCGCGCTGCTCGAGGTCGTCGGTGGCGCCCACGTCGTGGTGTGGTCCGATCACCAGCCGCGTGCCCTCGCGCCGCAACCAGGCGCGCAGCGCGTCGACCTCGCCCTGCGACGGCGTCTGCCCAGTCACGTTGTGGTCGAGGCCGAACAGGAAAAGCGTGTCGGTGTCGTCCAGCACTCGCCCGTCCAGCGGCAGGGCGTAGCCGGCCTGATCGATCCGCTGGAACACCGGCACAGGAAATCCGGTGACCTCGCCGACAAGCTTCTGGAACGGGACCCAGGCCCAGAAGAACAGCTCCAGGGAACCACCGATCCCCTGCTGGAACTACAGCGGATCGGCGAAGCGGGGCGCCTCGTAAACGGGCCAGGTCACCCGCCGGACCTCCGTCATCGTCGAGAAGCGATTGTCCATCTCGGCGACATTGCGATTTGCTTCAGCCGGATAGCTCCACGAGATGTAGACGCTGACGCGCCGACGGTGTGGCGCATAAGCCCTGGGCGTATGGCTCTGATTATAGGTGCGGGCCGGCTCGCTCATCGGCGCTACTGCATCTGGTCCAGGGCTTCGCTCAGCGCCGCCTTCAGTCGGAGCGCCCGCTTGATCTCGTCGCCGCTGACATAGGGGTACTCGCCGTATTCCAGGAAACTCGGAACCTGGTGCTCGCGCGCGTATCGGATAAAGGCGGCGGGATTGGTCTTCCAGTCCTCGGGAAAGTCCGCGAGGTTCTCGAACACCGTGTCGACGCCGGATAGCTTGAACAGCTCGATCGCATCCTCAGTGTACTTGTCGAAGTCGGTGTCGAAAATGCCCTGATACATGAAGTAGGTGTCGCCCCCGATCGGGAACAGCAGCCAGCGCAGGAAGTGCAGCTTGAGCGGCGCCAGCATCGAAGGGTTGTCGCGGATCGCCGCCTCTATGGTGCGTCCGTGGGCGCGGATCACGTCTTCGCGGCCCGGCTTGATCTTGGCCAGGATCGAGAAGCCGTAATTGGCAGGCGTCTTTGGAAAGGCTGGGCCGTAGGGTCCGTCGACCCGTTCGAAGTAGCCTTCCTTGGGGATCGCCATCGCGGCCGGCTTCAGGAAGTCTTGCTGCTGCGCGCTGAGGTGAAACCCGTGGTCGTCCGCGACGAGACGCCGGAGCGGGGGCTATCGCTCTACCCGGCCGCCGACCGGCCCTTGGCCCACGCCCAGGCGACGATGCGCCACCCCCCCGCGCTGCGCTGGAGGGCCGTGGTGAACACCGCTCCCGTCTGGGTCACTGCAGCGTCGCCAAGCCGAAAGCGCATCTCGGCGGGCAAGACGACATAGGCCGCCTCGCCCGTGACGTTGGCGTGGGACGGCTCGCCGAGGGTGACGTGGTAGCCGCTGGCGTTCAGGTGCCGCCCCTCGACGAGCACGTCGCGATACCAGTCCCGAGCCGCCGAGGGGCCGAACCAGAGATGCGGCGCCATCCCATCCAGAATAGCTCCCGACGCGGCGAAACAGGCCGCCATCGCCTCCACATCGCCGGAGTTGAACGCCTCGATGTACCGCCGCACAACATGAACCGGATCGTCAGTGCTCACGAGGGCCTCCCGCCATGCTCCAAGCCGACAGCGCCCAAGCCTCGGCCACACGCGGACCCTCCGCGACCGGGCGATTCCCTCGTGATGGCGGAGCGGGACGTCTGAGGCCGAATTGAAAGATGACGCGGAGCCGCGAAGCTACGGCGCGACGTCGGTTCCCCCGAGATGGGTAGGAAAATCCCTGTCGACATCAATTGTTGATGGACGGAAAGCGCGACAAGGCGTGAACATCGTTAAGCGAATTTCGGACGCCCTTCTTGGACGGGAGAGTGCGTGTGATCGAACGCCGAAAAATTGACGGCTACATTGACGATTTGCTGACCGAGGCGGACACGAATGTCCGCGCAGCTCTCGAGTATGTCGTCATTGCTGAAGAAGAGCACCTGCGAAACACGCAGGCTCGCCTGAGAGTAGTTAGGCGGACCATCTCGCGAATTAGCAGCCGGATATCACAGTTGCGCAGGCCGGCGCGAACACCTGACGATGACGCCGAGCGGGCTAAGGCCCTCCTTGAGCCCCTGGCGTCCAGCCTGAGGATGTTCCAGGAATACGAACTGCGATGCCTTGAGGCCAATGCATCGGGGCCGGCGCTTCCCGCGGAAGCGCTCCGGGAAAAAGCCAACGCCGCCCTCGACGCGGTGATACTTGCGATCAGGCCGGCCTCGGCGGCCTGATCATCGCACGGCGAGGGCGACCTCCCCGCCCGAACCTACCGACACTGGACAATCGCGTCTCCGCCAATCGCCGGAAGACGTGCAGAATGGCGAGGCAGCGACAGGCTTCACTATACTGTCCTTCCTCGCCACACTCGGTCTTGGCGCGCCAGATAACAGCATTATCCGCGTTCTCGCCGAAATAAACGCAGCCTTTCTGGAATAGGCGCGCCTTCGCGTCAGAACGACGCACTTCGTTAACCCTGCCCACAACACGCCCTATTCAGCACCCAACTGCGCCGACCGGGTGGGCATTTGCGCGGCAGAATAGGAAATACAAAGTGTCTACACTGACCGTTGGGCAGGGAATGCAATACACCACGATCGCCAGCGCGATCGCGGCTTCCAAGGATGGCGACATCGTCCAGGTGCAGGCCGGCACCTATACGAACGACTACGCGACCATCAACACCAAGATCACGCTGCAGGGCGTCGGCGGCATGGTGAAGATGGTCTCG
>Ga0268266_10006927_pt1 | contig 10313 bp, 11 predicted proteins | sample KBSS13metaG_FD_190356 | JGI IMG/M metagenome (GOLD analysis project Ga0268266, IMG submission 190356) | Switchgrass rhizosphere microbial communities from Kellogg Biological Station, Michigan, USA - KBS S1-3 metaG (SPAdes) (version 2) | ecosystem: Host-associated > Plants > Roots > Rhizosphere... | reverse complement strand
GGACCATGAAGATTGATCCCGAGGCGCGGTCGTCGATGTGGGAAGATCTCAAACACGGCCGGCATACCGAGATCGATTATCTGCAGGGCGTCATCACCGCCATCGCCGAGCGCCGTGGGCTGATGGCACCGCTGTCGCGCCGGATCGTGGAACTGATCCGGCAGGCCGAGCGCGAGGCCAAGGGCTCGCCGGGCCTGACGCCGGCGCAGATTCGCGCGGCGAATTGATTGGCTCGGCGAGCGCGGCCTGGTCTAGGGTGGCGACGTCCAGCACAGATCGAACATGCGTTGGAGGGAGAAGCGAATGAACCGGACAGGTCTGGCATTGATGGCGAGTATTCTTGCCGGCTCGGCGTCGTTGACACCCGCCCAGGCCGTGCCGCCGACGGCGACGCCATCGCCGGGCTATGACGCGCGGCTGCAGGAGCAGCGGGCGGCGTCACGGGCAGCGGAGGCGCCGGTCGTCAAGCCGCGTCGCGTCAAGAAGCCGCGCACGCATTGAGGCGGGTCGTTACGTGAGCACGACTCTCCGCCGTCGTCCCTGCCTAGTGCGCAATTGCGCACGGGCGCAGGGACCCATACCGCGTGATCTATCGATAATGCAGAATAGCCGACACCTTCTGTCACAATGACGGCCGGTGGCTATGGGTTCCTGCGTTCGCAGGAACGACAGAAGTATCTAGCTCTTCTTCTGCCTGGCCGCTTGTTGTTGCTGCTGCTGTTGCTGCGGGTTGAACAGCTTTTTGATCTCGTTGACCTTCTCGGAAAGCCGCGGCCATTCGCACGAGAACTGGTTCTTGGCGCATTGGGCAGCCCTGATGCGCGCCGCCTGCTTGACCGGACTTGCCACCGGCACCGGCACCTTTTCGTTTTCAGCCAGCGGAGAAGAGACCGGATCGCTGCGCAGCGATACCTGCTGCAAGTCCTGGGCTGGCGGCGGCTCCGGCTGCTGCTGCTTGGCCGCCAGCGCCGCGGCGACATGGTTGCGCCGCTCGCGCTCGAGGTAGGCGGTATATTGCTCGTCGATTTTTTTCTGCTCTTCCGGCGTCGGGTTGGGGCCTGCGATGTCGAAAGTGCGGTCCTGCATGAAGTCGTAGTAGGTGTAACCGCCGCCGAGCTTGCGGCGGCCGGCGAACTTCGCGTTGCATTCGGCAAGCTTCGTCGTCTTTTCTTCCTTGGTTGACGCCTTCTCGGCCACATCGGCGCAGGATTCGAAATCGACAGGCGCGCTGCGCCACCACTGCGCGTCGCAGCGCACCGGAGCCAGCACGATGAGGCTTCCGATGGTGGCAACAGCAAATGAAGAAGCACGTGAGGCGATCACGGACGAGACACTCCAGCCGAATTCTCTAGGGAACTGTGATTGAGTCGATTGTCATCATTTTGGCAGCGCTGTCACCCCGAAATTGCACGATTTTCCCGCTGTTATCGTAAGCTTATCCGGCGGATGTGACCGATGGAACACAGCGCCATGTCGTTGAAAATCATCGAATAAACTCAACGGCAAAGCGTCCCGCGCGTGCGATGCTGCGACGAGCGAGCGTGAATCACCTGCGAGCGGGTGGATAAGCGCGCCACATTGTGGCGAGAATCAGTCAGATCCTCGCGCGCGGGCCAAGGTGCGCGACGCCGTTTCATCGAACGTTGCGCGATAGAGCCGTGCGAACTCGCCCATGTGATGGAAGCCGTTGGCGCGGGCGCACGACGTCACGGTGATGGCGTCGGACCCTTTCACGAGTTGGGCGCGCGCCGACCAAAGCTGCTTGAGACGCAAATAGCGATGCAGGCTCATGCCGCGAACGGCCGCCACCGCGGTGCCCAGCGTTCTGACCGACACGCCGCATTGTTCGGCAAGGTCGGCGCTGTAGATCGCCGAGGCGGCATGGAACGCGACATAGTCGTCGACCATGCGAACAAGGCGGCAATAGCTCCGGCTCGCAATCCGGCCCGCCACTTCCGGTGGCCGGCTGCGGCGGAACATCTCATCGACGGCGAGCAGCAGGCTTTCCTGGAGGGCAAGCGCCGAGCGCGTCTCGTGCAACAGGTCGGGTCTGGCGGAAGCCGTCTGCAAAATGCCTGAGGTGATGGATCTGACCGTCGCCAGCGCCTCGGCCTCAGGGGTGAACGGGCAGAGTTCGTCCGGCGTATCGAACCAATCCCGATCCTGCAGGCCAGCGCCGAGCGTGATGATCGCATGCAGCGAGCCGCGAGGTTCGACGAATTGCAAATCCAGATTGCCGCGCATGCCGATAAAGGCCGGACGATTCACCGACATGCCGTTGACGGACACGTCGTAATTGTCCTCGAGCTGGAACATGACGACGCCATGCGCCGCGCGGTAGCTGACATCGACAATGCGGGGAAACGAGGTGAGCACGGTGATCTGGCAGAAAGGCAGCTGCACCATCGCGCGCGCGGTATGAAAATTTGCGAGGTTCAGGGGGACGCTGCGCGCCTCGGCGACGAACTCGACCGGCCGGAAGGCGTCGATGTCGGAAAACTGGACGATCGAGAGTGCCGGCGAGGGTGAGAGGCTCTGGAACTGCATCGTGAGGTGACCGGGGTCGCGAATCTTCGATGCCAGCCTCGACCGCTAGGGTTAAGAGCGTGTTAAGAAGTGTGGCCGGCGCGAAGATTTAAGGCAGCCGTCACGGCTGCGAGGAACTTCGAAACCCCGTTACCCGCGCAGTTCCGGTTGCCGCGACAGTTGGCCCGCGGATTCACGCGCAACGACGACCGGGTCCGCGGGAGCCGGGGACTGGTCGCCCGACCCATCCAAATCCCTTATACCTGCTCAAGCGGAATGCTAATTGTTCTGCGGCAATCGAAGCCATCATGTGGCGGCGAATCTGGACTGGTGTGCCGGGCACGCCGCCGAGGCAGGGAGAAAATGTCCTTATGAGCATCACCACGGCCATGACGAGCGTGCCGAAGCCCGCGCCTGACCTGATCGAAGCGTTCAGGGGGGCGCCGACCTCCGTGATAAGCGACAACCTTGCCCGCCTCCCGGGCGCGGTAGGCCTGCGGCCGTTCCATCGCGGCAGCAAGCTGGTGGGCATAGCCTTCACCGTGCGCACACGACCGGGCGACAATCTGGCGATCCATAAAGCGCTCGAACTGGTCGGGCCCGGTGACGTGATCGTGGTCGATGGCGGCGGCGACGAGACACGGGCGCTGGTCGGCGAGATCATGATGACCATAGCCCAATATCGCGGCGCCGCCGGCTATGTAATTGACGGTGCCATCCGCGACGTTGCGGCTTTCGCGGCATCCGACTTTCCCTGCTTTGCGCGGACTGCGATCCACCGCGGGCCCTACAAGAGCGGCCCGGGCGAAATCAACGTGCCGGTTTCGATCGGCGGCTCGGTGATCTCGCCCGGCGACATCGTGGTCGGGGACGAGGACGGCGTGGTATCGTTTCCCGCCGCGACGGCACCCGCCTTGCTGGAAGCGGTTCGCGCCCAGATCGCGCGCGAGGAGCAAACCATCATCTCGATTCGCGAAGGCCGCTATCAGGGCAGCTACGGCAAATCCTGACGGATAAGTCTTGATCGATGCGCGAGGGCGCTTGAGGGAGAAACGATGAGTCAGAAGGACGAATTTCACAATCTGGATAACCCGGCCGACGGGTTGCTTCGCGAACTGGCAGCGGGGGTCTCGACGCGCATCTTCTCCGGCGAGCACGCGATGCTGTCGGTGGTGACGCTGGCGCCGCATGCGCAGGGCACCCTGCATCACCACCCCGAGGAACAATGGGGCGTGCTGCTGGACGGCTCGGCCATCCGGGTTCAGGGCGGTGAGGAAATTCCGGTCAAGAAGGGCGATTTCTGGCGCACGCCGGGAAATGTGCCGCACACCATGCGGGCTGGACCGGACGGCGCCCGCGTGCTTGACATCTTCAGCCCGCCGCGGCCCGAGTACAAAAAGGCCGGATCCGGCTTCGGCACTTAAGAAGCATTTAAGAGAAGTCTGCGAACAAAACAAAAAAACGCAGTCACATCGGGAGGAGACACTTGGTGAAGATTACAAGACGCAATTTGCTTGCGGCGTCGGCCGCGTTCGCGGTGACGCCGGCGCTGGCGCAGTCGGCGAAGAACATGACGCTGGTGGTGCCGTTCCCGCCGGGAGGCTCCACCGACGCGCTGGCGCGGCTGCTGCAATCCCATCTGCAGACCAAGCTCGGCCGCACCGTGCTGGTGGAAAACAAGTCGGGCGCGGCCGGCTCGCTCGGCGCCATCCAGGTCGCGAAAAGCCCGCCTGACGGCGCAACGTTCCTGGTGACTTTCGACTCGCACGCGGTGATCCCCTCGATCCTCGAAAAGCCGGGCCTGGATGTCGAAAAGGATCTGCTGCCGGTGTTCCTGGTCGGCACCGCGCCCTACGTCCTCGCCGCGAATGCCGAGCGGCCGTACAAGACCATTGCCGACGTGATCGCCGCCTGCAAGGCCAACCCCGGCGCGGTGAAATACGCCTCCGTCGGCATCGGCACGCTCGGCCATCTCGCGATGACGGTGCTCGGCAAGAAGGCCGGCGTCGAGATCACCCACGTGCCCTACCGCGGCGGCGGCCCGGCGATGAACGACGTGCTCGGCGGCCATGTCGACATGATCATCGGATCGGCGGCGCTGATCACGGCGCAACTGGGCACCAACATGCTGCGTCCGATCCTGCAGATGGGCCGTGAGCGGATGCCGGTGCTGAAGGATACGCAGACCGCGATCGAGGCGGGCTATCCCGATTTCGAGACGCTGGCCTGGTGGGGCGTTTTCGCGCCCAAGGACACGCCATCAGACATCATCGCCAGCATGGCGAAATCGGTGAAAGAGATTCTGAGCGAGCCGGCGGTGGCGGCCAACCTGCAGGAGACACAGCAGATGACGCTGCTGCTCGCCGACGGCAAGGAGTTCTCGACGTTCTTCGCCAAGCAGGTCAGCATCTGGGGCCAGGTGGTGCGGGAGAATAATATCAAGGCTTAGTGGCGGAACCCGGATTGAGACTCACTTTTCGTCATGGCCGGCATCGTGCCGGCCATCCATGTTTTTCAGGACGATGCAACATAGCCCTGCCGCCAGCTTGGCCGGGCTTCAGTGCAGCTAACTTCGGAAGGCTGGTACAAGGGCGGGGAGGGCTGGCGATGCCGCGCTCACTTTGCTATGAAGCCTCCAGCACCCGCCTACCCAGCGGGTCCGCGGTCCCGTAGCTCAGCCGGATAGAGCGACGGTTTCCTAAACCGTAGGTCGCATGTTCGAGTCATGCCGGGATCGCCAGCACGTTCGGGTCCACAACGCGGATCGCCTGCGGGTCCAACCAACACATGGCTGATATCGTCACGATCACTCCGAGCCCGGCGATCGATCTCTCGACCGCGGTCGACAGGATCTTGCCGGTGGCCAAGCTGCGCGGCAAAACGCAGCGGCGCGATCCCGGCGGGGGCGGCATCAACGTCGCGCGGGTCATCAGGCGGCTTGGCGGCGATGCCCGTGCGATCTATCCGGTAGGCGGAGCGATCGGAAAGCTGCTGCGGCAATTGCTTGATCAGGAAGGCGTTGCCAGCCACACCTGGACGATTGCGGGCGAAACGCGGGAAAATTTCTTCGTCGACGAGATCAGCGCGGGCCAGCAATACCGCTTCATTCTTCCCGGTCCGCGGCTCCACGAGGCCGAGTGGAAGGAATGCCTGAAGCTGGTTTCGACACTCGAGCCGTTTCCCCGCTACCTGGTCGCAAGCGGCAGCCTGCCCGATGGCGTTCCTGACGACTTCTATGCGCAGGTGGCGCGAATCGCAAAACAGCGTGGCGCCAGGTTCGTTCTCGACACGTCGGGACCGGCACTCGCCGCGGCAGCGGCCGAAGGCGTCGATCTCATCAAGCCAAACCTGCGCGAGATGCGCGAGCTGACCGGAAGCGAACCATCGGACGCGTATGCGTGGGAAGCTGCCGCAAAAGATATTGTCGGAACGGGGAAGGCGGCCGTCGTCGCGTTGACGATGGCCCACCTTGGCGCGGCGCTGGTGACGCGCGACGAGGTCTTGCGCGCGCCACCGATCCCGATCACGCCGCGGAGCGCGGTCGGGGCGGGCGACAGCTTTCTGGCGGCGTTGATCTGGCGGCTTGCTTCGGGAGCATCGCGTGCAGACGCCTTCCGCCTGGCGGTCGCTGCCGGCGCCGCGGCCTTGCTCCATCCCGGAACGGAATTGTGCCGGCCGGCCGATGTCGCGCGCCTCGCCGATCAGGTGACGATCGAGACAGCATGATCGCCGCCGATTAAAACCGGTCCTAACCGGGCTCCGGATAGATTTGCAAAAACGCCACCGTCGTGTCGCGCGCCCGTCGCGCGATCTCGGCGGCGCCCGGGCGATCGGCTACCTGCAGCAGCAGGCCGGTCATCAGCTCGCCCCAGAGCAGGCCCAAAAATTTCTCGGTCATCGCGTCGGGATCGCCAGCGAGAAGCCCGGCTGATTTGGCGTTGGCCATGATCGCGCGCAATGCATCGCGCGTGGGCTTGCGGGCGATCGTTTCCAGCGCTTGCGCGACCTTTGGGGCGTGCACGGTTTCGGATATTGCCAGCCGGAACACCGCGACGACGACCGGATCGGTCGTTTCCGTCAGCAGCCTCGTTCCAAAAGCGGCAAGCACTTCGGTCAGGACTTTCCTGTCGCGCAGTTCGGGGAGATCGGCTGGAGCCTTCAGGCGCTGGGCGCGCTCGGTGATGCATGCGACGAGCATCGCTTCCTTGTTGCCGAACAGCGCGTAGAGCTCCCGTTTCGAAACCCGCGCACGCGTCGCAATCTCCAGCGTGCTGGTTTGCGCATAGCCGCCCTCCATGAACGCCGAAAGGGCCGCGCCAAGGATCCGCTTCCGGGCCTCGGTCCCGCCGGTTTCCTCCTCGCGCGCCTTCATCCTTGGACTCATCGCCTGATTTTTCCACTTGACTTGGTACCCGTGAGTACCATATTTCGAATTATGCGGTACCGGATCGTACCAAAATGAACCCCGATGTAAAGGATGGGAGATCATGAACAGACGCCAGTTACTGGCTGCGGCGCTGACGCCGCTCGCATGGCGGATTGCCTCTGACGCGCTCCCATCAACGGCATTTGCTGCAACTGCGGCGCGCGACGGAAAAATGAGCAAGACAACGCAACGCATCATCGAATGCAATGGCATCCGCCTCAACATCGCCGAGCAGGGCGAGGGGCCGCTGGTGCACGGCTTTCCTGAATCCTGGTTCTCGTGGCGGCATCAGATCGATGCGCTTGCTGCCGCCGGCTTCCGTGTTGTCGCCCCCGATATGCGCGGCTACGGCAAGAGCGACGCGCCGCAGGCGATCGACCAGTACACCATCCTGCATCTTGTCGGCGACATGGTCGGTATTCTCGACGCCCTGGGTGCGGCGACCGCGGTCATCGTCGGGCATGATTGGGGCGCCAGCGTCGCCTCGCAGGCCGCGCTCACGCGGCCCGATCGCTTCAGGGCGGTGGCAGCGCTCAGCATACCGTTCCGGCCGCGGGGCAAGGCGCCGCCGACAAGCCTGATGCCGCGCACGGAGAATGCGCAATTCTATCAGCTCTATTTTCAGGAGCCGGGACTGGCGGAGGCGGAGCTGGGGCGCGATCCGCGCGCGACCATTCGCAACATGCTGTTCGGCGCGTCCGGCGATGGCGTCGCTGCGGCCCGCGCGGCCGCTGCCGCCGGCGAGTCCGCGCCAAATCTCGGCATGGTGCCGAAGGGCAGCGGATTTCTGCAGGGACCCGGTGCACCCAAAGCGCTGCCATCCTGGATCGCAGAAAGCGACATCGATTTTTACGGCGAGGAGTTCAAGCGCAGCGGCTTCCGCGGCGCGCTCAACTACTACCGCAACATCGATCGCAACTGGGAAATCACCGGCGCGATGGCCGGCCTGCAGGTGTCTGTGCCGGCGCTCTACATCGCCGGCGATCGCGACTTCGTGGTCGCCTTCCCGGGTACGGACCAGTTGCTCGCAAACATGAAGAGCTTCGTCCCCGGTTTGCGCAAGATCCAGATGCTCTCCGGCTGCGGTCACTGGACCCAGCAGGAGCGGCCAAACGAAGTCAGCGCCGCGCTGGTCGAATTCATTCAAGCCCTGCCGAGCCGCCCATGACAACGCTGACATCCCACCCATCCTCGTCGGCCGGAAATCAAGCGGCGAAGATCAAACAAATGGCGATGCTCGCCGGCCCGGTGCTGCCGGCGCTCCTGAAGCTCGCATTGCCGACCGTCGTGGTGCTGATCGTGCAAACGCTTGTCGGAGTTGCGGAGACATATTTCGTCAGCTTCCTGGGGACAGAGGCCTTGGCCGGCGTCAGCCTGGTGTTTCCCATCTTCATGCTGATGCAGATGATGTCGAACGGCGGCATCGGCGGTGGCGTCGCATCGTCGATCGCACGCGCGATCGGCGCCGGCAAAGTGGCCGAAGCCGAGGCGCTCGCGCTGAACGCCCTGGTTGTTGCCGTTGCCTTCGGGTTCATCTTTGCAGGAGCCGAATGGCTGTTTGGCGAGCCTGTCTACCGGTTGCTCGGCGGCCAGGCGGGAGCCCTCAGCGCGGCCCTCGACTATGGTCACGTCATCTTTTCCGGCGCGGTCTTGGTCTGGATCGTCAGCCTTCTGGCGGCGGCCCTTCGCGGCGCCGGCAACACGATGGTGCCGGCGGCCGTCATTCTGCTGGGCGTGTTCGTGCTGCTTCCGCTGTCGCCGGCGCTGATTTTCGGCTGGGGCCCGTTTCCCCGGCTGGGCGTTATGGGAGCCGGGCTCGCTGTCGTCGTCTATTATCTCGTCGCCGCGATTGTACTGATCGTCTACATGCGTTCCGCCCGGGCCGCATTGCACTTGCCGCTCGACGCTACGCTGATCAAATGGCGGCTGCTCGGCGATATCCTTCGCGTCGGCGGATTGTCGGCCATCGGCACCATCCAGGCCAATTTGACGGTGGTGTTGGTCACGGGCGCGGTCGGGCTGTTCGGCACGGACGCCATCGCTGGCTATGGAATCGCTTCGCGACTCGATTACATCCAGATTCCGCTGCTGTTCGCGCTCGGCAGTGCGGCGCTCACCATGGTCGGGGTGAATATCGGGGCCGGCCAGGTGAGGAGGGCCGAACGCATCGCGTGGGTTGCCGCGTTTTTCGCAGCCGGCGTCACCGGGATCCTTGGACTTTTCGTGGCACTGTTTCCCCATGCCTGGCTGACGCTGTTCAGCACCAATGCCGAGGTTCTTGCCGCCGGCTCGATCTATTTCCGTACAGTGGCGCCTTTCTACGGAATATCAGGTCTCGGGATGCTGTTGTATTTCGCGGGTCAGGGGGCAGGTCGCGTGATGTGGCCGGTTCTTGGCGGCACCGTTCGGCTGTTCATCGCGGCCGGGCTCGGCTGGATCATTGTCGTCGATCTCGGCGGAGGATTGCGGGAGCTCTTCATGGCAGGTGCCGCCGGCTCGATCGTTTCCGCGGCCATTGTCGCAGGCGCGCTTTGGCTTCGCGGCTGGGGCCCGGCCGGAAAGGTTTCGAAATAGTTTTCGGCAAGCGACGGCTTCAATGGCCGTCGCGTCCTTCGATGGTTTACGCCGGCTTGCGGCGGAGCCGGCCCTTCATCTTGAGGCCGTCGCGCATGTTGAGGCCGAGCAAGGTGATATTCGCGGCGCCCGCAGCGAGCTCGAGGGTTTGCGCAACATAGAAGCCGGTATCGAATTCGCCCCCGCTCGCCTTGGATGCGAGGAATAACCCCGAGGGGATCAGGATCAAAATGCCGTTGGCTGCAATCAGCGGCATGCGCCTGATCTTCGTATCGATGATTCCGCCGCGCCGCTTTCCCGCCAGCGCAAAGCCCGAGCCTCCCGCCGCCATCAGCGCCGGGATCAGCACCAGAAAACCCCACGGGATCGTCGTCTTGACGATGATCACCGTCGCCTCCGACGCAAACAGTTCTGCCAACGCTGTCGAGAGCCAGAAGGTCGCGATCGTGAGCAGCGCGAGTGCGCCGGCCAGCGGATGAATTGTTTTGATCATGGTTCTGCGCCGGCTATGCGACGCAGACGCCTGAAACCGCGACCTTCTGGAACAGATGCGGGGAAGCGACCGCCGAGGACGGATAGGCCGACATTTTCGCCCTGAATTCCGGATGCATGAACGCACTGCGGAAGTCGGCGGTGGATTCCCAAACCGCGTAGTTGAAATAAGTCGGGCTTTCCCCGATCGCGCGGTGGAGCTGGGCCGAGATGAAGCCCGGCTGCCGCTTCATGAACTGCGCATCGTCCTGCCAGGCCTGGAGGAAGATCTGCTCGTCGGCCTTGTCGAGCGTGA
>Ga0268266_10006924_pt1 | contig 10315 bp, 7 predicted proteins | sample KBSS13metaG_FD_190356 | JGI IMG/M metagenome (GOLD analysis project Ga0268266, IMG submission 190356) | Switchgrass rhizosphere microbial communities from Kellogg Biological Station, Michigan, USA - KBS S1-3 metaG (SPAdes) (version 2) | ecosystem: Host-associated > Plants > Roots > Rhizosphere >... | reverse complement strand
CAGGTTGATGACGAGGTAGTGTCCATCCTCCGTCACCCGCGCCGATGGCACGCGCGTGGGATGATCCGTGACGGCATAAATGAGCTTGTCGGACTCCTGCGGCTCACCGAGCTTGTGGAAATACACCGCGGGTTGCCCGGCGTCGTCGCCCTTTCCATTCGGTAATTGCGGATAGCGGCTGTAGTACACGCCCGAGCCGTCACGTGCCCAGGACACACTCCAGAATTTCGAGAAGCGCAACGTATCCGGCAAGTCGGCGCCGTCCGCGACACCGCGGAATTTCCAGACGTGCCAGTCGGTGCCCCCGTCGGAGTACGCATACGCCACCAGGTCGCCCTTGGGGCTCGGAACGAAATCCGCCAGGGCCACCGTCGCATCCGCGCTGGCGGTGTTCGGATCCACCAGCACCCGGCCGGCGCTGTCCAAAGTATCTGCGACGAACAGGACGCTCTGGTTCTGTTTACCGTCGTTGTGGGTGAAGAAGTAATGCCCACCCTCCTTGACCGGCGTATTGAAGCGCTCATAGCTCCAGAGCTGCAGCAGCCGTTGCTTCACCCAGGCGCGCTGCGGAATGGACTCCAGTCGTGGCTGGGACACCTTATTCTGCGCGGCGACCCAGTCCCGGGTGGCCTGGGAATTCATATCCTCGAGCCAGCGATACGGATCGTCGACCTTCCTGCCGTTGTAGTCGTCCGAGACATTGCCCCGCGCGGCCACCGGATACACGAGCTGCGTGGCCGGGGTCGTGGGCAGGCCGGTCGCGATATCAGTACTCGTCGGCATTGCCTTACCCCCCGGTCCGTTGCCCGGAACGGGCTCGAGAGGCGCCAGCAGCCCGCTCGCGCACCCCACCAGCAATGCCAGCCAGGAACCGAGGGCCACGGATCGGTAGCGCTGCAGTTTTTTCATCCCGTAGACTCGTGACCCTCTCGAGGAGCCCGTCAATTCTAACAAAGCGTCTGCACCGCATGAGATACGCACCATCCGTCTCGTACGTCCTGCAATTCATTATGCTCGTCATCATGTCCAGTACCGCAGCTGCAGAAAAGCTCACCATCGAGCGCCTGTTCGCCGCCCCCGATCTCTCGGGCGCGAGCCTGCGCTCCCCGCATATCTCACCCGATGGGCGCCTCATCGCCTATCTCAAGGGCAAGGACAGTAACAAAGACCGGCTCGATCTGTGGGCGTACGACATCGCGCGTCACGAGCATCGTCGGCTCGTCGATTCGGCCGTTCTCGAGCCCCACGAGCGGGCGCTCTCGCCCGAAGAAGAGCAGCGCCGCGAGCGCCAGCGTACCTCGTCACTCTCCGGCATCGTCGAGTACGAATTCTCCCCCGATTCACGCTATCTGCTAGTCCCACTCGGCGGAGACCTATACGTATATGACCTGCGCGCCACGCCGGAGAAGGCCGTCCGACGCCTCACCAGCGGCGGTAACGGGTACGAGACCGACGCGCACTTCTCCCCGAGGGGCGCCTACGTGAGCTTCATCCGGAATCAGAACCTCGTCGTCTACGATCTCGCCAGCTCGACAGAACGACAGATCACCCGCGATGGGGGTGGTCTCGTCAGCTACGGCACGGCGGAATTCATTGCGCAGGAAGAGATGGATCGGTCGACCGGCTACTGGTGGTCACCGGACGACAAGCGAATTGCCTACACCAGGGTCGACGAGTCACCGGTCGCCGAAGTCGACCGCTTCGAGATCTACGCCGACAGCGTCAAGGTCATCAAGCAACGCTATCCGGCCGCGGGCGCTAAAAACGCCGCCGTGCAACTCTTCGTCACCTCACTGAGCGATGCGACTTCGAGCACGCCCGCCGTGCAGGTGGACCTCGGCAGAAATACCGACATTTATCTTGCGCGAGTCAACTGGTTTCCCAACAGCGCGAACCTCGCGGTGCAGCGCCAGAGTCGTGATCAGAAGACGCTCACGCTCCTCGAGGCCGACGCCACGACCGGTGCGACCGCCGAGTTGGTTACCGAGCACAGCGACACGTGGGTCCCCCTTCACGACGAGCTGACTTTTCTCGATCACGGCAAGCACTTCATCTGGGCGTCCAGCCGCACCGGCTTCAAACATCTGTATTTGTACGAGATCTCCGGCAAACTACTCCGTCCGCTCACCACGGGCGAATGGAATGTGGTTGGCGACAGCGAAGCACGCGCAATCCGCGGAGTCGACGAACACGGTGGTTTCGTCTACTTCATGGCCAACGCCGAGTCCCCGCTCGAACGCCATCTTTACTCCGTCTCCTTGAAGGAGCCTCAGCCCACTCCACGCCGGATCACGACCGACAGTGGGTGGCATGACGTCACGATGTCGAAAGACTCCAAGGTGTTCCTCGACACGTTCTCTACACCAGATCATCCACCCTCACTGACGCTACGCGCCGCCGACGGCAAAACAGTGGCGGCGCTGATCCCGAACGACGTCGGTGCGGATCATCCTTACGCTCCGTACCTCTCGGAGCACCTGCCCACCGAGTTCGGCACATTGCAGGCGAGCGACGGGCAGACCCTGTACTACCAGATCATCAAGCCCAGGGAGTTGGTTCCGGGGAAACGTTACCCCGTCGTTGTCGATGTGTACGGCGGCCCGGGTGTACAGCGAGTGCGCAAAGCCTGGGGCGGCAATCCCCGCTTCCTCGAGTACCTGGCGCAGCAGGGTTATATCGTCTTCACTCTCGACAACCGGGGCAGCGCCGCGCGAGGTGTCCGGTTCGGCAGCGCGATCTATCACCACATGGCCTCGGTGGAAGTCCAGGACCAGGTCGCCGGGGTCAATTTCCTGAAGACCCTACCCTACGTCGACCCGAAACGAGTCGCCGTCTTCGGTTGGAGCTATGGCGGCTACATGGCACTGATGTGCCTGCTCCAGGCTCCGGACATGTTCGCGGCGGGCATTGCCGGCGCGCCGGTGACGGACTGGCGCCTGTACGACACTCATTACACGGAGAGGTACATGGGTACGCCGCAGGAAAATGCCGCCGGATACACCGCAAGCAGCGTCATGACTTACGCGAACCAACTGCGTGGCCCGCTCCTCATCATGCATGGCATGGCCGACGACAATGTGCTGTTCACCCACAGCACCACACTCTTCAAGAAGCTGCAGGATCTGAACAAGCAGTTCGACATCATGACCTACCCCGGCAGCAAGCACGGCCTTCTGCGCTTCAAAGGTACCGGTCCGCACGGTTACGCCACGATCAAGCGCTTCCTTGATACGCAACTCGGCGGCGACGCAGCACATTGACGATGAGCTCACGCGGAATCGCGCGTGTCGCCGCGAGGCCGGCCAGGTAAACAACCCCACCGCAAACCAACGTCACCAACCAGGGCAGGTCCAGGAAGCGAGTCAGCAAGCTCATGGCACCGGCCGCAATGGCCGCGGATAGGACCGCCTTCAAGGGATTCACGAACGAAGGCAGGGGCCGTCCATCGCGCCACAGCCCGCACAACATGCAAATGAGCGCGGCAACCTCCGCAACCACGGTGCCAATCGCGGCGCCAACATAGGAATAGCGGGGAATGAGCGCGAAGTAGGCAATGAAGGCGCACGCGCAAGCCACAGAGTCCCCCACCAACAGAACCCGGGGACGCTCGCAGGCCACGAGCGCAAACCGCAGGATGTGGGTCATGCCGGCCAGGGCGATGGCAAAAGAGATGAAGACCAGAGCCGGTGCGCCCGGTGCGAACTCCGCCCCGGAAATCAGGGTCAGGACTTGCGGCGCGAATGATGCCAACGCCAGGACGACGCCGGCGCCATAGATCGCCCCCACGTCGACGGCATTGCGTAGCGCCTTGCGGAACTCCTGGGGGGTACCCCGAGCCCCCGCGGTGAGTGCGGGCATCATGAGCCCCGCGAATTGATAGGGAATGGACGTGGCGATCTCGAAGAGTTTCGAAGGGACACCGTAGAGGCCCACATCCGCCGCCGGCTTATAGAGAGACAGCAGCAACGCATCGCCGCGCAGCATGGCCATTCCGAGGATTTGGGCCCCGGCGATCGGCAGCCCAAGGAGGAGGAATTGCCGCCAGAGAGCGAAGTCGAAGCTTAGCCTGAACGGTACCAGCCGATGGGCCAGGCGCCACGAGATTGCCATGGCCAGCGCGGCTCCCAACAGCGTAGCCCCGAGCATGGGGAGGGCGCCAGCGTGGGTCGTTGCCAGCACCCATACCGCGGCAAGCGTCACCAAGGCCCCGGTCACCTCCGCGATGGCGTTCCGGCCCTGCTTGAGGACGCTCTGAAAGACCGAGATGAGGAAGTCGCTAGCCTGCAGGCAGGTGTAGAGCACCGCTCCGACCAGCACGCCCCATTTCACCGTCACGTCGTACGGCGTAGCCCAAGCAAAAGCTGATGCCACCAACAACATGCCGGCAGTGCTGACGAACCGCAAAGCCAAGGCGTTTCCGGCGACGCGGCCCGCATCCGCTCCAGGTCGCGACATCTCCCGGAGATTGATCATGTAAAGACCACAATCCGCGAGCACGGCTGCAAACGCGCAATAAGTCAAAACAGTGCGGTAGTACCCGTATTCCGTAGGTCCCAGGTGCCGCGTCAGCACCATGATCGTCACGAGACCCGCGACCGCCGCCGTCGCTTTTCCGGAAACGATCGCGACCATGTTCGCCGCCAGTGAGCGCAGCCGACTCATGACCGGAGCGCCGCGCAGGAAACCCCGAGAAGCGCCAGGGGCGCGACGCGGGGCGCGCGGGCACGCAACTTGCGAAGCTTGGCCGGTGGGTTACCCAAGCCGCATGGCGACGAGCAAAAACGTTCCGACTTCATCCGACGGCCTGAAGCTCCACGGCAAATCAACTTCGCCATTGTTGCAAGAATCGTACTACGGGAAAGCATTATATGAAGGTAGGTATCCTCGCAGGCGGAATCGGCTCGCGACTGGCCGAAGAGACAGTCATTAAACCGAAACCGATGGTTGAGATCGGCGGCCGGCCGATACTGTGGCACATCATGATGCACTACTCGACGTACGGACATAAGGAGTTCGTCGTCGCGCTCGGCTACAAGGGTGAGTACATCAAACGCTACATGGCGGATTACTGCTCGCTGTCCTCCGACCTGCGGATCTCGCTGAAGGACGGCCACATCCAGCCTCACCACAACGGCAATGGCAACTCCACGCGCGAGGACTGGGAAGTCGACCTGATCGACACCGGCCTGCCCACCAACACCGGCGGGCGCATCAAGAGATTGAAACCCTACATGGGCAACTCGACCTTCATGCTCACCTGGGGTGACGGTGTCTCGAACATCAACCTGAACGAGTTGCTCAAATTCCATCGCAGCCACGGCAAGCTCGCGACGGTGACGGCCGTGCGGCCGCCCGCGCGCTACGGCCGGCTAGAGATCGAAAGCAACAAGGTGACCCGTTTCGATGAGAAGCCGCTCGAGGGCGAAGCGTGGATCAACGGCGCTTTCTTCGTGCTCGAGCCGGCCATCTTCGACTACATCGAAGGCGATGCGACGCAGTTCGAGCACGAGCCGCTCGAGAACCTCGCCCGCGACGGCGAGCTCATGGCCTTTCAACATCACGGCTTCTGGCAGTGCATGGATACCATCCGCGAGAAGACGCGCCTCGAGCATCTGTGGGAGAGCGGCGACGCCCCTTGGAAAGTCTGGCGCTAACTCCCTGACGCAAAAAAAACAGAGACATCACAGGTAAGATAAGCATGCGAATACTTCTGACGGGACATGACGGTTACATCGGACACGTGCTCACCCCGATGCTCCTCGAGCGCGGGCACCAGGTCACTGGGCTCGATAGCTGTCTTTATGAAGGGTGTGGGTTCGACACAGGGAAGGAGCTGAATGTCCCGGTCATTCGCAAGGACGTAAGAGACGTGATGTTGGAGGACCTGCGTGGCTTTGACGCCGTCGCGCACCTCGCGGGCATTTCCAACGATCCGCTGGGCGATCTCGCGCCGCAAACCACCTACGCCATCAACTTCGAAGCCTCCGTGCGACTGGCCAGGCTCGCCAAGCAAGCCGGCGTGTCTCGTTTCGTATTCTCTTCTTCCTGCAGCAACTACGGCGCCGCCGGCAATGACTACCTGGATGAGAGCGCGGGTTTCAACCCGGTAACGCCGTACGCCGAGAGCAAGGTATGGACTGAGCGCGACGTCGCCCCGTTGGCGGACGAAACATTCAGCCCGACGTTCCTGCGTAGCGCGACGGCCTTCGGAGTCTCAACTCGCCTGCGCGGCGATCTCGTAGTCAACAACCTCGTCGGCTACGCGGTGACTTCGGGACAGGTCCTCATCAAGAGCGACGGCATGCCCTGGCGCCCGCTCGTGCACATCGAGGACATCTCGCGCGCCTTCGTCGCCGTGCTCGAAGCTCCTCGCGAAGCCGTTCATAATGAGTCATTCAACGTAGGGCAGACTTCCGAGAACTACCGCGTGCGCGAAGTCGCCGAGATGGTGGCGCAGGTCGTCCCGAACTCGAAGGTCACGTTCGCCGGCGGCGCGAGCCCGGATGCGCGCAACTATCGCGTCAACTGCGACAAGATCCGCAAGGTTCTACCTTCGTTTCAACCGCAATGGACCGTCCGCAAGGGTGTGGAGGAAGTCTACGCTGCCTATTGCGAGCACAAGACGACCAACGCAGAGTTCCTGAGCTCGAGCTTCATCCGCCTGAAGAAGATCCGCGAGCTCCAGGACGAGGGCAAGCTGGATAACACCCTGGCCTGGCGCAAGAACGGCCACACCCAAGCCAACGGACGGACCGCGGCATGAGCGAGCTGCGCATCACCCCGGACAGGACCGACGCCCATTGCCGCTCCTGCGGCAGCACCGACCTGACCGTATTCCTGTCGTTGGGCAACCTGCCGCTCTCGGACGGCTTTCTCGAGGCCCGCCAGCTCATCGACAACGAGCCCCGCTATCCGCTGGACGTGGCTTTCTGCGCCAACTGCTCGTTGGTGCAGATCCTGGAAACCGTTCCCCCGGAGGAGCTGTTCGGCTCGGACTATCCCTACTTCTCCTCTTTCACCGACACGCTGCTGAAGCACTCGGAAGCCAACGTGAAGGAGCGCCTCGCGGAGCGCAAGCTGGGCGCCGACAGCCTGGTCGTCGAGCTCGCCAGCAATGATGGCTACCTGCTGCAGTACTACAAGGCCGCGGGTGTTCCGGTGTTGGGGATCGATCCCGCTCCAGGTCCGGTCGCGGCTGCACGCGACAAGGGGATCGAGACCCTGCAAGCCTTCTTCGGCGCCGAGCTCGCCAAGGATCTCGCTTCCAAGGGACGCCGGGCGGATGTGATCCATGCGAACAACGTGCTCGCCCATGTCGCCGACACCAACGGCTTCGTCGCGGGGATCGCGACTCTCCTGAAGGACGACGGTGTCGCCGTCATCGAGTGCCCGTACGTGAAGGATCTCATCGAGCACGGTGAGTTCGACACCATCTATCACGAGCACCTGTGCTATTTCTCCGTCACGGCCTTGCGCGCCCTGTTCAGCCGCCATGGGCTGTACGTCACGCGCGTCACCCCGCTTTCCATCCACGGCGGCTCGCTGCGTGTGTTCGTGGAGAAGGAAAACCGGCCGGAGCAGTCCGTCAGGGACTACATCGAGTCCGAGCAACGCCTGGGTCTCGACCGCATCGACTACTACGCCGACTTCTCCAAGCGGGTCGACCAGATCCGCACCGAGTTGAATGAGCTGCTGCAGGGGCTCAAGGAACGTAAGGCCCGCATCGTCGGCTATGGCGCCGCCGCCAAGGGCACGATCATGTTGAACTACGTCGGCATCGGGCAGGAGACGCTCGATTTCGTCGTCGACCGCAATACCCACAAGCAGGGCCGCTACATTCCCGGTGTCCGGCTGCCGATCGCGGCGCCGGAACGCGTGCTCGCGGAACAGCCGGATTACGTCCTCATTCTGCCGTGGAATTTCAAGGATGAGATCATGGCGCAGCAGGCGGAGTACCGTCGCCGCGGCGGCAAGTTCATCGTACCCGTCCCGCGCCCGACCATTATCTGAAAGGGGAGTGTGAATGTCTGAGTCACCATCGCGGCTGGCGGAGTCGCTCGGCACGAGCGCGCATGCCAACAGTGCGACCACTCTGCCCTGCCAGGCCTGCGGCAGCACTGCCGTGGAGTCGTTTTATGAGCTCCCCAACGTGCCGGCGCACAGCTGCCTGTTGCTCCCGACTCGCAAGCAAGCGCTGGCGTTTCCGCGGGGCGATATCGAGCTGGTTTTTTGTCACGACTGCGGTTTCATCGGCAACAGCCGCTTCGATATCGGCCTGAACCAGTACAGCGCCGCCTACGAGGAAACGCAGGCGTACTCGCCGCGCTTCGTCAAGTTCCTCGACGAGATCTGCCGCGACCAGATCCAGAAATTCGGGCTCGGCCCGGGCATGACGGCGCTGGAAATCGGCTGCGGCAAGGGGGAGTTTCTCACCCGGCTGTGCGAGTTGAGCGGCTGTAGCGGCATCGGGTTGGACCCCGGCTACCATCCGGAACGTAACCACAGCCCTGCCGCTGGGCGCATCTCGTTCATCCGCGACCTGTACGGTCCGCGCTACGCGCATCTGCAGGCGGAGTATATTTCCTGCCGCCACACGCTCGAGCACATCGGGCCGGTGCAGGACTTCATGCGCCTGGTCCGCGAGACCATCGGCAAGCGCCCGGTGAATGTTTTTTTCGAGCTGCCCGACATGGAGCGCGTCCTCGAAACAGGCGTTTTCTGGGACGTCTATTACGAGCACTGCACGTACTTCACGCGCGGCTCGCTTGCCCGATTGTTCCGTGCGGAAGGCTTCGACGTCCACCGACTCTACAAGGTGTACGACGGGCAGTACCTGATGATCGAGGCAACGCCGGCAGAGGGCCCGACGGCTCCGCATCTGTCGGAGGAAGACGACCTCGCCACCACGGCCGACTTGGTTCGCAACTTCCAGAAACAGGTGGACAATCGCCTGGCGGAGTTGTCCGCCGCCGCTGAACGGTGGCGGCGCTCGGGACAGAAGGTCGCCATCTGGGGCTCGGGATCGAAGTGCGTCTCACTGTTGTGCTCGTTGGACCTGGGCGATTCGCTGCGCGCCATTGTCGATATCAATCCGCACAAACACGGCAAATTCCTGGCCGGCAGCGGCTGGGAAATCCAAGGTCCGGACGCCCTGAAGGAAGTGCAGCCCGACGCCGTCATCATCATGAACTCCATCTATACCGAGGAGATCCGCCATGAGCTCGCCACTCGCGGCCTCCAGCCACAACTCCTCCCTCTCTGACATGGCTGGCCCGGGCGCGAGCCCGGGCATCGTGCCGTCCCAGGTGCTCGACAACGAGCGCTTCATGCAGGTCGCGGCCGCGCGCAGCACTGACTACCGCGGCGCGAAGCCGTTCCCGCATATCATGTTGGACGGAATGTTCTCGGACGCGCTGCTGGACCAGGCAGTTGCCGAGCTGCCGGCCGCGAGCGCGCGGTGGACGACCTATAACACCGTGAACGAGTCCAAGCAGGTCTGCTCGGATGCGAGCCTCTTCGGGCCCACGGCCGAGATCATCGTCCACGCGCTCAACAGCGCGCCTTTTGTGCGCTTCCTGGAGAGACTGACCGGCATTACCGGATTGATTCCCGATCCGCATTTGCATGCGGCCGGCTACATGAAGGTCTCACCGGGTGGGTTCCTGGGACTGCACTATGACTTCGCCACCCAGCGCGAACTGAAGCTGGATCGGCGGATCAATGTGTTACTTTATCTCAACCGCGATTGGTCGCCCGATTGGGGCGGCGCGTTGGAATTGCATTCCAACGATCCGGTGACGGACCCCCATCACCAGGAAGTCACGATCGATCCGCTGTTCAACCGGATGGCGATATTCAACACCCCGAACGCGCTCCACGGGCACCGCAAGCCATTGACCTGCCCCAAGGGCCGCGCGCGGCTGTGCCTGTCCTGGTATTACTACACGGCGCCCCCGGTGCCGGGTTGGGCGGCGCGCTCGAAAGCGGTAGAGTTCCGGGAAGGCAAGATGGATGCGAAGCGCTTCGCGATCAAGGCGGCCAACCTGCTGACGCCGCCGATTGTGTTTGAGTTGGCGCGGAAGGTGAAGAGTGTTTTTTCGGGCACCCGCCGTTAGAGTTAGCGGGCTCGGCCCCGCGCGTAAGAGGGGTGCGGCAAGGCCCGCGCAAGCTCAGGCCTTTGTCTTGCGGCGCGCGCTCACAAGCAGCACAGGTGGCCGAAGGGCCACCGCATTGGTCGAAGGGGGCGTGGCCGCCCTCGGGAGCAACGACCGCCGTCGCAGCCTCATCGGCGCACGCGGCGTCCCCGGGGGCGGTC
>Ga0268266_10006921_pt1 | contig 10318 bp, 8 predicted proteins | sample KBSS13metaG_FD_190356 | JGI IMG/M metagenome (GOLD analysis project Ga0268266, IMG submission 190356) | Switchgrass rhizosphere microbial communities from Kellogg Biological Station, Michigan, USA - KBS S1-3 metaG (SPAdes) (version 2) | ecosystem: Host-associated > Plants > Roots > Rhizosphere >... | reverse complement strand
CGAAACCGGTCCAGAAGCCGCACCCCCCGCTGTGGATGGCGTGCTCGCAATTGCAGACCATCGAGCGTGCCGGCGAGAACGGCTTTGGCGCGCTCGGCTTCCAGTTCGTCAGCGCGGACGCAGCGCATGCCTGGGTGCATGCCTATTACAACGCCATCACAAAACGGCTGAAGAAGCTCGCCGATTACGAGATCAACCCGAACATGGCGCTGGTCTCGTTCTTCATGTGCGCCAAGACCGACGAGGAAGCGCGCGCCCGTGCCGATGGCGCCACGTTCTTCCAGTTTGCGCTGCGCTTCTACGGCGCCTCGCAGAACCGGCAGCGTCCCGATCCCGGCACCGTCAATATGTGGGACGAGTACAACAAGTGGAAGCGCGAGAACCCGGAAGCGCAGGAGGCGGCGCTGCGCGGCGGCCTGATCGGCTCGCCGGAAACCATCCGCAAGAAGCTACGGCGTTTCCGCGCCTCCCACATCGACCAGGTGATCCTGCTCAACCAGGCCGGCAAGAACACCCATGAGCACATTTGCGAGTCGCTCGAACTGTTCGGCAAGGAAGTGATGCCGGAATTCCAGAACGACCCCGAACATGACGCGTGGAAGAAAGGCGTGATGAGCGGCGCGATCAAGCTCGAGGAAATCGACACCGAGGCTTTCAAGGATCGCTACGGCAAGCTGGCGGTCAATGTCGCGCCGGCGCAGAAGGTGGCGGCGGGGTAGTCGGTTCCGCGACGCGGCAGCTCTCGAATAGGAGTCACGCTATCTCCGCGTCATTGCGAGGAGCGACAGCGCCGAAGCAATCCATGCCCCGGCAAACTGAGAGATGGATTGCTTCGCTCCGCTCGCAATGACGATTATCCGGCCGCAGGCACCATCAGTTCAAGTTTGCTGCCGCCGTAAAGCTCCGGTCGACCGCCTTGTTGACGTCGAGCTTCCTCGGAAGAATCCCGTAGCGGGTGGCTCGGTCGGAGGCTTCCTGAACTTCCTTGATGACGCTCTCGTCGATCGCGATCGGGCTGGTGCGTTGCGCCTTGTAGGCGCTCAGCAGCACGTCTTCGGGAAGTTTGGTGAGTTCCGCGGTGTTCTTCGCGTATTCAGGCAGATGATCCAGCGACCATAGCCGCGCCTTGTTGAGACGCTGCACGAGATCCTGCACGGCGGCGCGCTTGGTGGCGATGGCGCTATCGGACGCCACGATGAAGGTGACGGTGGGGGTCAGGCCCTCGCCGTTGGCGACGACCCGCGCATTGTCCTTGATCGTGGCATAGGACACGTAGGGTTCCCACACCGCCCATGCATCGATCGAGCCGGCGACCAGCGCGATCTTTGCGTCCACCGGCCCGAGTGGCGCAAATGTCGCTTCCTCAATCTTGTGCCCGGCTTTTTCCAGTGTGGCATTGATAAGAAACTGGCCCCAGCCGCCGCGCGTTCCGGCGAGACGTTTGCCCTTGAGGTCGGCGACCGACTTGATGGCTGAGTCCTGACGGACGAGGATCGCTTGCGTCCGGGCGTCGGAGCGGGTGCCGCCGATGGCCTTGATCGGCGCGCCGGCCGCATACACCGTCAGGAACGAGAGATCGCCGGTATAGCCGACATCCAGCGCGCCGGCGTTCAGCGCTTCGAGGATCGGCGCGGCAGCGGGAAATTCCGACCACTCGATCTTGTAGGGCAAATCCTTTGCGTAGCCGGATATTTCGAGCAGGGAGCGATTGCCGCCCTTCTGGTCGCCGACGCGAAGCGTCACTGTATCTGCGGCAAACGCGGAAGCGGCAATGGCCACGCCCATCGCGGCTCCGAACAAGGTCGCGCCGATGCGACGAAGGCGCGTGCGGCCGCGCAATTCAAGTTTGACTGCACTCATATTCTCAATCTTTCCATTTCATCCGCTGCGTTGCCTGACGCAATCAGCGATGCACAAAGCCTAAGAGCAACGGCACGGCAGTCAATGAAATGGCTGACTGAATATTTTACCGAGCGTGCAATGAACGTCTCGGCTTCGAAGTGATGACGAAGCGTGTCTGCTGAACGCCTGCGAGAAGCAGATCAATCCCGCTTCGGCGTCCATATTTTGGCGGCCCCGGCGCCGACCTTCACCGGAAGCAATCCCTCCGCGAAGAACGCGTCGGCGATACGCTGCTGCTCGGAAAGTCCGGGCGCCGTCACGACGCCGACCTTGTAGGAGCGATGGCTGTTGGCTTCTTCCACCGTGGCGGCATCGATGCCCCAGAGGGCGGCGAGCTGCGCCGCGGCTTCCTTTGGATGCGACTTGACCCATTTGCCGGTCTCATCGAGCTTGGCGAAGATCGCGTTCAACACGTCGCTGCGCCGGTCGGCAAATGCCGCTGACGACAAATAGTAGCGCTTGTAGCTCGCAAGGCCGTTGCTGCCGTCGGAGAGCACCCGTGCATTGGACTGGCGCTGGGCGCTGGTGAGGAATGGATCCCACGACACCCATGCATCGACGTTGCCGCCGATAAAGGCCGTGCGTCCGTCCGCCGGCGTCAGGTAGGCCGGTGAAATATCCTTGAAGCTGAGGCCGGCCTTGGCGAGCGCGGCCAGCAACAGGAAATGACTGCCGGCGCCCTTGGTGACGGCGACCTTCTTGCCCTTGAGGTCACTGACCGTCCGGATCGGCGATTCCGCGGCCACCAGGATAGCCTGGGCGGACGGCGAGGCGGCTTCTTCCGCGATATAGGCGAGCTTGGCGCCGGCGGCCTGCGCGAACAGAGGCACGGTATCTGCGACGTCGGCGCCGAAATCGACGTTGCCGGTATTGATCGCTTCCAGCAGCGGCAGGCCGCTGGTGAATTCATGCCAGGAGATGCGGACGCCGAGCGGTGCCAGCGCCTTCTCGAGTTCGCCATTGGTCTTGAGGATCGCCGTCAATGTCGACGACTTTTGATAGCCGATGCGGATCGTATCGGAAGCCGGCGTTTGTGCGCTCACGGTCGTTGCTGAAATGATCGCTGCCGCTGCGGCGATACCGAGCGCCGACTTGATCCGATGGCTCATGAAAATGTTCTGCCTGATGGAATTGAAGGAGTTCAGTCAGGCTAAGGCGCGCGGGGCTTCAGTCAATAGAACCACAATTCGTTGTCGGCACGCTGTGAATGCAACCTTGCTACATCGAGTGCGGATTGCAGATGAAAAATTTCAGAGGTTTACCATTTATTGTTCCATCGTCGCCTCGATCACGACGTCGTGCAGGGTAAATGCATGTGATCGGCAAATGTGCATCGCGCTCCACATGAGAAAAATGCGTCGCGTCTGATCTAGATCCAGCAATAAACCTGTCGTGTCACGGCAAGCGCGCAGTGCCCTCATTGCTATTTTTGCAGAGCACTCGACACTCGTTCGAAGCATCATCATCATTCCTGCATTGCATCGGGCACAGACCCGATCGTTCAGGAGAATGTGATGAAGCGTCGTGAGTTCCTTAAACTGTCGCTGGGTGTAGCGACGGTTGCATCGGTGTCGCCAGTGGCGCGTGCGCAGGCGCCGCTGAAGGAAATCAGGATCGGTTACCAGAAGACCGGCGTGCTTGTCATCGCGCGGCAGCAGGCCGTGCTGGAGAAGCGCTTCGCCGCCCGGCAGATCGGCATCAAGTGGATCGAATTCACGTCGGGGCCGCCGCTGCTGGAGGCCATGAGCATCGGCAGCGTCGATCTGGGTTCCGTCGGCGACACGCCGCCGATTTTCGCGCAGGCGGCAAACGCCAACGTCCTCTATGTGGCGGGATCGCGGATCACCAACGGGCAGGGCATTCTTGTTCCCGCCAACTCAAGCATTCGCAGCATTGCCGACCTGAAGGGCAAGCGCGTCGGCTTCACCAAGGGCTCCAGCGCCCACAACGTGGTGATCGCCACGCTGGAAAAGGCTGGGCTGACCTACGAGGACATCACGCCGGTCTATCTGACGCCGCCCGACGCGGGACCGGCCTTCGCCAATGGCAGCATCGACGCCTGGGCGGTCTGGGATCCGTATTTTGCGATCGGCGAGAAGCGCCAGAGCGGCCGGATCCTGGTCAACGCCCATGAAGTGGCGAAGACCAACTCGTTCTATCTGGCCAACCGCGATTTCGCGAACACCTATGTCAAGGAAACCCGCGAGGTCATCGACGGGCTGGCAGAGGCCGCGCGCTGGGCGGAGGCCAATCGTACCGAGGTTGCCAGCGCGCTCGCGGCAATCACCGGCGTGCCACTCGAAGTGCAGACCGTCGCCGCCAACCGCGCGTCATTCCTGATCGGTCCCGTGACCGACGAGATCGTCACGACGCAGCAGGCGGTCGCCGACCGGTTCCACAGGCTCGGGCTGATCCCGCAGCCAATCACCGTGCGCGACATCGTCTGGCGCCGTACCCAAAGCTGAATTTCAGAAAGAGGTCATTCCCCATGACGCGTTTGATTCAACGCTGGATCGCGAGCGCCATGCTCTCCATGAGCATCGTAGGCGCGACTGTCGGCATGTCCTACGGCCAGGACAAGGTCGTCCGCATCGGCTTCCAGAAATACGGCAAGCTGGTGCTGCTCAAGAGCAAGGGCACGCTGGAGGAGAAGCTGAAGGAAGCCGGCTACAAGGTGGTATGGACCGAGTTTCCGTCCGGTCCGCCGCTGCTCGAAGCGCTCAATGTCGGCGCGATCGATTTCGGCAACACCGGCGAAGCGCCGCCGATTTTTGCGCAGGCCGCAGGCGCGCCGATCCAGTACGTCGCCTATGAACCGCCCGCGCCGAAAGGCGAGGCGATCCTGGTACCGAAGGACAGCAAGCTGAATTCGGTCGCCGACCTCAAGGGCAGGAAGGTCGCGCTGAACAAGGGCTCCAACGTTCACTATCTGCTCGTGAAGGCGCTGGAGAAAGCCGGCGTCAAATATTCCGAGATCGAGCCGGTGTTCCTGGCGCCGGCCGATGCCCGCGCGGCGTTCGAGCGCGGCGCGGTCGATGCCTGGGTGATCTGGGATCCGTTCCAGGCCGCGGCGGAAGCTGCGACAGGCGCGCGCACGCTGGCTGACGGCACCGGCATCGTCGCGAACTACCAGTTCTATTTCTCGTCCAAGAAATTCCTCGAGAGCGATCCGAAGATCGTAGACGTGGTGCTGGCGCAGCTCGGCGAAGTCGACGATTGGGCAAAGGGCGACATCCATGCCGTCGCCGAGCAATTGGCGCCTGCGATCGGCCTTTCGGTTCCCGTGGTCGAAGTTGCCCTCAAGCGCCAGTCCTACGGCATCAAGCTGCTCACCGAGAGTGTCATCAACGACCAGCAACAGGTCGCGGACACGTTCTTCGCGCTCGGCCTCATCCCCAAGCAAATCAAGATTTCTGACGTAGCCCGGAGGTCCGGATCGTGAGCACGCAACCCAACGCCAATATCCTCTGGTTCCTTCCGACACATGGTGACGGCCGCTTTCTCGGCACCACCACGGGCGGACGCGAGGTGAACTTCAATTACCTGCGCCAGATCGCGCAGGCCGCCGATCAGCTTGGCTATTTCGGCGTGCTGCTGCCCACGGGGCGTAGCTGCGAGGATTCCTGGGTGGTCGCCTCGGCCGTGGCGCCATGGACTGAGCGGCTGCGCTATCTGGTGGCGGTGCGGCCCGGACTGCAGTCGCCAAGCGTCGCCGCGCGCATGACCGCGACGCTCGACCGGGTGTCGAACGGGCGTCTGCTGATCAACGTCGTCACCGGCGGCGATCCCGTCGAGAACAAGGGCGACGGCATCTTCCTGTCGCATGACGAGCGCTATGAGGTGACGCGCGAATTCCTCAATGTCTATAGCGATCTTCTGGCCGGCAAGACCGTCAATGTCGAGGGCAAGCATATTCACATCGACGACGGCCGCCTGCTGTTCCAGCCGGTGCAGTCGCCACGGCCGCCGCTCTATTTCGGCGGATCCTCGGATGCCGGCATCGACGTTGCCGTCGATACCGTCGACAAATATCTGACCTGGGGCGAGCCGCCGGCGCAGGTCGCCGAAAAGGTCAACAAGGTGAAGGCCGCCGCCGCCGCGCGGGGGAAAAAGCTCTCGTTCGGCATTCGCCTGCACGTGATCGTGCGCGAGACCAATGCGGAAGCCTGGAAGGCGGCGGACGAGCTGATCCAGCACGTCACCGACGAAACCGTGGCTTCTGCGCAGAAGATCTTCTCGCGGATGGATTCGGTCGGCCAGCAGCGCATGGCGCAGTTGCATGGCGGACGTCGCGACAAGCTCGAGATCAGCCCCAACCTCTGGGCCGGCGTCGGCCTGGTGCGCGGCGGCGCGGGCACGGCACTGGTCGGCGATCCCCAGACCGTCGCGGCGCGGATCAAGGAATATCAGGATATCGGCATCGATACCTTCATCATGTCCGGCTACCCGCATCTGGAGGAAGCCTATCGCTTTGCCGAGCTGGTGTTCCCGCTGCTGTCGCTCGCGCAGCCGAACAATGTCACGCCGATCCGCGTCAACACCGGGCCGTTCGGCGAAACCATCGGCAATGAATACCGGCCGGACAAACAGGCATCGCAATCATGAGTCTCATCGATAGTCTTTCGCGCGTCAGTTCACCGAAGCTGCCGCGGGTCGACGGCCTGATCCCGTGGATTGTGCCGCTCGCGATCATCCTGATATGGCAACTCGCCTGCGTGACCGGCTTCGTTTCGGCGCGCGTGCTGCCGGCGCCGAGCGACGTCGCGCTGGCGGGGTGGAAGCTCCTGCTATCGGGCGAACTCGCCCGCAACATCTGGGTCAGTTTTTGGCGCGCCAGCGTCGGCTTCCTGATCGGCGGCAGCATCGGCTTCTCGTTCGGTCTTGCCAACGGCCTGTCGCAGCTTTCCAGCAAGCTCACGGACACGACGCTGCAGATGGTGCGCAACATCCCGCATCTGGCGCTGATCCCGCTGGTCATCCTGTGGTTCGGGATCGATGAATCCGCAAAACTGTTCCTGGTCGCGCTCGGCGTTTTCTTCCCGATCTATCTCAACACGCTGCACGGCATCCGCACCGTCGATCCGCAACTGATCGAGATGGGACGTATCTATGGCATGACCGACGGCGAACTGTTCCGCCGGGTGATCTTTCCCGGGGCACTGCCGTCGATCTTTGTCGGCCTGCGCTTCGCGCTCGGCATCATGTGGCTGACCTTGATCGTGGCCGAAACCATCGCTGCGTCATCGGGCCTCGGCTACATGGCGATGCAGGCGCGCGAGTTCATGCTGATCGACGTCGTCGTGCTCTCGATCCTGATCTACGCCTTGCTCGGCAAGCTCGCCGACAGCGCTTCTCGCGCGCTGGAACGGCTGACGCTGTCCTGGCATCCGGCTTTCCAGAAACATTGAGGACAAGAAATGCAAGAAGCCCTTCGTTTCCTTTCGCCCGGGGCCGAGCCGGTCGATCGCGCCGACATCGTCGAACAGGCGCGATCGCTTCGGCGCGGTTCGGAAGCGCCGTCCCGCGGGCTTTCGCTGACCATCCGGGGATTGCGAAAATCCTTCGGTGACAACGAGGTGCTGCGCGGCATCGACCTGCATATCCCCGCCGGCCAGTCGGTTGCGATCGTCGGCCGCAGCGGCTGCGGCAAGAGCACGCTGCTGCGCCTGATCGCCGGCTTGGAGACCATTACCGCCGGCACGATCAGTTTTGGCGAGGACGCGCGCCCCGAGGATATCAGGGTGATGTTCCAGGAGCCGCGGCTGCTGCCGTGGGCGCGCGTGCTGTCGAATGTCGAAGTCGGTCTCGGCCGCGAGCGGAATTCGCCGGACGCGCAGGCCCGCGCAGAGAGCGCGCTGGTGGAGGTCGGTCTCGCCGAAAAGCGGACGCAATGGCCGGCGGTGCTGTCGGGCGGACAGAAGCAGCGTGTGGCGCTGGCGCGCGCGCTGGTCAGCCAGCCGCGTGTGCTCGCGTTCGACGAGCCGCTCGGCGCACTTGACGCCTTGACGCGGATATCGATGCAGCGGCTGCTCGAGCGGGTCTGGCACGATCAGGGCTTTACCGCGATCCTGGTGACGCACGACGTTGCCGAGGCTGTGGCGCTGGCCGATCGCGTGCTGGTCATCGAGGACGGCCGCATCGCGCAGGATTTCACGGTCGATATCCTGCGTCCAAGGCAGCGTGGCTCGGCCGAACTGGCGGCGCTGGAAGGCGCGATCCTGAAAAATCTTCTGGAAGGGACGGAAGATACTTCCGACCTGTGAGGTGATCATGAATTCCGTTGTCCGCGCCGTGTCGATCGAAACCGAAGTGACGGCGAGCGATTTTCGCAACGCCATGCGCCAATTGACCGGTGGCGTCAGCGTCATCACCGCCGGCAAGGGCAGGGACATTTCGGGCATGACGGTCACCTCGGTGTCCTCGCTGTCGATCGAGCCGGCTTCCCTGATCGTCAGCCTCAACCGGGAATCTTCCTCCTGGCCGCTGGTGAAACGCTATGGCTTCTTCGGCGTCAACATCCTGACATCGGACCAGATCGATATCGCCGAGCGCTTCACCGGCAAGGGCGGGCTGAAGGGCGCTGACCGCTTTGCCGGCGCGCAGTGGACGACGCGCGCATCAGGGGTGCCGCTGCTGGCGGAGGCGCTCGCAGCGATCGACTGCGAGGTCGAAGATGTCGTCGAGCGGCATTCGCACGCGATCGTCATCGGTCGCGTGCTGGATGTTGCGGTGTCGGCACGCACCGCGGCGCTGGCCTATTGGCAGGGGCGCTATGTCGCCATCGATCAGGACGAGGATGCGGTGAAGCTTGCCGAGGTCAGCGTGCCGGTGCGGCACACTGGCCGCAAGTTCTGAGGGGCATCTGCTCCGCGTCGGGCTGGCTTTTCCCGGAGTGCCGATCTAAAACCCGGCGCATGAAGCGGATTGCAGTCTGGGCATTTTACGGCGTCGGCGCGCTCGCGATCGCCTATCTCGCGCTATATGCCTATGCGGTTTTCACCGGGCGAGACCTGCAGCCCGGCGATCCCATTCGTATCTTTCGCAAGCCGGATGCGCCGAGTTATTCGGCTGTCTCAACGTCATTGCGAGCGTAGCGAAGCAATCCATGGCGCCGCGTGGGACAAGATGGATTGCTTCGCTACGCTCGCAATGACGACAGCAGCGCTCAGCCCGCCACGACAAACCGCTGCTGGTCACCCGCGCCCGCAGGCGTGATCGGGATGCCCCCGTCGGCGTATTCGTTCAGCTTGTTGCGCAGGGTGCGGATCGAGATGCCCAAAATATTCGCGGCATGGGTGCGGTTGCCCAGGCAGTGTTTCAGTGTCTCCAGGATCAGGTCGCGCTCGACGTCGGCGACGGTGCGGCCGACCAGAGCGCGGGTGACCTGCTCGGCGGCAAAGGTCGCGTGGGCCACAGCGGGCGCGGTCTTGGCGAGGTCGAGGCGATCGCCGTCGGGGGTCAGGATCGCTTCGGGACCGATCTCGTCGCCCTGCGCCATCAGCACCGAGCGGTGGATGGTGTTTTCCAGTTCGCGGACGTTGCCCTGCCAGCGGTTGCCGGTGAGTACCCGCCTTGCGTCGGCGGAGATCGGCCGCAGCGGTACGCCGTTGGCGTCGGCATATTTCTTGGCAAAATGCTGCGCCAGTTCGAGGATGTCGGCCGGCCGGTCGCGCAGCGGCGGGATCTTCAGATTGACGACGTTGAGGCGGAACAGCAGATCCTCGCGGAAGGTGCCTTCGCGCACGGCGTCTGCGAGGTTGCGGTTCGAGGTCGCGATGATCCGGATATCGACCGGCACCGGCTTGGTGCCGCCGACGCGGTCGATCACGCGTTCCTGGATCGCCCGCAGCAGCTTGGATTGCAGGCGTACGTCCATCTCGGAGATTTCGTCGAGCAGCAGCGTGCCGCCGGTGGCTTCCTCGAACTTGCCGATACGACGGGCGACGGCGCCGGTGAAGGCGCCCTTCTCATGGCCGAACAGTTCGGACTCCAGCAGATGCTCGGGGATCGCCGCGCAATTGATCGAAATGAACGGCCGCTTGGCACGGCCTGAGCGGGAGTGGACATAACGCGCCAGCACTTCCTTGCCGGTGCCGGATTCGCCGGTGATCATCACGGAAGCATCCGAGCCCGCGATCTGCTGCGCCAGCTTGACGACCTTGCCCATCGCTTCGTCGCGATAGATCAGGTCGCGCGAGTCGTTGGCGACGGCGGCAAGCACCGCGGCGATCAGTTCCGGATCGGGCGGCAGCGGGATGTATTCCTTGGCGCCGGCATGGATCGCGGCGACCGCGGCGCGGGCGTCGTTGGAGATGCCGCAGGCCACGATCGGCACGTGGATGTGCTCGGCTTCCAGCCGCATCACCAGGTCGCGGATGTCGAGGGCGACGTCGACCAGCAGCAGGTCGGCGCCTTT
>Ga0268266_10006920_pt1 | contig 10319 bp, 12 predicted proteins | sample KBSS13metaG_FD_190356 | JGI IMG/M metagenome (GOLD analysis project Ga0268266, IMG submission 190356) | Switchgrass rhizosphere microbial communities from Kellogg Biological Station, Michigan, USA - KBS S1-3 metaG (SPAdes) (version 2) | ecosystem: Host-associated > Plants > Roots > Rhizosphere... | reverse complement strand
CGCGTGCTGTCTGCCGAGGCCAAGCTGTCGAGCGATCTGGTTCGCCGCGGCGAAATCAGTGGCGATCAGTTTTCCGGCCTAATGTCATCCGCTCAGTCGATGGCGAGCTTTCCCCTGTACATCGACGACAGCGCCGGACAGACGCTGAACCATATCCGCACCCGTGCCCGTCGATTGAAGCGCAAGCATGGTCTTTCCCTTGTCGTCGTCGACTATCTCCAGCTCATCAACACGACCGGGAAAGACCGCGCCGAGAACCGGGTCCAGGAAATCACCGTCATTACCAAGGGGCTGAAGAACATCGCCAAGGAACTCTGCGTTCCGGTCCTGGCGCTCTCCCAGTTGAGCCGACAGGTTGAGCAGCGGGACGACAAGCGCCCGATGCTATCAGACCTCAGGGAGTCCGGATCGATCGAACAGGATGCTGATAGCGTCATCTTCATGTTCCGCGAGGAATACTACCTCGACAAGGGAGAGCCGTCCCGGAATGCCGACGAAAAGTCAGACAAGTATCTGGCCCGGCATACCGAATGGATGCAGCGCAAGAGCAGCTGCGCCAACAAGGCTGAGGCCATCGTGGCTAAGAACCGACATGGGGCTACCGGGGTAGCAGACCTCCATTTCGATGGACCGACGACGACGTTCTCCAACCTCTCTGCATATTACAGCGTCGCGGGTGCAGCATGACGAGTGAAAGAGTCGACCTCACCGACTTCCAGTACATGCCGCTTTTCATCGGGCGGCTGCAGAAGAGCAAGGCTTGGCTGCGCTGCAAAAGACAACCCGAACTCGCCTTCTACATGCTCAATCTTTGGCTGCGTTCGTGGCACGAAATTCCGGCCGGTAGCATCGAAAACGATGACGACGTTTTGTCCGACGCCGCCATGTGCTCGCCCGAGAAATGGGACAAGATCAGGGACAAGGTGCTCGCCGGCTGGGAGATTGGGGAAGACGGTCGTTTGCGCCATCCCGTCGTCGGCGAGATCGCCGATAAATGCTGGGCGGACAAACAGGAATATCGCCGCAACAAGGAGGCGGAAAGACTGAGGAAAGCCGCCAAAAGAGCGCAGCCGTCCGGTGGAAATGATCCGGATCGTCCAGACATGTCCGGCGGATGTCCGGCGGACAACTGCAAGACTGACGACGGAAATACACCGGAAAACCCTCTTAAGGTAAGTGTAAGTGTAAGTGTAAGGGACACATCAAAGACGCGCGCGACGGAAATCGATTCCGACGAAAAGCAAAGGCGCTTCGATCTGGTCCGAGAGGCGATGAACATCCATCCGGACGATCCGAGTTGGAACGCCATCCACGAATGGGTACGGGTCTGGACCCTCAGGGGCGCCGACTTCGAGGCCGACGTTCTGGCGACGGTCGTCCAGATGATGAGCAAGAAGGCCAAAACCTGGACGCCGCGCTCGCTGAACTACTTCGACGAGACCGTCCAGCAGAATTTCGACGCCCGCGTTCGCCGCGCCGAGGCCCCTGCCCCGGAAAGCACACTCCCGCCAGCGCCATTCGACCCCGAAACCGCGAAGTGGGAAGCCCGCCTCTACGGCTACCGGGAAAACGACGCATGGGAACCGCAATGGGGGCCTGAGCCCGGCCAGCCTGGTTGCCGTGTCCCGCCGCAATTGCTGATCCAGCAGGTCGCAGGCGCCGCATGACCCCGCCAAGCAAACCATACACGTTCGATCAGGGAGATGAGGGATGAAGATTTGGGCAAAGACTGAAAGAGTTTTCCGAGGGCAAGTATCTCGTTGTTCGCCGTGACGGGACTGTACCGGAATGGCCACATTTCGTGATCGGCGGATTTGATCCTTGTGCGGCAGCAGGCTTGCGCGCCTATGCCGAAGAGGCGCGGCGGCGGGGGTATGATCCGGCCTATTGCGACAGCATCGTCGAACTGGCTGGCGACTTCGAAAAGCTTTCCGCTACACCGCGCGCCGTCTCCATCGCCGATCCCGATGCGCCGCCCCACCGCCGCGACCTACCCGAGGTTATCGCGATGATGCGCCGGAAGTACGATGTCCGCGATCTTGTCGCGCGTCTGAATGATGTGGCCGGGTCATCCAAATCAATGACCCTTGGAATCAAAGTCGGCCAGATATGGCAGGAAGTGGACCCGCGCTTTGTGGGCCCACACAAGACGGTCGCCGGCTTCGATCCGGACGGCAAGGTTCAATTGAGCGTCCAGGTCGGAGTGGGGAAGGTTCGAATCACCAAGGCCAAGCCCGAACGCTTCAACGGCAAGCGCGGCGGATATCAGCTGATTAAGGACGTGTCATGACCGACATTGAGACCGAACGACTCCGAGAGGCTGTGGTGGAAAATGCCCTTAACTATTGGGCGTTCGAGGAATGCATCGCGCCGTGGACTGAAATGGCCAAGTCTGTCGTCGCCCTCCGCGACCACCTCGCCAAAGCCGCTCCTGAGCCTGCGCCACGATGTGAGCCGCCGGAGGAATTTCGCGGAAGGCGCGGCTTTCACTGGCTCGGTATGGGCGAAGATGATGAAGCGCCGACCGCTGCGGAATGGACTGGCAGAAACTGGTTTTTTTGTGGGAGCCCGGATTTTCGCTCGCCGACTGACGCGTATGCGGATGGCTGGCGCTACCACTCCCCCGCTACACCCGATACCCGGGTAATGCCGACTATATCGGCGGTTCGAGATTTTCTGGTCAAGATCGGATACTCGGACACTGGACAAAATGAGCGCCTGGTATTCGCGGCGTTTGCCCACTTCTCCCCCGTACAGCAGACCGACGAAAATGTGCCGGAAGCTATCGAGATCGGCGACAGGATTCGCTCTAGGGTCGGACGACACGCTGGCCGCGTTGCGAAGGTCATAGGCATTGGACCCGATGGCGGATTGAAAATTCGGACGGAGAGCGGCGGATACCTCGACTATGTGTTTCCGGATGATGTCGCGATCTACGACAAGGCAAGCTGGGGAATCGAACTCCAGCCGGCCGGGGTACAGCATATCACCGACGAAGAGATCATCGATCTATGGAGCGAGGCACGGCCGACAATGTTGGACGTTCCCGGCGCGGTTAAACGCTTCGCGCGGAGCCTAATGGCCAAGCATTCCCCCACCCTATCCGACTCCCTGCTCCTTCAACTCCGAGACATAGCCCTAACCCGTGACGGTCCAAACCAATACCTGAGCGATGCCAGGATCCGGTTGGCGGGGGTGGGGAAATGAGGGGAGCAGCAATGGTTCTTCCCAGGCCCTCCACTGTGGATGCGCAATTTGACGATATCCCCGACCTCATGCGGGATCGGGAAGGCGTCATCGTTTCAGCCGGCGGCCGAGACAAAGGCCCGTCTATCAAGCGTGGACCAGGCGGAGGAAAGCGCCCTATCCATGATACCCAGGTCGATGAAATCCAGTACGAGAAGGAAAAGCACAAGCACTACGTCAATAAGGTTGTTGACCCTCTCCGTGACCTTCACCGCCGCGGCTCGATCGATGATGCCCAGTTCGAGGCCGGTGTGATCTTCCAGGACGATTTCGACCGCGCACACTGGCATTCCAGCGGGGGCATGCGTTTCGACATGATGCCGCCGAGTGGTAAGATATCCAACGATGATGGGCGCACGGACAGCGTGATCGATGCCCGCGATAAGGTGATCGGCGCCATCACTGCGGTTGGTGGCGAATCCTCCATCGGCGGCCGGGTGCTCTGGTGGGTCGTTGGGATGCGACGTAGCATCAACGATCTGGCGGCCGATGATAATCGTAACCGGATGGTGCTGCGCGGAGCTCTGGAGGGTGCTCTATCGGTGCTGAAGACACGGTATCAGAGGATCGGGCGATGATCGTCAATAAATGGGTCTCGTATCATCTCAAGATGCGCCGGGAGCGGAAAAAGATGGAAGCCGCCGGCTATCGAATGACCGAGGTCGACTCTCGTCTCCATCGTTCCGGACTGGAGCACCACCGGCTTGAAGATGTCCGCATTTCGCATGACGGAAAGCACGTATGGTACAAGATATCCAATCAGCCGATAGATTTTCCCTAAATCCAGTGGTTTGCCTACATTTCGTAGTTGACGCGGCTTGTAACAACAAACTATAAGTTATCTCAATCGTGAGATTTGCGCCTTGAGCGCACTGAGCCGCGCCGCCTGACTCATCAGGCCCGGCCAATCCCATTGCCGCACACCGAACACACAGCATCCAAAGGCTACGGCCTGATTCGCACAGAGTCGGATAGCGGCAACCCTCATCATGGAGCATTCAATGGATATGCCTGTTGCTCCCGGCCCTGATATGCAGAGCCAACCCCCAGCCGGCCAGGATATCGTTAGTGCCGCACAGAAACTCGCGCCTGACGATCTGAATGCACTGTTCCGCGGAATCTCCCCCGAAGCCTGCGAGGCGATGGAGAAAATCCCCCAGCTTTCTGGTTTCGCCAATTTCATCGAGAGCGGCGGCAAATCCACACAGGAAGATCCGGACCAGCCCGGCAAGCGTCCAGGGATTGCAATCGTGATCGGTGTAGGTAAAGGCCCCCGCGATCCCCGGGAAGATATTCGGGCTGCGGCTGCTCAGCATGGGGTTAAGTAGGCAGCATCCGATGTTGACCCCGAAGCAGCGCGCGTTTGTGCGCGAATACGCAATCGACAAGAATGGAACTCAGGCAGCAATAAGAGCGGGTTACAGCAAAAAGACCGCTAATGAGCAAGCGGCGCGCCTGTTAGCAAATGTTAGCATCGCCGAGGCGGTCAATGCGGCCGAGAAAAAGCACGCTGAGACCTGCGGGATTACCATCGAAACCATCACGAAGATGCTGCTGGAAGATCGCAAGCTGGCGCGGGAGTTAGAAACTCCCGCCGCTGCCGTCTCAGCATCCATGGGCCTCGCGAAGCTCCACGGCCTTGTGGTCGACAAATCGCAGTTGAGCGGTGCGGTAGGCGGTATCGGAGAACTGCTCAGTGCAATCGACGGAAAGTCGCGCGGACTTCCAAAGGGCGGTTGACCAATTCTCGGATTGGCGCTGGCGCCTCAACAATCTGTACTGGGTGCTCGACAAGCAGGGCCAGCGCTGCAAGTTCAAGATGAACTGGGCGCAGGAAGCCTTGTTCGATCAGATGCACTATCAGAACCTGATCCTGAAAGCCCGGCAGCTCGGGTTCACGACGTTCATCCAGCTTTTCATGTTGGATGCCTGCATATTCAACTCGAACATCCGGGCCGGTACGATCGCTCACACGCTGGGCGACGCTGAGACGATCTTTCGGGACAAGATCAAATACCCGTACGAGCAGTTGCCGGATCAACTCCGGAGCGCTAGGCCGGCGGCGAAGGATACCGCCAAGGAGCTGGTCTTCTCGAACAACTCATCCATACGGGTGGGAACGTCACTTCGATCCGGCACGCTGCAATACCTGCACATCAGCGAATACGGCAAGGTCTGCGCTAAGTTCCCCGAGAAGGCGCGAGAGATCAGAACCGGCGCGCTGAACACCGTGCAAGCCGGTCAGATCATATTCATCGAAAGCACCGCCGAGGGGCAGGAAGGCGACTTCTACAATCTGTGCGAGCGAGCGCAGACGCTGGAAAGGCTGGATCAGCCGCTCACGGCCATGGACTTCAAGTTCATGTTCTACCCGTGGTGGAGAGAGCCCGGATACGTTCTCGATCCCACGTCGGTGCCGATCCCGGCATATCATGCAGAGTATTTCGACCGGCTGCAGGCTGAGCACGGCATCGTCCTGAATGCCGGACAGAAAGCCTGGTACGTCAAGAAGGCCGAGCAGCAGCAAGAGGACATGAAGCGGGAGTTTCCTTCCACCCCGAGGGAAGCATTCGAGGCGACGGTTGAGGGCGCCTATTATGGGCGACAGCTTGCGGAAGCCGAGCAGCAGAAGCGGATTGGGTTATTCGAGTTCTCGCCGTCTGTCCCGGTGCATACAGCGTGGGACCTTGGGATGGGCGACAGCACGGCGATCTGGTTCTTTCAGGTTGGCCGCAATCAGATCCGCATCGTTGATTATTACGAGAACAGCGGAGAGTACGCCCCACACTACGCGACGGTGCTGAAGGAGCGCGCCAGAGAGCGCGGCTATCGGTACGGCGACCATTGGCTGCCCCATGACGCCAAGGTGCGCGAGTGGGGCTCAGAACGCACACGGGTTGAGAGCCTGATCGCTCTCGGCATCATGCCACGCCTCGTGCCCGATCACACGCCTGACGATGGAATCAACGCCGTCCGGATGCTTCTGCCGATCTGCTGGTTCGACCAGGAGGCCACGGCGGGCGGTTTGAAGTGCCTCAAGGCGTACCGCAAGGAATGGAACGAGAAGCTCGGGACGTGGGCGAGTCATCCCCGCCATGACTGGGCATCGCATGGAGCGGACGCGTTCCGCTATCTGGCAATGGCCTACCGGGAGATGAAACCCGACAAGCCCGAGCCGTCCAAGTTCGATTATCAGAACCAGATCATCGCCAACATCGTCGGCGATCCCACGAAGAAGCGCTTAACTCCGAGGATTCGAGCATGAGCGAACAACCGAGGGCATGTCACACCTGCTTTAATTGGACGGATTGGTCTACACGCGAATGCCGCGCTCAACCGCCGGCCGTGGTCTTCGGATCGTCTGAGGGAGTTTTCCCCAGGACATCGCCCCACGCATGGTGCGGCAGGTGGTTTTTGACGGCAGATGAGACGCGGCATATTCAGCTCGTGACGGTCGATCCCGCATGAGCGACGGTCCGATGACTGACGAGGCAGGCACAGCGGAAACTCCGAAGGATTTCGGAACCGATGCGTCCGCGATCGTCACCCGCTACATGAACCAGATCAATATCTATGACCGAGCCGTCCGTGAATGGCACGATACGGTCACCAAGATATTTAACCGCTATCGCAATAAGGGCGTGAACAGCGATGCGCGGGATGAGAACGCCTACGCTGGGAAGCGCTATTCCCTGCTGTGGTCCTCGATCCAGACCGAACAGCCCGCATTGTTCACCAACATTCCTGTTCCGATGGTCGAACGGCGGTGGAAGGACAACGAAGATATCACCGCGCAGATCACCGCCGAGATCATTGAGCGGGCGCTGATCTATACGTTGGACCAAGCCGAGTTCAAGCCGGCGGTTGAATCCTCGGTGTTCGATTTCCTGATGGCTGGCCGCGGTCAGGTATGGCTGCGCAAGGAAGTGAAATATGGGGACGTGATCCCCGATCCGGATGGCGAGGCCAACGACCAAGGGGATATGACCAACGGCGATAATCAACCCGCCGCCCCCGGCGAGCAGGTTCGCGAGATCGCCGACGAATATCTCTGCATCGACGCCGTAGCGTGGTGCGACTTCGGGCATAACCTTGGGCGGAACTGGAAAGAGGTCAATCTGGTTTGGCGCCGGCTCTATATGGATCGCCAGCAGTTGATCGCGCGGTTTGGTGCGCAGATCGGCAACGCCGTCGAGCTCGATTACACCCCGGCCGCCTCGCACAACCCGAACAAGAACGATGACCAGCCGCCGAGCCTGTATAAGCTGGCCACAGTTTATGAGCTCTGGGATAAGACCACGAAGAAAGCGACCTGGATCGCGCTGGGATACAAAGACGCTCCGCTCGACCAGCAGGACGACCCGCTGCGGCTGAAGGACTTCTTCCCGTGCCCTAGGCCGATCTATTCCAGCACCGACACGACAAGCCTGATCCCCCTCCCCGATTACGTGATGTGGAAGGATCAGGCCGAAGAGGTCGACACGATCACCGCCCGGCTGCATAGGCTAATCAGAGCCTGCCAGGTTCGCGGCGCCTATGACGCCAAGTTCCCGGAGATCGCGCGCATCTTCGATGACGGCCTCGAGATGGACATGATCCCGGTCGATAGCTGGTCCGAGTTCGCTCAGGGCGGCGGCTTGGATGGCTCTCTGGATTTCGTCCCGCTCGCTGACCTGATCAACACTATCGGATCGCTCTACGATGCCCGGGAGAAGGCCAAGGATGACGCGGCCGAGATTTCCGGCGTTGCCGACATCATGCGCGGCCAGAACACCGGCCCCGAGTTGTCAGCGACCGAGGCGCGGATTTCGGGACAGTATGGAACGCTCCGGCTTCAGGACCGGCAGGCCGAGATACAGCGGTTCTGCCGTGATGTCGTACGGATGATGGGCGAACTGATCTCGGAAAGCTTCCTGCCCGAAACACTGCAGGCCATGACCGGCTATCAGCTGCCGACAGCTGCCGACAAGATGCAGGCGCAGATGCTGGTGCAGCAGGATCAAGCCTACAAGGCATATCAGGCCCAACAGCAGCAGATGCAGCAACAGCAGGCTGCGCAGCAGCCCCCGCAAGGTGGGCCGCCTCAGGGAGCGCCAGGAATGGCGGCGGCGGCATGATGAACATGGGCGGCGCCGGCCCGCAAATGCCAGCCGGTGGACCACAGCCGGGAATGCCGGGGCCAATGCCAATGATGGCGCCACCTGCCCCGCCGCCGCCGCAGCCTGTTGATCCGCTGATGCTGTTTCAGGCGCAGGAGACGCTGAAAAAGCCTACCTGGGACGACGTTATAGCCTTGCTCCATAACGACCGACTGAGATCGTTCCGCATCGATATCGAGACAGACTCTACCATCGCCGCCGATGAGCAAGGCGAGAAGGAAGCTGTAACCGATTTCGTCGGGATGATCGGGCAATTCCTTGGGCAGATGGGGCCGCTGGTTCAGCAGAACCCGGTGATTGCGCCGCTCGCGGTTGAAATGCTGAAGGCGGCGGCGCGCCGGTTCAAGCTCGGTCGCCAACTGGAAACCGTGATCGATGAAGTCGGCGACAAGATGCTCGACGCGGCAGCACATCCGCCCGCGCAGCAGCAGGACCCGAAAGTGGTTGCCGCCCAGATGATGGCGCAGGCGAAAATCCAGCAGGGCCAGGACCAGATCAAGATCCAGGCCATGAAGTCACAGGCGGAAGTCCAATTGAAGCACGAGGAAGCAGCGGCAAGCATGGGGCTACGGCAGGCGCAGGCGCAGGCCGACACGCAGCTGGAATTCTCCAAGGCCCAGACCGACGCGCAGGTTGCGGCGCTCAAGGCCATGACGAAGCCAACCCCGGCGAACGGGTTACGCTGATGGCTAGCGGCGATCGCACTCGGTATTACTGGGACAAGAAACTGGAATGCCTGATCGAAATCCGTGAGGGCATGAACAGCCAAGGCCCAGAAAAGCTGGTCGGCCCCTCGAACCTGATCCGCGATATCGACAATTATAACGCTGTTGGCATTCAGGACCCGCAGAAGGGACCGGGGCATACCTTGGTCATCACCAAGGGTCGCAGACAGCACCGAGATGAACTCAGGTCCCGTGGCATGATCGAAGTCGGCAACGACCGTGGATCATACGCCGATAAGCCGAAAATGCCCGATGCGCGCCCGATGGTCCGTGAGGCCCTTTCGATGGTCGGATGGGATAGCGGGGCGCGGACGATCAGAGAATTGCGGAGACAGGGGCGCTAGGCTCGTGAAGGGAGATATCGAAATCACGTCCGCGATGCTCAAGGCTGGACTTGCTGCCCTTGTAGAGTGGCGGTCAGCTCCGCTCGGTATCGGGTTCCCGGCGGCCATCAAGAAGATCTATACGGCCATGGCGCTCGCCAACGGGGAGACCTTGGAGGAAAAGCCGGAGCCTAATGACACTGTTCGGATTGTCGGCCACGCCATCCGTGAGGAATTAAGGCGGCAGAAGATCCATACGGATTCATTCGGCCACGGTTTCCACATAGACGCCGTTCATCCGATTGATTGGGATGAGGTTTCCCGCGCCGCGATCAACGCCGCCAAAGCTCTATAGACCCGCCCGCAAGGGCATTTCATAGAAAGCCAAACATGACCGATCTATCCCAGGCGGCTCCGGCAACGGAGACGGTGGAGGATGTCGTTCTCCCGGCAACGGAAGGCGGCAAAGGCGAAATCGCGGGCCAGATTCGCGACGCTCTCGAAACACCCGAAGGCTCGACACAGGACAATTCCCCACGCGAGATGATGCGCCGGCAGATCGGCGAGGAACTGGCGAAGGCGACAGAGCAGCCAGCCGAGCAGACCACAGAGGCTGCGTCTAAATCCGAGCGCGCCCGTGGACCGGATGGCCGGTTCATCCCGACGCCGCAGGAAACAGCAGCGGGTATCGATCCGAACGCGGCGCCAGCCGAACAGGTTGCCGAGACGCTGGCCCCCAGTGGACCGCCGGCATCGTGGAGTAAGGACATGCAGGCCCGGTGGGGCGAACTTCCACCGGAGTTTCAGGCTATCATCTCGAAGCGCGAGGCCGATGTCGCCAAGGGATTCGAGAAATACCAGAACCT
>Ga0268266_10006918_pt1 | contig 10320 bp, 14 predicted proteins | sample KBSS13metaG_FD_190356 | JGI IMG/M metagenome (GOLD analysis project Ga0268266, IMG submission 190356) | Switchgrass rhizosphere microbial communities from Kellogg Biological Station, Michigan, USA - KBS S1-3 metaG (SPAdes) (version 2) | ecosystem: Host-associated > Plants > Roots > Rhizosphere... | reverse complement strand
TCTCGGGGGATGGATGGCCTATATCACCGCCGATCAGGAACGAAGCTACGCCCGCGAGGCCGCCACCGAAGCGCTGACGCAAGTTGCGCACCGGATCGAAGGCGAGATTTCCCGCGAATTGCAGGTGGCTGAGACGCTGGCAGGCTCGGCCGCGCTCGATCAGGGGAACCTGCGGGATTTCTATCTCGAGGCAACCCGGATCGTGGCCGCCCGCCCGCTGTGGGAAACCGCCGCGCTGACGAAGCCGGATCAGGAACAGGTCCTCAACGTGCTGCGGCCGCTCGGCGCCCCGCTCGGTCCGGTAACCGACACCGAAAGCTTCAATGCCGTTCTGCGCACACGAAAGCCGGTGCTCGGCGGGCTCGGCCCGTATCAGGCCGCCATCGGCAAGCAGCTCGTGTCCCTGCGTGTCCCCGTTATCAGGGATGGTGAACTCCGCTACGTCCTGACGATCGGGCTGTTGCCCGATCAAATCGGCACAATTCTCGGCCAGGCGGGACTGCCTGCCGGATGGGCGGGTACCGTAATCGACGCCAAGGAGAAAATTGTCGCGCGCACGCCCGACACAAGAATCGCCAAGGCGGGCGCGACGACACCTGCCGTACAGGAAGCCATGGCGCGCGGCGGCTCGAACTCGCCACGAACGCAGACGCGTGAGGGCATCGATGTTGAGACCGTCCACCGCGTGCTCACCGGTACGGATGGGTGGTCGGTCCACGTCGGCGTGCCTGTGTCGGAGCTGAATGCGCCGGTATCCCGCTCGTTGCGGCTGTTGTTCGGTGGCACGGCGGCGAGCGTTGGCCTCGCCATTGCGCTTGGTCTGGTCATCGCCCGGGAAATTGCCCAGCGGCGGCGCTTGGAGGCGCTTCAGTCTGCAGCGGCGCTGCTGGATAGTGAAAAGCGAGGGGCGCTCGCGATCGATGCGGCCGAACTCGGTACGTGGAGCTGGGATCTATCCGCAAACGAATTCAGCGGCTGTAATCGTTTCCGCACGCTTCTTGGCCTGGCCGGCGCGAGATCGGGAGAAACCCGATGGTCGGCAGACCGGATTCTTGCGCTGGTTGAACCGCCGCATCGCGCTGCGCTGGTTTCGTTCGCCACCGACTGCCTCGAGAGCGGCAGATCGAGCAGCGTCGAGTTTCCGGTTCAGTCGGACAATCGCGGAGAATACTGGTTGCGTGCTGCGGGGCGGGCAGAGGGGCCACCCAACCGGCGTCATGTGATTCACGGCGTATTGGCCGACATCGATATTCTCAAGCGCGCGGAGACCGAACGTTCTCATCTGCTTCGACGCCTGGCTTCGGCGCAGGAAGAGGAGCAGCGCCGGATTTCGCGGGAACTGCATGACCAGATCGGGCAGACGGTGACGGGGCTGTCTCTCGGCCTGAAAGCGCTCGAGCAGGGATTGGTCAAGGGCAGCAACGCAGAGGCGGCGACTGGGCAGGTGCGATGGCTGGAACAGCTTGCCGCGCAGATCGGCCGCGACATTCATCGCACGGCGTCTGACCTGCGGCCGACGGCCATCGATGACCTCGGCACCTTCAAGGCGATCGAAGCCTATGTTGCGGAATGGCAGGAGCGCTACGGCGTTCGTGTCGATATCCAGACCTTCGGGCGCGACAATTCGCTGCCTGCCGATGTGGCGGCGGTGCTATACCGGTTGGTTCAGGAGGGATTGACCAACGTCCTGAAACACGCCAGCGCAAGCAAAGTTAGCATTGTGCTTGAGAAGAAATCGGAAGGGCTGGCGCTGGTTCTCGAGGACGACGGGATAGGTTTCGATCCTGAGAACGTCGCCGGAATTGTGTCAGGCGCCGGCCGGACATCGGGATTAGGTCTCTCCGGCATGAAGGAGCGGGTTGTCCTTCTCGGCGGCACCATCGCCATCGAATCTACGCCAGGAAAGGGGAGTACGATTTTTGTCCAGATTCCGCTTGAAGCGTTAGAGGCCGTTAGATGACGCCTGTTCGCATCGCACTCGTTGACGACCATCCGGTCGTGCTCGCCGGCATCCGCGCGCTGCTGCAGGGCGTGCCCGAGGTCGAACTCGTTGGCGAAGCCAACACGGGGGCCACGGGCTTGAAGGCCATCTGCGATTCCTCTCCGGATATCGCGGTCATCGATCTTTCGTTGCCTGACATCAGCGGAATGGAGCTTGCCCGTCAGGTGAGCAGGCAATGCCCTGACGTAAAGATGATTGCGCTGACCGTTCATGAAGATCGGGCCTATGTGCATCCGGTGCTTGAAGCGGGCGTGAGGGGATATTTGTTGAAGCGATCGGCCGGAGAGGAATTGCTTCGCGCCATCCGGGCTGTCAACCAGGGGAACGTCTACCTCGATCCCGCGATAGCCGAGAAGGCAGCGACGAATGCGCCCGAACTCGCACTACCCGGCGAGGGCTATGGCGGCGAACTCAGCCGGCGGGAAGAGGACGTGCTCAAGCTGGTGGCGCAAGGGTTCAGCAACAAGCAAATCGCCGGACAGCTCAAGGTGAGCGTCAAAAGCGTGGAGACCTACAAGGCGCGGGCGTCCGAAAAGAAGTTGCTTCACAGCCGCGCGGACATCGTCCGCTATGGCATCAAGCAGGGCTGGCTCGCCGCTCCAAACTGACGTGAGCCGCGATCAGGCATGTGCAGTATGCGTCGACGCTGCGAGCGAAGGCTGTTTCTGCTGGATAAATAAGGATGTCGGCTATTTGGCGGAGCTCGGGCGTGGAACGCTCTGCAGATCGCTCATGGGCACACAGCTCTTCTTCCGCCGTTGATTCCGCGGTGCGCCCTGCACCTTCAGGACCTTGCCGGCCGAACAGGAGCCATCGTTGACATAGATCGTGGCGTACGGATCCATCATCAGGGGTTCGTAAGAGTATAGCTTCTGGGCGAACGACGGCTGCGCCATGAACAAGGCTGCCAGAAGCGTTGCCAGGCCGATTGCCTCGCGATTAGTTGCAATGCCCGAGGTGTGCCAACGGCCGGGGCTCGACTTGATTGCGGGCACTTCATTGATCCCTTCGAAGCCCGCGCGTCTCTGGCGTTGGGCGATTGCCTCGGGATTTGCTGTGGATGACATCCGTCACCGGGATTAGGTGGCGAGCGTATGCTTCTTTCAGTCTGCCAATCATTGCGACATTTTCTTCTGATGCGTTCAAGCCAAAAGCATCGTCCTTGCGGACTAGCAAGCCGTTAATACAAAGTCCTTCAAGCGCCTTCGCCGTTTCGGTTTCTTTGGCGTAGATGCGCGTCGCGATGTGGGACACACTCCAGCGCTTCTCCGGATTCGACCAGATAAGGAGCAAGGCTTCAATCTGGGCTACCGAAGCGATGTGCTTCAATATGAAGTCCCTGATGTCGTTGGGGACGTATTGCGTTGCCATGCCGTCGGCTGATGTTGTGTGTTCGGGCAAAGCCGGATGCCTGAAACCGCGATCCTCAGGTAGTAGATAGCGGAGCGAATTCGCTTGCGGGGGAAATTCCTCAACCGGTGCGACGCTCCGGCGCGGCATGAGCGCCTGCGCTTTCTCGCGGTGCGGCGTGCTGTTCCATTTCCAGCTTTGCTCGCGCTGCCCTGCTTTCGTACTCGTCGACCAATACCTGAAGCTTTGTCGCAAATTTCGTGTCGGCTGCGCCGATCGCCAGGCGCTGGAAGAAAAACGCCCGTTCGTAAAGTTGTTTGCTCCGGTGTTGCTCGATCAACTTGTTCGTTTGGTCCACCGTGCGCCCCCTCGGAAGTTACCTGCCCTCGCTCGCCCAATCGCCATCCTAGAGCTCAATCCCGCGCACGCGCGTCAGGAAAAACCTGTCAACCATCATGCCGGATTTGGCTCGCTGGCCGGCACACTGCAGGATGGTGCTCGAACCCCGTGCTGCTTATGGAGATGACCCGGTTGCATTTGGGTGCGCTGTGTCTCCGCGCGAGTCGTTGTCGCAGACCAGGCAGATGGCTCTGGACGTAAGCCGTCCGTTGATGCCAAGCCGTTCGTAACGGTGCGGCGTCCGTTTCGAACACGGTACGCAGTAGGCCAACGGTTGTCTGTCGATTGTTTTGCTGCTGAACATTTCAAGCCCCCTGTCGTGTCAAGCAGATTTTCGCGATTGGGTCCGGCTAGTCTTCTTTCTTTTTGATCGTTGTCATCGCCATCAGAAGCACAAGGCTAAGGGAGCCGGCGGAGATGAGGGCATCGAGCCTCAGTACCGCTGGAGAGACACCCAGCCCATAGTGGATGAAAACCGCTATCACAAAGGCGGACACGCCGGCGCTCGCAACGTAGAACATGAGCGCGACAGCCAAATCCATGATCCTCATTGTCGGCGCACCTGCGGTTACTCCTTGCTTGCAAGAAATTCGATCGTGACAAGTCCGAAAATGAGAGCCGCGCACATCAGCGCCTGCTCGCGAAGCGCGGAGCCCGGAACGCCAAGATCATAATGCGCGATGTGCGCCAGCGAATACGCGACAATCGCTGCGCTCGCCATGGCGAAAAAGAATGCAATTGCGAAATTGGCAAATTTCTTCACCTGTGGTCGCCTCGTGCCGTCGACCTGCCCGAGGATAATTGTGGCGACGTGGATCGGTCCATTTCTCGCGCCAATGCTCCCCGCGCAGGTGGGGCATATTAGAATGATGTCTGATACGGAAACGTCAGGAAAATCCTGTCAGGAACGACGGGTGCGGCGCGCTGCTTGAAAATCGAATCCGAAAGCCCCGGCCGTGGCCTCCTGCGTTCGCAGGAACGCACAAGCACCGGCCGCAATTGCCTTGTGAGGTCGCGGTTGCCTGTCTTTTCCAATAATAACAGCCGCGGAGTATGGCTCCCTGCGCCTGTGCGCATGGGCAAGGACGACGCTCCTCGTGGGCCAGCCGACTACGCAACAAAAACGGCGGACCTTTCGGCCCGCCGCTCATGCGCATGTAATTGCAATACGCGTTACGTGATTGAAAGCCCCGAGCCCGCCGCGGTTTATGCTTGAATTCTAGATTGTTTTCACAGCCGATCTATCCGGTAAAACCCGGGGTGTCAGCGGGTCGCCGATCGCGCGTCAGGTCCCGTTGGCGCGGCAGCGGCCGTAGGGGCCGGGGTACCAGCCGCGCGGGCAGGCGTGCAGCCACGGCCGCGCGTAGTTGCGGCGGCAGCCGCCATAGGGGCCGCGGTGCCAGCCGCCGCCGCATCCGCCGGCAACCGCGATGACGTCGCTATTGGTTGAGGGCGCGAGTGGCGCCAACGGCATCGCGTTGGCGCCTGTGACCATGATGCCGAAAACGAAAGCGGCAGCGATCAGTCTGTTCATAAAAACTTCTCCCGATATGTTCAGTGGGATATTGCCATCAGCCGCCGGCGAACGCGATGCCGGCGCGGACTTCACCGATTGCCTGGTCGATCAACTGCAGCGCTTTTTCGCGGTGGCCACCCTTGTTCGGCGTCGCGGCGGCGAGTTCGGCGCGAGCCGATTGCAACAGGCCGACACTGGCGGTCATGTGCGGCTGCGCGCCGATGGCGTAGCCGATGCCCATGCTGGCGGCGATCGCGGTCCCGAGCAGCGCCTTGCGGGCGAAGGATGTCGTCATCTCCTGGTCTCCTCTGAGGTTTTCCAATACTGGCCATTCCGCTTGCGGAATGCGGCAACTCCCGGCGGCCGCTGCCGCCGCACGGATAAGCCCGGGCGCAGGCGGTGTCTTGGACTGGCGGGCGCTCGAAGATCGGGGATTGGACTGTCCGGCGCTGTTTTCTTCACGGCGGCGTGTTGCTAGGCTCGGTGCGCCCTTCAGCCGGTGTTCATCCGGCCGCGGCCAGACTGTACTGCCTGCCATCAGAACTCCCCGCCGATGCCCGTCCTCAAGAAAATGCTGTCGACCGACATGCTGCCTCAGGGCCTGAGCGAGCGGCAGCGCTTCATGTTTTTCGCCGAGCTGTTCGAGCATTTCTCCAACACCGGCGAACTTGATCCGGCCGAGGACGTGCCGTTTCGCGCCGAGATGAATTCGATCCATGTCGGCACCACCATGCTCGGCCGCTGCGACGGCACCTTCACCACGGTGCGGCGCGAGAGGCGCCAGGTGCTGGCGACCAATGACGACCGCTACTGCCTGGCGCGCAACACCGGCAGCCATGAGTCCCGCGTCACCCATCGCGGCCGCGAATTCGTGATGCGGCCGGGCTCGATGGCGCTGCTCAAGCTGGACGAGCCGTTCTTCGCCGCCGACGGCATGAACGAAAAGCGCTTCACCAACGTGCACCTGCCGATGGCGACGCTGAAGGCGATGGTGGCCGATGTCGACGATCTGGTCGGCCGCGAGCTCGAGCCGGGCGGGGCGCTGTCGCTGGCGATGGATTACAGCGATCTGTTGCTGCGCCATCCGGGCGCCGTCGACGAGGCGGGCGTTGCCATTGCAAGCCATCTGATGGATCTGGCGGCGCTCGGCCTCGGCGCGCGCAGCGATGTCGCTGGCGCCGCCCGGCGCGGCGGCGTGCGCGCGGTGCGGCTGAAGGCCGTGCTGATGATTTTGGAAAAGCGTTTTGCGCAGCCGGATTTTTCCGCGCAGAAACTTGCCGCCGCCGCAGGTCTGTCCGAGCGCTACGTCAACGAATTGCTCTATGAAGCCGGCGCCAGCTTCACCCTGCGGCTGCTGGAATTGCGGCTGCGCAAGGCGGCGGACCTGCTGGCGCATGCCGGCGAGCGGCGCATCAGCGACATCGCCTTCGATTGCGGTTTCAACGATCTGTCCTATTTCAACCGCTGCTTCCGCCGCCGCTTCGGCCTGACGCCGACGGCGGCGCGGGGGAAGTGAAGTAAAGCGTTTTCAAGCGAAGTGGAAACCGGTTCGCGTGAAGAAAACGCGCCAAAATCAAAGGCCTTGAAAGCGAAAGCGATATTTTGACGCAACTTGCAGCTCGCATTCGCGTTACCATCTGATGGCCATGACAAACGACGATATTTTCACGCCGCCGCGTTCACGTTCCGGGCAGTCTTCCCGGACGCGCACGGCCGGGCGCGGCCCGGTCATCGACCAAGAGGGGCGCGAAATCCCCGAAGGCCCGCTGCACACGCAGTTCGAAGGTTTCCGGTTCGATTTCGGTCATTCCGCCGCCAATCCGTTCGGCGACCTGACGCGCGAGCAACGGCTGGCGCGGCTCGATGCCATCGCCAAATTGCTGGATGTCGCCTTCATCGTACCCGGCACCAAGTTCCGCTACGGCATCGACGGGCTGATCGGCCTGATCCCCGTGGTCGGCGACATCATCACGACCGCGATTTCGCTGTGGGTAGTGCGCGAGGCGCGTGCGCTCGGAGCGCCCTGGCACATCACGGCGCGAATGCTCGCCAACGTCGCGGTTGACGGCGTGGTCGGCATGGTGCCGGTCGCGGGCGACGCCTTCGACGTCATGTTCCGCGCCAACGTCCGCAACGTGCGCATGCTCAAGCGCTGGCTCGACAAGCAGCCGCGCTAACAAAAACGCCCCCGGCGAGGATCGCCGGGAGCGCGCTGTCTGACAATATCGAGGCTTAGGCCGCGTCGGCCTTGTCTTCGGCGCTGGCGGGTGCGCGCGGACGGCGCGGCAGCGGGAAGGCTTCGCTTTCATAGAGCGAGCGGATGCCGCTCTGGTCGAAGCGGGCTTCCTCGACCTGCAGGTAGGCGCCATTCAGCGAGTCCGCCGGAAGCTCCTCGATCGCGAAGCGAACTGCTTCGGCCGCGGTACCAAAACGCCGATAGGCAAAGCCAGCCCGCTTCTTCTTGCGGATCGCGGCGGGAAACAGTTCGGCGGCGGTGTTGTAGCTGAAGGGACGCATGGACGGTGACCTCAATCTTTTTCGGCTCTTGCGTGTGAGCAATGGGGATTGGATGACGGTGGGGCCACAGTTGCGGGCCGCGCCGTGCACGTCATTTCGCTCCCCAATATAAGCTTCTTTGACAAAAATGCGACCCCCGAAGCCATCGATCGGGGGTGATAATGAATCCACGCATGGCTACCGGGAACACAAATTAATTCAAGTTATTTCAATGGTTTATTCGGCTCACAGCTTGCCGAGCAGCAGCAGGATCAGAAGCACGATTAAAATGACGCCACCGAGGCCCATCACGGAACGGCCCCTGCCGCGGCCGTAACGGCCGAACCGGCCGGAAAAGCCGCCCAGCAGGACAATAATCAAGATGATGATGAGTATCGTTGCAAGCGACATGGCGCGCTCCCCGAAGGCCCGCGAGCATGCGCAAAACAACGCCCGCGCTGTCCGGATCAAAGCATATTCCGGGTCGCAAGTCCTTGGTCGATCCGGCGAGAGGGGCTGAAGTTTGGTGCGCCGGCTGCCGACAAGCCGTCCTTGCGAGCCAACGGGTCGCGCGAACGCCGCGACGAGTGCAATGACGGAGAAACTATTTCTTCGTCTCGTCGATCGGCAGCACCTTCAACGGCGTCGCATAAGGCTCGACGCGAAGGCTATCCGTGGCGATCAGGCCGATCTTGTGCAGCGGCGCCTGCTCGAGATCGCCGCCAGCGGATTTGCGCACCGCGTATTGCCACGCGCTCATCGAGCCTTTGGCGACCAGCATCCTGGCGACGCCGCCGGCGTTCTGGCCTTCCATCTGGGCAAGGTCGCCCTCGCTGATCCCGATCACGATCTCGTCCCTGGCGGTGATGACCTTGAACAGGGAGACCTTGTCGGCGGCAAAGGCAGGCCGGATCACGACGCTCTCCATGATGAGGGCGGCAAGCCCGAGACCGCACAGCAGACGTTTGGAAATGTGCATTTCGAAATTTTCCTTGAAGTTTGCGCGCCGGGCAAACCGGGAAAAGCGTCCCACCCAACAAAAACCCCACGCGACCAGCTCTTGGTCGCACGGGGATTGGAACAAGTTCGAGCGTTGCCGAAACTTATTTCGGCTGCAGCTTCAAGGCCGCCGAGTTGATGCAGTAGCGCAGGCCGGTCGGGCCGGGGCCGTCGGGGAAGACGTGGCCGAGATGGCCGTTGCACTTCGAGCACAATACCTCGGTGCGGACCATGCCGTGGCTGACATCGCGCTCCTCGTCGACATGGCTGTCCACGGCGGGCGCGGTGAAGCTCGGCCAGCCGCAGCCGGAGTCGAACTTGGCATCCGATTCGAACAGCGTCTGGCCGCAGCCCGCGCAGGTATAGGTGCCCGTGCGGTGCTCGTGCTCATATTCGCCGGAGAACGGCCGCTCGGTCGCCTTCTCGCGCAGCACGGCGTACTGCATCGGTGAAAGCTCCTTGCGCCACTCGGCCTCGCTCTTGACGACCTTGCTGGATGTTTTGGTGTCGGACATGGAGTCTCCTCTCGTTAATCGTCATTGCGAGCGCAGCGAAGCAATCCATGTCGCGGCACGGGGATAGATGGATTGCTTCGTCGCTTCGCTCCTCGTAATGACGAGGGGATTACGTTAGTTGGTGGCCTTGGCGTTGCTCACCAGCGTCGGTTTCTCGATGTAGTTCTCCGAAAAGATCTTCTTCAAATTCTCGACCTTCGGGATGTCGTTGAAGGCAATATAGGGCTGGTTCGGGTGCAGCGTCAGGTAGTCCTGGTGATAGTCTTCCGCCGCGTAGAACGCCTGCAGCGGGCCGACCTTGGTCACGATCGGCTTCTTGTAGACCTTGGCGGCGTTGAGCTGGGCGATATAGGCCTCCGCCACCTTCTTCTGCTCGTCATTGGCGGTGAAGATCGCCGAGCGATACTGCGTGCCGGTGTCCGGGCCCTGGCGGTTCAATTGCGTCGGGTCATGCACGACGGAAAAGAAGATCTGCAGGATCTTGCCGTAGCTGATCTTCTTCGGATCGTACTTGATCTCGACCGACTCGGCGTGTCCCGTCGTGCCGGTGCCGATCATGGTGTAGTTCGCGGTCATCTTGCTGCCGCCGGAATAGCCGGACACCGCGTTGAGAACGCCTGATGTGTGCTGGTACACGCCCTGCACGCCCCAGAAGCAGCCGCCGGCGATCACGGCGGTCTGGATGCCGTCGGCCGCCTGTACGTCGACGGCAGGGGCGGGAATGATGACGGCTTCCTCCGAGGCGCGCGAGGGCGCGACGGCGAACGCGGCGACGGCCAGCGCGCCGATGGCGGCAGCGCACAGCGACAGGCGGCTGAGATGGCGAGGGGACATGGTTTCCTCTTTCGGCAATGGTTGGGGGCAGTCTAGAGCGGGATCGGCGTTTCGCAATTGGCTCAGGGCGGTCCGATGCCCTAGATACGGCCTTGGCTGCCGATTGTTACGGCCCGCGCCACACGAGTTCGTGAATAAAGCTGCGTCCGCGCAAGGCCTTAAGGCGGGGCGAGCGGTTACGCTTGACCGGTGCGGGCGTCCCTTTCCAC
>Ga0268266_10006916_pt1 | contig 10322 bp, 7 predicted proteins | sample KBSS13metaG_FD_190356 | JGI IMG/M metagenome (GOLD analysis project Ga0268266, IMG submission 190356) | Switchgrass rhizosphere microbial communities from Kellogg Biological Station, Michigan, USA - KBS S1-3 metaG (SPAdes) (version 2) | ecosystem: Host-associated > Plants > Roots > Rhizosphere >... | reverse complement strand
CAGACGGGCAATATCCGCCGTGTATTGTGGCGCCAGACAGCAACATTCGGATCGCGACACTCATATGACGGTCGACGTGTTGCGTCCCTGAAACGACCACGCAAGCTGACCTCAAGAAGACGCCGGCCTGATGCGGTCGGTGCGCCGAGTGAAGTGGGGGATGCGCTTGTGAAGGGAGGAAAAACGAACAAACAGATCAGGGGATAATCTATGGGGGTATCTGCGAGGCGGCTTCTGGCCGCGGGCGTTTCGACGCTGGCGTTAGGTGGGGCCGCAGGGGCGGCCTACGCGGGTGACGCGCCGGCGGCGGCGGCGGTGACCGTCGCGGCCGACGCCACCGAACTGGACCAAGTCATCGTCACGGGCACGCGCGTTACCGGCCTTCGCGCCGTCGACAGTCCGGCCCCGATCCAGGTTCTGGACTCCAGCGCGCTGCAGCGGGTGGGCCAGTCGGACCTGATCCAGGCCATTGCGCAGAACGTGCCGTCCTTCAACGCCCAGGCGTTCGGCGGCGACGCGGCCAACCTGACGCTCTCAGCCAAGCTGCGAGGCCTCTCGCCGAACCACGCCCTGGTGCTGATCAACGGCAAGCGCCGTCACGGCACGGCCAACCTGGCGGTGCTTTCGGGCGCGTTCCAGGGCGGCGCCACGGCCGACCTGAACTTCATCCCGCTGGGCGCCGTCGACCATATCGAGGTCCTGCAGGACGGTGCGGCCGCCCAGTACGGCACCGACGCCATCGCCGGCGTGATCAACATCATCCTGAAGGACGCCGACGCCGGCGGATCGATCGTCGCCTCGGGCGGCAAATATATGAGCGGCGGCGGGCTGACCGGCGACCTGACGATCAACGCCGGCCTGGCGCCAATCGAGAACGCCTACGTCAATCTGACCTTCGAGACCCGCTATCACGACTTCAGCTCCCGCGGCGACGTCGACCCGCGGGTGACCAACACGCCCTTCAACATCAATTCAACATCGCGGCTCTCACGATACCCAGGCCTGGCCTCGGACCCGGATTTCCCCTACCTCAACCTCATCGCGGGCGACGCGGAGTACCGGCTGAACATCGGCTCGGTGAATGCGGGCTACCGGTTCTCCGACAAGCTCGAGGCCTACGTCATCGGCACCTACGGGCAGAAGTTCGCTCAGGCGTACGAGAACTATCGCGTCCCGAACCTGGTGATCGGCAGGGACGGGACCAATCCGCGCCCCGCCGGCTTCAGCCCGAGGGAACAGATCGACGAGATCGACTATGCCGTCACCGGCGGCTTCAAGGGCGAGCTGGGCGACAGCGGCTGGAGGTTTGACCTGGCCTCGACCTACGGCAAGGACGACATCACGATCAATACGGTCAACAGCATCAACCGGTCGCTCTACATCGACACCTCGACGCTGACGACGCCGGGCTTCTCGCCCACCGACTTCCACGCCGGTGACTTCATCGCCAGCCAGTGGACCAGCAACTTCGACCTGACCCGCGACTTCGACGCCGGCATGGCCACGCCGCTGACCCTGGCGCTGGGCGCGGAGTACCGGAAGGAGGAGTTCACCATCAAGCCGGGCGACGCGGCCTCGCGCTACAAGGAAGGCTCGCAGTCCTACCCGGGTTTCGCGCTGACCGACGCCGGCAGCCATGACCGCACGAACTACGCCTTCTACGCCGACGTAGCGCTCTCGCCGGTGGAGGCCCTGAAGCTGGACGGCGCGGTCCGGTACGAGCACTTCAGCGACTTCGGCTCGAAGACGGTGTTCAAGGGCACCGGCCGCTACGACTTCTCGCCGGCCTTCGCTGTCCGCGGCACGGCCAGTACCGGCTTCCGCGCCCCGACACTGGCGGAGGAATACTATTCGGCGACCAACGTCTCGCCGACCTCGGCCTTCGTGCAGCTGCCGCCGAACTCCGCGGCCGCAGCGCTGGTGGGCGTCAACGGTCTCAAGCCGGAGAAGTCGACCAACTTCAGCGTCGGCTTCGTGGCCCACCCTGGCGCCGGGATCACCGCGACGCTCGACATCTACCAGATCACCGTCAAGGACCGCGTGGTGGGCTCCGGGTCGCTGTTCGGGTCGGGCGGGACGGTGAACCTGCCGGCCGTGCAGGCCGCGATCCTGGCCAACGGCAACGTGCTCGATCCCACCGTCACCCAGACCGGGATCACCATCTTCACGAACGGCCTGAACACCCGCACCCGCGGCGCGGAGCTGGTCCTCACCACGTCCAGCGACTTCGCCGACATGGGCCAGGTGAACTGGACCCTGATCGGGAACTACAACAAGACCGACGTCACCAAGATCCTGGCGCCGCCGCCGCAACTGGCAGGGGTGTCGCTCTTCGACGCGAACTCGATCTCCAACCTCGAGACCGCCTCGCCGAAGTACCGGATCGTCGCCGGCGCGCTCTGGAAGTGGGGCAAGCTCAGCGTCAACTTCAAGGAGTCGCTCTACGGAAAGTCGTCCAACTACAACAGCCGCACCGGCTGCCCGCTGGTGGTCACGGCGGCGACGACCACCTGCTACAAGGTCAAGATCGACGCGACCTTCATCACCGACCTCGAAATCAGCTACCAGCTGCTCGAGCCTGTGAAGCTGACCATCGGCGCCAACAACCTGTTCAACAAGTACCCGGACAAGGTGACCCGGCGCTGCGCGACGACTATCTCCGCGCCAATTCCAACGGCTACGTGACTCAGTACCCGAACTTCTCCCCCTTCGGGATCAACGGCGGATATTACTACGGGAAGGTCGCCTACACGTTCTAAGCGCCGTTCCGTTTGGGACGCGTGGCGGGCTCTCGCCGCCACGCGTCTCGGGGCAGGCCGGCGCGCTCTTCTCCCTTGATCGGGCGCGCCGGCCGCCAGCCTTCCCGCATACGACAAGGGCCGCGCTACGGAGCGCGGCCCTTGGCCTCTGAAAACCGTCCTCGCAAGACGGCGGGAAAATCGCATCCGTTGGGGACGCAGACGCCCCGCCGCCCGGGGAACGTGGACGGGCTTCGGAGCCCTATTTCTTCAGAACATCACGAGCGGCGTCCTTGAGGGCGCCGACGCCCTTTTGAACCTTGCCTTCGACCCGCTCGGCGGCGCCTTCGGCGGCGAGCCGATCGTTGCCGGTGGCCTTGCCGACGGCTTCCTTGGCCGAGCCCGCGATATCTTTGGCGGCGCCCTTGGCTTCGTCCTTGTGCATTGCTGAACTCCTCACGCGTGTCAGGCCAGCCTGGCCTCGTTGGCCATCACTACGCAGAAGGACGGCGGAGGTTCCGGACGGCTCAGGCGGCGAGGCGCGCCGTGCGTTCCAGGAGGGCGTCGAACGCCGCGTGGGCCGAGCGGCGCGCGTTGGCGTCGCCCATCATCCGGCGCGCGTCGGAGTGGCCGAGGATGAAGCTCTTCATCTGGAAATAGGCGGCCTGGGCCTCGGCCTCGGTGAGCGGCGGATCGCGTAGCGCGCGGAACTCGCGGACCACGGTCTTGCGCCAGCCTTGCAGGCGGGTCTGGAAGAAATCCCGAAGCTCGCCCGGCTGATCGTCGAGCTCGACGCTGAAAGCAGTGATCGGGCAGCCACACTTGGGCCACTCATGCTCCGCCCAGTCCAGCCAGCGGTCGAAGATCAGCTCCAGCCGCGCACGGCCGCGCTCGAGCTCCTCGGCGGGGCCCCACACGAACGTGGCGAAGTGGTCCATCACCTGCTCGACGACGGCCCGCTGCATCGCGTCCTTGGATTCGAAGTGCTTGAAGAGGCCACTCTTGGAGATACCGACGGCCTCGGCCAGTTCGCCGAGGCTGACGCCCGTCAGGCCCTTGAGCGCCGCCTGGCGCGCGGCCTCGTCGATAACGCGCAGACGTGTGGCCTCGCCCTTACGCATGCCCTCGCCAAGCCTCCCTGCTTGACAAAAAGTGACCGATCGTGCTCTTTTGGTCTTAGCGACCGGTCGTGCTCTTTTCTAGCCCAAGGATCACGATAATGCAAAATTTCAGGATGTTGGCGATCGCCGCGGCAGCGATGTTCGTCTCAGGGGCGGCTTTTGCGTCGCCGCAGGTTTTCAGTGGCCAGGCGACCCTCGCGAAGGCCGCCAGCGCCCCGGTTGACGCCACCGTTTCGGGCGTCGCCTGGCACTGCGAAGCCGACAAGTGCGTCGGCTCGGCCGAGCGCTACTCGTCACTCGACAACCCCGTGAAGGAATGCCGCAAGGTGGCAGGGACCGTGGGTCCGCTCACCGCCTACACCAGCCGCGGTCGCGAGCTCTCCAAGGGCGCGCTTGCGGCCTGTAACGCCAATGCGCAGGCCAAGGGCGGCCCGGCCGAGACCGCGCAGAAGTAGTCTCAAAGACCGCCCGCCGTTGCACGAGCGGCGGGCGGCCGCTATCTGCACGCTCGAATTCCCATTCTTCCAGAACGAGCGGTGCGGACGCCCCATGGCGCAGCAGTACATTTATCAGATGCAGGGCCTGACCAAGGCCTTCCCCGGCGCCCCGAAGAAGACCTTCTCGGACATCTGGCTGTCGTTCTATCCGGACGCCAAGATCGGCGTCGTCGGCGTCAACGGCTCAGGCAAGTCGACGTTGCTGAAGATCATGGCCGGCATCGACAAGGAGTTCCAGGGCGAGGCCTTCGCCGCCGAGGGCGTGAAGCGCGGCTACCTGGAGCAGGAGCCGCAGCTCGACGACAAGCTGGATGTCTGGGGAAACGTCATCGCCTGGTGCGAGGAGAAGCGGCTCTTCGACGAATACAACGCCATCGCCGCCAAGCTGGGCGAGGACTACACCGACGAGCTGATGGAAGAGATGACCGCCCTCCAGGAGAAGCTGGACGCCGGCGACCTCTGGGACATCGACAGCCGCATCGAGATGGCGATGGACGCGCTGCGCTGCCCGCCCAACGACTGGCCGGTGGACAAGCTTTCGGGCGGTGAACGCCGCCGGGTGGCGCTGGCCCGCCTCCTGCTCTCCAAGCCCGACATGATGCTGCTGGATGAGCCCACCAACCACCTGGACGCCGAGAGCGTCGCCTGGCTGCAGCACCACCTGGAAAGCTTCACGGGCTGCATCATCCTGGTCACCCACGACCGCTACTTCCTGGACCAGGTGACCAAGTGGACGCTGGAGCTCGACCGCGGCAAGGGCCTGCCCCACGAGGGCAATTACTCCTCCTGGCTTGAGCAGAAGACCAAGCGGATCGCGCAGGAAGAGCGCGAGGAAGCCGGCAAGAAGCGCGCGATCGACCGCGAGCTGGCCTGGGTCCGCTCCTCGCCCAGCGCGCGGCGTTCGAAGTCCAAGGCCCGCCTGGCGGCGTTCGAAGAGCTGCAGAACGCGTCCGACAACGCCAAGCAGACCTTCGCCCAGATCCAGATCCCGCCCGGTCCGCGCCTGGGCCAGATGGTCATCGAGGTGAACGGGCTGGAGAAGGAATACGGCGACAAGCTGCTGTTCAAGGACCTCAGCTTCAAACTGCCGCCGGGCGGCATCGTCGGCGTGATCGGGCCGAACGGCGCGGGCAAGTCGACGCTGTTCAAGATCATCACCGGCCAGGAGACCCCGGACGCCGGCGACGTGCGCCTGGGCGAGACGGTGAAGCTGGCCTACGTCGACCAGAGCCGCGACACCCTCGACCCCAACAAGAACGTCTGGGAAGAGATCTCCGGCGGCAACGACATCATGAAGGTCGGCGGCAAGGAAATCCCCAGCCGCGCCTATGTCGGCACCTTCAACTTCAAGGGCGCCGACCAGCAGAAGAAGGTCGGCCTGCTGTCGGGCGGGGAACGCAACCGCGTCCACCTGGCCAAGACCCTGGCCTCCGGCGGCAACGTCCTGATGCTCGACGAACCGACCAACGACCTCGACGTCGAAACCCTCGGCGCCCTGGAATCGGCGCTGGAAGATTTCGCGGGTTGCGCCGTGGTCATCAGCCACGATCGCTTCTTCCTCGACCGCCTGGCCACCCACATCCTGGCCTTCGAAGGCGACAGCCAGGTCGACTGGTTCGAAGGCAACTTCGAAGCCTATGAAGAGGACAAGAAACGCCGCCTCGGCTCCGACAGCCTGATCCCCCACCGCGTGAAGTTCCAGAAGTTCACCCGGTAGGGTCGGAGCAGGGCCTCACCACTCCGGCGCGACTATTGGTCAGCCTGAGGTTGACCGGCTCACGGCCGAGCTGCAGTACGGGAAATGACGGCCTCTCCGGCGAGGCGGGCGGCGACGTGGTCTGGGGGACCTGGGCAACGACACCCAGGACGCCGCGATAGACCGAGTGATCGACTTCCCGTGTGTCATATGGGGACCGCGTGATGCTCGACCCCGGCGCTGCCTACACAGTGAGCCAGATTGGCGCCGATACGTGATCGACATGGGGGCCGGAAATCAGATGATTCTAGTTGGAATTAACGCATCGACCCTTCCGGTAGGGTGGATTTTTCTCGGCTGACGGGAAAAAGCCCGTGTCTTTCGCAGAAAGGGTCCGAATTAACCATACTCGCTAAAGGCGCGCTTGACCGTGGCACGACTATTGCGAGAGCGTGGCTCCCTTGGGGGCGATGCGTATGAGCCAGATTACCGGCACTATCGGCGCGGATCAGCTGATCGGCACAAATGGCGATGATGTGGTGTCGGGCCTCGATGGCGCCGACAGCATCGCCGGGGGCGCGGGCTCGGACGCGCTGAACGGCGGGCTGGGCGACGACCTCATCACGGATGGCGACGGAAACGACGTCCTTTCGGGCGGAGGCGGCGCGGATAACCTGCAGGCCGACCATACGGGGGGCGGGTCGACAGCCGCGCAGTTCGTTACGCTGGATGGCGGCGATGGGGCCGACACCCTGGCGGCGCGCGCCGACGCGGCCCATCCCCTGGCTACGACCCTGACCGGCGGGACGGGCGACGATTACATCTTCACGGCGGGCGACCTGCGCGCCGCCATCGACGGCGGCGACGGCAACGACGTCATCCAGGTGACCGGCCAGCGGACCGGATGGACCACGGTGACGCTGGGCGCCGGCTCTGACATCCTGGCCTTCTCGCCGGATGCTGGCTGGGCCAGGCCGGTGGTCGTGACAGACTTCCAGGTCGGGGATGTGGGCGATCGTCTGGCCGCACCGCTCGACCAGTTGCTGAGCGGCTGGAATCCGACCAGCAATCCCTTCGCCGCGGGCTACCTGCGGCTGGTCCAGGTCGACGGCGACGCCGTCCTGCAGGTCGACCCTGACGGCGTCGGGACCGCGCAGACCTTTGTCGACCTCGTGAGGCTGCAGAACGTCCAGGTCGCTACCCTGACATCGATCAATACGTTCGGCTGGAGCCCCCTGGGAGAGGCCCAGCAGGGATTGATGCCCAGCGAGGGCGCCGACACCTTGCAGGGGACGGCGGGTCCAGACTCAATGCCCGGACTGGGCGGCAATGACTATCTGCTCGGGATGGCCGGCGCCGACACCGTCGACGGGGGCGCGGGCGACGACGTTCTGGACGGCGGGGCCGGTCCCGACAGTGTGGTGGGCGGACTGGGGAACGATCAACTCGATTCCGGCGGCGACAGCGGGGGCGGGTTCGACACCCTGTCGGGCGGCGCAGGCAACGACTCGCTGGCCGGGACATCCGCGTCCAACTACCTGCGGGGGGACGAAGGCGACGACGTGATCATCGGCCAGGGTGGCTTCGACGACGCCAATGGCAATATGGGCAACGACACGGTCGCCACCGGCGCCGGCGACGACTTCGCGGTGGGCGGCAAGGACAACGACATGTTGTTCGGCGAAGCCGGCGGCGACGTGGTCTGGGGCAATCTCGGCAACGACACCCAGGACGGCGGCGACGGGAACGACCAGGTTCGCGGCGGCCAGGGCGACGACAGCATCACCGGCGGGGCGGGCAACGACTTCGTCTCCGGCGACCGCGGGACCGACACGGTCGCGGGCGGGGCGGGGGCTGACCTGTTCCACGGTTCGCAGGACGCCGGCATCGACCGGGTGGTCGATTTCAACCTGGCGGAGGGCGACCGGGTGATGCTCGACCCGGGCACGACCTACACCGTCAGCCAGGTGGGCGCCGACACCGTCATCGACATGGGCGCGGGCAACCAGATGATCCTGGTCGGCGTGCAGCTGTCGACGTTGACACAGGGATGGATCTTCGGCGCCTGAGCGCCGCGCGCGTCGTTCCGCCGCCAATCGCGCGAGCTTGACCCCCGCACCACTTCTGAGCGAGTTTGCGCACCGGGGGTATTCAGCATGACGACGATTAGCGAGGCCGCGCGCCTGATCATGCGCCGCGCCGCATGACCACGATCACCCTTGCCCAGCCCCAGGTCTTCGACGGTACGCCAAGCGTTCCGGGCGGCGACTGGCTCCGTAAGTTGCTCGGGAACCCCGCCGCCTACACCGTCGATAGCGCGACGGTGGACAAGGTGGTGCTCAAGGTCACCGATCCGGCCTTCGCGGGTTATTCGATCTCCATCACGCCGAGCGACCATTTCACCCTGACGCCGGGGGCGGCTCAGCCCTTCGCGGGCTCCATCGACAGCGTCGTGCTGCTGGATCGGGACGGCGGCACCGTGGCCATCGTCGAGGATCTGTCGACCAGCGCCACCCTGTCCGGGCTAGGCGACGGGAGCATCCTCGCGACCTTCGCACTGGACATCTACGGCTCGGCGGGCGCCGACACCATCGTGGGCGTCGCCGGCGGCGACTCCATTTCGGGCGGAGCCGGCGCGGACCTGCTGCGCGGCGGCTTCGATGACGGCGGCGACAGCCTGATGGGCGGTCCGGGCGCGGACACCATCGACGCCGGCGCCGGGAACGACGACATCTACGCGGGCGACGGCGCGGATCTGATCGACGGCGGCCAGGGGGAAGACTGGATCTACCTGACCGAGACCAACGCCCGCGTAGAGGCCTGGTTCGGCCAGCCGGCGCCCGCAGGCGGTCTGCGCATCGAAGGCGTCGAGCTGGCCGTCACCAACGACGCCGGATCGAAGCTGCACGGCGGAGCAATCTCCGAGACCTTCATCGGCGGCGCGGGGCGCGACGAGTTCGAGGGCGCGGGCGGCGACGACATCCTGGCGGGCCTGGCCGGCGACGACGACCTGCGAGCCGGCGTCGGCGACGACCTGATGGATGGCGGACCGGGCTCGGATTTCATGGACGGCGGCCCGGGCTCCGACCTCGTCGACTATTCGGCGGCGGGCGCGGCCGTGGTCATCGACCTGCGGATCACCGGTCCACAGCAGACGGGCTTTGGCCTCGACACCCTGGTGAACATCGAAGGCGCCTTCGGCACCGACTACAGCGACACCCTGACCGGGGCGGCGACGGACGACGTCCTGCTGGCTGGGGTCGGCGAGGACCTGGTGGAGGGCGGGGCGGGGAACGACCTGCTGGCGGGCGACGCCGGGGCCGATCGGGTGTTCGGCGGCGTGGGGAATGACAGCATCGTCGACACCAGCGGGGTGAACTACCTGCGCGGCGACGAGGGTGACGACGTGATCGCCGGCGGAACCGGCTTCGACGACGCCAACGGCAACATGGGTAACGACACCGTCGCCACGGGCGCGGGCGACGACTACGCAGTGGGCGGCAAGGACAACGACATGCTGGCCGGCGAGGCGGGCGGCGACGTGGTCTGGGGAAACCTCGGGAACGACACCTGCAACGGGGGCGACGGCATCGATCAGGTCCGCGGCGGCCAGGGCGACGACAGCATCGTTGGCGGCGCCGGCGACGACTTCGTTTCCGGCGACCGGGGCGACGACACCGTCGGCGGCGGCCTGGGCGCCGACCTTTTCCACGGCTCGCAGGATGCGGGCCTCGACCGGGTGATCGACTTCCACAGCTCGGAAGGCGACCGGGTGATGCTCGATCCCGGCACGACCTACACCGTGAGCCAGGTCGGCGCCGACACCGTGATCAGCATGGGCGCCGGCCACCAGATGATCCTGGTGGGCGTGGACCTCGCAACCCTTCCGGCCGGCTGGATCTTCGGGGCCTAGGCGTCAGGATAATGCGGCGCTTAGCGCGGCGTCGACGAGCCATCCGGCGGCGTCACGCCCGGGGGCGTGGTGGTGTCCGGCTGCGTTGGCGGGGACGTGCTCGGGTTCACCGCGCCGGGCGAGGGATTATCGACCGGCGGCGTCGCGGGGCTTGGCGGCGGGGTCGCGGAGGACTCCGAAGGTTGGCTGGTCGTCGCCGAGGTGTCCGCGCTCGCGCCCGTGTTAGCTTCCGACCACCAATCCTTCGAGGCCCGCTCCTTCGGCGAGGCCTTCATGTAGGCGTCGAGCTGGCTGTAGGGGAGCGGCTGCGACGGCCCCATCACGCTCGCGCCCTTGGCGGCGGGCTTGGCGGCCAGG
>Ga0268266_10006915_pt1 | contig 10322 bp, 8 predicted proteins | sample KBSS13metaG_FD_190356 | JGI IMG/M metagenome (GOLD analysis project Ga0268266, IMG submission 190356) | Switchgrass rhizosphere microbial communities from Kellogg Biological Station, Michigan, USA - KBS S1-3 metaG (SPAdes) (version 2) | ecosystem: Host-associated > Plants > Roots > Rhizosphere >... | reverse complement strand
CGGCGCGGCGGCGCGGGCTTCTTCCGCCGCTGCGAGATCCTGCGCGACGACGTGCAGCTCGCGATCTATTCCGACCGCTTCCGCCTCGCCCCCGAGGGCCTGCTGGGCGGCGAGCCCGGCCAGCGCGGCTACTGCCGTATCTTCCGGGCCAACGGCACGGTCGAGGAGCTGCGCAGCAAGGCCGCCGTCGATCTCGGCAAGGGCGACATCGTCGAGATGTTCGTCGGCGGCGGCGCCGGCTTCGGCCGAGTCTCGGAGCGCCCCGATTCGCTGATCGACCGCGACCTCGCCGACGGCCTGCTCACCCGCGACCCGCGCGCGGCGCGGAAGCTGGCGGCGGAATAAGAGTTAAGAGTCTATGCCGCCTTCTTCTTTGGCTTGGATGGGCGACGGCCGCCAGCCTGCAACAAGACTGGTTCCTGCTCAGGGAATTCCACAATCAGGTGAAGCCGTCCGCCCATCGCATCTATGTATTTCGTGAGCGTGGACAGCCGTGGATCTTCGCGGCTTTCCAATCGGGAAATATTGACCTGTTTGACACCAAGCTTCCGCGCCATGGCGACCTGAGTACGATTGCGCGCTTCACGTAGCTCGCGCAACGCCATGTGGCGCTTGGCGATGCCGGCAGCATCGCGCCGGATAGCGGCGCGTTCCTTCGGCGTGAAGAGCTTTTTCATCATGTCTTCCAGCTCCACGGTCATGACTATCTCCTCTTGCGGCCGCGCAGATCGGCGAGGTGGTCATCGAATCGACGATCCGCAGTTCCTATCAAGCGGCGATAGAAGCGATCCGCAGTAACACCGGACTTGCTTGCGCCGACCAGCAATATGGCTCGTCGGCGTGGATCGAAGGCATAGGCAATACGCCATTCTCCGTCACCGACGCTGAAGCGTAGCTCCTTCATGTTGCCATGCCGCGACCCTTTCAAAGTATCGGCATGGGGACGTCCGAGCGTCGGCCCCAGCGACTCGAGAATCACGAGCTGAGTGGTCGCCGCCTTCTGAACGTCGTGCCGCCATTTCTCAAATTCCACGGCGAACGCGTCGTGGAATTCCACTGACCAAGCCATGATACACTATAGCTAATAGGCTATATCTGTCCAATGGTAGGCCAAGCGGCACCCACCGACTTCAAGCAAGGGTCGCTCGCTTCCTTAGTGACGGGCGTCGCGCCGCCCCCGGGGTTCCGGGGAAGTACACCTCGTCGGCCGAACAAGTCTGCGCCAGGGGGAAGTGGCCCGCACCCGTTCGACGATGTGAGCATGGGGCGTGCTCCAGGGGGCAGGATCGAAGAGATTTGAAATGACCAACCTCGATTGTCGGCAATCCTGATGGCCGCCGCAGCTCCCCGCCTAGAAGCACTTGCCAGGGGCTGGATCTGTTTGAATTCTGGAAGCTGGGGCGGCAGCCTGGCGCACGACCTTGGCAAGGCGATTCCGCGACATTTGGCTGAGCCGAGCGACGCCCAGTCGGCGAGCCAGTTCCACCGGATCTTCTCCAAGTGCCAAGGTCTTGTGGATCGCCTTCAGCTCCTCGCGGCAAATGAACTCGATGTTCTTCAACTCTTCGTCCCGTTCCTCGTAGCGTGCTGGCGCCAACCGGTCTTTGACCGTGCCTTTCCTCCAGAAGAATCGTCCGACATCTTCCTGCGTGCGACCACGGCGACGATGAGCGATTGCCATCACGGTCTCACGGAGCTGGCTGCTGACGCGTTGGAACCCATGGTGACGCGCGATCCGCTTGACCAGCACTTCCTCGTGGATGGGTCCCTCGGTGTCGATCACGTGATCGATCATCGCCACCAATCGCTTCGCATAGCTCTCGGAATAGAACTGGTCGATGTCGGCGGGATGTTGCGCAGGATCCAATGCAGCAAAAACATAGCGACCATCCGCTGTCGCGAAGGGATTGGCCACCACCGGTGGATCGGGAGGAAGCCGCTGTTCCCGGAACGACGGCATCAGCCGCTCGGCGAAGCCATGTGTTCGCATGGGCCCGACCTCCGGAGGCAACGCGACTTCGGGACTTTCGCTTTCCTCCTCATCCGGCGGAGGCGCGGCGCATTCTTCTCCGGAAGGTGGTGCGGCAGCGCTCGCCTCTGCCGCTTTCTTTCTGTCCGCCTCGAGACAGTTGGTCAGGGCCTGATGCACCGTGTCGAGGGCCATGGCAGCATGTGTCCACCAATCGGTCGACCAGATGCGGAACAAGGTCCAGCCCAGCCCTTCCAGCACCGATTGGCGGATCTTGTCCCGCTCCCGTGCAAATGCCGAGCTGTGATACATGGCGCCGTCGCACTCGATGCCCGCCAGATATCTGCCAGGGAAATCCGGATGAACGATGCCGAGATCGACGCGGTAGGCAGAGACACCAATCTGGGTATGGACCTCCCAGCCCTTTGCACGCAGCGCGCGGGCGACAGACAGCTCGAAGGGAGACTCGAAATCTCCCCTGGATCCGTGGACGGCCGCACCCAACGCCGAAGGTCCGCGTTCGGCGTATTCCAGAAAATGCTTGAGGTCGGCGACCGCACGTGCCGACGTTCGTGACAGGTCGATCCGGTTGGGATCGAGCGTGGAGAATACCACCATCTCGGAGCGGGCCCGTGTAAGCGCCACGTTCAGCCGCCGCTCGCCGCCCGAGCGATTGAGGGGACCGAAGTTCATCGTTACGTGGTTACCCTGGTCCGGACCGTAGGTGACGCTGAACAGGATGACGTCCCGCTCGTCGCCCTGAACGGTCTCCAGATTTTTGACGAACACCGGCTCGAGCGTGGACTCGCAGGAGAAGGCCCATTCGATCTCCGGCTGCTTGCCGCGAGCATCGTCCAGCAGGTTTTCAATGAGCGACTGTTGTTCGGAGTTGAACGTTACCACCCCGATCGACGCCTTGCTCACGGCCGGATCCGGGTGGATTAGCCGCCGCACCACCTCTGCCACGATGGTCCTCGCCTCACCTTCGTTGTGTCGCGCGCCGCCACGTGCATAGAAGCCCTCAGGCCGAACCAGCCGAATGCCTTGATCGGGATGAACCGGCGCCGGAAAGGTCACCAGCGAATTGTCGTAGTAGCGGCTGTTCGAGAAGGCGATCAGGCTCTCGCGGCGCGAGCGATAGTGCAGATTGAGCGTACGCTGCGGGATGCTGGCGCCCAACATCTCGTCGAGAATGCTTTCCAGATCGCCCTCGACATCAACCTCTCCGTCCGGATCATCGTCACTGCGGGCAAAGAAGTTCGTGGGCGGCAACTGCTTGGGATCGCCGGCGACGATGACCTGCTTGCCGCGGGCGAGCGCGCCGACGGCATCCCATACCGTGATCTGCGACGCCTCATCGAAGATCACGACATCGAAATGCGCATGATCTGCCGATAGATATTGCGCCACCGACAATGGTGACATCATCAGGCACGGCTTGAGCGTCATGAGTGCGTCCGGCGCTTCCTTGACGAGCTGGCGCACCGGCATATGCCGGATCTTCTTCCCCATCTCCCGCCGCAGAATGCCCCATGCCGGGCTGGCCCTCTCCTGATTCGGGCTAGGCACCTTCCCAGAGAGACGCGCCGCGATCTGCGCACTGGTGAGCTTCTGGAACTGGGCATCGGCCTGTCGGAACTTCTCGATCGCATCGAAGTGCTCAGCCGTCGAGAAGGTCCGCAGGACCTCGTCCTCGCCAATGACCGCCGCCGACCACCAGGCGCAGTAGGCTGCATAGAAAGTCTCTTCGATCTCCTCGGCTGGAACCAGTCCGCGCTCGACGGCATCCACCAATGCACCGAGCTCGAGATCGAGCGCCTCCGTCCGCCGGCGACGCCAGTTGCACCATAGGCGCAGCTCGGCATGACGCGCATCGATCGCGTCTGTGGTCTGCTTGACCACCGAAAGCACATCGTCCGCTTCGGAAAGCCGTTCCCGGATCGACTCCCCAGCCACTGCCGCGAAGCCTTCGTAGGCCGACACGAAGCCGCGGTAGGTGTCGATCAAGTCCTTCGCAGCCCGACCGACCGCGGCGTCGGGCGCAAGCAGGTCGTTACCGTCGCGCAGCAACGCCCGGACCTTGGCGCGCGTCTCGATCAGAGCGGCAGGATCTTCCGCCAGCCGTCCAACGGCAGCCCGGACGCGAACCGACAGTTGCCTCGATGCCGCGAGCAACTGCGGATCGCTGCCATGTGCGTGCCAGTCCTTCAGGCTCGACAGCAGGGTATCGAGCCGGTCTATCGCTTCGCCCTCGTCCCGCAGCCGCGTAAGCAGCGGCGCATCGACAGCCGGCTGCGGCGTTCCCTTGGCGCCACCCTCCTGCATCTCCCGGACCAGGCTGCGGCGGGCAAAGTAGCTCTTGGGCCACCAAGCCGAAACGGCCGCCTTCCAGCGCCGCGAAATATCGCCGCCATCGAGCTTGCGCCAGGCGAATGGTTCGTAATCGCAGCTCAGGGAGGTTTGAGATTCGACATATGTCTGCAATCGCCGGAACGCTTCGTCCAGTGCCTCGATCCGATCGTTACCGTCCGGCTCGAGGGCATAGGCGACCTGCTTCCGCCAGCAATCGACGATGACGGCAGCGAAGTCGACCACAGCAGCGAAACCCGAAAGGGTGCGGCGCGGCAACGCGACCCCGATCGCGCCCAGAAAGACCTCGCAGGAACGCTCGAACGCGCGCGCAGCCATCGACAAATGCGAGGCGCTTTCCACTATGGACGCCTCCCATTGCGGCGACCAGTCGCCATGCGTCAGCAGTTGGAAGGGACTATTGGAGATATCGCTGACCGCCAATGCCTGGATGCGCAGCCTTTCGACGGCATCGCGCATCGCCAGCCGGGGCACCATGAGCTAACTTTCGGCCAAGCGGCGTGATGCGATGCGCACGAGCGCGGCGAATGTCGATACCGGCAATGAAGCTATCGTCCTTGTCCAGCGAGATGCAGGCTTCAGCAGCAGCAACGGCTTTGGAAAAGGGCGGCGACGGGTGAGACGTTGCGAAGGTCGTCTCGACCAGAATCAGTTCCTTGGGCTGAACCCGCTTTCGCAGGGTCTCCGCTTCATCGATGACGATCGCGGAGAGTTCGCCGGGCTGCAGCCAGACACCGACGACCGCATGCTCGTGCGGTAGCACCACGATCGGATTGAGCCCCGCCTGCTCCAGGGCCGAAGCGAACAGCATGGTGGCGTCCAGGCAAGTCGCTAGGCGCCCCTCCAGGATTTGGCTGGGCAGCCGGATCTTCTGCCCGTCGCGTTCGAAGCTGGCCGGCGGCAGGGCATAGGAGATGCCGAGGTTGCCGATCGCCGCGTAGATCGCGGCGGCGATCTCCCAGATTCTCTGCCGACTGCCTGACCTGTAGCCGTCGATCCCATCGGGCTTTCCGGCATTGCGCAGGATTGCGCTCGCATCGCGCAGAACACGGTCAATCGCCGGATCGTTCGGCATCGAAAAGGCCGCGAGGAGCTCGGGCATATATCCGCAGCCACCCCATTCGTTGTAGGCGAGCAGCTCGACGGTCTTGGTCTCCAGCGCCAGAACGCGGCCATTCTGTTCGGCGAGGAGAGTGACGGTTCCGCGAATCGATTCGGTCAGATTGAGCAGGAAGCCGCCGTCCAGCTCCACGTCCCGATTCCTGACAACGATGGTCCCTGCCGGGGCAATACGATCCAGATGCCATGACTTGGATTTCAGGAAAGGCGGGCTCGCCGACAAAGTGACCAGCACCTCGTCGAGGGGCGCCGACGCATCATTGCTGGTAACGCGCAAATCCCTCAGGAACGCGAAGGCGCTTTGGTGAGCGGCAAAGTTCAACTTTGCGGCCGTCTCCGCCAGAATCGTCACAGGAAACACCTCGGCGGGCGCCTCCGCCTCGGCGGGCGCCTCCGCCTCGCCGGCCCCAGCTCGTTGCCCGTCCAAGTCCGTCCCTCCCCGAGAAACAAAAACTATGGCACGGTTGCTTTTGTAGGACGAGTCAGCGTCGCGACGGTTGAATCTCTCCGATCAGCAAAGCTCGCCTTGCGCGCTCTTCCCTCGGTCTCCCCGTATAAGGATGCGAGAGCTTCAGTAGCTCTTGTAGCCGAGGAACTTGCCCGACATGCCGATCTTCACCCGATCGCCCTTCTGGTCAGGCTGGCGTTCGAGCGTCATGTCGAAGTCGATGGCGGACATGATGCCGTCGCCGAACTCCTCCTGGATCAGCTCCTTCCAGGTCGTGCCGTAGACCTGCACCAGCTCGTAGAAGCGATAGATCAGCGGGTCGGTCGGCGGCACCTGGGGCAGCGAGCCGCGATAGGGCACTTCCTGCAGCAGCAGCACTTCCTCCTTGCCCAGCCCGAAAAGCTTGCCGGCCTTGACCGCCTGCTCCCTGGTCATCTTCATCTGGCCCATGCAGGCCGCGGTGATGATGATCTTGGAGGCGCCGCCGATCTTCTTGGCGATCTCCTCCCAGGTGAGCTCCTTCATCCGCTTGGCGCTCAGGATCTTCTCGGTGACTTCGGCCCGCGTCATTGTCTTCTCCGTTCGATAGAGGCACGACGTCGGCTCGGGGCCGATTTCGACCCGCGCAGGCCATGCCATGCCAGGCGCATCGACCTCCGCAATCTTCGTGCCCGCCCGTTGAGCGCGTCGGCATGGCCTGTGGGTGGGCGCAATCCTGGTCGACGGTGTATGCGCTGACGGGCCCACGTTGGATTGGATCAAATCGGTCTTTTGAAATCGGCATTTTACGAACCCGTAGCCCACTTGCAGGCGGGTTGGATGCCAAATCAGAGATGAGAACATTTACGGAATATCACCTGAGGACTGGGGATTAAATTTCTGGAATCGCTCACTCTTTTCCGATTGCTAGAACATCTCACCGTGTTACCCTCTCGGTCGTGGGTTGTTGGGTGCCCAGCACGATTGTCGACCACCCGCTCAAGGAATGGCTCCAGACGAGCCGCACGGCGGAATGGTTGGGGAGTGGGTCGATGGCGTTAACGCGGCACGAACGGACCAAGCATAAAATCGATCTCAATCCGCTCGAAATGATCGAGCGGGTGGTTTCGGCCAATGACTGGCCGTTCGATCGGACCTCCGATCGGGAGATTGCCGTCGAGGTCGCCGGTCGCTGGTGCGACTATCGCATGTTCTTCTCCTGGCGCGACGACGTGGAAGCGCTGCATTTCACCTGCGCCTACGACGTCCGTATCCCGACCGAGCGCCACACCGACATCCACAGCCTGCTCGCCCTGATCAACGAGAAGATGTGGCTCGGCCACTTCGACCTGTGGTCGGAGGAAGGCCTGCCGATGTTCCGCCACGCCATCCCGTTGCGCGGTACCGAAGGCCTCAAGGCCGAGCAGCTCAACGATCTGGTCGAAGTGGCGATCAGCGAAAGCGAGCGCTTCTATCCTGCCTTTCAGTACGTCGTGTGGGCCGGCAAGACGCCCGCCGACGCGTTGACCGCCTCGATCCTCGAGACGGTCGGCGAAGCCTGAGCGAAAAGGACCTCCGACGCCCCCTCTCTCCTCAAGAACAAGAACATCACGAGTTGGAAGTCCCCAGCGGCGCCGGCCTCCCTCAGGCCGGCGCCGCGACCATTTTGGGGACACCTTCGGACGGCTATAACGGCGTCGCATGATCGAACTCCTGCTGCCCTACCCCGACATCAAGCCCGAGATCTTCTCGATCGGTCCCTTCGCCGTGCGCTGGTATGCGCTGGCCTATATCGCCGGCCTGGTGATCGGCTGGCAGATCATGCGCCGGGTGTGCACGCAGCCGCCCAGGGTGCTGTCGCCGGAGAAGATCGACGACTTCCTGCTGTGGGCGGCGCTCGGCGTGATCCTGGGCGGCCGGCTGGGCTACGTGCTGTTCTACAAGCCCGCCTTCTTCCTCGCGAACCCGTTGCAGATCCTGACCCTGTGGGAGGGCGGCATGTCCTTCCACGGCGGGCTGCTGGGGGTGATCATCGCCATTCTCGCCTTCTCGTTCAGGAACGGCATCTCGCCCTTCCTGCTGTCCGACCTGGTGGCGCTCGTCACGCCGATCGGCCTGTTCTTCGGCCGCCTCGCCAACTTCATCAACGGCGAGCTGTGGGGCCGGCCGACCGACGTGCCGTGGGCGATGATCTTCCCGCGCGGCGGCCCGTTCCCGCGCCATCCGAGCCAGCTCTACCAGGCCACGTTCGAAGGCATCCTGCTGTTCGCCGTCGTGCTCGCCGTCTGGAAATGGACCGACGGCCGCCGCCGTCCGGGCCTGATCACGGGCGTGTTCTGCATCGGCTACGCGGTGGCCCGCATCGGCGGCGAGATCTTCCGCGAACCCGATTCGTTCATGGGATTCCTGCTCGGCACGGACTGGTTCACCATGGGCATGGTGCTGTCGCTGCCGGTATTGGCGTTCGGCGCCTGGCTGGTCGCGCGCGCCTGGCGCAACGAGCCGCAACCGGCGTGACGGCCGGACCGTGACCACGGAACTCGGCCGGCTGATCGCGCGGCGCATCGCGCTCACCGGCCCGATCCCGATCGCCGACTTCATGGCCGAAGCGCTCGGCCATCCCCGCCTGGGCTACTATCGCCGCGTGCTGCCGGTCGGCGCCGCGGGCGACTTCACGACCGCGCCCGAGATCTCGCAGATGTTCGGCGAGCTGGTCGGCGCCTGGCTGGCCGAGCGCTGGCTCGCGATGGGCGCCCCCTCGCCCGTGCGGCTCGTCGAGCTCGGGCCAGGCCGCGGCACGCTCATGGCCGATGCCCTGCGGGCCACCCGCGGCGTGCCGGGCTTTCGGGCTGCGCTGCGGCTTCACCTCGTCGAGACCAACGTCCCTTTGCGCGCCGAGCAGCGCCGCTCGCTCGGCGCGTTCGCGCCCGCATGGCACGAGCGCTTCGACGAGGTGCCGCCGGGTCCCGCCCTGATCGTCGCCAACGAGTTCTTCGACGCGCTGCCGGTGCGCCAGTTCCAGAAGACCGCGCAGGGCTGGCGCGAACGCATGGTCGGCCTGGCGCCCGATGGCGACACGCTCGTCTTCGCGCTGGCTCCCGGCGCGACGCCCTTCGCGCCTTACCTGCCGCACGGAGCCGATGGCGCGCAGGCCGAGATCAGCGAGGCCGGCCGCGGCCTCGCCGCGGCGATCGGCGCGCGCCTCGTGCGCGACGGCGGCTGGGCGCTGATCGTCGACTATGGCTACGACAGCGGCGCGGGCGCGTCCTTGCAGGCCGTGCGCGGCCACCGGGGCGCCGGCATCCTCGACGATCCCGGCGAAACCGATCTCAGCGCCCATGTCGACTTCGCGGCTCTGGCGGCGTCGGCGAACGCGCCGACCTTCGGCCCGATCGGACAAGGCTACTTCCTGCGCCGGCTCGGAATCCTGCAGCGTGCGGAAAGCCTGAAGGCGCGCGCCAACAAGTCTCAGCGCGCGGCGATCGACGCGGCGTTGGCGCGCTTGATCGGTCCCGACCAAATGGGCACCTTGTTCCGCGTCCTGGCCGTGGGTGACGGCAGAACCTCCTTGCCGGCCGGATTTTCGGAAGCAGAATGATCGAAGCTCCCTCGCTTGCCGGGCTCGACGGCATCTCGCACCGCTTCTTCACGCGGCGCGGCGGCGTCAGCGCCGGCCTCTATTCGTCCCTGAATTGCGGCTACGGCTCGGGTGACAGTCCCGACAACGTGCGCGAGAACCGCCGCCGGGTGGCGGAGATCTTCGGCCACGGCGAGCCCGAGCTCCTGACCCTGCACCAGATCCATTCGACCGAGGTCATCACCGTCGGCACGCAGCGCTGGACCTCGCCCGGCGCACCCAAGGCCGACGGGCTTGTGACCGATCGGCCCGGCGTCGTGCTCGGCGCGATGGCGGCGGACTGCGCGCCGGTGCTTCTCGCCGACTCCGCCGCCGGCGTGATCGGGGCGGCGCATGCCGGCTGGAAGGGCGCGCTGAACGGAGTCGCCGAAGCGACGATCGCGGCGATGGAAAAGCTCGGCGCGCGGCGCGAGCGGATCCGAGCGGCCGTCGGCCCCTGCATCGGCCACGCCTCCTACGAGGTCGGCCCGGAATTCCCCGCACCATTCCTGGCGCAGGACGACGGCAACGCCGCCTTCTTCCGGGCGGCCCCGCGCGCCGGCCATTTCCTGTTCGACCTCGCCGGCTACCTGACGCAACGCATCGGCAACGCCGGCGTCACGGCCGAGGCGACCGGCCACGACACGCTGGCTGCGCCGGAGGATTTCTTCAGCTATCGCCGCAACACCCTGCAGGGCGTGCGCGACTACGGACGGGGCCTCTCGGCGATCGCGCTCGGGAACTGACGTGCCGTACCTGATACTCCTGTTGGTCTGCTGCCTGCTCGGGATGATCGCGACATGCGTCATGTTGTGATCGCG
>Ga0268266_10006914_pt1 | contig 10322 bp, 9 predicted proteins | sample KBSS13metaG_FD_190356 | JGI IMG/M metagenome (GOLD analysis project Ga0268266, IMG submission 190356) | Switchgrass rhizosphere microbial communities from Kellogg Biological Station, Michigan, USA - KBS S1-3 metaG (SPAdes) (version 2) | ecosystem: Host-associated > Plants > Roots > Rhizosphere >... | reverse complement strand
TAGCGGTCCAGCCACGGGTTCGGCCAGTGGATGAGCAGCAGGTCGGGGGCGGTGCCCAGCCGCGCGGCGGAGCGCTCGAACGCCCGCGCGACGAGCTCCTCGCCGGGCCACGCCGCGTTGAGCTTCGCGGTCACGAAGATCAGGGCCGCCTGGACCGGCTGCGCCGCGGGCCCGGCGGCCTGAAGCTCGCCGAGCGTGTCGTGGTTCCTCTGATGAACGAGCACGACCTTCCCGGCAGCGAGCCGATGGAGCTCGCCAACGAGTACGCGGAGGTGCGCGTGCGCACCGTGCAGACGCGCAACGGCGTGCGGCTGGAGATCGTCGCACCGCGGCTCGGACGCGGCATCCGCCTGTGCCCGCTGGAGCTCGAGACCCTGACCTGGCAGTCCCACGACGTGTTCTCCGAGTTCCTGCGCACCCCGTTCGGGCCGGAAGGCGACGTCGACACGTCTGACGTCTAGGTTCCCGACCGGCTCCTGAGGACGACGAGCGCGAACCCGATCGTCGCGGTGCCGCCCGGTGCCAGCAGCCGATCGCGCGCCGCGTCGATCCACGCGCGCACCTCGGTCGCCAGCGCGTCCGCCGGATGCTCGCGGACCCAGCGGTCGCCGTTGGAGATGAGCGTCCACTCGTAGCGCTCCCAGTCCGCCGGCGAGCTCGTGGCGACCCAGACCGGGTCCAGGCCGGCGGCGGTGCACGTCCCCAGCAGGCCTTCGAACGCCGGCAGCTCGTCCTCCGTCGCCCCCAGGGCCGCGAGGAACGCGGGGTCGGGCGGGCGCGACCAGAAGCCGTCCGCGATCACGACGGCGCCGCCCGGTCGCACGGCGTCCCGGAGCCATCCCAGCCCGCGCTGCAGACCGCCGAGGGCGTGCAGCGAACCGAGGCAGCAGGCCGCCGCGTACGCGCCGGCGGGCTCGAGCTCCTCCGCGGGGGCGACGACGAACTCGAGGTCCGCGCCGGGGGCGCGCGCGTCGGCGCGGCGCCGCGCCTGCGCGGTGAGGATCTCCGAGGTGTCGACGCCGAGGCCGCCGCAGCCGTGGCGCTCGGCGAGGCCGACGAGCAGCTCGCCCGCGCCGCAGCCGGCGTCCAGCACGCGGTCGCCGGGACCCAGGCCGAGCGTGTCGAGCGCCTCCGCGACGCGCGCCGGATCGAGCGGGTTGTGGAAGGCGCGATCGCCGTGGGTGATCGCCGAGATCCGGTCGCGGTCCACGCGCGCCAGCCTAGTTGCAGACGTTGCGTTGCCGACGGTGTACGGAGATGATGACGCGCACATGACGACCACGCTCTCCCCATCAGCGATCATCAGCCGCGCGTTCGAGATCTACCGCACGCAGGTCGGAACGCTGTTGGCAGGAGCCGCGCTCATCTACCTCGCGCAGTTCGTCGTCAACCTCGTGCTACCGGACAGCCTGGACTGGATCGGCAGCATCGTGTCGCTCGTCCTGACCGCGTTCTTCACCGGCATGGTCGTCATGCTCGTCCGCGACCTCCAGGACGGCCATCGCGACAGCTCGCTCGGCGAGCTGTTCAGCAGCGTCACGCCCGTCTTCGTCCCGGTGATCGTCGTATCGATCCTGTTCGGCATCGGCGTGGCGATCGGGTTCGTCCTCATCATCATCCCGGGCCTGATCCTGCTCACCATCTGGTCCGTCGCGATCCCGGTGACCGTCGTCGAGCGGCCGGGCATCTTCGCCGCCTTCGGGCGCAGCCGCCGGATCGTGAAGGGCAACGGCTGGCAGGTCTTCGGCACGATCCTGCTCGTCTGGCTCATCGCGATCGTCGTCGGAGCGCTCGGCGGCCTGCTCGCGAGCGCGTTCGGCGGCGTCATCGGCGCGCTCATCGTGGCCATCGTCAGCGCGCTCATCGCTCCCGTGATCGCGCTGACCGCCGCGCTCATCTACTTCGCCCTCGCGGACGCGAAGCAGCCGGCGGCGCAGGACGAGTGGACGACGTCGGCCCCGGAGCCTCCGGCGGGGACCTCGACGCCCCCGCCCTCGGCCGTCTGAGGACGGCCGCGGCGCGGTGCGCGCCACCGACGAGCAGCTGACGCGGCGGGTCCGCCGCGGTCACGGGCTGCCGTACGTCGCCGCCCTCGACGGCATCCGGGCGGTCGCCGTCGCGGGCGTCGTGCTGTACCACGCGGGCGCGCGCTGGCTGCCGGGTGGCTTCCTCGGCGTCGACCTGTTCTTCGTCCTCAGCGGGTTCCTCATCACCTCGCTGCTGCTCGCCGAGCGCGAGGCGACGGGGCGCATCGACCTCCCGGCCTTCTGGGCGCGCCGGGCACGGCGCCTGCTCCCCGCGGCGTTCCTCGTCATCGCGGTGGCCGTGCTCGCGGTGGCGATCCTCAGCCCCAGCGACCTGCCGTCGACGCGGGCGGATGCGATCGCATCGTTCCTGTACGTCAACAACTGGCATCAGATCCTCGCCGACCAGTCGTACTTCCAGGCGTTCGCGCGTCCGTCGCTGCTGCGCCACCTGTGGTCGCTGGCCGTCGAGGAGCAGTTCTACCTGCTCTGGCCGCTCGTCATGGGCATCTGCGTCGCGGCGCTGGGCCGGCGGCGCACGACGATCGTCACGCTCGTCCTCGCGGTCGCCTCGTCGGGGCTCATGACGGTCCTCTTCACGCCCGGCCGCGACCCGTCGCGCGTCTACTACGGCACCGACACCCACGCGACCGGGCTGCTCATCGGCGCGCTCCTGGCGTTCGCGTGGCCCCTGTCGCGCGAGGCCGTCCGCCGGACGCGCGTGACGGCACTGGACGTCGCGGGCACCGTCGCGCTCGCCGTGCTCCTCGTGGCGATGCTGACGTGGAACGACTACCAGCCCACCGTCTACCAGGGCGGCCTGGCGGCGGTCGCGGTCGTCACGGCGGTGCTCGTCGGCGCCGTGACCCACGGCGCGACGCGGCTCGGCGCGGTGCTCGGCGCGCAGCCCCTGCGCTGGATCGGCGAACGCAGCTACGGGATCTACCTCTGGCACTGGCCGGTGATGGCGCTCACGCGACCCGGCATCGACCTCACATGGCCGGCGACCGTCATCGCGGCCGCGCAGATCGCGGTGACGCTGCTCCTGGCGGCCGCCTCCTACCGCTGGGTCGAGATGCCGATCCGCAACCGGACCGGGTTCCCGGCGGTGCGCGGCTGGCTCGACCGGCGCCCGCCGCGCGGGCGCCTGGCGATCGTCGCGTCGCTCGTCGCGGCGGCGGTCGTGGCCGTCGCGTTCGTGACGCTGCGCGACACGCCGGTGCAGGCCGCCGCGCCGATCAAGGCCCGCGCGACGCCGGCCGCGAAGATCGCCCCCGCGTCGACGACGCCGGCAACGGCCCGAGCGCGCCCCCGCCGCCCGCTCGGTGTCGGAGCGTCGGTCATGCTCGCGGCCCAGCCCGCGCTGCGGCGGGTGGTGAAGGTGGACGCTGCCGTCGGGCGCCAGGCGCCCGACATCCTCGACCGGCTGCGCAGCTACCGCAGCGCGGGTGACCTGCCGACGTCGGTCGCGGTGCAGCTCGGGGAGAACGGGCCGATCACCGACGACGACATGACCACGCTTCGCAGGCTGCTGCAGGGCGTGGACCGCGTCGTGCTCGTCAACGTGCGTATCCCGCGCAGCTGGGGGGACGCCGCCAACGACGTCCTCGCCGACGCAGCGAAGGGCTGGCCGCAGGCGCGCATCGCCGACTGGCACGCCGCCAGCGCTGTGCCCGGCGTGCTGTATCCGGACGGCACGCACCCGACTCCGGCGGGGCAGGAGGTCTACGCGCGGCTCGTCGAGCGCGCACTCGCCGCGCGGTGAGGTCGTCGCCTCAGGCGACGATCTCGGGCGGGGAGATCTCCTCGGGCGTCGCCGGGACGAGCCCGTCGGGCACGAGCACGAACGCGGCGCCCGCCGGCGGGGAGATCGCCTCCAGCTGCTCCCACCCGAGCACGGCGGAGAACCACACGTCGCCGGACACGACCGACTCCTCGAACGCCGTCACCCGCTGGGCCGAGGAGGGGACCGCGGACGCGAGCTTCGCCGCGACCGTCGCCGCGCTGCCCTCGCCGCCGGGCGAGACGACCCGCACCGCCTCCAGCGGCTGGTCGATCGTGCCCCGCACGATCGCGACCGGCGCGGCCGCGGCGAGCGACACGGTCTCCGCCCAGCGCGCCTCGGCGTCGTCCACCACCGCGATGACGAGCGAGGCGCGGAGGTCGTTGGCGGCGAGGACGACGGTCCGCGCCGCGTGGTCGGTGACCCGGACGGCGGGGTCGAGGTCGAGGCCGAGGCGGGTGCTCATCCCGGCGAGGCGGTCGAGGTCGGCGCGGCGGTCGGCGCCGGACTCGCCCGCGTCCTGCAGGAGGATCACGTCGACCACGCCGGTCTCCGGCTCGGCGGTGGCCCGTGCGAGGCGCAGCGCGAGCGGCGCGCCGTCGAGGCTGCGGACGACGACGAGGACGTGCTCGCCCAGCTCGCGCTCTGCCGGCGGCGGCAGCTCGACGCGCTTCGTCGCCCGTTCGGTGACCAGGGTCGCGACGATGACGCTGACCAGGATGAGCACGAGGACCGCGTTGACCACCGACTCGCTGAACAGGCCGATCTGGAAGCCGACGGTCGTCGCCGCCAGCGTGGCGGCGGCCTGCGGCGTCGTCAGGCCGTAGACGACGCTTGCCTCCGCGGGCGTCGCCCCGAGCAGCGGCCGCGTGAGCAGCGCGGCGATGATCTTGCCGCCCATGCACGCGACGATGAACAGCGCGGCGAGCCCGAGCGTCTCGGCCCGGAACATCACGGACGGGTCGAGCAGCAGGCCGACGGACACGAGGAACACGGGGACGAACACCGCCGCGCCGAAGAAGTCGATCCGGTCCATGAGCGGGCCCTCGTTCGGCACGAGGCGGTTCATCGCGAGCCCGGCGAAGAACGCCCCGACGATCCCCTCGATGCCGAACGTCTCGGCCACGACGGCCGCGATGAGGAACGCCGCGACCGCGATGACGTAGCGCACAGTGCGCTGGCCGCCGAGCAGGCTGAACGTCCAGCGCGCCAGCCGCGGCAGCACGACGAAGCAGACGGTCAGCAGCACCGCCATCCCGAGCACGAGCTGCAGCGCGATCTCCGCCTCGGTGCCGGTGCCCGACTCGGTCCCCGCGATGACGGCGAGGATGACCAGCGCGATCGTGTCCGTCAGCACGGTCGCGCCCACCGCGCTGGCGATGACCGGGTCGTTGGACAGCCCCGCGTTGCGGATGAGCGGGTAGAGGACGAGCGTGTGCGACGCGAGCAGCGAGCCGAGCAGCAGCGCGGCGGCCGGCGACCACCCGAGCGCCAGGCCCGCGATCGTGCCGAACAGCATCGGGAAGGCGAACGTCAGGAGCCCGAACGTGATCGCGCCGTTGCGGTAGCGCTTGAGCAGGCCGAGGTCGAGCTCCACGCCGGCGACGAACATGAGGTACAGCAGGCCGAGCTGCCCGAGGTCGGGGATCGTGGTGCTCCCGGCGTCGAGCAGGCCGAAGCCGTGCGGGCCGATGAGGAAGCCGCCGATGAGCAGGCCGATCAGGCCGGGGACCCGGGCGCGCTGCATGAGCGGCGGGCCGATGATCACCACGAGGAACAGCACGAGGAACTCCCAGGCGCTGCCTTCCGGCTTCTGGAGCGTGATGGCGGCGAGGGAGGTCATGTCTGGTCCGTCCTGAGCAGGGGTGTGTCGTTGGCGCTGTCCTGGAGCGACGTCCCGAGCCAGCGTTGCGCCAGTCGGTCGATCGTGCCGTCCGCGTCCATCGCGCGCAAGGCCGATCCGACGGCCTGGGCGTTCTTCGAGCCCTTCGGGAGCGCGGCCGCGATCGGCTCGGTGCTCGCCAGGCGGGCGACGACCGACAGGCCCGGGTCCTCGTGCGCGATCGCGACGGCGGCCGGCAGGTCGAACATCGCGGCGTCCGCTCGCCGCGTCGCCAGCGCCTCGAGGACCTCGGCGCGGGTGTCGACCTCGATCGGCGGCTGATCGGGCCGGATCTGGTCGGCGATGATGTCCTCGAACGTCGTCCCGCGCTTCACGACCCAGCGCCGCTGCTGCGCCGTCTGCACGTCGGGGATGTCGTCTCCGGTCCGGCTCACGATGGCGGGCGGCGACTCGGTGTAGGGCGTTGTGAACTCCAGGACCTTCTCGCGTGCGGTCGTGGGCGTGAGGAGATCGAGCGCGACGTCCGCGCCGGCGAGGTCACCGCCCGCGATCTGGTTGAACGGCCGGGTGCGCACCACGAGCTTGGCGACGCCGAGGCGCTGACGCAGCTCCCCGGCGATGGCGTACTCCAGGCCACCGGTCGGCTTCGCGTCGCTGCCCTCCCAGAACCCGGCGATCGGCAACGGCTCGGTGACGACCGTCAGCGTGTCGGCCGTCGCCGGCTCGAAGGTGCCGGACGCGCTCTCCCCACCGCACCCGAGCGCGAACGCTGCGAGCCCGGCGAGCACCGCAGACATGAGCCGGGCCGTACGCACGGCGGCATGCTATTCCACCTTCGGACCATTGCCGCGAGCGTCGTCCGGGCGGACCATGGCGAGCATGTCCGACTGGGAACTCACGCGCATCACCGCGGCGACCGACGAGCTGCTGCGAACGACCGAGAACCCGCGCCACCGCGCGATCCTCGCGAACTACCGGCGCCACGCGCTGCTGGAGGTGTCCGGCCGCTACGAGGAGATCCTCGTCCCGGAGATGACGATCGCCCATCCCGTCTACCGCCTCACCGAGGGCCCGCAGACACTCGTGCTCGACGGCTACCAGGCCGTCCACGACTTCTACGCGATGCTCTCCGGCGTCGGAGCGATCGTCATGGGCCCGGTCGACGAGGAGCTCGTCGTCGCCGACTGGGGCTTCGCCTCGGAGTGCATGTTCCACCACTTCATGCCGGGCCGGCTGCTCATGGAGATCGAGGACATCGACGACCCCGACGCCACGTACGTCGTCAAGCACGTCCTCGCGTTCCACTGGCCCTACGACGACGAGCAGCGGCTCATCGGCGAGCACGTCTACGAGGACACCGCGACCCGCGTCGTCGAGAAGGTCGATCCCGCGGACGTCATCTCGCCCGCGCGCGCACGCGAGCTGCTCGCACCGCAGCTCGAGCGCGAGATCGCGCTGGTCTGACTCAGCCGGTGAAGCGGGGCGAGAGCGACGGCAGGACGATCGCCAGTGCACCGGCGCGGTTGTTGCTCAGGTTGGGGTCCGAGGTGGAGGACGTCACGGCGACGCGGTTGCGCGTCCGCCCCAGGCGCGTAGCGGGCACGTCGACCGTGATGGTCGCCCGCTGGCCCTTGCGCAGCGTCCCGACGACGCAGCGCGCCGGCCGTGTGCCGCGGCAGTCGCCCTTGGTCGTGTGCAGGGCGAGCGCCTGGTCGCTGTGCGGGTCGACCTCCGAGGCCACCACGTCGTAGGCGGTCCCGGAGCCGGCGTTGCGCACGACGATCGTGTAGTGGAGCGTCCCCCCGGCGCGCGCGACGCGCGGCGAGACGGTCTTCGTCACCGACACGTCGGCGAACGGCCCCACGGCGCCCTGCCCCACGACGCCGGTGTCCGGCGTGGTCGGCGGCGTCGTCGGCGGCGCGCTCGGGTTGTCGGGCTCGGGCGTCGGCGAGAAGCGGTTCACGAAGGTGCAGTCCGCGCTCGGATCGACCTCGCCGAGGGTCACGACCGTGCGGCCCTGCGCGTTGCCCACCGGCACCCCGTCGCACAGCACCGACTCCAGGGTCCAGTGTCCACCGGCGCGCGCGGCGGGCCCGAGCTCCACGATCTCGTAGCGGCCCAGCGCGAGCGCCGACGTGTCGTCCCCCGTCGCGAGCGCGGTCTCGCCCGAGCCGCTGGTCTCCGCGCGCTGCTCGAAGCTCAGCGCGGGCTGCGAGATCGGCCGGATGATGAAGTCCGCCGCGCCGGCGGCGCCCTCGGTGCGCTTGCGCAGCGTGATCGAGCCGCCGGGCGTGAACACGTTGGTGAACTGGCACGCCGTGCCCTTTCCGGAGACGAGCGTCACCGTGAGGGGGACGTCCTGCTTCTGGCCGTCGCAGGTGACGCGCGCGAGCGACCAGCTGCCTGCCGGCGCGGGCGCCGGCGGCCGCTCGGCCACGCCGTACGTCCCCGGCGTCAGCGTCAGCTGCTGACCTGCCACCGGCGTGCCCGGCTCGGTCGTCGCGATGGTCTGGGAGGCGTTGTCGGGTCCGGACACGTCGAAGTCGAAGCTCCCGATCCCGTCGCGCGTGACCTTGGAGAGCAGCAGGCCGGACGGCGGCGGCACGGGCCTGTCGGTGTGGGTGCACGTGACCGTGTCCGCCGCCGCGAGATCGACCGAGACGGCGCCGGTCGCGGCGTCGGTCCGCGTCTGGCTCGCGCCCGTCTTCGACGCGCACGACAGCCCCGACCGCGTCCATCCGGGAAGGTCCAGCTCGCGCCACGACCACGTCTGGCCCGCCGCGCGGTAGAAGGTCGCCGAGCCCGACGTACCGGCCGACGCCGCGATCGCGAAGCGCTGGTCGGACGTGTAGGAGATGTCGCCCTGGAAGCCGAACGTCTGCGTGGCGGTGGCAGCCGGGTCGTCCACGACCTTGCGGATCACGATGGTCCCGCTCGTCGGCGGCGGGACGACGTAGTAGGCGTAGCAGAAGACGTGCTTCGCGCCGGTCGGGTAGCCGATCCACTCGACGTTGTCGCCGTTGAGCACGTCGACCGCGCAGCGCAGCGCGCCGAAGCCGAACTTGCCCGGGTACTGCCCGTTCAGCACGGGATCGGTCGGCGTGCCGCCCTGGGCCCACAGCGAGTTGGCCTTCGCCGCCAGCGCGATCTGGTCCGCGGTCAGCGGAACCGTCACGGCACCGGCGAGCGTCTGCCCGGTGTCGTCGCCGTTGCGGTCGAGCAGCGGGACGCTCGGCTTCGTCACGATGTCGCCCGCGAACGGGCCGGTGACGACCGACAGCGCGCCCCAGGGTCCGGTCACGGCGCGCGACGCGTAGCTCTTGCCCATCGTGAAGCCCCAGTCCGGCAGCGGCGTGCAGTTCGGCTGCTGGGCCTGCTCGACGGCCGGGCTGACGGCATCGCCGGCGTTGTAGCGCGTGTCGGCCCCGAGGTCCTGCAGGCTCTCCTGGATGTTGTTGCGCGCGCGGTTCGCCGCGATGTCGGTGTAGCTCGGGCAGGTGCGCGCGACGAACGTGACGAGCCGCGTCGGCTGCGACGACGTTCCGGCCTGTGCGACCGGCGTCACCGCGAGGGCGAACCCCGCGCCGGCCACCGCAACGACGACTGCCCGGCGCCATACCGACATCGCTCTGCCCCCCCGCGTGGACGTCGACGAGGACCGTAGTCCGTACGCCGTCAGTGGATCCAGATCGGGGTCCCCAGCGGGAGCTTCTGCACGAGTTCGGTGGCGTCATCGTTGCGTAGGCGCACGCAGCCGTGCGACGGCCGCCCCGGGATCAGGCCGGGTTGGTCGGTCCCGTGGATGCCGATCACCCCGCCGCCGGGCCACTCCGACAGGCGCGAGTAGGCGCTCGTCCCGATCGCCCAGGGCCCGTAGAGCGGGTCGCCGCGCAGGTTGTGGATCTTCTCGCGGACGTAGAACCGCCCGACGGGCGTCGGCGTCCCCGGAGCGCCGACGCCGACGCGCGCGCTCCAGATCACCCGGCCGTCGCGTCGCAGGACGGCGTGCAGGGTCCCGCGGTCGATCTCCAGCGCGGTGCGGACGGTGTGCCACGCCCCGAGCCGGCGGCGCAGGACCCAGCCCGTCGTGCCGTTGGGACGCATCGGGAGCCGGATCTGCACCCAGAGCGAGCCGTCGGGCCCGACACGCTCGCGCAGCGCGACGTACAGCTCGGGGAACCCGTCCTCGGTGAGCCGTCGCAGCCGCTGCACGCGGGGGGCGGCCGGCTCCGGGCGGGTGCGGGCCCAGCCGTCGCCCGCGGGGTAGGCCCAGCGCGTCGGCGGCGGCGGCTGCGCGGCGGCGGGCGGCGCCGCCGTCGCGCAGAGGACGCACAGCACGGCGGCGGCGAGAAGGGCCCGAGTCAGCCGCGCCACGTGATCGCGAGCTGCGTGCGGCTCGAGCAGCCCGTCGCAGCCAGCGCGCGGCTCACGTGCTTCTTGACGGTCGGCTCACCGATGGACAGCGTGCGCGCGATCTCGCGGTTGGTCAGGCCGCCGGCGACGAGCTCGGCGACCTCGCGCTCGCGCGGCGACAGCGCCGGGCGCGCCGCGGTGCGGCGCTCCGCGCGCGTGAAGAAGCGCAGGATGCCCGACAACGGACCGGTCAACAGCTCCAGCCGTGCGACGTCGCGGGGGCCGAACGGCCGCCGCCCGTCGCCCAGGACCCCGATGA
>Ga0268266_10006912_pt1 | contig 10322 bp, 12 predicted proteins | sample KBSS13metaG_FD_190356 | JGI IMG/M metagenome (GOLD analysis project Ga0268266, IMG submission 190356) | Switchgrass rhizosphere microbial communities from Kellogg Biological Station, Michigan, USA - KBS S1-3 metaG (SPAdes) (version 2) | ecosystem: Host-associated > Plants > Roots > Rhizosphere... | reverse complement strand
ACGAAGGATTGAGAGAGGGCTCGGCGAAGGGTCAGGCCGGCAGATTCTGGACCAGGAAATGGGCGGCGCGGGTGGCGCCCTCCTGGTCGATTCCGTGGCCGAGGCCAGGCCGCTCCAGCGCCTCCATCTGGAAGCCGGCGGTGCTCAAAGCGTGCTCAGCCGCGCCCAGGCTGGCGAAAGGCAGGACCGGATCGGCCGTGCCATGGACCAGCAGGATCGGCGGATGCCTGGCCGCCTTGGGCAGCGCCGCTGCCGGATCGGCGACCATGCCGGAGAAGCCGACCACGGCGGCTGCGTCGCCGCGCCGCATGGTCCGGTCCAGCGCCATCATCGTGCCCTGGGAGAAGCCGATCAGCGCCAGCTGGTCATAGGTGAGGTTCCGCGCCTTGAGCGCATCGTCGATGAAGGCGTCCAGGATCGGGGCCACTCCGCGCACCGCCTTGGGCAGCCGGTCAGGCCCGAAATTGTCCCTGCTGAACCATTGATAGCCGAAGCCCATGTCGCAGCGCTCCGGCGCGTTGGGCGACAGGAACTCGGCGTGCGGCAGCGCCTGGGCGAAGAACGGCGCCAGGCCGATCAGATCGGCCCCGTCGGCGCCATAGCCATGCAGGAAGATGACGAGCTGGCGCGGCGCGCCGCCGGAAGCCGGAGCGCGCGACGGGCCGGAAAGTGTGGGAATTTGTGTGTCGGTCATGAGGCTTGCTTGTCGCTGGCCGGAAAGCCTGTGTCAATCGTGCCGAAAATCCCCGGCAAGCTTGGCGAACGCCGCGCGATCGGTCACATGATGGGGCATGATCGTCACCCGCTTCGCCCCCAGCCCGACCGGCTATCTGCATCTGGGCCATGCCTATTCGGCGCTGATCGCCGAAGGCGAGGCGCGTAAGGCTCAGGGTCGGCTCCTGCTGCGGATTGAGGATATCGACACCGGTCGCTCCCGGCCGGAATTCGAGGTGGCGATCGTCGAGGACCTGACCTGGCTCGGCATCGAATGGGACGGCGCGGTCCGCCGCCAATCCGAGCATCTCGACAATTACCGGGCGGCGCTGGACCGGCTGGCGGCAGTCGGCGTCACCTATCCCTGCTTCTGCTCGCGCAAGGATATCGCCGCGGCCCAGATCGCGCCGCACGGGCCGGGCGCCGCATATCCGGGGACCTGCCGCCATCGCACGCCGGAAGACCGCGCCGAACGGATCGCAGCGGGGCAGCCCTATGCCCTCAGGCTTGATGTCGCCGCCGGCCTCGATCTGACCGGCCCGCTCACCTGGCGCGACTGCCATGCCGGAACGGTCGCGGCCACGCCGGACCTGGAGGGCGACCCGGTGATCGCGCGGCGCGACGCGCCGACCTCCTATCACCTGTCGGTCACGGTCGACGATCATTTGCAGGGCGTGACCCTGGTGACGCGTGGCGAGGACCTGTTTCCCGCCACCCATATCCACCGGCTGCTGCAAGGGCTGCTGTTCTATGCGCCGCCCGACTATTGCCATCATCCCCTGCTTAAGAATGCCGAAGGTGTCCGCCTGTCGAAACGCGACGGCGCCATCGCCATCCGAGCCCTGCGCGAGCAAGGGAAAACCCCCAGCGAAGTCAGGGAATTGGTGAAATGCGAGGCTTAAGAGCCGTTCTTTTTCTCATTCCGCTGGTCGCCGCCCAGGCGGCCCCAAGGGCGGCCCTGGCCGACCGGCAGGCAGAGGATGCCGAGCTCAATGCCGCCTTCGCCGCCGAGTACGACACGCAAAAGACGACCGCCCTTGAGCCGGGCGTGATCGCCGCATCGGGCGGCCGGGCCAAGCGCGAGGGCGCGACCCTGACCCTCAACATCGCGCAAGGTCCCGCAGTCAGGCTGACCAACGACGAAACCGGCTGTGAGCCGTCCAGCCTCGAGCATGCCAAATGCTACGATTTCAGCCTCCTGGCCGATCTTCCGAGCCGGCACGCATTCCTCGTCGTTCAACGCTATGACGAAGGGGGCAAGGTGGTGATGATCGACGATCGCACCGGGACACGCACCGACTTCACGGAGCTTCCCCGCTTTTCGGCCGACGGCACGCTGCTGCTGGTCATCAGCAACGATGAGGAGAGCGATGCCGGCCTCATCCAGCTTTGGAGCCGCGAAGGCGACACGGCGAAGAAGCTGTGGGAGGTGCCGGACACGGTCGGTGCCGAGCAGGCCGAGTTCGTCGCCTGGAACGATGACGGCATCCAGCTCGACCTATCGTTCCCGCAAGGCGACGACCAGCCGGAACGTCACCGCCCGGCGACGCTGGCGCGCGGCAAAGCCGGCTGGGCGCTGACCTTCAAGGATGGCAAATAGCTACTGCCTGAGGCCCCTGACCACAGCCGCATAGTCCGGCTCCTTGTCGGGATCGAGCAAGCCGTGGCGGTTCAGGAAGTCGATCAGCACCAGGTTGACGTTGAACTTGAAGTCGTCGGTCTCGCGCAGGATTTCGATGACGCGGGCGACCGGCATCAGCTCGAAGCGTTCGACTTCGCCGTCATTGCCGACGGGCACGACGCCCGGGGGCAGTTCCAGGTCATAGACGAACAGCGTGTCGTTGCGCAGGCCCTCGGGCAGGGACAGGCGATAGGTCACCTGGCTGACAGGCCTGGCCCGGGCAGCGATCTGGGCCGGCAGGCCGGCCTCCTCCTCCGCCTCCTTGATGACGGTTTCGGCGGCGGAATAGCCCATGGTGATGCCGCCGGCGACGAGATGGTCCAGCTTGCCCGGCGCCACCTGCCGGTCCCTGGCGCGGTGGCCGACCCACAGATGCAGACCCGTGCCGGTATTGACGAAGCCGTTCACATGAATTCCGAAGGCCGGCAGGCCCAGCCCCGGCAGGCCGGCGCGATCGATCTCGGCACAGGGACCGGCGCCCCATTTGCGCAATACCGGGGTCATCTCGTTCCGCCGCGGCGCCATCAGCTTCGCCTCGTCCAGCGCCGCCGCGATCTCAGCCAGCCGGGCGCTGACTGCGATGAACCCGCCGCCCTGAACGGTGACCCCGTCCTCCGTTCGCCTGGCAAGACCGCGCGCCTCGAGAAAATTGGCGGCTTCAGGCTTTACCCAACCAGTGGCGCAGCTCGAAATGCAAAAGCGGCGATAGTCTTCAGGGTCGAAGCGGTTGCATGCCTCGACATGGCGGAGCAATGTCATGGTCAACCTCCGGTTTTTCTTGAGCGTACGCCGAAACCGGAACCTGTCCAAAATTTCTTGTGAATCCCCATGAGCATCCTTCCGGCCCTGGTCATAATCTCGGCTTTAGCCACGCTCGGCATCCTGCTGTTCGGCGTCATCACCATGATCCGCGGCGGCGATTTCAACCGGCGCAACTCGAACAAGCTGATGCGGGCCCGCGTCATCATGCAGGGCGTGACCTTGGCGCTGCTGGCGCTGCTGTTCCTGTCGAAGATGAGTTAGTCGGCGCGGCTGTACGCCTCGAACGTATCGACGCCCAGCGGGCGGCTATCCACCAACTTGAAACGCGGCGCGTCGGCCACCTTATCGATCCCCAGCCCGGCGATGGCCGGGATGCCGTCGCCGCCGATGATCGAGGGCCCACGGAACAGCGCAAGCTCGTCGACCAGCCCCTCGGCCAGGAACGAGGCGGCGACCTTGCCGCCGCCCTCGACCATCAGGCGGGTCAGGCCCGCCTCGCCCAGCGCCCTGAGCGCCCCGGCGATCGAAATGCGGCCGCTCTGGCCTGTGGATGTCGTGATCAGCTCGACCCCCAGATCGCGTAGCGCCTCGGCGCGCTCGACCGCGGATTCCTCGGCCGTCTCATCCAGGGTGACGATCCAGGTCGGCACGGCGCGGGCAGTGGCGATCAGCTGCCGGGTCAGCGGCAATTGCAGGCGGGAATCGAACACTATCCTGACCGGCGGGCGCAGCGGCAGGCCGGGCAGACGGCAGGTGAGGTGCGGATCGTCGGTGGCGGCAGTACCGGAGCCGATTGCGACGGCATCATGGCTGGCGCGCAACCCATGGGCGAAGGCCCTTGCATCCTCGGCGGTGATCCATTGGCTGTCGCCGTTATGGGCGGCGATTCGCCCATCCAGGGTCGCCGCCAGCTTCAAGGTCACCATCGGGCGGCCTTGGGCGATGCGCATGAGGAATCCGCGATTGAGCGCGGCCGCCGCGTCGCCCATCAGCCCGCTTTCGACCGAGATGCCGGCCTCGCGCATGCGTGCCAGTCCGCGGCCGGACACACGCGGGTCGGGGTCGACCATCGCCGCGACGACCCGGGCGACGCCGGCCTTGGCCAACGCGTCGGCGCAGGGCCCGGTCTGGCCGGTATGGCTACAGGGCTCGAGGCTGACATAAACGGTGGCGCCGTGCGCCGCCGCGCCGGCCCGCGCCAGCGCCTCGGTCTCGGCATGCGGCCGGCCACCCGGCTGGGTCCAGCCACGGCCGACGACGATGCCGTCCTTGACGATGACGCAGCCTACCGAAGGGTTGGGCCAGACATTGCCCAGCCCCCGCCTGGCCAGCGCCAGGGCAGCCTGCATGAAACGGCGATCGGCTGACAGATCAGCCATCGGTCAGTCCCCCGGTCAGTCTTCGGTGGGCAGCCTGTCGAGAAGCTCGTTGAAGTCCGACGCCTCGCGGAAATCGCGGTAGACCGAGGCGTAGCGGATATAGGCGATCTGATCGAGCTGCAGCAGCGCCTGCATCGCCATCTCGCCTACCTGCTTGGAGGGAATCTCGGTCTCGCCCGAGCTTTCGAGCTGGCGGACGATCGAGTTCACCACCCGCTCCACCCGCTCAGCCTCGACCGGGCGCTTGCGTAGCGCGATGCGCATCGATCGCAGCAGCTTCTCGCGGTCGAACGGCTCGCGGTCGTTGCTGCTCTTGACCACGGTCAGCTCGCGCAGCTGCACGCGTTCGAAGGTAGTGAAGCGAGCACCGCAATTGCCGCAGATGCGCCGCCGCCGGATCGCGGCGTTGTCTTCGGTCGGCCGCGAGTCCTTAACCTGGGTGTCCTCGTTACCGCAGAAGGGGCAGCGCATCGGCGGTCGTCCTTAGAGGGTCGGATAGATCGGGAAGCGCTTGCACAGCTCCCCTACCCGGCCGCGCACACGCTGTTCGACAGCGCTGTTATCGTCGGGGCTCTTGGCAAGCCCGGCCAGCACTTCGAGGATCATCTCCCCGATCTGCTTGAATTCGGGCGTACGGAAACCGCGCGTCGTCGCCGCCGGAGAGCCCAGCCGGATGCCGGAGGTGATGGTCGGCTTCTCCGGATCGAACGGGATGGCGTTCTTGTTGCAGGTCATGCCGGCCCGCTCCAGGCTGGCCTCGGCGGCCTTGCCGGTGACACCCATGGGGCGGAGATCGACCAGCATCAGATGGCAGTCCGTGCCCTGGGAGACGATATCGAGCCCGCCTTCCTTCAGCGTCTTGGCCAACAGCTGGGCATTGTCCAGCACCGCCTTGGCGTAGGTTTTGAACTCAGGCGTCAGCGCCTCGCCGAAGGCGACGGCCTTGGCGGCGATCACATGCATCAGCGGCCCGCCCTGGAGCCCCGGGAAGGTGGCGGAATTGATCTTCTTGCCGATCGCCTCGTCGTTCGACAGCACCAGGCCGCCGCGCGGACCGCGCAGTGTCTTGTGGGTGGTCGAGGTGACGACATGGGCGTGCGGGATCGGGGTCGGATAGAGCCCGGCGGCGACGAGGCCGGCATAGTGGGCCATGTCCACCATGAACAGCGCCCCGACCTCATCCGCCAGCTTGCGGAAGCGCGGGAAATCGATGGCGCGGGCATAGGCCGAGCCGCCGGCGATGATCAGCGCCGGCTTGTGCTCGCGCGCCAGCGATTCGACTTGATCGTAATCGATCAGCCCGTCCTGGCGGCGGACGCCGTACTGGACTGAATTGAACCACTTGCCCGACAGGTTGGGCGCGGCGCCGTGGGTCAGGTGGCCGCCGGCATCGAGCGACATGCCGAGGATCGTGTCGCCCGGCTTGGTCAGGGCCAGCAGCACCGACTGGTTGGCCTGGCTGCCCGAATGGGTCTGCACGTTGGCGTAGGCACAGCCGAACAGTTCCTTCGCCCGGTCGATCGCCAGCTGCTCGACCACGTCGACGAACTCGCAGCCGCCGTAATAGCGCTTGCCCGGGTAACCCTCGGCGTATTTGTTGGTCATTACCGAGCCCTGTGCCTGCAGCACAGCGAGCGAGACGATGTTCTCGGACGCGATCAGCTCGATCTGATCCTGCTCCCGGCCCAGCTCCTCGGCGATGGCGTGAGCGACCTTGGGGTCGGCATCGGCGAGATTGGCGGAGAAGAAGGCGTTGGTCATGGGGTCCTCGGGGAAACGTCCTTGTCGCCGACTCTATGATCGCCGACGATCGGCGGCGAACCTACCACCCCTTGCGCGCCAAAACCACCGCGCGAACAACATATCGGGCCCGCAATATGGGGAGGTACAAACGCCTCCCCGGTAAGGCGGATCAGCTCAACCGGCGCGCAGCTGGGGATCGGTCTGGGTCGCCCAGAAGCGCTCCAGCTTGTTCAGCATCTCGCTGAGCGAGCCGAGCTCTTTCGCGCCCAGCCCGGCATCGACCAGATGACGGCCGTCGCGTTCGAAGAAATCGTCGAGCCTGAGCCTGAGCGCCGCGCCCTTAGGCGACACCTTGATCCGGACCGAGCGGCGGTCATGCAGCGAGCGCTCCTGAACCAGATAACCCGACTCGACCATCTTCTTCAGGTTGTAGGAAACATTAGAGCCGAGGTAATACCCCCTGAGCGTCAGTTCCCCCACGGTCAGCTGGTCGCTGCCGATGCTGTACAGGATCAGGCTTTGAACGTTGTTGATGTCCTGGATGCCCAACCGGTCGAGTTCGAGCTTCAAAACGTCGAGCGACTGGCGGTGAAGGCGTTCGATTATATGGATAGTTTCGTAATAGGCTCGCACGGATCTTCTCCCGAGACTCGAATCAACATTGCCCTGCTAAAAACACTTTACCGTGAATCGTCAATACATCGAGCCAAATTTTCCTCAAGCTATCAGAGGTAAACAGGATGACTTTCCCAGCCGTTCGCATGCGCCGGAACCGTCGGACGGGGTGGAGCAGACGCCTTCTCGCCGAGCACAGCGTCACCTCCGCCGACCTCATTCTGCCCATCATTATCATCGACGGTGAGAATCGCCGCGAGCCGATCGCGACCATGCCAGGAGTGGAACGGCTGTCGATCGATCTCGCCACCGAAGTCGCGGCGGAGGCTGAAAGCCTGGGAATCCCTGCGCTTGCGCTGTTTCCGGCGATCGCACCGGAACTGAAATCCGCCGACGGTGCGGAGGCGCTGAAAGTCGATAATCTGCTCGGCCGCGCGGTCGCGCGGGTGAAGAGCCAGGTGCCGGGTATCGGCCTCATCGCCGACGTCGCCCTCGACCCCTACACGACCCACGGCCATGACGGGCTGCTCGTCGACGGCGAAGTCCTGAATGACGAGACTGTGGCAATTTTGTGTCAGCAGGCTTTGGCCGAAGCCGAGGCGGGTGTCGACATCGTTGCACCCTCCGACATGATGGATGGCCGAGTCGGGGCGATTCGCGCAGCGCTCGACAGTCATGGTTTCAATAAAGTTCAAATTTTATCTTACGCCGCGAAGTATGCATCGATCTTTTACGGGCCGTTCCGCGACGCGCTTTCGACCCGTGGATTGCTGAAGGGCGACAAGCGCACCTATCAGATGGATGTCGCCAACAGCGACGAGGCGCTGCGCGAGATCGAGCTCGACATCGCCGAGGGCGCCGACATGGTGATGGTGAAGCCGGGCATGCCCTATCTCGACATCATCTACCGGACCAAGGAGACCTTCGGCGTTCCCACCTTCGCCTATCACGTGAGCGGCGAGTACGCGATGCTGCAATTCGCGGCCAAGGCCGGCGCGCTGGAGTATGAGCCGGCCCTGATGGAGGCGCTTCTTTGCTTCAAGCGCGCCGGCGCCGACGCGGTGCTGACCTACGGCGCGCTGGACGCGGCACGGCGGCTGAAGGCGGGGTAAAAAGTAGGTCAGATTAGCGAAGCGTAATCCGACACCCAGCAGCTTGAACGGAATGCCGAGCGTTGCTCGGCTGGCGGATTACGCTGCGCTAATCCGCCCTACGCGATCTACAGATCGATGGCCAAAATTAGATCGTCGTGCACGGTCACGCCGACCTGGAACCTGCGCTCGCCGACCACCGTGAAGCCGACCCGCTTGTAGAAGGCGATGGCCCGGTCGTTCTTGCCGTAGACGCCGACCAGCATCCGTTTCTTGGCCGTGCGGCGGGCGGCGTCCAGCGCGGTCTTCATCAGGGTCCAGCCGACTTTTTCCTTGTGGAAGCGGTGCAGGACATAAATTCGCCGTATTTCGGCATCGCTGGGGCCGGCACCCGGCAGCGGCACGTCGGGTGGGGTCATGACGGCATAGCCGACCGGCGCCCGCCCCTCTTCCGCCTCGGCCAGCCAGATACGGGCCTCACCGCCGACCAGCCAGTCCTCATAGACGATAGGCGAGTGCTTGGCGGCGCAATGGCTGATGATATCGTCGCCCGCCAGCACGCCGGCATAGGCTTCGAGGAAGGTCGCGGCGCCGACCAGGGCCAGCCGATGCTCGTCACCGAGCCCGGCCTCACGGACCACGATGCTCATCGCGCGGTCCTTTCCAGCCAGTCGCTGATGACGCCGATCTGCTCCCCATTCATCAACGCCGGTGCATGGCCGCACTCGGGGAATTCGACCAGGGTCGCGTTCGGGTTGGAGGCGACCATCCGGGCGGCGGTCTCGGCCAGCAGCAGGTCCGACCGGGCACCGCGCAGGATCAGCACCGGGCAGGTGATCGCGCCCCAGACCGGCCACAGATCGACATCGGAGATCGGCCCGGTCTTGAACGCATTGGCGATCGCCGGATCGTAGGCCAGGCCGTAGCCGCCGTCCGGACGCCTGCGGGCCGAATGACGCGCCATATGCGCCCAATCGGCGTCGGTCAGGTTGCCGAAATCGGCATAGACCTGCCGGATATAGGTTTCGAGCTCGCCAAGATCGGCGAAGCGCGGGTCCTGGCCGACATAGGCGCCGATCCGTTCCAGCGACGCCTTGGGCACGAACGGGCCGACATCGTTGACGATCAGCCGGCGGATCGGCGTCAGCGGCTGCGCCGCCAGCATCATGCCCACGAGCCCGCCCATCGAGGTGCCCAACCAGTCCACCGGCCCTGTGGCGACCCGGGCGATCAGCGCGGCGGCATCGGCCAGATATTGTGGATAGGAATAGAGCGCGCCGTCGGGCAGCCAGCCGCTCTTGCCGCGGCCGACGACGTCGGGGCAGACGACATGGAAGCGGTCCGAGAGAGCTTGCGCCACTGCGTCGAAATCGCGGCCGTTGCGGGTCAGGCCATGCATGGCGATCAGGCTGGGCGCGTCTTGCCGACCGGACGGCCACTCCCAATAAATGTTGCGGTGGAAGCCCGCAGCGCTCAATCCTAGATATTGCCGTTCCAGCGGTTCCACGGTCTGTTGTATCCCACCTGTCAAACCCCATCCCGTGCTAAGGCCAAAGCCGCGACGCCTCAAGCCCCGGACCCAAGAGAGTGCTCATGCGCCGTGCCGGCCGTGTCCTTTTAGCCCTGGCGCTCCTGCTGCTGGCGATCGTCCTGATCCCGACCGGGATCGTCGGCGGCGTCATCGCCTGGGTGAAGTTCTCGCCGCCACCGATGACCGGCGAGGTCAAGCTGACCGGGCTTGCCGCCCCCGTCGATCTGGTGTGGGACAAGAACGCCGTCCCGCATGTCTTCGCCAAGTCGCTGCGCGACGCCTATCGCACGCTGGGCTGGCTGCACGCCCGCGACCGGCTGTGGCAGATGGAGACCCAGCGCCGCATCGGCCAGGGCCGCCTGTCGGAGCTGGTCGGCAAGCTGGGCCTCGACTTCGATGAGGAGATGCGGGTGCTGGGGCTCTACCGCCTGGCCGAAGCCAACTATGCCACCCTGCCGCCCGACGTCCGCGCCGATGTCGACGCCTATACCGCCGGGGTGAACGCCTATCTCGAGCATCCGGCGGCGCCGCTGCCGATCGAATTCCAGCTGCTGCATGTGACGCCCGAGCCCTGGAAGCCGGCGGACAGCCTGGTCTGGGGCCGGCTGATGTCGCTGCAGCTGTCCAGCAACTATCGCGAGGAAGCGCTGCGGGCCGAGCTGGTGAGCCGGCTCAAGCCCGAAGTGTTCAAGGACCTGTTTCCCGACACGACGGTCGCCGGCGCCACCACCCTGGCGGCGCTGACCGGGATCGACTGGAAGCGTTTCGCCGGCCACCTGCCGCCCGAGTTGGGCCCCAACCATGCC
>Ga0268266_10006909_pt1 | contig 10325 bp, 10 predicted proteins | sample KBSS13metaG_FD_190356 | JGI IMG/M metagenome (GOLD analysis project Ga0268266, IMG submission 190356) | Switchgrass rhizosphere microbial communities from Kellogg Biological Station, Michigan, USA - KBS S1-3 metaG (SPAdes) (version 2) | ecosystem: Host-associated > Plants > Roots > Rhizosphere... | reverse complement strand
TCGTGAGAATTCGAGGCTGCGCGTTCTGGAACGAGCGTCGCTCTATCCGTCGCGCAATGAAGATTCGGATCGATCAGCTCGCGGCGGTCGTCGGCGGCGGAGCGCGGCCCCAGCAGCTACCTCAGCCAGTTCCAGCCGCAGTTCCAGATGCCATCCGAGTACGGCCCGCGCGTCGGAGACTCGACGTGGCAGCCGCCGGGCGCGGGCTATCACATCAACTACGGCCCGTGGCAGAACGGCAGCGCGTCGTCGTGGTCGACGGTCGATAACAAGAGCGGTCAGGTCATCGAGAGCGGTCAGAACCCGCCGCAGTAGCTTTCGCCGCCGTCAGCGCCTCGGTCGTGATCATCGTCGCGAGCGCGTCGTAGGTGCACAGGATGACCTTCGCGGGTAGCTCGTGGCTCTCGAGCTCGGCGGCGATCGTCGCGATCGCGACATCGGCCGCCTCGCGCTGCGGATAGTGATAGATGCCCGTCGAGATCCCGGGAAACGCGATCGACTGGATGCCGTGCTGGCGTGCGAGCTCGAGCGATCGCCGGTAGCACGACGCGAGCTTGGCGCGCTCGCCGCCGGTGCCGCCGTTCCAGCGCGGACCGACTGCGTGGATCACGTACTTCGCGGGCAGCTTGTAGCCCTTCGTTAGCTTCGCGTCGCCGGTGTTGCAGCCACCGAGCATCCGGCACTCGGCGACGAGCTCCTTGCCGGCCTTGCGGTGGATCGCGCCGTCGACACCGCCGCCGCCGAGCAAGCTCGAGTTCGCGGCGTTGACGATCGCGTCGACCTCGAGCGTGGTGATGTCGGCCTCGACGATCGAGATGCGCGTCCAGATGGTCATGGTGTTAGTTTAACACTATTATGCGAGGACGCCAGTGCGGTATGGTCGGCGCGTGAAGCACCGGATCTCGATCGCGCGGGAGCAATACAAGTTCTCGTGCGCGCACATGACGGTGTTCGCCGACGGCTCGAAGGAGCGCTTGCACGGTCACAACTACACGATCGCGGTCGCGCTCGACATGCCGCGCATCGATCTCGCGACGATGGTGCCGTTCGCGCCGATCAAGGCCGCGCTCGCCGAGCTGTGCGCCGCGTGGAAAGAGCACGTCATGCTCGCCGCGAAGAACCCGCACTTCCGCGTGCTGCGTGACGACGCCGAGCTCGAGTTCACGCTGTGCGGCGAGCGCTACGTGATGCCGCGCGGCGATGCGCTGCTCTTGCCGATCGACAACATCTCGGTCGAGGCGCTCGCGGCGCACGTCGCGAGCGAGCTGGGCGGCAAGCTCGCCGGTACCGGCGCGACGTCGCTCGAGGTCACGATCGAGGAATCGCCGGGGCAGGGCGCGAGCTGCACGGTCGAGCTGTAGTCACGGCGCGATTTGATGATGCTCGTCGCGGGCGCGATATTCGTGCACGAGGAGCAGCAGCGCCGTGATGCCGACGGCCGCGACGGCGCCGCCGGCGATCTCGACCCCGCCTTCATGGTCGCGAGCTCCGAGGCCGACGAGCGTGGCGCCGCCGGCGACCCACATCCCCATCCACACCATCCCGCTGATCTCGAGCCCGGCTTCGCCGTCGTAGCGCTGGACGTGGCTCTCGAAATCGATCGACGCGACGTTCGCCCGCGGCGTGACGAGATCGAGCGCGATGCGCGGCATCGCATACGAGAAGCGCCGGCCGTGGAGCACGATCTTGTACAGCCGCTTGATATGAAGCAGGTCGCCGTCGCGCCGGAGCACGTCGGCAGCCGAGCCGTCGAGGTCGAGCTCGGGCGCGTGGACGATCACGACGCGCCGCGTGTTGAAGCAGTGCGGGCACCAGGCGACGATCGACGCCGGATCGTCATCCCGCTCGACCCACGAGCCGACCTCGGGCGTGTCGATATACGGCGGCACCGTCGCCGGGATCTCACCGCGTGCCGAGCCGATCGGCAGGATGTCGGCGACCGCGACATTCATCGGATCGCGCAGCACGACATGCGTGACGTCGTTGCGGATCACGCAGCTCGCTAGCCCCAACGCGACGAGCGCTCGCATGCCGCGAGCATTTCGCATCGCGGGCGAGCCATCGTTACGACCGGCCTAAGCCGGCCGTAAGACTGCGTTAGCGTCGCAGCGCGGTGCGCGCGAGCAGCACGCAGACGATCGCGTTGAGCGTGAGCCACATCCACGCGAGGCCGAACATGTGTGGCACGTAGTGGAGCGACATCATCGGCACCACGGCGAAGAACGCGAGGTGCGCGGCCACGCCGACCGCCACGCCGGCGAGGACGCCGCGCAGCTTGGGCACGCCGTAGCCGAGCGCGAGCAGGCCGAGCGGGATCGCCGCGCTGAAGAACAGCGCGTTGCCGTGGCCGCCGGCGCCGAGCAGGCCGAGGTCCCACGACGGAATTCCGTGCGTGAGCGCGTGGATGACCGGCATCGACGACAGCGACGGCGCGATGTACGGCAGGAAGAACAGACCCGACGCGCCGGCGACGACGCCGCCGAGGTAGCCGAGGCCGAGCTTGGTGCCGAGGCCCTTCTTGCGCGCGCTCGCGGCGACCGCGCCGGCGAGCACGAGGCCTAGCGCGAGCTGCCAGCCGCCGGTGGTGCCGCGCGCGGCGAGGATCGCCGCAGGGGCATCGACGATGCCGGCGCCGTACTTGTCGGCGGTGAACTGCTGGTTGGTGGGCTGGCGCGCGCTCGACTTGAGGATCTTCTCGACCATCGACGGGTCGGTCACGCCTTCACCGACGACGAGCGCGGCCACGCCCGCGACGTGCGGCGACGCCATCGACGTGCCCATGTACGCGAAGTAGTCGTCCTTGGTCGGATCGCCGATCGCGATCGTGTTCTGCAGGATGCCGCCGTCCGGGTTGGTGCGGCCGCCGCGATCGTCGGTGGTGTTGCCACCGGGCGCGGCGATGTCGATGTCCTTGCCGTAGTTCGAGTAGAACGTGATGCCTTCGTTCTGCTGCGTCGCGCTGACCGCGATCGCGCCGGGATACGCGGCGGGATAGCCGACACGGCCGCGGCCTTCGTTGCCCGCGGCGCACACGACGGTCACGCCCTTGTTGTGGGCGTACTCGACGGCCTTCTTCAGCACGCGCGACGGGAACGCGCCGCCGAGCGACATGTTGATGACCTTGGCGCCGTGATCGGCCGCGTAGCGAATCGCATCGCCGATGCCGGCGACCGAGCCAGAGCCCGAGGCCGACAGGACCTTCAGCGGCATGATCTTGACGTCGAGCGCGATGCCGGCGACGCCGATGCCGTTGTTGGTCGCCTGCGCGATCGTGCCGGTCACGTGCGAGCCGTGGCCGTGATCGTCGTCGGCGTGCGTGGTGTTGTTGATGAAGTTGTACGGGTCGACGAACGTCAGGCCCGCGAGATCCGGCAGCTGGTGGAACTTGCCGTAGTTCTCGTAGTCGATGCCGGTGTCGAGCACCGCGACGGTGACGCCGTTGCCCTGCGCGAGCTTCCACGCCTCGGGCATGCCGATCTGGCGGAAGTTCCACTGCTTCGGATACAGCGGGTCGTTCGGGAAGCCCTCGTGCGTGGCCTCGACGGGCGCGGTGTTCGTCATCTCGCCCTGGTCGAGCTGGATGTACGAGTCGGGCTCGGCGATCTCGACCTCGGGCCGCATCTCGAGCGCCGCGAGGATGACCTTTGCGTGATCGGGCGCGACGCGCGCGCGATAGAGCTGCGTCTTGACGGCCTCGTTGCTGTCGACGAGGTCGAGCTTGATGCCGAGGTCGCGCTCGATGGCGGCGACCTGCGCATGGCTCGCGTCGTCCTTGAGATCGATCAGGATGTCGTCGGGATCGATCGCGGCCTGCGCCGCGGGATCATCCGAGTAAATCTGCGCTTGCTTCCGAGCGCCCGGATCGCGGAACCACCACCACGCCACACCGATGGCGATGAGGACTACGAGCCACGTCCAACTACTGCGGCTCCGCTTGGGTGCTTGGTCGTCCATACCACCAAGTATAGGCCTTAAATCAGGATTCGCTCGTCCGACGGAACCTCGTCCTCACCGAGCGCCAGCTGGTTATCGATCTCGCGATCTTCGGCCAAGGCTTCGAGATAGCTCTTGATTTCAGGCACGCCCGCGACCATGCGCGCGACGAACTCACCGGCGAGGAACAGCACGGTCGACGGACGATTCGCGATGACAGACGCCGCCGTACGAGCGTTTCGCAACAGCGACATCTCGCCGAACACGTCGCCGATCTTGAGCTGGTTGAGCGTGACGACCGATCCGTCGGCGGCGCGACGCTGGACGTCGAGCTCGCCCGACAGCACGACGAACAAGCCACGGCCGTCTTCGCCCTCGGCGATCACGACGGTGCCCGCCGCGACGTCGTGGCTCGTGAACCGGCGCAGCAGATCGCGCTGCTGCATCCGGTTGAACGGCTTGAACAGCGCCGACGTCGCCATCAAGTTGCCGAGCAAGCGTTCGCGCGTGAAGCCGTGCAGCGCCTCGGCGACCGGCCCGAGCTCGTCGGCGAGCGTGGCAAGCGATTGCCGCCCGACCTCGAGCAGGTCGACCTCGGTGAGGCACGCGACGCTCGCCGAGCGCGGCTGCGCCGAGAGCAGCGCCATTTCTCCAAACACGGCGCCTTCGCCGAGCTTGGCGAGCTCGGTGTGCCGGCCGAGCCCGTCGGTCGCGAACACGCGGAGCTGTCCGCCGGCGACGAAGAAGAACGAGTTGCCGGGCTCGCCTTCGCGCATCACGAGCGCATTGGCCGGAAAGCGCCGCAACACGAGCGTACCGAGCACGCGGCGGAACGCGGCCTCCGACATCGTCGAGAGCAACGGGATCGCGTGCAGCGTCTCGGGAAAGCCCGACAGCTTGTCGGTCGCATGCTCGGCGCGCGCGATCGCATTCGCGACCGCGTCGGGAGGCGCGGGCAGTCGCACGTCGGGCACCGCCGCGATCGGCGTCGAGTCCGGCGGGAGCGCGATGCGCGTCGCGAGCTTGCCGAGTCGCTCGCTCTCGCTGCCGTACGTGACGACGAGCGACGCGAGCAGATCCGCGGCCTCGCCGCCGTGTGCTTCGAGCACGCGCGCGCACACGAGCGCGGCGAGTGGATGGCCGGCTTCGAGGCAGTACCGCGCCGTCGCGCGATAGACGTTGGCAGCGCGAGCATCGCCGAGCGCGAGCGCGGCATCGCCGACGCGGATTCGCGCGTCGTAATCGAGCGGCGCGGCCGCGACGATCGCGTCGTACAGACGCAACGCCGCGACGTACTGGCCCTGTGCGAACAGCGTCGCCGCGCTCGCCTTGACATCCCCCAGGCTCAACATGCGAGGAGCCTAGGGTATAGTCTCCGCTCTCGGTTGGGGGACCCGTGAAGAAATGCGCTAGCTGCACCAAGGACCTGCCCGAGGCCGCGCTGCACTGCGTGTTCTGTGGAGCGAAACAGCCGCCGGCGCCCGCGGTGCAACCCGGGCTCGCGAAGACGGCGTTCGGGTACTCCAACGAGATGATGGAGCAGCTGCGCCAGCCGCCGGTGACGGCGCAGTCGCCCGCGCCGCCGATGCCGCCTGCGCCGCCGATGCGGCCGAGCCCGGCGTCGATGCCGCCGCCGCCGCCACGTCAGAGCGCGCCGTCGCAGCCACCGCCGATCGCCGCCGCGAACGCCGCGACGCTGTTCATCGACAACGGCGTGCCACAAGTGCCGGCGCACGCCGCCGCGCAGCAACATCAGCCCGCGTTCGCGCAGACGCTCGCCGCACCGCCGAACAACATGGGGATGCAGCCGACGCTCGCCGCGCCGCCGCAGTCGTTTCCGCAGCCGCTGCGCGCGAACCCGTCGTCGCAGCCGCCGCCGCTCGGTCCGATGATGCGGCCGAGCGCGCCGTCGCAGCCGCCGCCGATCTTCGGCATGCCGCCGAACGGCTATCCGGCGCCTGCACCGGCACCGTCGCAGAACTATCCGCGCCAGGTGATCGGCGGCATCGTCGAGCCGTGGCGCGAGAGCATCAAGCTCGTGATGATCGTGTGGGGCCTGCTCGTGATCGCCGCGCTCGCGACGCCGGTCACGGTCGATCCCGCGCTGACGTTCTCGTGGGACGCGCTGATCCACGGCGAAGGCACCGCGCGGATCCCGTTCCTTGTCGAGGCCGCCCTCGGCGTCCTCGGCATCGTGGTCGCGCTGTTGCCGATGCCGGTGATCGCGCGCGGTGCGCTCGCGGCGCTGCTCGGCCTCGGCGTGATCGCGACGCCGATCGCGCTCGCCGGCGCGGTGCCCGAGTGGCATCAGCTCGTCGTGCTCGCGGCCGTGTTGCTGATCGTGCCCGGGCTCCTGATGCGCGCCGGCTATCCCGACGCGGTCTTGCCGCGCGTGATCGTCACCGCGGCCGTGATCGCGTTCGTCGTGCCGGAGCTCATCCCGCAGAACGGCCACATCCCGCTGATCGAGACGATCAAGTCGGTGATGGACGCGCCCGGCACGGCGAAGATCGAGCCCGCGCTGCACCTCGCGCGGATCGTGTTGATCGTGCTCACGCTGCTCGTGTGGATGCCGGCGCCGACGACGGCGGGCGGCACCATGTTCGCGTGGCTCGTCATGCTGACGATCGGCCTCGCGGTCTCGCTGGTCGACATCGGCCTCGCCATCGGGCTCGACGATCACGCGATCGACGTGATCACGAAGACGCCGGCGGCCGTGATCACGTGGGTCGTGCCGACCGCGTGCCTCGCGTTCGTCGGCTACGGCCTCGCCACCGTCATCGGCAAACAACTCGAGTGACGTACAGACGCGAAGTCGTGATCGGCCAGAGCGTGCTCGGCCGCCCGATCGAGGCGGTGCACGTGCTGCCGCCCGATTATGCAAAGCCGCGCCCGCCGGCCGTGTTGTTCGCCGCGATCCACGGCGACGAGCCGGCGAGCCAGCTCATGCTCGAGCGGCTCGCCGACGAGCTCGTCGAGCGACCGCCGGGCCGCGACACGTGGATCGTGCCGTGCCTCAACGTCGACGGCCTGGTCGCCGGCACGCGCGACAACGCGAACGGCGTCGATCTCAACCGCAACTTCGCGTCGAAGAGCTGGGGCGAGAATCGGCGGCCCGGCTATCACCCGGGCAACGCGCCCGAAGATCAGCCGGAGACTCGAGCGCTCGTCGAGTTGATCGCGTCGGCCGGCGCGCAGCGGTTGATCTCGATCCACGCGACGTATCGCATGGTCAACTGGGACGGCACCGGCGAGCAGCTCGCGCGCGAGATGTCGGCGCGCTGCGGCTACCCTGCCGAAGCCGACATGGGCTATCCGTGTCCCGGATCGTTCGGCACCAAGTACGGCGTCGAGCTCGGGCTCGAGGTCGTCACGCTCGAGTCGCCGTACATGGTCGCGGACGAAGCCGCGTGGCTCGAGTGCCGCAGCGCGTTGCGCTGGTGTGTCGACCTCCCGGATTAATCTGTTCGTTGGTACGCGTTGACGGGTCTGTGACAACCCGTCACACTCGATCCCGCGTGTCGTTGCCGTGGTGGCAGGGTCTGGACCTCCGCGTGCTTCGTCACGTGCGGGGGGTATTGCGCCGTCGCGGACTCGAGCTGACGCTCGTCGAGAAGAAGCCGCGCGAGCCCGCCGCGTTCGTACCACTCGTACCGAGTGAACCGTCCGGCGCGGGCCTCGCGGTGTTCGCGCCCGGCCTGCTCGCGCCCGAGCTCGGCCTGCTCGAGCACATGCTCGGCGAAGCTGCGACCGACGTCGCGGCGGTGCTGCGCGAGCGCGAGCAGCCCGAACAGCCGCCATCGGATCGCGCGCGGTTTGCCGGCATCACCGGCGGTGCGACGGCAATGCAGGAGCTGTATTCGCTGATCGAGCGCGTCGCGCCGTCGGATTCGACGGTGCTGATCCAGGGCGAGAACGGCACCGGCAAGGAGCTCGTCGCGCGCGCGATCCACCAGCGCTCGGCGCGCCGCGATCAGGAGTTCGTCGTCGCGAACTGCTCCGCGTTCAACGACAACCTGCTCGACTCCGAGCTGTTCGGTCACAAGCGCGGCGCGTTCACCGGCGCGGTCGCCGACAAGGCCGGGTTGTTCGAGACCGCCGATCTCGGAACGTTCTTCCTCGACGAGATCGCGGACATGTCGCCGGCGCTCCAGGTCAAGATCCTGCGCGTGCTCCAGGAGGGCACGTTCAATCGCGTCGGCGATGCCGAGACGCGCTCCGTCGACGTGCGCATCCTCGCCGCGACCAACCGCGATCTCGCGGCGATGGTCGCCGACGGACGGTTTCGCGAGGACCTCTACTACCGCATCAACGTCATCAACGTGACGCTGCCGCCGTTGCGCGAGCGCCGCGGCGACGTCGCGCTGCTGATCGACGGGTTTCTGACGCGCCAGGGCCGCGGCCGCGCGAAGTCGCTGACCAACGCGTGCACCGCGCGGCTGCTCGAGTATCCGTGGCCGGGCAACGTGCGCGAGCTCGAGAACGAGATCGAGCGGCTCGTCGTGCTCGCCGGCGACTCGCCGACGATCGGCGAGACGCTGCTGTCGCCGCGCATTCGCCAGTACACGCCGAGCGCGCCGGCACAGGTGTCCTACGATCCCGATTCGCTGCCCGCCGCGATCGAGGCGCTCGAGCGCCGGATGATCACCGCCGCGATGCGCCGCCATCACGGCAACAAGACGCGCGCCGCCGAGGAGCTCAAGGTCTCGCGGCGCAACTTGATCCGGCTCGTGCAGAAGTACGAGCTCGAGAAGTAATCAGCACGGGCAGCCGAAGTACGGCGGCGCGACGCTCGCCGTGACGCTGCCGTCCGCGGCCATCACGAGCGGCCCGCTCGGCAAGAGCGCGGTGCCGAGCATGACCGGCGTGTCGCCGCCGACGTCGATCATCGCGTCGAGCGACGCGGCGTCGATCTCGCGCAGCGTCACTTGCTCGAGGCTGCGATCGGCGCGCACGCGGAACAGGCCCCAGAAGTTCGCGCTCGGCTCGCCGCAGCCGATGCCGTCGGTGTGGACGTGCGACGACACCCACGTCACGCCGTTGCGATCGGTCGCGATGATCGTGTCGACCACGGCGTCGTGCGTCCAGCTCGTGTGCTCGCCGGCGGCTTTCCACTCGCGCGCGGCATTCGCGGCAAACTCGCTCTTGTTCAGGATGTCCCACGCGCGCTCGTTGAGCAGCGCGTCGTCGCGGTTGGCCATGCGCATCGCGGTGCCCGTCGACGCGAACGCGCCGTTGCAGTGCGACAGCTTCGCGGCGACCACGGTGTCGCCGTTCGTGGCGACGAGCTGCTCGGTCCAGCGCACGACCGGCTTCTCGGAGATGTAGCTCGGATCGCCGGTGACACGCCGGATGATCGCGAACTCGTGCAGCGACTCGCGGCAGCCGCCGTCGGACACGAGCTCGCGGCCGTTCCACGACGCATCCGGAACGTTCACCGGCGAGATCACCGCGACCACGCCGTCGTCTTCCACCATGCGCGACGGACCGCGCGCGGTCATCGCATCGGCGTCGAGCTCCGGCAGCGCGAGCCACGTGTCACCGCCTGCGGTGAACGTGAGGTCGAGGGTCGCGGGCGCGGGCGGCGGCGGCGGATCGTCGTGGCTCGCCACTGCTTCGTACGTCTCGGAAGGCGCCGGCATCGCGAGCTCGACGCGCGGATCGCTCTTACGCGATCCGATGAAGACGAGGGCGCCTGCGCCGAGCACCACCAAGGTCCGAACCGAGACCGTTTCGAGGAGCTGCATCATCATCTGGAGTTGCAACCCGTGCGCCCGGCGGGGAGCCTCGGAATTGCGAGGAGTTAGCTCGCGGCGTGGGCGAGCGAACACGCGAGCGCGTCCGCAAGATCCGGATGTGCGAAGGGAAAACCGAGCTCGCGCAGCTTGGCGGGCACGACGTTGCGGCCGTGGAGAATCGACTCGGCGAGCTCGCCGACCGCGAGCCGGAGCACGAACGCCGGCACGCGGGCGAGCGCCGGGCGATGCAGCACGTGGCCGATCGCACGGGCGAGCTCGGCGTTGCGCACGGAGCCGGCGACGAGGTTGATCGGGCCCGCGAAGCGCTCGTCGTCGAGCGCGGCCGCGTACGCCGCGACGACGTCGTCGAGCTGGATCCACGAAACGAGCTGGCGCCCGCTGCCGATCGGGCCGCCGGCGAACCACCGGAACGGCGCGGCCATCCGCGCGAGCGCGCCGCCGCCGGACGCGAGCACGAGCCCGGTGCGCATCGACACCGTGCGCACACCGAGCTTGCCCGCCGCGGCGACCTCGGCTTCCCAGTGCGCGCACAGCCGCGCGAGAAAGCTGTCGCCGGCCGGATCGGTTTCGGTGACCGGATCGTCGTCGAAGTCGTGCATGCCGAGCGCCGGCGGGTAGTAGTCGACGCCCGAT
>Ga0268266_10006908_pt1 | contig 10325 bp, 7 predicted proteins | sample KBSS13metaG_FD_190356 | JGI IMG/M metagenome (GOLD analysis project Ga0268266, IMG submission 190356) | Switchgrass rhizosphere microbial communities from Kellogg Biological Station, Michigan, USA - KBS S1-3 metaG (SPAdes) (version 2) | ecosystem: Host-associated > Plants > Roots > Rhizosphere >... | reverse complement strand
TTGTCGCACTGACAAAAGAAGAGGCCGTCGCTGATGAAGCGACGGCCTTTCTTCGTGCCAAGGTTCACTCGGCTTCTGTTTATTTTGAGAAGTCGACCTTAGGCGCGACACTGTTCTCCGGGTTCCCCCTGAAATACTCGTCGCGGTAGTGAAAGCCGGCCATACCGGCCCAGATGCTGTTGGGGAACTGCCGGACGTAGACATTGTAGTCCTCAAGCACCCTGTTGTATCGCTGTCTTTCCACAGCAATCCTGTTTTCCGTCCCCGCCAGCTCATCATTCAGACGCATGAACTGCTCGTTGCTTCTCAAGTTCGGATACTGTTCCTGCAACCGGAAGAATGGCCCCAGGGCAACGTCGAGCTTGCGATTGGCGTCGATATTTGCCGCGTGATCTCCGCCAGCCGCCAGAACGCCGGCGCGCGCATTGGCAATATTCGTAAGTACCGTCGATTCTTCAGCCACATAACCCTTGACCGAAGCCACCAGGTTTGGAATCAGATCGAGACGCCTTTGCTGCACAACGTTTACCTGCGAATAGGCCTGGTTGATGGCCTCATTTTTTTGAACGAGCGTGTTCTTCGTGCTGACATAACTTCCGCCGGCAAAAAGCAGCAGAAGGATAATGAGGCCGACAACACCCAACACAATCCATAAAGGTTTCATTTATCTATTAGTTCCCTTCTTTGAGCTTGATTCCGGGCCTAAGTGCCATCGGCTGTACTGTATCATCCCCGCAGCCACCGGTTCGTGATTCACCATCTTTTGTTTACGGGCGAACCTGTTTGATCTTAGAAGCTTGCGCCTCCGCCACCGGACCGGCCGCCACCAAAGCCGCCAAATCCGCCGCCATCACCGCCTCCGCCTCCCCATCCGTCGTCATCTCTTCCGCCGCGATAGTAGCCTCCGCCTCGTCCCGCTCCTCCCATCAGGTTGCCCAGAAGGAAGAAGATGAGCCCCATGTTTCCAGTCCGGGCCAGGAAGAAGAGCAACAGCAGGATGATTCCGCCACCGATTAGAACCTGAGTAAGGCTGAGGGGAGTATCTTCTCGCACCGCCTGACGACGATACTGATGCATCCCCGCAGGCATCGTCAGGGTCACTCCGGCATCCTGTGCAATGATTCCGGCGAGCTGTCTCACACCGAGAGGAACAGCAGCATCATAGTCACCCTGATTCGCCGCCGGAATCATGGAGCGACCGATATCGCCGACCTTAGCGTCGTTCAGGATGCCTTCGAGACCATATCCCACCTCGATCCTGCCCCGCCTAGGCTGCATCACCAGCACCATCAGGACGCCACGGTCTTCCTTGTTCCCTACCCCCCACTTGTCTTCCAGCTCGGTAGCGAACTCTTCGATCGTCTGATCGTCATCCAGTGTCTTGATGGTGACCACCGCGATCTGCGCATGTGCCTGACGGTCGACCTGACCACACAGCGTCTCCATCTGCTGTTTCACCGTCGGTGAAAGCACACCCGCAAAATCGCTGATATAACCCGTTGGAGCAGAAAGGGACTTTACCGACTCGCCGACCAGGGCCATCGGTATAACGAGCAGGATGATCAACCCTAGCCATCGTGAGACACGATTCATATGCGCCATTCTACGCCGGAGAGTTCTCAGCAACTTGCTCGCTAAACGGTCCCGGCCTTTGATTCTAAACACGTCCGCATAAATCTGGATTATTGCGAGGGGGGAGGACCCTCAGGAGAAGCGGCTGTAGCAGGTGGCTTGTGATGTCCCGGCATCGGAATTCCCCGTTCTCGTGCCATCTTGTCGATCGTCACCATGTGTTCTCGAATCACATGCGCCGCCTTGTCTACCGCTTCCTGCACATCGGGATCGGTTGTGCTGCTCGCCTCCATCCGAAACTCTCTCAGGTCTGCATGATGATCCTTCATCATGCAGGCGATGTACTCCTTATCGAACTCCTCGCCGGAGAGCGAATTCAGCTTGTCGTAGGTGGCCTGTTGATCCTTGGACATCTTCTTAGGCATTCGCGCGCCGATTGTATCCGCCAGCTGTCCCATCTCTTCATTCAGTTTTCCGTGATCCTCCTCCATCTTTTTCCCAAAGGCTTTTATATCTTCACTCGCTCCCTTTTCCACGGCCAGCTTGCCTAGCTCGATTTCCGCCAATCCGCCCTGGACAGCGTTGCGCACAAACATCTTGTCCTTCATCTGCTGCGCTGTATCGCTGGGAGCACCGCTGGAATCCTGCATGGATGTCGTAGGCGGGGATACTCGGCCCGGTTGGTTTGGCTGGGTCTGCGATGCTGGCGGCTGCGTCATTGTGGACTGGCTGAAAAGCGGCGATGCAAAAACAGCAGCGAAACAAACAAAAGAGATCGGAAATACTCGGTGTCTCATCTCAGGGCCTCCTTGGGCGAACCATTCTAGCTCTAATCAAAACTTCCGCATCATCATTCTCTTAGTTGCACAAACCCACCCACGCGTCGTACGGGAGACATAAGGCGCGATATCCTTTCTAGGCCATGGAAAATGTATCGAAGCAAACCGGCAGCGCCTCCGCCACCGAAACTCTGTCGTCCTTGTCTGCAGCAGCGGCACCCATTGCTCGCCGTGAGCCTACTCCTACCAACCTGCACGGTCATACCCTCGACGATGACTACCGCTGGATGCGCGACAAAGACTCGGCCGAGGTGATCGAGTACCTTGAGGCGGAGAACGCCTACACCTCCGCGCAGATGAAGGGCACCGAAGAGCTTCAGGAAAAGCTTTACCGCGAGATGCTCTCGCACATCAAGGAGACCGATGAGTCAGTTCCCTTTCGCGATCGCGGATGGTTCTACTACACCCGCACCGTCGAAGGAAGCCAGTACCCCATTCACTGCCGTCGCGAGGCTGTCTCTGAGACTTATGACGCCGCGCAGCCCGAACAGGTCATCCTCGATGTAAACCAGCTCGCCGAAGGTCAGGCGTTCATGGCCGTGGGAGGCATGAGCGTTAGCCCCGACGGAGACAAGTTGGCCTACTCGACAGACAATACCGGCTTCCGCCAATACACTCTCCATATCCGCAATCTTGCCACTGGAGAAGATCTTCCTGATACAGCCGAGCGTGTCGGCTCCCTCGTCTGGGCCGAGGACTCTCACACGCTCTTCTACACAACGGAGGATGAGGTCACCAAGCGACAGGACAAGCTCTTTCGCCATCGGCTTGCGGACCCTGCCACTGAAGATGCGTTGATCTATGAGGAGCGTGACGAACGCTTCAATATTGGCGTTGGCAAAACCCGCGACAACAAATACCTGATGCTCGAAGCGGGCAGCCACACCACCAATGAATGCAGCTATCTTCCCGCCGATACTCCCGGCGGAGTATTTCTCGTGATTGCTCCTCGTCTCGATGAACAGGAGTATTACGTCGATCATCGCAACGGGCTGTTCTATATCCGCGTCAACGACACTGGGAAAAACTTTCGCGTCGTTACCATTCCAGTCGACGGCGGAGGCCGCGAAGCATGGAAGGAATTTCTCCCGGAAGACAAGGAATCGCCGCTCGAAGATTTCGACGTATTCGACGGATTCTGTGTGCTTTCCAGGCGCGAGCAAGGACTCACTACACTTGCCGTCTGTCGCTTTCTCTCAGACGGTGCCATTGAAGCTCCACGGAAGATTCCTTTTCCCGAACCCACATACACGGCGATGGGGCACGTCAATCGCGAATTCTTCACCACAAAGTTTCGTTACAGCTATCAATCGCTCGTCTCTCCCGCGTCGATCTACGAGTATGACGTTCTTACAGGAGCCTCTGAACTTCTCAAGGAGCAGGAGATTCCCGGAGGATTCGACCGCGTCCACTACGCATCGGAACGGCTCTGGATTACGGCAAAAGATGGCGTGCGGATTCCTGTATCGCTCGTCTACCGTCGTGACCGCTTCCAGAAGAATGGCACGTCTCCACTCTATGTCTACGGCTACGGATCCTACGGCTATCCTCTCCCCGTCGGCTTCAGCCCTGCGAGATTGTCTCTGCTCGATCGCGGCCTCGTGCTCGCCTACGCTCACATCCGTGGCGGCGGCGACCTTGGTGACGCCTGGCACGACGCCGGCAAGATGATGGTAAAGCGCAACACCTTCACGGACTTCATCGCCATCGTCGACGGTCTGGTCTCCCAGGGTTATGGAGCGAAGGACCGTGTCGCGATCGAAGGTGGCAGTGCAGGCGGTCTGCTCATGGGCGCCGTCGTCAACGAACGACCCAACCTCTTCCGCGTCGTTCTCTCACATGTCCCCTTCGTCGACGTCATGAACACCATGCTCGACGCTACTCTTCCTCTGACCGTGGCTGAGTACGAGGAATGGGGAAACCCGAACGAGGCTGAGGCCTTCGCCTACATGCGCTCGTACTCCCCCTACGACAATCTCAAACCAGGCGACTACCCCGCCATGCTGGTCAAGACTAGCCTTAACGACTCGCAGGTCATGTACTGGGAACCGGCAAAGTACGTCGCGAAATTGCGTACGCTGAAGACGAACGACACGCTCCTGCTCCTTCACATCAATATGGACGCGGGACATGGGGGCGCATCAGGCCGCTACGATTATCTCAAAGAGATCGCCTTCGATTACGCCTTCCTCCTCCGGGAGCTGAAAGCAGTCCAGCAACCCTAGCATTACGGAAGCCGAAGGTAACGAGTCCGTCTCTGTGTCGATACCTTCACGAGCTCCGCCTCGTCAAGGCATCGATACAGGCAGTCTAAACAGAATGGCCCCAGCAGGTACGGAACTCTTATTCAGCCTAGAAATAGCTGAGAATCGAGAGTCGCCGACGAATCGTCCCATACCACCTGCATACGGGGTAACAAATGACGATGACCAAGATCCAAATAGCAAAGATGATTGGAAGACCGTACCCATATCCGATGGGATGACCCGTTACAACTCCCGACCATCGCCAATTCTGTCCTCGGACAAGCGATAAGGTGAGGGCAAACAGGTGAATCAAAGCAATGTGTATCAGGAAATAAAAGAAGGGTACCTTTCCAAATACTTGAAGTACATTTCGCATCTCTCGAAAGATGCCGCGTTCCTCTGCTTCCTCGATTCCTGCAAGGAGCAAGGCAGCACAGCCTAACGTCACTAACAGAACAGGAGTGAAGGAGGGTATTTTTGTACGTTGAAGAAAGACAAGATGGTTCGCCACCACAGCGCCTCGGTGGTCCACGGCCGGGGATCACCATACAGATTGCTCCAGCGCAGAAGGAAGAAAATACAGATCATGCCCGCTCCCAGGCGTGAGCAGAACGCTATCCTTGCGTGCCTGTCCTTCAGGAGCACCGCGCCAAATGCGTAGCCAAGCGCCATGACGCCGACCCAAGGTATCAGAGGGTACGCAACCAGAATGATGGGAGGTCGGCCTGACATGCCAACCAAAAAGCCTGGAACGTGCAACAACCGCCAGATGGCGTCCAATAAGCCGGAGTGGACTTGCTGAAGTCCATCACTCGCGTTGTGCAGTGCGATGATGAATGTCCCAATAATGAGATTCCAACGCACGCTTAAGGGAATCAATGCGCTCATTAACATCATCGAAATTCCAACTACCCAGATGACCTCAAGAATTTGGATGTTCCATTGCCAATGAAAGGCAAATACGAGGTGAACGAGCGTGAGATCCGCAATTGAAAGCCAAAGGCCGCGAGTAAGAAGAAGACGGATCAGTTGCCCGGTTGTCTTCTGTCTGTGTTGAAGAAATATCGAAGTGCCAGCTAAAAAGACAAAGATCGGTGCGCAGAGATGAGTGATCCAGCGTGCTAAATAAAGCATGACTGTAGTGTGTTGCGGATCCAGAGGATTGCTAACGTAGTTCGTAAAGAATTCGCGGGTGTGATCGAGAGGCATCAAGATCATGGCTATGCCGCGAAGAACATCGATTGAAGCGATTCTGGGGCCGGCTAAGACAGTAGTCTCGATTGTTGCAGAGTTTGAAGATGGCGAAGTTCGGAGCATCCGATAGCAAGTCTCCACGAGTACTAAAAAAGTACACCATCGAATGCCGGTCAGACGGAATACTGACCGAAAACGATCTCCGTCGCGCAAGATATGCGTCAGTAGAGTTCGTGCCTATCACTCGCAAATAGAGATGGCGACACCAGATTCGATATTCCCGAAGTTTTGCGAATTTACCTTCTCAAGAAGGCGCTTAAAGAAGATGCGCTGATGCCTCGGATGGGCATCAGCGCATGAAGAGTAAGGCGCCTTATTCGCCGAAGTTCACAGACTCGATCCCGAGGAACTCGGCGGCCTGACCGAGCTCTTCTTCGATGCGGAGAAGCTGGTTGTATTTTGCGATACGGTCGGTACGCGAGGCCGATCCAGTTTTGATCTGTCCGGCACCTGTGCCTACAGCGAGGTCGGCGATGAAGACGTCCTCGGTCTCGCCAGAGCGATGGCTGATGATCGAGGTGTAACCGTAACGGCGAGCGAGCTCGATGGCCTCCAAGGTTTCGGAGACGGTGCCGATCTGGTTCACCTTGATCAGAATGGAGTTCGCAATCTTCTGCTCAATTCCCTGTTGCAACCGGCGGGTGTTTGTGACGAAGAGATCATCGCCTACGAGTTGCACTTTATCTCCGATGGATTCTGTGAGGATCTTCCAGCCATCCCAGTCGTCTTCGGCGAGACCGTCTTCGATGGAGATGATGGGGTAGCGCTCGGTCCACCGCTGCCAATAGGCAGCCATCTCCGCAGAGGAGAGTTCGCGCTTATCGGACTTCTTGAAGATGTATTTTCCGCTCTCTTTGTCGTAGAACTCGCTCGAAGCCGGGTCCAAAGCTATGGCAATGTCTTCGCCGGGTTGATAGCCGGCCAGCTGGATCGCCTCGATGATGAGGTCGAGAGCTTCTTCATTCGACTTCAGATTGGGAGCAAAACCGCCCTCGTCACCGACCGCAGTGTTATAGCCCTTCTTCTTGAGAACTCCCTTGAGGGTATGGAAGGTTTCGGTTCCCCAGCGGAGCGCATCAGAGAAGCTCTCTGCTCCGACCGGCATGACCATGAACTCCTGGAAGTCGACGTTGGAGTCGGCGTGGGAGCCACCGTTGAGAATGTTCATCATGGGGGTAGGAAGTATGCAGGCGTTCACGCCGCCGAGATAGCGATAGAGAGGAAGCTTCAGAGCGTTCGCAGAGGCGCGTGCAACTGCCATGGAGACTGCAAGAATGGCGTTGGCTCCAAGCTTGGATTTGTTCTCCGTGCCGTCGATCGCAATCATGGTGGCATCGATCAGGCGCTGGTTCGATGCATCCATGCCGGTGAGCTCTGGAGAGAGGATCGATTCAACGTTTTCGACGGCCTTCAGGACACCTTTGCCCAGATAGTGTTCTTTGTCACCGTCCCGCAGCTCGACAGCTTCGTGCTCGCCCGTAGAGGCTCCGCTGGGGACTGCGGCGCGGCCGCGAGCACCACTATCAAGGACGACGTCAGCTTCGACGGTGGGATTTCCACGCGAATCAAGGATTTCGCGCGCGTGAATCGAGACGATCTCAGTCATGTTGCTCCTGTTGTTGATGGATCCAAAAGTTTGGGGGATAATGCGGTGCGCGAGTCGTTCATTGAGCTTCGGTCGACGGTCGACTGCCACATGATTCCCGCCAGCTAAACCGATTGTCTCTACGATCTTTGCGTCCGCAAACTTCACCTGTTGGATTTTAGCAAAGGGTTTCGACCCCTGCTCGAAGGCCAAGTTAATGGTTGACCTGCCGATGGCGGGCCTCAAGAGATGTAGTAATAGGGTCGATTCCCTCACGGGGATTTAATGGGTGCGGTGTATTCAAGCCTTAAACTCAAACTGAGGAGAGCGTACGTGCGCGAGACGCCGTGCTTTCCTGGAGGATGTTCGACCATGAAAATTCGGATGATTCCCGCAGCCGTATTTGTTGCAGCAACTCTCCCCTTAGCAGCGCAGAGCGGCCGAACCGGAGTTTCGAACCCTGAGCCCGTCAATATCGAGGCGGATAACGGAGACGCAGCCGCTCAACCGGCGAAGACTGAACCGGAACGGCACCCCCTGACACAGGCCAAGCCATCGGCGGCAAAAACGGAGACGGCTCCTGATGTCTATGGTCCCTATGTGCCATACAAAACGGCTTCTTCCGTCTCCAATGCCATATCTGCTCCACAGGGAAATGTTGACGCTCAGATCGTAACCAGCGTTCCGGAGCGCGAGGGCGAGATCAGCGAAGGAACTCTGTTACGGGTACGAATGCGAGAGCAGCTCTCGACAGCGACCTCGGAACCGGGATCGAAGTTTACCGCTGAAGTGATGGAGTCGATCGCCAATCACGGGCGCATCATCATTCCGATTGGCTCGATTCTCGAAGGACAGGTGACGTCAGTTCATGCTGGCCGTCGCATCTCCGGCGCGGCCTCACTGCATCTAGAGGCGGAGAACGTAACGCTGCCTGACGGAACGGTTTACCCCATCCATGCTCAACTGATCGATACTACGCTAGGAAATTTCAATGTCGACCGCGAAGGAACTCTGAAGAGACGTGACCGGGTGAAGGAGACTCTGGCGGTTTCGGCACTTGCCACGGGAAGCGGAGCAGTGGCTGGCGCGATGATCGGAGGAGGCGTCGGAGCAGCGGTCGGAGCTGGGATTGGAGCCGGGGTTAGCACGGTGATGTGGTTAAAACAGGAGCGCCAGGCGACACTGGATAAGGATTCCAGGTTGGTATTTAGCTTGACCACTCCTCTGATGCTGAATACAGCTCGCGGAACAGCCATGGTCACAGGTGCTGGTCCTGCGATGCGAGCTTCCACGGAATAGCGTGATCCAAGTTAAGTTGGAAGAAGGACGGGCCCATGGCTCGTCCTTCTTTTTTGTCAGTTACGGACCTGGGCGAGGAGACGCTTCCAGTTCTTCTGATTGCGCCTGTAGCTCTTCTTCAGATCCTCAAGAATGCGCTCGAAGTCCGCGTGACCGGACAATCGCTTCCACGCAGGATTCTTTGAAAACCAGGGATAGTTTTCATTACCGAGATAAATGGCGCGGCGCAGCCAGTGCAGGGCTTCGCTTTCATCTCCATCGACAGCAAAGTAAGTAGCCAGACGGTAGGCCATCTCGCTATCGGCCTCGGCAGCAGCCAGGGTCTCGTCGACGATAAAGGTGGCGGCCTTTTCGCGGTCGCCGAGTTGCACATAGCAGAGGGCTATGGTGGGAAAGACAATGCGAAGGGACTTCTCGTCATGAATGACGCTTTCCAGAGTTTCGATGGCAGCCTGCAGATCGCCGGTGCGCATCTGCTGATAGCCGCGGGAGATGCGCAGAAGCGGCTGACGAGGCTCGAGGGTGAGCCCTTTTTCGATCTCGTCTGCGGCAAGCTCGAGCTGATTCTGGTACTGATAGACCCGGGCGCGGTGGTTGTAGATCATAGCCGCGTTAGAGGGGTTCATACGTAGTGAGGCGTTGAACTGTTCGAGCGCCTCCTCGTACATGCCATCGATCCGGAGCGTGATGCCGGCCACCATGCGAACGTTCCAGTCATTCCCCGCGGTGTTCAGAAGGTGTTCGATACCGTGACGGGCAGATTCTTTTTCGCCGCGGGAGAGCAACATATAAACGCGGTAGAGATTCGCCTCGATGGATCCGGAATCGAGCTGAAGGGCGCGATCAAAGGCGCGGCGAGCCTCGAGAACATGCATCTGGCCGCCGAGGCCGTGGCGTGTGTATTGGAGATGAGTAATCCCGAGGCCCGACCACGCGGGGGCGTAGTCCTCGTTGCTTTTGATGACGGAGTCGAAGAGCTCGCGGGCATGGTCGAGGTCATCCCGATTGCCGGTGCGAGTCATAAAAGAAGAGAGGAGAGCGCGGGCCTGGAGATACTCCTCGGAGAGATCTTCGGTGAGCGACGGGGCCCGATGCTGCTCCTTCAACCGCAGGCCACCTACCCCTTGAAGCGTGCTGAATACCTCATTGCAGATCTCGGTCTGAACGCTGACGAGATCGAAGGAGGCAACGTTGATGGAGCCTCCCGCGCGGACGCTTTGACGGGGGACATCAAGAAGCTGCCAGTTGAGGTCGAAGCCTTTCTCCGAGCGCAGAAAGTTACCGGCCAGGACAAAATCTACAAGGAGTTTTTTGCCGATGCTAAGAGGGTCGAGTTGCTGAGTGGGGATGGAGGCAAGCGAACTGGAGGGTCGAACGACCAGCGAGGTAACGCGCGTGAGCCGCGTGGCAATGGCATCGGCAAGAGCATAGCCGTAGAGCGGGGCAACATCAGCCGGCCCATAGTTGATAAATGGGAGTACGACGATGCTGTTAGTCTCTTTGCCTCCAATGGACGGGCCAGACTCGCGA
>Ga0268266_10006907_pt1 | contig 10327 bp, 6 predicted proteins | sample KBSS13metaG_FD_190356 | JGI IMG/M metagenome (GOLD analysis project Ga0268266, IMG submission 190356) | Switchgrass rhizosphere microbial communities from Kellogg Biological Station, Michigan, USA - KBS S1-3 metaG (SPAdes) (version 2) | ecosystem: Host-associated > Plants > Roots > Rhizosphere >... | reverse complement strand
GGGCGTGCTCGCGATCGTCGGGGGCGCGAGCGTGCTGCTCGGCGTTCACGCGCGTTGGGGTGCGCTCGTCCTCGTCGCGTTTCTCGTGCCGGTCACGTTCGGCATGCACGCGTTCTGGCGGCTGTCGGATCCGGCGGCGGTGCACGTGCAGCAAGCGATGTTCGTGAAGAACCTGGCCATCCTCGGCGGCGTGTTGTTCGTCGCGATCCACGGCGCCGGTGCGCTCTCGTTCGACGCCTGATTGCGGCGGGCACAAACCGGCACCGAATGGCCGGCCGCGGGGCGGTCTTGCCCGCGCGCGACCACGCGTTTGGCCGAGTTGCGCGTGGCGCGACGCTTGCTCCCGTCGCAGCCCCAATGAAGCTATCTGGCTTTCTCGTGTTGCTCGCCGCCTGCGGTTCGTCGTCCAGCTCCTCTCCGCTCGACGGCGCTCCCCCGGCCGACTCGGCAGGGCCGTCGCACGACGCGACCGCGCTGCCCGATGCAGCCGCGACCGGCATGGTCGCGGTGCATGTCGTCATGGCCGGCGTGCCGGTCCCCGGCGCGCAGCTGGTGTTCTCGACCCCGAGCGGCGACGTCGGCTCGATGGGGATGACCGACGCGAACGGCAACGCGACCGGCACGATCATCGCCGGTGGCAGCGTCACCGCCGGGATCGCGAGCGGCACCGCACCCAACGAGAGCTTCCAGCTCACGACCGTGGTCGACGTCCAGCCCGGCGACAACCTGACGCTCGGCGAGAACATCGCCAGCCCCACCGGCAGCGCCGCGCTCGGCAACGTGCAGATCAGCTATCCGGCGGCGGTGACCAATGCGACCAGCTACCTCACCGACATCGGCTGCAACACCGTGGGGGGCGCAACCGTCGGCGGCTCGGTGACGATGCCGGTGACGAGCGCGTGCCTGGCGGCCGGCGGCACGTTCGACGTGATGTCGACGGCGCGCGACAGCAGCGGCAACCTGCTGGCGTTCACGGTCGCGACCGGCCTCACGCCGGCCGGCGACGGCAACACGCTGACGCAGGCCATGCCGGCCTGGCGCACCGACTTCGCGACCGCGGGGATCACGTTCAGCAACGCGGTGGGAATGCAGAACGCCGTCATGCACGGGCAGGTCTCCGACGACCCGGTCGCGTTCGGGACGCTCCCCGAGACGACCGGAACCGTCGACGCGGGTGGCCACGTGACGGCGCAGCTGAGCTGGCCGAAGTCGATCGGAACCGCGGACGAATGGATCGTCGAGCTGCCGCTCGGCAAGTCCGTGGCGGGCACGCAGATGAAGCAGTACTTCGGGCGCGCGAGCACGGTGACGTCGCAGACGATCGACGCGTCGCTGCTGCCGACCCTGACGAGCCGCACGATCGACGTGGCGTTCGGCCAGGACACGCCGATGCTGTCGTGGACCGCGGCCACCCCGCTGTCGACGATCCAGGGCACGCTCGGGTTCCTGTCGTGGGACCTGCCGAACCTCGGCACGGTGTCGTGGACCGTCGCGGTGCCCGGCGATGCGAGCTCCGTGCAGCTGCCGCGCTTGTCGGACGCGCTCGCGCTCGGTCGCGTCTCGCCGACGCAGCCGTTCACCTCGGCGCAGGTCATGATCGTGCAGTCGGACCTGTTCAGCAATGCGGCGGCGTTTCGCGCGAGCTGGGGCGACGCGCTCGATCCGCCGGCGCGCAACTACAGCATCGCGCGCAGCCTCATCGAATAACGCTACGATGGGCACCGTTGAAGATCGAAGACACGGCTAGTCAGAGCACTCCGCGCGGCGATGCTGCCGTCGGCACCGCCGACGCGGTGCCCGCGCTGGTCGAGATCTACGCCGACGACGAGCCGGCGTTCGTCGTCCACCCGATCGCGACGCCGATCGTGATCGGGCGCGGCGACGATTGCGACCTCGTGCTCGACGACAAGCGTGCCTCGCGCCGGCACGCCGACGTCCGCTACGACGGCGGCACGTGGCGCATCGCGGATCTCGGCAGCCACAACGGCACGTTCGTCGACACGCGTCGCGTCGACCGCGTGGTCGAGACCCGTGACGAGGTCGTGCTCGCGATCGGCAACCGCGTGTTCCTGCTCGTGCACGACGCGAGGCGGCTCGACGGCGGCGTCGAGGTTCACGACGGCGTGGTGCTCGGTCCACGGCTGCGCGCCGTGTGGGATACGGTCACGCAGCTCGCGGCGACCGGCAACTCGTTGCACGTGATCGGCGAGACCGGCAGCGGCAAGGAAGTGCTCGCGCGCCGGTTCCATGCGGTGCGCTGTCCGCGCGCGCCGTTCGTCGCGGTCAATTGCGCCGCCATCCCGCCGATGATCGCCGAGCGGCTGTTCTTCGGAGCGCGGCGCGGCGCGTACTCGGGCGCCGACGTCGATGCCGAGGGCTACCTCGCGGCGGCCGATGGCGGCGTGTTGTTTCTCGACGAGATCGGCGAGCTGTCGCTCGACGTGCAGGCCAAGCTCCTGCGCGCGATCGAGACGCGCGAGGTGCTGCCGCTCGGCGCAGTCAAGCCGCGGCCACTCGACGTCGTGGTGGTCAGCGCGACGCACGTCGATCTACGCGCGGCAGTGGGGCGCGGCACGTTCCGCGAGGACCTCTACTTCCGGATCGTGAGCGCGGAGGTCGTGGTGCCCCCGTTGCGCGAGCGGCGCGAGGAGATCCCGTGGATCGTCGCGACCGCGCTGCGCGGCCAGCCGGTGCGCGCACACGCGTCGTTCGTCGAGCTGGCGCTGGCGAGGCCATGGCCCGGCAACGTGCGCGAGCTCGCCGGCGCGGCCGCGACCGCTCGCAAGCTCGTGCCCGCGGATGAGACGCATCTACGGATGGGGCAACTGCCCGCACATACCGGGCTGTGGCTCGCGCCCCGCGAGACGCCGAGCACGCCCGTCGATCCCGAAACCGCGGCGGTCTACGACGCGTTACGCGCCACCGGCGGGAACGTGACGCAGACGGCGCGCGCGCTCGGGCTCCATCGCAACCAGCTGCGGCGCTGGATCGAGCGCCACGCCGTGGACGTCCGCCAGTTCAAGCGCGGCTTGCTGGTCGATCGCGGCGACTGATATAGGTCTAGTTATCCTGGACGCAGATGCGACGCTCTCGGCCGATGGTGGGCCGCGCGCCGACGCGAGCGACCTCGCGGTCGGCAGTGTGCTCGCCGGCCGTTACGAGCTGCACGAGGAGCTCGGCCGCGGCGCACACGGCGTGGTGTTCCGCGCGCACGACCGCGTCGCCGGAACGGACGTCGCGATCAAGTCGCTCGGCGCGCTGCGGCGGTCGCGGATCGCCCCGGAGCGGCTGCGCCGCGAGCTGCGTGCCGCCTGGAACGTCACGCACCCCGGCGTCGTGCGCATCCACGACGTGATCTTCGACGGCGAGCACGTCGCGCTGTCGATGCAGCTCCTCGCCGGCGAGACGCTCGGGGCGCGGCTCGCGCGGACCGGCAAGCTGACCGTCGCCGAGGTCGCGCGCCTCGCGGGCGAGCTCGCGAGCGCGCTGGCCGCCGCGCACGACGCCGGCGTGGTGCACCGCGATCTCAAGCCGTCGAACATCCTGATCGTCGGCGGAGGGCGCGCGGTGATCACCGACTTCGGGCTGTCGCGCATCCCCGGGATCGCCGACGACGGCCGGCTGCGCGCGCCGCTCGACGCGGCCTCGAGCGAGCTCACGCACAGCGGCGAGCTCGTCGGCACGCCCGCGTTCATGGCGCCCGAGCAGCTGCGCGGCGCTTCTGAAATCGGCCCGGCCGCCGACGTGTACGCGTTCGGCCTCGTGATGTTCGAGGCAGCGACCGGTGGGCGCCCGCACGCGACGAGCAGCGTCGACGAGCTGATGCGCGACCGGCTTCATTCGCCGGCGCCGCCGGTGGCCGCGCGCCGCCGCGACCTCCCGCGGATGCTCGCGCGCGTCATCGACGACAGCCTCGCGATCGAGCCCGCGTCGCGCATTCGGGACGGACGCGCGCTGGTGGCTCGCCTCACGCCGCGGTCGCGCGCGCGATGGATCGGCGCCGCCGCGCTCGCGCTGGCGCTGGTCGCGGCGGCGATCACGTGGCGCGTCGCGCGAAGGAGCGCACCGGTCGCGACGACCGCGCGCGTGCCCGGCGTGCCGGCGCTGTCGATCGAGCAGCCGACGAGCGGACCGCTGCAGCTGGTCGCGCTCGTGCCCGGCAGCGCCAGCGCGATCGTGCAGCGCGCGATCCGCCACGCCGATGGGAGCCTGCTGCTCGTCGGTCACGCGACTGGCAGCTTCGCGATCGGCGGCGAGACCGTCGGCGGCTCCGGCCCGCACTTCGGCTACGTGATCGCGGTCGCGCCCGACGGCACGGTGCGCTGGCACCGCGAACTGGTCTCCGATCACGACGTGCAGCTCGTCGATGGGATCGAGACCTCGGGGATGATCGTGGTCTCCGGCGCCGCCCACGATGCGGTGCGACTCGGCGGAGGCGTCTCGCTGCCCTCGCCGCGCCACGTCGACTTCTCCGACGGCTACCTCGCCGCGTTCGACGCGCGCGACGGCACGCCGCGCTGGGCCGTCCCGGTGGGTGCGAGCTCGCTCGGCCACACGCGCGAGCTCGCGGCCGACGATCACGGCAACATCTATTGCATCGGCGAGTTCGCCGGCGAAGCGAGCTTCGGTGGCAGTGCGAGCGCGCACACCCCCGACGACGTCCAGCGCGGCATGTTCGTCGCGTCGTATCGCGCGGCCGACGGCGGGCTGCGCTGGGTGTCGTCGAGCAGCGACGTCGGCGGCACGACGCGCGGGTTCGCGATCGTGCACCACGAGGACGACGTCGTCATCGGCGGGATGTTCACCGGTCACAACACGTTCGCCGGCACGACGATCGACGCCACCGCGGCTGGAGCCGGCGTGGTCGCCGTGCTCGATGCCAGCACCGGCGCGGTCCGTCGCTCCGTCGTGTTGGCGGCTACCGGCGCGACCACCGTGTCGAGCATCGCGATCGACGACGACGGCACGATCGCAGTGGCCGGCTCGTTCGCGGGCACGTTCGAGCTCGCACCGGGACACCCGCTGACCGCGCGCAGTGACGACGCATTCGTCGCGCTGCTCGCGCCCGACACCACGCCGCGGTGGGCGGTCGGCGCCAGCCGCTCGATGTACGACACCGCGCGCAGCATCGCGTTCGGCCCGCGCGGGATCGTCGCGGTCGGCAGGTTCAACCTGGACCTCACGTTCGGGAACCGAACGGTCACCTCGGCCGGCGGCAACGACATCTTCGTCGTCGAGCTCGCCCGCGAGGACGGCGCCGTCCGCTCGCTGCTGCGGATCGGCGGCGCGGACTCCGACCGCGCGCGTACGGTCAGCGTCACGCGCGACGGTGCGATCGGCGTGACCGGAACGTTCCGGCACCGCATCGAGGCCGCCGGCCGATCGATCGAAGGGCCTGGCGAGATGAACGGCTTCGCGCTCGAGCTGCGACCGCCGGCGCGATAGGCACCGAAAGGCACACGCGGGCACCGTCGGCGCGCTCTCGGGCACCGGTTTGCAGAGGTTGCGCGTGGCGTGAGGCTTGCTCGTGCGAGCGACCCAATGGTTCGCCTCCTCGTCGTTGCCGTCATCCTCTCCGCCGCGTGTGGCTCGCATTCCAGCAACTCGCCCGATGCCGCACCGCCCGATGCAGCGCCGCTGCTGCCCGGCCCCACCCTGTCGGCACGACCCGGCCAGAACCAGACGCACCTCACGTGGAGCGCGGTCGACGGTGCGACCAGCTACAACGTCTACCGGTCGAACGCGCAAGGCACGCAAGGCGCGATCGTCGGCAGCGTCGCCGCGATGCAGCTCGACGATACGTCGGTGACGAACTTCGAGCCCGAGTGGTACGAGGTCACTGGCGTCGTCGGCGGCGTCGAGACCGCGCCGTCCAACCAGGCGAACGCGTTCGGCTACGACCTGTCGCACTGGACCGTGCGGCAGGAAGCGTTCCGGCTCGGCGCGTTCGCGTACGGCCCGGCGAATTCGACCGCGACCGGCAAGGACATCTACGTCGCGGCCGGCTACAACGGCACGGTCCTCACGTCCAGCGACGGCGTGGCGTGGACGCACGTCGCTCCCCTGCCGATCAGCCGGGTCGACAGCGTGACGTTCGGGGCCGGTCAGTTCGTCGCCGTCGGCTATTCGCAAACCGGGGGCGCGAAGAACGTGTTCACGTCGGGCGATGGCGTGACATGGACGATGCACGATTCCGGCGACGGCGGCGAGCTGGAGAGCGTCGCGTACGCGGTTTCAGGGGCGCTCGGCTCGACGACGTCGCTCTACATCGCCGTCGGCGACGCCAACACGATCCTGACGTCGCCCGACGGCGCCACGTGGACGAAGCACACGTGCGGGATGGGAGGCTTCTACACCGTGTCGGTGCTGCCGCACGTGAACATGTTGAGCTCGTCGTACGTCTCGATCGCTGCCGGGGTAAATGGCGTGTGCTACTCGACGAACGGCACGACGTGGACGGCGATCACGTTGCCGATGGCGCTCGCGAACAAAGCGTTCGTCGCGAGCACGCCCGACGAGACCACGAGCTCGATCTGGATGCTCGACAATGAAGGCACCGTCTACCAGCAGCCGTACAACTTCACCACGAGCGCGCTCGGCACGGCGAGCTCGACCACGCTGCCGGCAACCGGCACGTACTTCGGCATCGCGGCGTCGGTCGATGCGACGTCGACGCGTCACGTCGTCGCGGCGAGCCGCGCCGGGATTCTCTACGGCACCACCGCCGCGACAGCGACCGGCTTCACCCAGCTCGCGGGCGCGATGTCGAGCACGCCGCTCGTGCCTCCAGCATTCGAGGTGATGGGGGCTGCAGGCAGCGCCATGTTCGTGCTCACGGAGGGCGAGCAGATCCTGCGCACCACCGACGACGGCGCGACGCTGGCGATCGTTCGCGACGATCCGGGCGGGACCAACAACAGCGTGGCGACCCACGGCGCACTGACCGTGATCGACAACGGCAACGGTGTGAACCTGTCGTCGCACGATGCAGCGACGTTCTCGCCAGGCACCACCACCAGCTTCTACGAATCGTTTCACATCGTGCCGACGGCGTCGGGGGTGAGCCTTGCCTACGTGGACACCAGCGCGCTCCAGATCTTCGAGTCGAGTGACGCCCAGACGTGGACGCAGACCACGGCACCGCTGACGTTGTGCCCGGGGTGCAGTCCCACGCCCGACGGTTGGGTGCTTCCGCTCGACGGCGGCGGCTATCACATCGCGATGGCCGAGTACCAGAACAGCAACACGACCGGACTGGACGTCAAAGGGTCGGCCGCCTCGGGGTTCACCACATCGCTCGAGACACCGAATCTCTTGATGGTGCAGACGTGGCAGCGCGCCGGCATGTTCTACGGGCTCACCAGCGTGGGGACCGCCTCCGTCATGGAATCGGGCGACGGCGTCACGTGGACGACCATCGCGCAGTTCCCGACCGGCTTCTTGCCCACGTGTTATTTCGACGACGGCGCGACGAAGTACATCGCCGATGCGTACGGCAAGCTCTCGACCTCGTCGGACGGCGTGACGTGGTCGGCGCCGCGCGTGCTCGATCCGGGTAACCGCGCGGTCTCGCGCCTCCTCCGCATGGGCGATCACCTGATCGCGGTCGGCGACAGCGGACTGTTCGCCGCGTCACTCGACGGGCTCACGTGGACGCCGCTGCCGGCCGTGGTCGACCCCGACTACTTCAGCGACCTCGCGTTGACCGATCGCGGCCTCGTCGTGGTCGGCAGCGAGGACGTCGTGCTCACCGCGCCGTAGCGCTGCTTCGGCGTCGCTCGAGCACGCAGCATGCGCGCCTGCGCGCTTCGCGCTCAGCGACCTCGCGAGCGCTCTCGCGTCAAGAGTGCTGCAGCCACGCGCGCGCATGCGCGCCCGCGCTCACATTGCACCTGATCCGCTGCCGACGTTCGCGCGTGAGGTACCCTCGATCATGCGGAGAGAGCGGTTCTCGACAGGAACGTCAAAGCTCGGAAAGCGTGCGGCAGGTCGTCCCTCGCTCGGTGGAACCCCGGTCGTGATCCGCTCGGCGGAGCCGCTCGGCGAAGCGTTCGAGCGGCGCATCCGCTCGCAGCTCACGAGGCGCGTCGGACACGCGAGTGGACTGATCGAGCGCATCACGGTGCGGCTCGAGGATGTGAACGGCCCGAAAGGCGGCGACGACAAGGTGTGCCGGATCAAGGTCGTGATCAGCGGACGTCCGTCCCTCGTCATCGAGAAGCGGACGGGCTCGCACGCGACCTCGTTCGCACGCGCAGCCGCGGCGCTGGGAACTGCGGTGACGCGCGAGCAAAACCGGCACGGTCTACATACCGGGCACCGGCCGGGACCGCGCGTCTCACCGCGAGCGCGCACGCCGGAGCCCGACGCCGGCGAGCTGATCGGCCGTCGCGTCGGACGCGGTCCTGCGGCGCTCGCGCGCGCGTTGCAGCGCCCCGAGAAGGTCGACCGAGCGCACTACGTCGACACCGCAGCGCGCGGTACGAGCGCATCTGATCGTCGCGCCGGGCACGTGTTCACCGCGCGCCGGAACACGCTGCGGCGCACCACGCGTGCGACGTCTGCGCTCGAAGACTCTCGGACTCGCCCGTCCCGGAAGTCGACCCGGCGCTCGGCCAACCGCGGCAAGCCCAGCCACACGAAGGAGCGCGTCGCGGTCACGAAGTTGTCGTCGCCGCAGGCCCGGTTCTCCAGGCGCGGCTGAGCCATCGCCAGACGTGGCAGGCGCGAACGCCGCGCGATACGCTTCCGCTGGGGATCATGGCTGCGTCCGATTCTTCGAGAGAGGACGTTCGCGTGCTGTTAGCGGACGACGAGCAAGACGTGCTCGAGCTGCTCGGCGACATGCTGGCTGCGTCCGGGATCGAAGTGCTCACCGCGGCCTCCGGTGACGAGGCGTTCGCGAAGTTCGTGGAGCTCCGTCCGGACGTGCTGCTCTCCGACGTGCAGATGCCGGGCGGGTCCGGTGTCGATCTGATCCGGAGGATCCGCGCCTTATCACCCGAGCTCGGCGGGCTGACGCCGGCAATCGCGCTCTCGGGCGCCCCGAAGATCGACGAGCTCTTCGAGTGCGGCTTTCACTTCGTGCTCACGAAGCCGGCGTCATCGGACAAGCTCATCACGACGATCCACTCGTTCGTGCACGACGAAGACTTCGGCAGCGATACGTGGAGCGTCGGGTTCGACGAGAACACGCTCGTCGTCTGTTTGAGAGGCCACGTGACCGGCAGCGACATGCGCGCCGCGACGAAGGTCCTGGTCTCGCTGTTCGAGGCGACGAGCTCCGGCTACCACGTCGTGTCGGACCTGCGGTCGCTGACGTCGTTCACGCCGTCGGTCGGCGCCGTCGGACAGCTCGATCTATGGAAGGTGCGGTCGAAGATCCGCTCGGTCCGCGTCGTCGGGGGATCTCACCTGGCGCGCTTGGTTTCTCGAGGAGCCTGTCGCGTGATGGGCATCCCGTGCGAGCTGGCACCCTGACTGGTCATTTGTTCAGCTATCCTCGAGCCGAGGTTCCGCGATGGACGCGCCTCGGATCTGCTGCCTCGATCTAGATACGTTCTTCGTCTCCGTCGAGCGCTTGCTCGATCCGAGCCTGCGCGGCAAGCCGGTCGTCGTCGGTGGACATCGCGGTGGGCGCGGCGTCGTGACGTCGTCGAGCTACGAAGCGCGCGCGTTCGGCGTGCGCTCGGGGATGTCGATCCGCGAAGCGTCGGAGCGCGCGCCGAAAGACGCGGTGTTCCTGCCCGGCCACGGCGAGCTCTACAGCGACTACTCGGCGCGAGCACGGGCGATCGTCGAGCGGTTCAGCCCGATCGTGATCGCCGCGAGCATCGACGAGCACTACCTCGACTTCAGCGGCTGCGAGCGCATGTACCGCCGCGCCGACGACGCGACCGACGATGCGACGATCGCACGCGTCGTGCGCGAGATGACCGCGGCGATCGATCGCGAGCTCGGCCTGCCGGCGAGCGCCGGCATCGCGACGAGCAAGCCGATGGCGAAGGTCGCCAGCGGGCTCGCCAAGCCGCAGGGCGTGTTGCTCGTGCGCGCGGGCACCGAGGCGGAGACGCTGGCGCCGCTCGGCGTGCGCAAGCTGCCGGGCATCGGTCCGGTCGCCGAAACGCGACTGCTCGCGCTCGGCATCACCACGCTCGCGCAGCTCGTCGCGGCGCCGGAAGCGCTCGTGCGACCGATCTTCGGCGCGTACACGTCCGGCATCTTGCGCAGCGCTCGCGGCGGCGGCAACGACGAGCTCGGTCGCGAGCGACCCGCGTTTCGCGAGCACGATCCGCGCGGCAGCATCGCCGGCACGATCTCGAACGAG
>Ga0268266_10006905_pt1 | contig 10330 bp, 9 predicted proteins | sample KBSS13metaG_FD_190356 | JGI IMG/M metagenome (GOLD analysis project Ga0268266, IMG submission 190356) | Switchgrass rhizosphere microbial communities from Kellogg Biological Station, Michigan, USA - KBS S1-3 metaG (SPAdes) (version 2) | ecosystem: Host-associated > Plants > Roots > Rhizosphere >... | reverse complement strand
CGAGGGCCTCGCCGACGGCGACGAGCTGCACCCGATGCAGGAGGCCTGGATCGACCTCGACGTCGCCCAGTGCGGCTTCTGCCAGCCCGGCCAGATCATGGCCGCCGTCGCCAAGGTGCGGCAGTGCCGGAAGGAGGGCCGCGAGGTCGACGACGCCGCCATCGAGGAGATCCGCAACATCTGCCGTTGCGGCACCTACAACCGCATCCGCGAGGCCATCAAGGCCGGCGCGGAGAACATGTGAGGACCGGAATGAAGAAGATCATCGGCGCGGCTCTGCTCGGCACGGCCGCTCTCCCCCTGGTCGCGGGCACCGCGATGGCCGCGGAGGCCCCGGACCAGGCCGCGACAGCGACCGACTCCCAGAGCCCGCTGCAGGGCCTGCCCGCGGGCGTGGCGACGGGTGAGCAGCTCGTCGCGCAGTTCCTCGACGCGAACGACGGCAACGGACCGACCGGCGCCGACGGCGTCGAGACCGAGGTGCCCGCCCCGGACTACCGCTTCGTGGAGGGCCCCGCAGGCGGCCTTCTCGACGGCCCGTTCGACTAGCCCGACCAGGGCTCCCCACCACGGACGGCGTCCCCGCCTCGGCGGGGGCGCCGGCTGTGTGTTCAGGCGACGACCACGCGCCAGTCGGGTTCGTCCAGGGCCCGGCACGGGGCGTCGGCGAACACCGCCCGCTCCCCGACCAGCCAGCGCGGGCTCGTGGAGAGCACCACCCGGTCCTCGGTGTTGACCACGACGACGTCCGCGGCCAGGTCCCCGAGCTCGCGCAGCACCAGCGTCTCGAAGCGGGCGACCGGCACGTCCGCGCCCGCGACTCCGATGAACTCGCCGTCGGCCAGCACCGGCAGGGTCAGCGTCAGCAAGTAGCGGTCGGTGCCGTGCACGTCCACGTAGGGCCCGACGACGTGGCGCCGCCCGGTCCGGCGCGGCACCACGAACCACTCCGCGGCGGCGTAGTCGTAGAACCCCACGCTCGCCGGGTTGAGGTCGACCTCGAGCATGACCGGCGCCGCGGTCCCCTCCGTGTCCGCCTGCCACCACTCCATCCGCAGTGGACGGTCGGTCAGCAGCCCGGGGGCCACGATCACCCCCATTCCCACGGCCACCTCGCGGTCGCGGGAGAGTCTGGCGCGCAACGGGTCCCGGACGGCGGTGAGGTCCGCGTCGCACATCCGCCCGCCCGCGGCGCGGTACCCGGCCAGCACGTCCTCCCGCACCTCGGCGACGGAGCGGAACACCCGCTCCACCACCGACCCGATCACCGCGGCGGCCTGGTCCGCGACCGGCGTGCTCACGAGCCCGCCGCCTCGGGATAGGAGCCTGCGTGGTCGGCACGGCGGTGGCCCTGGCGGGTGAGCCGGACGTGCACCCCGATCAGCCGGGCCGTGACCGCGGCGATCTGCTCCTCGGTCCGCGCCCGGGCCTCGTCCGCCTCCCGCGCGGCGATCGCGGCGACGACGCGCTCGTGCGCCGCGACGGCCGCGGCCAGCTCCGCCGGGGTCCGCTCGGTCCCCCAGAGCAGCTGGCCGAGCTCGAACTGCAGCTCGATCTCCTCCCGGGTCAGCCGGACGGACTGGGCGGCGGCCGCGACGTCGATGAACCAGCGGCCCTCGATCCGCCGTTGCTCCGTGCCGTCCTCGGCCGCCGCGAGCCGGGCCAGGGTCTCGCGGAGCCGCTCGACCTCCGAGTCGCTCGCGCGCTCGGCCGCCAGCCGGGCCGCCGCCCCGGAGACCGCGGCGCGCACGTCCCCCAGCTCCCGCAGGTCCGTGCTGCCCAGCTCGCGCAGCCGCCCGCGGGACAGCTCGATCAGCGCCTCCTGCGAGGCCACCACGAAGCTCCCGCCGCCGCGCCCGCGCCTGGTCGCGACGAGCCCCCGCGCCCGCAGGTCCGACAGCGCGTCCCGCAGGGTGACCGTGGAGACGTTGAGCGAGGCGGCGAGCTGGAGCTCGGCGGGGAGCTGCTCGCCGTCGACGATGATCCCGAGCGCGATGGCGCTGCCCAGCCGCCGCACGACGGCCTCGCTGCGCATGGCCCCGTCGTCCAGCGGGGCGAAGACGGCCCGCCGGGCGTCACCTGCGGGAATCCGCACGCACACCTCCGTCCGAGCCCGGTTAAGAGTGTGTCACCGACGCCGGACAGCCTAGTCGAGAAGTTTGAGATGTGATTTCATAGCTTTTCCGCCGGACGTGACCCACCACACACGGAGGACGCATGACACAAGTCGAACCGACTCCCGCCAGGGACGCCACCCGCCCGGACGCCCTCCAGCGGCCCTTCACCCCCGGGGCCCCGTCGAACGACCCGGAGCTGGAGCACTACCCGGAGACCGTGGCCGGGCCCGTGCCGCTGGAGCTCACGGACCGGCGCACCGCGGAGTTCGTCGAACAGTGGCGCAACGCCTCGTACAACTGCTACTCCTCCGGGCACAAGTTCTGCCGCGAGGTCTGCCCGGTCATGCAGGTGACCCGGAACGAGTCGTGGACCCCCACCGCCTTCCACGCGAACGTCGTCGCGATGGAGAAGGGCGAGCTGGAGATCGCCGACATCGCCGAGGACTACGTCAACTGCACCCAGTGCGGGGCGTGCGAGCTGCGGTGCCCCAACACCCTGTTCACCGGGGACTTCTACAGGTTCCGCACCCGCACCGTCGACGTCGTCAAGGCGGTCCGGGCGCTCGCCGTCGAGTCCGGGGTGCACCAGCCGAACTGGCGGACCTGGAACGAGCGGACGAACGACAGGACCCACGAGCCGGTCCTCGGCGAGACCGAGATCAGCCAGGAGAACGTCCGCAACTGGGCGGACGGGCTGGACATCCCCATCGCCGCCCCCGATCGGCCCAGCGAGACCGTCCTCTTCGTGGACTGCGAGGCCGCGTTCTACCGCACGGCCGTGCCCCGGGCCGTCGCGCAGATCCTGCAGAAGGCGGGCTACGAGTTCGGGCTGATGGGTGAGCAGTGGTGCTGCGGCGGTCCGGCGGCCGAGATGGGCTACGTCGACCAGGCGAAGAGGTTCGCCCGGCACAACCTCGACAACTGGCGCTCCACGGGCACGAAGCGTCTCCTCGTCCTCGATCCGCACGACTACATCAGCTTCACCGAGGACTACCCGAAGTACTTCGGCGCGGAGTTCGACATCGAGGTCGTGCTGGTGGTCGAGGTGCTCGCGGACCTTCTCGCCCAAGGGAAGCTGACGCCGACGGTGCCGGTCGAGCGCACGATCACCTACCACGATCCCTGCAGGCTCAACAAACGCAAGGGGATCTGGCAGGAACCGCGCCGGGTGCTGCGGTCGATCCCCGGCCTGACCTTCCACGACGTCGACCGGGTCACCCAGTGGTCCTACTGCTCCGGCGGGGGCGGGGGCCTGCCGGTGGAGAAGCCGGAGCTCACCGCCGCGATCTCGGAGAAACGCCTCGGGCACGCCGCGGAGCTGGGCGTGGACACCCTCGTCAGCGCCTGCCCCTGGTCCGAGCGACCGCTGTCCGAGGCGGGCGACGCCAAGGACATCGACGTGGTCGACATCCACGAGCTGTTCGCGGAGTCGCTGGGGATCACGGTCGGCGGCAGTCGCGGGTCCGTGGGCGACGAGCGCCGCGGCTGCGGGGGCGGCGGTTGTGGCGGGGGAGGCTGTTCATGACCACCACCGGGACCAGCACCGAACGCGTTTCCGCGGACCTGGTCGCACGCGTGATCGAACGGCTCCGCGGGGTGCTCCGGCCGGACCAGATCCTCACCTCGAAGACCGACCGCTACAACCGAGCCCGCGTCCCCGCGCCGTTCCCGGTGCACCGCTGGCGCGAGCGGGTCCCGGATCTCGCGGTGCTGCCGGAGTCCACCGAGGAGGTCGCGGCGGTCGTCGCGATCGCGAACGAGCTGAAGTGCCCCGTCGTCCCGCGGGACGGCGGCACCGGACTGACCGACGGGGCGGTGCCGCTGCGCGGCGGGATCGTCGTGGACGTCAAGCGGATGAACCAGGTCCACGAGCTGGACCTGGAGAACCGCACCGTCACGGTGGGCACGGGCATCAACATGCTCAAGCTCAACGAGCAGCTGGCCACGCACGGGCTGATCTATCCGGACGACCCGGCGTCGTACCCGTGCTCGCTGGTCGGCGGCCGGATCGGGACGTCGGGCTGGTCGCTCATCGGCGCCCGCTACGGGCACACCCGCGACCTGGTCCTGTCCTTCGACCTCGTGCTGCCGACCGGGGAGATCCTGCACGTCGGCGACGGCGCGGGCGGCAAGATCTCCAAGTCGTCCAGCGGGTATCAGCTCAAGCACCTGTTCATGGGGCACCAGGGCACGCTCGGCATCGCCACGAAGGCCACGCTCAAGCTCTACCCCAAGCCCGAGGCCGAGCTGAGCCCGTTCTGGGCCTTCGACGACTACGACGCCGCCTACCGCTTCACCGGGGCGCTGGCCCGCGCCGGCGTGGCCACGTTCGCGGGCGCGGTGCTGTTCGACGAGTACAAGGTCGCCTATCTCCGTCGGGACGACGAGGCCTACATCCCGCAGCCCGCCGACGTCCGTGCCCTGACCTGCGCGGTGCTGTACGGCTGGGAGGACGAGGTCCGGGTCGGCGGGAAGCGGCTGTTCCGGATCGCGAAGGAGCACGGCGCGCGCTACCTCGGCGACGAGATCTCCGAGGGCGACTGGGCCGCCCGGCACGACCGCTACGCCACCCCGCTGCACGGCCGGACGAAGACGGGGCAGGTCGTCCCGATGTCCTGGCACTGCGAGGACGCGGCGGTGAACTACACGAACGTCCCCGCCGTCACGAAGGCGTGGCACGACATCGTCGCCGACCTCCGCCGCAGGACCGACGTCTTCGACGACTGGGGCATGTTCGCCTACACCTCCGCCGACACCGGGGTGGACTACCTGACCGAGATCGACGTCGGGATCTGGGAGCAGCGCCTGGACGACGACGCGTGGTCGATGTGGGTGAAGGCCAAGCGGGACATCGCGGCGGCGGCCCTGGCCCACGGCGGCTCGATCTCCGCCTGCCACGGCTCGTGCCGCGAGGGCGAGGTCGACCTGGTGCCGCGCGAGCTGGGGCGCGGGTTCGACGTGATGCTCGGCGTCAAACGGATGCTGGACCCGAACAACATCATGAACCCCGGGAAGTACCTGCTCGACTTCGCCTACCAGGGCGACGTGTCCGCACAGCTCGCCGAGCTGAGGAACCTCCCATGAGTTATCGCTACGAAGACGAGAACACGCCGCCGGAGCCGCAGCGGGCCTCCGAGGTCGCGATCACCACCCACGAGCACGTCTACGAGGTGGACCCGCGGCTGATGGAGCTGCACGTGCTCCAGCAGACCTTCCCCAACTGGGACACCTTGCGGATCATGCACGCCCGGCACGACCACCTCGAGTGGATGCACCACCACTTCGCGCACACGACCGTCACCGGATCCGAACTGATCGCCGAAATCGAGGACCCACGATGAAGTTCAGCTACGTCATGCTGCCCGACTACCCCCTCGCCGAGTCGCTCAGGTCCATCCAGCTCGCGGACGAGCTCGGCTTCCACGCCGTCTACGCCGCGGACGAGACCTGGCACAAGGACCTCTGGCTGTTGTTCGCGGCGGCGGCGGACAAGACCTCCCGGATCAAGATGGGCCCGTCGGTGTCCGCGGTGGTCCTCCGCGAACCGTCCCTGATCGCCCAGGCCACCGCCACGCTCGACGAGCTCACCGGCGGTCGCGCCGAGGTCGTCCTGTCCTCCGGCAACTTCGGCCTGCTCGCGCAGTACGGGATGGACTGGAGCACCCAGAAGCCGCTGTCCCGGGTGAAGGAGGGCGTCCAGGTCATCCGCACCCTGCTCGACGAGGGCGCGATCACCCACGACGGCGAGTTCTTCACCTACAAGGGCCTCTTCACCTTCGCCCGCCCCGTCGCCGAGCGGGTTCCGGTCAAGATGGGCGCGATGGCGGGCCCGAAGTCCTTCCAGGTCGCGGGCGAGTTCTCCGACGGCTGCCACCACGCGCTGGGGTACACGACCGAGGCGTACCAGTACATGTACGACAACATGAAGATCGGCGCCGAGCGCGCGGGCAAGAACGTCGACGACCTCGACATCGCCGCCTGGTGCGTCTTCGCCGTGTCGGAGGACTCGGCCAAGGCCAAGGAGGCCGCCAAGTCCATGGTCGGGCTCTACGCGTCGTCCATGCCGGACTCGCTGCTCGAGCGCAACGGCGTCTCGCCCGCGGAGATGAAGCCGATCCTGGACAAGTTCGTGGCCGGTGACCTGGCGGGCTCGATCGACGCGACCCCGGACGACCTGGCCGACAAGCTGTCCGTCGCAGGCACCCCCGAGGAGTGCATCGCGAAGATCCAGCAGATGAAGGCGGGCGGCGCGAACCACATGATCTGCGCCATCACGGACGCGCACCTGGTCAAGACGTTCATGGGCCGCGAGGTCACGGGCGTCCCGACCGTGGACGAGCAGCTGACCCTGATCGCCGAGAAGGTCAAGCCCGCCTTCTCCTGACCCACCGGGCGCGGTCGGCGGTGCCCGGCAGTGCCCACCCCGCGCCCGCCCGGAGGAGGAACCATGCAGACGTTCCACAACATCGTCGACGGCAAGCCCGTGGCCGCCGCGGACGGGGCGACGATGGACGTCGTCGACCCGTCGACCGGCGAGGTCTACGCGACGGCGCCGCTCTCCGGGGCCGCGGACGTCGACGCCGCGTACGCCGCGGCCGCGCGGGCCTACGCGGACGGGTGGGGCGCGATCACCCCGTCCGAGCGCCAGGCCGCGCTGCTCAAGGTCGCGGACGCCGTCGAGGCGAACGCCGACGAGCTCGTCGAGCTGGAGCACCGGGACACCGGCAAGCCCAAGGCCCTGACGCACTCCGAGGAGATCGCGGTCATGGCGGACCAGTTCCGCTTCTTCGCCGGGGCGGCGCGGACCCTCGAGGGGCGGGCCGCGGCGGAGTACATGGCCGGGCACACGTCGTTCGTCCGACGGGAGCCACTCGGCGTCGTCGGGACGATCACGCCGTGGAACTACCCGATGATGATGGCCACCTGGAAGATCGGCCCCGCGCTGGCGGCCGGGAACACCATGGTCATCAAGCCGTCCGACACCACCCCGGCCACCACGGCCAGGATGGGCGAGCTGTTCGCCGAGTTCCTCCCGCCGGGCGTGCTCAACGTCGTGTGCGGGGACCGGGACACCGGTGCGCTGGTCGCGGGGCACACCACCCCCGCGTTGGTCGCGATCACCGGGTCCACCCGGGCGGGCAAGGCGGTCGCCGCGGCGGCGGCGCCGAACGTCACGCGGGTGCACCTGGAGCTGGGCGGCAACGCCCCGGTGATCGTGTTCTCCGACGCGGACATCGCGGCGAACGCCGAGGACATCGCGATCGCGGGGTTCTTCAACGCGGGGCAGGACTGCACCGCGGCGACCCGGGTGCTGGCGCACGAGTCCGTCGCGGACGAGCTGGCGGCGGCGATCGCCGAGTTCGCGAAGGGGGTCCGCTTCTCCCGGGACGAGGACGACAGCGACGACCTCTTCATCCCCCCGCTGAACAACGCGTCCCAGTTCGAGAAGGTCAGCGGGCTGGTGTCCAGGGTCCCGGCGCACGCGTCGGTGCTGGCGGGCGGCTCCCCCGCCGAGGGTGCCGGGTACTTCTTCCCGGCCACCGTGATCAGCGGCCTGACCCAGGCGGACGAGCTGGTGCGCGAGGAGATCTTCGGCCCGGTGATCACCGTCCAGTCCTTCGCGGACGAGGCGGAGGCGCTGGCGCTGGCCAACGACACCGACTACGGGCTCTCGTCCAGTGTCTGGACCGCCGACCACTCCCGGTCGATCCGGATGAGCAACGGCCTGGACTTCGGCTGCGTGTGGATCAACTGCCACATCCCGCTCGTCGCCGAGATGCCCCACGGCGGCTTCAAGCAGTCCGGCTACGGCAAGGACCTCAGCGGCTACTCCGTCGAGGACTACACCAGGGTCAAGCACGTGATGAGCAGGTACTGACCGGCGTCAGAGGCCGCCGGTGTTCAGGAGGCGGTTGGGGGTGCCGTCGACGTCCCCGCCGTCGATCACGCCCGGGGTGGCGTTGTCGATCATCCACTGCGTGATCGTGGAGCTCGGCGCGTCACCCCGCGCCTGCTTGTAGAGGGCCGCGACGCCCGCGGCGAAGGGCGCGGCCATCGAGGTCCCCGTGTACGAGGCGGTCCGCCCGCCCGGCACGGGCGCCACGATGGACGTCCCGGGAGCGTAGAGGCTCACGCACGGCCCGGTGCTCGACGAGCTGTTGCGCTGGTCATCACGCGTCGAGTTGGCCACGACCATCACGCCGCCCGCGGCGCGCGGGGCGACCTGACAGTCGTTCCGCCCGTTGTTGCCCGCCGAGGCGGCGACGAACACGTTGTCCTGCACCAGGTTCGTGACCGCGGACAGCAGCGCGTCCGACGGGCCGTAGCTCCAGGACATCACCGCGACCGCGGGTCCGGCGGCGTGGTTCTGCAGCACCCAGTCCAGGCCGCCGAGCAGCGACGACAGCGTGCCGGACCCGTTGCAGTCCAACACCTTCACCGCCCGGACCTGCGCGTCCTTGGCCACCCCGTAGTCGGCCGAGGCGGCGATCCCGCCGACGACGGTGCCGTGGCCGTCGCAGTCGGTGTCCTGGCCGTCGATGGTGTTGGTGCCCCAGCTCGCACGTCCCCCGAAGGCCGGGTGGGTGACGTCGACGCCGGTGTCCACCACGTAGACCGTGACGCCCTGGCCGGTGGCCGTGGTCGTGTAGCGACCGTCGAGGGGGAGGGTGCGCTGGTCGATGCGGTCCAGGCCCCAGTTCGGCGGGTTGTCCTGCGTGCCCTCGGTCAGCCCGAGCGGCTCGGTCGCGTGGGGCTGCGTGCGCGGCCCGATGGGGTCGATCCGGCGGTCGGGCTCGATGCCCAGGATCCCGGGGCGGTCGCGCAGCCGGGCGAACTGCTCCGCGGTCAGCCGCGCCGCGAACCCCGTGACGGCCTTGGTGAAGCGCACCGTCGGCGTGACGCCCGCCGCGTCCGCGGCCTGCACCGCCTCGTCCGCCGAGCCCGCGAGCACGACGTAGTCCCCGGTGTCCCCGGCCACCGCCACCACGACCGGCGGCGTGCTCGCGTAGGCCGCCGTACCCACGAGGGAGGTCAGGGCCACGACGAGCACCACACACAGCGGGCGCAGGAACCGGGGGATCACGGACAGCGACGTTACGGACCGCCACCGGGGAAACACAGGTACACGATAGTGGCCTGGGTGACGGTTGTGACCGATGTGGTGACGCTGGGTTTGCAGCGCCGAGCCCCGGTGCCGCTTGTGTGGCACAAGCGCCACCGAGCGACGCTTGCGCCACACGAGCGGCGCTCAGACGGGGTGGATCTGCACCTCGGTGGCCTTCACCGCGAACCAGAGGTCCACGCCGGGCTCGGCGACGAGGTCCGCGACCGCGGCGGGCGTGACGTCCGCGGCGAGCCCCTCGAGCCACTCCGGGCCACCCGGTCGGGGCCCCGCCCGGAGCCGCACGACGTCGCCGCGGGGCTCGATCGACGCCAACCGGACCGGCAGGACGTTGCGCGGGCTGCCGTGCGGCTCCTCGGCGAACACGGACACCGCCGAGGGCGGGAAGACCGCCACCGCCGCCGCCCCGTCCGGAGTGGAGCTCGGTCCGAGCTGCGCGGACTCCTCGACGGAGTGCACGCGCTGGGGGTCCCGGCCCGCGATCACGAGCCCCTCGACCGTCCGCAGCGCCCCGCCCGCGCGCACCCCGGGGATCAGGTCCAGCCCGGCGATCCGGGCCGCGAACGCGCTCCTGGGCTGCGCCAGCACCTCCCGGGTGGGCCCCTGCTCCACGACCCGTCCCCCGCTCAGCACGACGACCCGGTCGGCGAGCACCAGGGCGTCGAGCGCGGAGTGGGTGACCAGCACCGCCGTCTGCTTGCCGTCCCGGATCACCCGGCGCAGCAGGGCGCGCATGGCGGGGGCGGCGTCGATGTCGAGGGCGGCCAACGGCTCGTCCAGCAGCAGCAGCTCGGGGTCGGGGGCGATCGCCCGGGCCAGCGCCACCCGCTGCTGCTGCCCGCCGGAGAGCTGCGCGGGCCTGCGGTCGGCGAGGCCCGGGACGTCGGGCAGGACGTCGGCGAGCAGCCCACGCGCCCGCTCCTCCGCCTCCCGCCTGGCGACGCCCTGGGCGCGCGGCCCGAACGCGACGTTCGCCAGCGCCGTCATGTGCGGGAAGAGCAGCGCCTGCTGCGCGAGCAGCCCGACGCCGCGGCGGTGGGCGGGCACGAACACCCCGGCCTCGACGTCGGTGACCGTCCGGTCCCCCACC
>Ga0268266_10006904_pt1 | contig 10331 bp, 7 predicted proteins | sample KBSS13metaG_FD_190356 | JGI IMG/M metagenome (GOLD analysis project Ga0268266, IMG submission 190356) | Switchgrass rhizosphere microbial communities from Kellogg Biological Station, Michigan, USA - KBS S1-3 metaG (SPAdes) (version 2) | ecosystem: Host-associated > Plants > Roots > Rhizosphere >... | reverse complement strand
AGAGGGGCGGTCACGTGAGCCGGCGCCGCAGCGGCTCGTCATACAATTTGAGGGACGCGTAGGCAATGCCGACGGCAGCAACGAACACGAGCACGGCCACCGGAGCGGCCGGAGACGCCGGGACCTTATCGCGGGCCACCCACGCGGTGTACACGTAGATCAGCGGGTAGTGTGTGATATAGAGCGGATACGACAGGTCACCGAAGAATCGCGCAATGCGGATCGACACTCCGTCGACGCGCTTTTCCCCGGCACCCATCGCCACGATGAGCGGAAAAATCACTATCACGCAGATCGACTCATACACCCCGTTGATCCAGAAGTGCTCCGCGTCACCCGGCCTGGGGAGCGCCAGCACACACAGGAGCAGGAGACTGCAGATCGCGAAGCTGTGCCGGATATGAACGACCCAACCCGAACGCATCAGCAGAACGCCCGCGAAGAACGGAAACAACACACGCGCAAAGCCGACACGCAGCTCCTTCGGCTCGAGTGACCATCCGCCGATCAAGTTGTGGGGACTGGTGACGGCCACATCTATCAGATAGACCGCCGCCAACAGCACCAACACACCCAACACGCGCTGAGACAGCCTGCGTATCCCGATTCCATACAACAGGTTCGCGATGTATTCGAAAAACAGCGACCAGGCGGGCCCGTTGAGCGGATGCATTTCGCTCCAGCCGCGAATGTCGAGTGCCTTCGTGACGGGTATCAGCGTGCAGCCGATGATCATGATCCCCAGGAGCTTCCAGACGGGCGTAGCGGCCACGAGTGAAAACTCGGGACTGACTTGGAAGTAGAACAGCGCCGCGCCGATCAGACTTCCCATCACGACCATAGGTTGCAACCGGATGAGCCGGCGTTTGTAGAACTCCCACTGAGTCATCGAGCCCCAACGGTCATCGTACGCATACGCAACCACAAATCCCGACAGCAGGAAGAAAAAGTCGACGGCCAGATAGCCGTGATTGATGACCTGCGCAAACGGATTTCCCAGCGAGTAGGTTTCGCACAGGTGAAAGGCAACCACTGTCACAGACGCAACGCCTCGCAACCCATCCAGGACCGCATAGTGGTGCTTCGAAGTCACGCCGTTACCTTCCGTGCCGAAATTGTCACTAACGCCAGTAGAGCCGACAACATCCAGAACGCAGCCGGCAGGCTGCTCAGTTTCGCGACAAAGCCCACCGCAGCGGGTCCCGCCAGAATCCCTGCATACCCGAACGTGGAAATGGCCGCGACGGCCAGCCCCGCAGGCATGACCGTCTGCGCGCCAGCGCGCCGAAACAACACAGGTACGATGTTGGACGCACCTGCGCCAATCAACACGAATCCAACCATGGCGACAAGGGCGATGGAGGCGGTCGCCACCAACACAAACCCGGCAGCGGCCAGAATGCTTCCCCAGAACAGCGTCGCGCGATCTCCGATCCGACTCACAATGGCATCGCCAAACAGTCGGCCGGTGGTCATGGCCACACTGAACAGCATGTAACCGAGCCCGCCGCGAGCGTCGCTGACGAGCTTGGTGGATGTCACCAACAACGCGCTCCAGTCGAGGACGGCTCCCTCAGCCAGAAACGTAATGGCCGTCAGAAGTGACAACAGCCAGACGATTCCGCGGGGAATGACGGAGTGGTGACTCGTTTCCGATCCTCCCCCTTGCAGCAGGCGGGGCTGCAGGATGGCGGTCCCAATCAACATCAGGATCGCGGCGGTGAGCGTACCGGCGAACGCCCCGAAGTGAACCGACAACAGGAAGGTCATGAAACCCGACCCGATGAAGCCGCCGATACTGTAAAGCGCGTGAAAGCCGGACATGAGCGAGATGCCGGATGCCTTCTCGACTTCAACCGCATGGATGTTCATCGCGACATCGAGCGAGCCCAGTGAAGCGCCGAACAGCAAAAGCACCGCACCCAGCTCGAGGGGAGTGCGGGCCAGCGACAGCAGCGGCAGAATGACCGACAACCCGATGCAACCCGCGAGAATCATCGGCTTGCTGCCGTAACGATTGTTGATGACGCCGGTGAAGGTCATCGCCCCGATTGAGCCGACTCCCAGGCACAACAGCAGCAGTCCCAGGACCCCTTCATTGACCATCAACCGCTGTTTGGCGAAGGGAACGAGCGGCGCCCAACACGCAACGCCGAATCCCGCGATCAGGAAAGCAATGCGCGTCGCCAGGCGCGTGGCAGGCCGGTCCGGACTCATCTAAACCGGCTCGGCCTGAATGACGGCCACTCCAGCCTGGCTGAGCGCGGCGAGCACCCGCGCCGGTGCGTCGGGCTCGACAACAATCGATCGGATCTGCGCCAGCGTCGCTACCCGGTAGGGCGCCCGCGCCTCGAACTTGTCAGTCGTAATCACAGTGGAGCAATGCGAACTGACTTCAATCAGCGCCCGTTTGAAGGTGGCATCCGAGCTGTGAAAGGCACCCACACCGGTCGTAGCCGAAACCGAGCACGAACCGATGAAACAACGATCGATATTCAACAGACGGACACTCTGCACCGCGGCGCCGTCGACGCAGCCGCCGATCAACGGGTCCACCGGCCCGCCGATCAAAATGAGCTTCAGATCCTGACGCCGCAACAAGGCAGTCCCGATATCCAACGAGTTGGTTGCCACAGTGAGCTCGTAGTCCTCCGGGAGTACGCCCGCCAGGGCAAGATTGGTACTGGCGCTGTCGAGGAATAGAAACTCACGGGGTTCAATGGTCTGCGCAGCGGTGCGCGCCAGAGCCAGCTTGCGATCGCGGCCCACCTCCGCCCGTGCCGCCAGCGTTGCCGACCCCGGAGAGATCGGAAGCGCCCCTCCATAGACACGGCGGCAAAGCCCCTCATCGGCGAGGGCACGCAGATCACGGCGGATGGCATCCTCCGAGACCGCAAACTCCTGGGCGAGGGTGGCAGCGACGACGGAATGTCCCTGGGCGAGGCGACTCGCAATCACATCGCGCCGGGCTAACGGTGGCTCATCATGCATAATCAAACGATATCAGGCATAAACAAGAATGACAACGTGAGCAATCATGTGCCTATCGCACTCGATCGAAATAAAACGAAACCGAAAGCGTCCCCTTTTGCCCGGAAGAGTTTTCGGTTATCTTCGATTTGGGTCTAAAAAGAGGCAAACCGCGTGAAGAAGCTGCACACCAGCAGACGTCGATTCCTGAAGCTCGCCGCCGCCGGCGCCAGTGTGGCCGGCGCCACATTCGACCTCACCCTTGCGGCGGATGCGTCGTCGCCCGCGACCTTGGGCGATGGCCGGATCTCAATCGAGGTCGACCCGCAGATGCGCCTGCGCGTCTCGGGTCTCACGAGTTGGTCAGTGCCGGACAACCTCAACTCAGAACCCACCAGCTGGGTCCTGAAGTCCCAGTCCAAGCAGGATATGAAGGGGCCTCTGGGGAAGGGGACCCGCCTGCACCTGATCGCCGAGTCCGAATCCCCGCAATTACAGAAGACAGTCGTAATCGAGCTCTACCGCGACTTCCCCGGCTTTGCGCTCTATCAGGTGTCCTACCGCAACCTCGGTACGGATGCGCTCGCCATCCGGAAGTGGACCCAACTCGATCTCAGCGTGCCCCACGAGAACGAGGATTTCTGGAGCTTCTGTGGCAGCACCCACTCCGATCGACGCGACTGGGTCCAGCCCGTGCGAGCGGGCTTCAACCAGGAAAATTTCATGGGCATGGAGGCCTCCGACTACGGTGGCGGCACCCCCATCGTGGACGTCTGGAGGCGCAAAGGCGGCCTCGCCATAGGCCACATCGAAACAACCCCCCGGCTCGTCTCACTGCCTCTCACCTGCGGCGAGAGCGAGTTGAAGCTGTCCATGTCGGCGAGCGCCAAACGCACACTCAAAGCCGGCGAAGAGCTGGTTCTGCCGCAGGCGTTTGTGGCCACTCACTCAGGCGACTACTTCGTCGTTCTGGATGCCTACAGACGCATCATGGCGGTGCGCGGAATCGCCTCTCCGAATCCCCCAAAGGCAGCCTATGACGCTGTCTGGTGTGCGTGGGGCTATGAACGGGACTGCACGATACAGTTGATTGTCGACACCTTGCCCAAGGTCCGCGAGCTGGGCCTGAAATGGGCCGTCATCGATGACGGTTGGCAAAACAACGTGGGTGACTGGAAGGTCAGTACGGTCCGCTATCCCGGCGGCGAAACTGACATGCGCAACCTGGTGAAGACCTTCAATTCCTACGGACTGGAAGCGCGTTTGTGGTGGACGCCGCTTGCAGTGGCCCCAGGCGCGGACCTGCTTCACGACCACACCGACATGTTGTTGCTCAACAAGGAAGGTGCCGTTGAGAACGTGTCCTGGTGGAACTCCTTCTACCTGTGTCCCGGCTATCAGCCCACCGTGGACTACATGGTGGGCCTGGTGCGCAAATTCATCGGCGACTGGGGGTACGCGGGCCTGAAGATCGACGGGCAACACCTGAACTCCGTGGCGCCTTGCTACAACCCGGCCCACAAACACGCCCGGCCCGAAGAGTCGGTCGAGAAGCTGCAGGACTTTTTCCAGGCCATCTACGCCGCCGCGCTGCAGAGTAACCCCCAAGCGGTGGTCGAGCTGTGCCCCTGCGGCACCTCGTATTCGTTCTTCAATTTCCGCTCATTCAACTCCGCTCCCGCCTCCGATCCGGAGTCCTCCTGGCAGGTACGGCACAAGGGCAAGACCCTGAAGGCCCTGATGGGGCCGACGGCGGCCTTTGCAGGTGACCACGTCGAATTGAGCACGGGCGGCGCGGATTTCGCCTCCACGGTGGGCGTCGGCGGCATCGTCTCCACCAAATTCACCTGGCCGCGCGATCCGAAACCGAAGGATTCCTTCCTGCTGACCCCGGCCAAGGAGCCGATCTGGCGCAAATGGATTGCGCTCTACAATGAGAAGCAACTGCCGCTCGGCACCTACCGCGGCGAGTTGTACGATATCGGCTTCGACCAACCGGAAACGCATGTGATCGAGAAAGCAGGGCGCCTCTACTACGCCTTTTACGGCCGCAACTTCAGCGGCCCCGTGCCGCTGCGGGGCCTGAAGGCCGGCGCCCGCTACCACGTGCGCGACTACTACAATGACCGCAAGCTCGGCGAGGTCTCCGGTCACAACAACCAGCTCCAGGTGGCCTTCGATGACTTCCTGGTGATTGAGGCGGTACCTGCCTGATGATTGAAAACGGACTGTTGATCGAAGAGCGCCGGCGCCGCATCTGCGAGTTGCTGCTCGCGGATGGACGGGTCACGGTTGAAGGGCTCGCCAACCGTTTTGGGACCTCCCAGGTGACCATCCGGGCAGATCTGTCCGCCCTCGAGTCGGCCGGGATGTTGACGCGCACCCATGGCGGTGCGCTGCCGCGGGATGAAGAGCCGGATGAGTCGCTGGACGTGAAGCAACTCCAGCACCACGCGGAGAAGGTCCGCATCGCCCATGCCGCGATTTCGCTGATCCGGGATGGGGAGACCATCATTCTCGACTCCGGAACCACGACCGCAGAGATCGCGCGCGCCCTGCGTAAAGCCGACCTCAATTCCATCAACGTGATCACCAATGCGTTGAATGTCGCGGCCTTGCTGATGGATGTGCCGTCGGTACGATTGATTATGTTAGGCGGCATCCTGCGCCGGGAATCCAACTCGCTGTCCGGCCCGATGGCGGCCGCCGCGCTCGCCAATCTGCAGGCCGATCGCTTGTACCTGGGCGCAGACGGCCTCGACCCACAACTCGGCGTCATGACGCCGCATCTGCAGGAAGCCGAGCTCAATGCGCAGATGATCCGAATTTCCCGCCAGGTCGTGGTGGTGGCGGACTCCTCCAAGCTGCTGCGCCGCAATGTCTCCGTGATCGCCAAAGTCGAGCAGATCCATACGCTCATCACCGACACCGGTGCTCCCAAACACGCTGTGGACGCCATGCAACGGCGCGGCGTCGAGGTTCGCCTCGTTTAGTACTTTCGGCTCGGGCCCTTCTTGACAAGTCCGAAAATAGAAATAAGATGAAAAGCAAGAAAGCGAAAGTTTAGGGACTCGCTCGTCTGCGACTTGTTTCGTTTTCGATCGATAAATAAGACTTGTAGAAAGTGGGGAGCCACAGTGCTGCGACCGAAGCCTGCGTCCGTTGCCTTTTGGGTGCCATTGCTGATCTCGACCGGTGGAGCCGCCGTAGCGGCCGATGCCCCGGCGACCCCTGCCGCACCGGCCGATCAACCGCAACAACAACTCGAAGAAGTTGTTGTCACCGGCCTGCGCGCCAGTTTCGAGAGTTCCCTGCAGGACAAGAAGAATTCCTTCGTCGTGCAGGACTCCATCAACGCCGAGGAGTTGGGCCGGTTTCCGGATGCCGACGTCGCCGACTCCCTGCAACACATTCCCGGCATCACGATCAGCCGCACGACCGGCGGTGAAGGCCAGAAAGTCAGCGTCCGCGGCTTCGGCCCGCAATACAACATCGTCACGCTGAACAACCGCATCCTCGCCACCGACGACGATGCGCGTGACCTCGCTTTCGACGTGTTGCCGTCGGAAATCATTTCCGGTGCCGACGTCCTGAAGTCCACTCAGGCTTCCGCCCTCGAGGGCAGTATCGGCGGTACGGTCAACCTCCGTACGGCGAGCCCCTTCGAGAACCGGGGCTTCCATGCCGGTGTGCATGGTGAAGGCAACTACAACGACATGTCCGAGCTGTGGGGCAAGAAGGTCTCAGCCTTCATCGAGAATACTTTTCTCGATGACACCCTCGGTGTCCTGGTCGGCGGCGTCTACTCCAACAACAAGACGCGCACCGACTCGCTGAATGCGTACAGCCAGCAGATTTATGGCCCGCAGTTCTATCCGTTCGAAGCGACGGATGCGAGCAACGGCGCGACGCCGCTGATCGCGACCCCGTGTTGCATCACCTTCGGCTCCGTGTTCGACGACAAGAAGCGTGAGGCTATCTCAGGCAGTCTCGAGTGGCGTCCGTTTGAAGGCTTCAAGCTGATTGCGGACGGCCTGTGGACGAAGCTCCAGGACAAACAGAACGGCTACAACCAGTCGTACTATTTCCCGTACGGCACTGACGCCGACGGCAACTCCCTCTGGACCAATCCCACGATCAACAACGGGGTGGTCACGGGTGTGACCTCGGCTGCTTTCCAGCCCGAGATCGTCAACAACACCATCAACCGCAATGTCACTACCTCCCTGTACGGTCTGCGAGGCGAGTGGCAGGCCACCGAGCGGTTCAAGATGAATTGGGATGCCTACCGCTCGACGGCGAGCCGGCCGGAAGGCGGCACCGATACCTTCGTAACAGCCGGCCTCGTCTCACAGGACCCGACGGCACCCGATATCCTCGTCATGCAGGATCAGGCGCACTCCTTGCCGAGCCTCAACGTGTTGGTGCCTCCGAGCCAGCTCGGGATGAGCTCTTGCCCCGCCGGCACCGTCAGCAAGACCAACGCAGCGTATTGCTCGTACACCCAGTTGATGAACTCCGGCGCATTGAACGACAACAAGTACTGGTCCACCCACTACGACGGCCTGAACGGCTACTCGGTGCACGACCAGGTCACGGGCTTCACTCTGGACGGCGCTTTCAAAGTGTCCCAGGGGCCGCTCGACTCGATTCTCTTCGGTGGCGGCTACAGCCATCGCGAGAAGACCCGCGAGGACATCAGCAACGACTGGACCAACGGCTCGGGTCAATACGGCCTGTTGTACAACACCGCCGGTTGCCCGGTCCAGTGCTCGCCCTACAGCTTCGGCAGCCAGGGCTTCAATGTCATTTCCATGACCAGCCCGCCGCACTTCATGCAGGGCGCCGGCAGTGGATTCCCCACCACGCTGCCGGCTTTGAATGTCGGCCAGCTCCTCAACTTCATGAAGAGCCTGGACGGCAAGCCGAATCCGCAGTTCTGCACGGATCCCACCAATCCGGCGAGCTGCACGCCGTTCAACTTCGCGTCCACGCTGCCGCAACGCAACCCGTTCAACTCGTATGACGTGATCGAGAAGACTTTCAACTTCTACACGGAAGCAACCTTCCAGAGCGACCGTTGGTCCGGCAACGTCGGTGTGCGCTTGGTTCATACAAAGACGCAGGCGGTCACCGCGCAGAACGTGCCCGTGTCCTTGTGGTCCGCTGATCCGAATGCATCGACGGTTACGTACGTCGTCCAATACTCCGATGCAACGGCGTTCTCGGAAGACTCTTCCTATACATTCGCGCTGCCGTCGGCGAACTTCGCCTACTGGCTGGTGCCGGATCGGTTGCAGTTGCGCGCCGCCGGCGGCGAGACGATCGCTCGCCCGGATCTGAATCAGCTCGCCCCCAACGCGACCAACCAGGCAACCAACGGCACCCCGATCCTCGACTACACCGGTACCGCGGGCCTGAAGCCCATCAAGGCCTGGAACCTCGATCTGTCGGCCGAGTGGTACTACCAGCCGCATGCCGCGTTGACGGTGGGTGTGTTCGGCAAGAAAGTGAAGGACGATATCTACACGGGTGTCACCGCCAACGTAGACCTCGGCACCATCAAGTACGACGGTGGGCCTCCAGGCACGGTGCCGGGCACTCCGTTCCTGTGGAGCATCAGCTCCCCGGCGAACGGCGCCAAGGAGACCTACACCGGTGTCGAGTTGACCTGGCAGCACTTCCTCGAGAATGGTCTGGGTGCTCACTTCCAGGTCACACGCACCTGGAGCAGAGGCTACGATCAGGATGGCAACCCGACGGGTGCGGTCAATCAGGCTCCGCCCACTACGCTCTCGACCAGCCTCATCTACGACAAGGGCCCGTTCAACGCCGATGTCAACTGGGACTACACCTCGCGCTACACGTCCTATTGCAGCCAGTGCACAGAAGTTCCTGGTTGGCCCGCAATCACTGATCCGTTCTCCTGGGTGACGGCGAGCGTTCACTGGCGTGCGTTCCAGGGCTTCGAGGTGTATCTCGAAGGCCGCAACCTGACCAACGCCATTGCCCGTACCTACCTCAACGGCAATGCACTGCTCCCGTGGGCACCGGGCCAGTTGGTGGGGCAGAGCGCCAGCGGCGTGGGATATGGCTATAGTGCCTATGGCCGCAGCTACGTAGCAGGCGTGTCGTACCGCTTCTAAGCATGTCGCTGATTAAATGAAGAGGGCGTGGTTCACATATGCATTAGTCACCACCCTGTTCTGGGGAGTGTGGGGCGCCTTTGCCGAGTTTCCGACTCGGCACGGGTTCCCTGACACGCTGGTGTATGTAGTCTGGACCTTGACGATGATTCCGCCGGCCCTCTACGCAATGCAGCGGGTGGGCTGGCGGGTGCAACGCAACGGCAAGTCGGTTCTGCTGGGCTCGTTGATCGGGTTCACGGGTGCCGGCGGGCAGATGTTGCTGTTTCACGCCGTGCACACGGGTCCCACCTACCTGATCTTCCCCGTCATTGCCTTGTCTCCGGTGGTGACGATCGCGTTGTCCATGGCCTTCCTGCGCGAGCGGGTGACCAAGATCGGCGCGATCGGGGTGTTGTTGGCCTTGATCGCATTGCCGTTGTTCAACTATTCACCGGCGGGAGACGCGTCCGGCTCGCAGGGCGTGACGTGGTTTATCTACGCGTTGATTGTGTTGTTGGCCTGGGGCGTGCAGGGCTACTTCATGAAGCTCGCCAACGCCACCATGGATGCCGAGAATATTTTTCTCTACATGACGATCACCAGCCTGTTGTTGGTTCCCATTGCCCTGTGGATGACGGATTACTCGACCCCGATCAACTATGGTTGGCAAGGCCCCGGCCTCGCCGCCGTGACCCAGATCTTGAATGCCGTGGGGGCTCTTACTCTCGTCTACGCCTTCCGCTACGGCCGCGCTTTGGTCGTAGCACCCCTCGCGAACGCCGGGGCGCCGATGATTACCGCGATCGTCTCCATGATCGTCCTGGGCGTCATGCCGAACTCAGTCACCATCATTGCGATCGTGCTTGCGTTCCTGGCGGCCGCGCTACTCGCGATCGAGCCTGAAGAGAAGCTCGTCGAGCAACCCGTATGAATGCGATGTTGGATCTGGTCCGGCGCCACGAGTCTGGTGAGCGCGTGGGCATCTACTCTGTGTGTTCCGCTCATCCGCTCGTTCTCGAGGCTGCTATGCGCCTTGCCAAGCGGACGGGCAGCCTTTCCTTGGTGGAAGCCACCTCGAACCAGGTGAACCAGGACGGTGGTTACACGGGCATGGTACCCACCGATTTCCGTGAGCGTCTGCTGTCGATTGCCGCAGCGGTTGGTTTGCCGCGTGAGCGCGTTGTATTGGGCGGCGACCACCTCGGTCCCAATGCATGGCAATCCCAGCCTTCC
>Ga0268266_10006902_pt1 | contig 10332 bp, 9 predicted proteins | sample KBSS13metaG_FD_190356 | JGI IMG/M metagenome (GOLD analysis project Ga0268266, IMG submission 190356) | Switchgrass rhizosphere microbial communities from Kellogg Biological Station, Michigan, USA - KBS S1-3 metaG (SPAdes) (version 2) | ecosystem: Host-associated > Plants > Roots > Rhizosphere >... | reverse complement strand
GATGGCGAGCTCGGCGGTCTGCTCCGCCATGCCGCCCTGCTTCATCGCCGATTCGACTTTCTGCTTGAGGGTGGGGTTGCCGCCGTAGAGGCCCGGCTGTTCCACCGTCGGCGCTTCGAGATCCGCACCGAACTGCTGCACCGTGGGCGAGTTGTCCCCGCGCAGGTTTTGCGTCATCTCGCGCGTGATGCCCGTGCCGGCGTCATCCGGCGTGAAGCCGTCTTCGTGGAGCGCGAGGTTCGCGTCCGTCACCGTGGCATTGGCGCCGTCGCTGGAGTCGCCCAGCGCCGAGCCGATGTCCAGATCGATGCCATCGGCCGAGTGCGACTGGGAAACCGGATCGCCGAGGATGTCGAAGTCCACGCGGTCCTGGCCGCCCTCGAGGTCGAGGTCCATGCCACCGAGGCCCGCCGAGCCGCCCGCACCCGCGAAGAGCGCGTCTTCTGGCGCGAGCTGCTTGCCCATGATGACGATCTTTTCCCACTCGCCCGGCGCCGCCCGCTCACGCGTTTCCGCGAGCTCGTGCGCCGTCTGCAGGAACTGATCCTTGTTGCCCCACACGAAGAACACTTCGAGGAGCTTCAGCTTCAGATCGCGACGATCCGGCTCGCGCGAGATGGCGATGCGAACGAGATCGGCGGCCTGGTCGTACAGACCGTAGGCCATGTGGAAGTCGGCTTCCGCCAGCGGATCGCCCTGATCGAGGTTGATCGCCGTTTCGCTGCTGATGGTTTCATCGGCGGCGACATTGCGCGGCGAGGTGCCCGGCGAGAAGTCGTTACCACCGGCGAAGCGCGGACGCTCATGCGTGCCCGACTCTTCCACGACGAACGCGCTTTCGCGGCTCTGTGCGGCACGCAGCGGCTGCGTGTCACCCGACATGTCGCGGCTGAGTGCTTCCGCACCGGCGGCAGCACCCTGCAGGCGGCTGAGCGAATCGTCGAAGTCGTTCTGCTTCCGCGACCGCATGGCCTTCACGCCAAACAGCGCGAGGATGACCACGACGAGCCCGGCGAGCGCCCACCAGTATTCCTTGAGCGTGTCGAAAATCGAGCCGCCGCTTTCTTCGGACGCAGCAGCCGGAGTCGGGCGCTTCACCGGCGGAGCAGGCTGGGCTTCCTGAGCGGTCGGCGGCGCTTCCTGCGCGGCAGGCGCTTCAGCGGCCGGCGGCGGAGTGGCCTCGGCAGCAGGAGGCGGAGTGGCTTCTGCAGCCGGCGGCGTCTGAGCAGGAGTCTGAGCGGCCGGAGGCGGAGTCGCCGCGGCGGGCGGCGGTGCAGCCGACGGCGCGGCCGCAGGCTGATTCGACAGACGCGCTTGCAGCTGAGCGAGCTCAGAGTTGCGCGCTTCGAGCAGACGACGAGATTCCTGAAGCTGCGCTTCGAGCTCACGCACGCGGCCCTGAAGGGCAGTGTTCGCCTGTGAGTCGCCCGGCGATGCGGCACCACCCGGTGCGCCCGGGGCCACGAGCCGCAGACGGCCCGGCTCCGACTCACTCGGCGCAGGCGCTGCGCTACCCCGCCACGAGGCGTACTGACGGCGGATCTCGGCGTTCGCCTCGCCCGGCGCGATAGCGGAAACCGCAGACGCGTTCGGAATGCGCAGCACCGCGCCCGACCGCAACACGTTCATGTTGCCGTCGAAGGCGGAAAGGTTGTTCTGGTAGATGGCCAGCATCCACGCACGGCTCTGCGACGAGTCGCTGGCGACCTCGTTCGCGATACCGGAGAGCGTGTCGCCCGGGCGCACGGTGCGCTCGCCACCTTCGGCGGCCGACGCGGGCGACCGGGAAGGAGCCGCGGCGGAAGGCGCCGGACGCGACGGAGCCGCCGCACCCGCTTCAGCCGCCGGACGCGGTGCCGGAGCGGGAGCATTCTGGCGCGCGATGGCGCCTTCGCGAGCGCCAGCACCGGTAGACGGCGCGGCGACCGGAGCATTCTGTTGCTCGCCCGGCGCGAACACCGGCGGATCGAGCAACAGGGTGTATTCACGAACCGTATGCGTGCGGAGCGCGTCGACTTCGACGAGCAGCGTGAGGAACGGATCCGTCACGGCCTGCGTCGAGCGCATGCGAAGCACGGATTTGCCATCCGCCTTCGTCTGCGGCGTGATGGTGATGTTGCCCACGGCGGTGGGCCAGTCGAGCCCGTTACGGGCGAACAGCTCTCTCGAGGCGAGCTGCGCCTTGATGACGGCCATCTCCTCCGGAGTGGCTCCCACGAGCTCGATTTCCGCATCGAGCGGCGCGTTCAAAGACGACAGCAGTCGCACGTCACCGAGCCCGACTGCAAACGCAGCCGACGGCAAGGCAATGACGAGCGAGGCCAGCGCCCACTTGACCGATTTGGCGACCATCAGCACACCCCGCGGGGCAAGACCGTCAATAAATATCTTTTAGAAATCAATCGCGTAGACGTCATTCCACGAGCCCACGCAAATTTGGGCGGCAGTGTAGCTCAAATGTAGTCACGTACCATAATCTCGGCTATCTGCACGCTATTCGTGGCGGCGCCCTTGCGGACGTTATCCGACACCACCCAAAGATTAAGTCCACGTTCCGAGGAAATATCTTCACGGATTCGTCCGACATAAACCGTGTCGCGGTTCGCTGCTTCGGTAGCGGCGGTTGGATATCCGCCCGGCTTGCGCTCGTCCAGAACTGTGACGCCCGGCGCCTTTTTCAGTAGCGCCCGCGCCTCCGCCGCCGTGATTTTCTGCCGCGTCTCGATGTGCACCGCCTCGGAATGGCCGAAGAACACGGGCACCCGCACTGCCGTGGCGTTCACGCGGATGGTCGGGTCTTCCATGATCTTCTGGGTCTCCCAGACCATCTTCATCTCTTCCTTGGTGTAGCCGTTGCTCTCGAACTTGTCGATCTGCGGCACGACATTGAAGGCGATCTGCTTGGCGATGACCTTCGGCTTCACCACGCCCTCGCCGCTCATGAGCGCGACGCTTTGCTGGGCGAGCTCCTCGACCGCTTCTCTGCCGGCGCCGGACACCGACTGGTACGTGGCCACGTTGATGCGCTCGATGCCCACCGCGTCATGGATGGGCTTCAGCGCGACCAGCATCTGGATGGTCGAACAGTTCGGATTCGCGATGATGCCGCGCGGCTTGTACTTCGCCAGCGCATGCGCGTTCACCTCGGGCACGACCAGGGGAATGTCGTCCTGGTAACGAAACTCCGACGTGTTGTCGATGACGACGCAGCCGGCCGCCGCCGCTTTGGGCGCGAACTCGCGCGACACTTCGGAGCCGGCTGAGAAGAGGCCGATGTCCGCCTTGCTGAAGTCGAACGTCGCGAGATCGTCGACGGGATAATCCTTGCCCTTGAACTCGACGCTCTTGCCGATGGAGCGCTCGCTCGCAAGCGGATACAGCTCGGACACGGGGAACTCGCGCTCCTCCAGCACCCGGATCATCGTCTCGCCGACGAGGCCGGTGGCGCCGACGACGGCAACTCGAAATGTTCTGTTGGTGTTCATGGGCGCTTCGTGATGTTCGGTGTGGTGGAGACGACGTCGGCGTTCTGGCCGCGATGGCGCAGGTAATGGTCCATCAGCACGATCGCGAGCATCGCTTCGGCGATCGGCGTCGCGCGCAGGCCGACGCAGGGATCGTGGCGGCCGGTCGTGACTACGTCGACCGTCTCGCCAGCCACGTTGATGGTTTCACCCGGCACCGTGATGCTGGACGTCGGCTTGAGCGACACGTGCACGACAACGTCCTGGCCCGATGAGATCCCGCCCAGCACGCCACCCGCGTGGTTGCTTTTGAATCCCTTCGGTGTAAGCGGATCACGATGCTCGCTGCCCTTCTGCTCTACTGCGTGCGTGCCGGCGCCGATCTCCACGGCTTTTACTGCGTTGATGCCCATCATTGCGTACGCAATGTCCGCATCCAGACGGTCGAACACGGGCTCGCCCAAGCCTGGCGGCACACCGGTCGCGACAACTGTGACGCGTGCACCGATGGAGTCGCCCTGTTCGCGGATCTTCCAGATCAGCTCTTCCAGCTCCTTCACGCGAGCGGGATCGGGGCAGAAGAACGGATTCTCGTACGCGAACGCGGGCTTCACCGGATCGAGCGTGAGCGAGCCGATCTTGCTGAGGTAACCATGGATATCCACGCCGAGGCGCGTGGCGAGATATTTGCGCGCAATGGCGCCGGCTGCGACCCGCACGACGGTCTCGCGCGCGGATGAGCGACCGCCGCCGCGATAGTCGCGGAAGCCATACTTCTGGTTGTACGTGTAGTCGGCGTGGCCAGGTCGAAAGCGGTCTTTGATCTTTTCGTAGTCGCGCGAACGCTGATCCGTGTTCTCGACCAGGATGCCGATGGGCGTGCCGGTTGTCTTGCCTTCGAACACGCCGGACAGGATGCGCACCGCATCCGCCTCCTTGCGCTGGCTCACGAAGTGCGAGGTGCCGGTGCGGCGACGATTCACGTCCCCCTGCAGATCGGCTTCGGACAGCTCGAGCCCCGGCGGACAGCCGTCGACGATGCAGCCGAGCGCCGGCCCGTGGCTTTCGCCGAAGGTCGTGACGGTGAAGAGCTTGCCTATCGTGTTACCGGCCATTGAGTTGTTCCGCGTTGAGCAAAAAGACCCCGCCCCCGCCGCGCTCGAAATCGAGCCAGGTGAACGGCAGCTGCGGGAATGCACGGCGCACCGCCGTTTCGGTATTGCCCACTTCCACGACGAGCACACCGCCGGGCCGCAGGTGACGGCCCGCCTCGCTCAGGATGACCCGCACCGAGTCGAGACCCGAGGCGCCCGCCGCGAGCGCAAGCGACGGCTCATGACGATATTCCGGCGGCAGACTGCGCATCTCCCGCGCACCCACGTAAGGCGGATTGCTCACGATGATATCGTACGTGCGTCCACCCAGTTCGCTGAAATGATTGGATTTCACGAGCCGAACGCGGCGCCCGAGCGCGTGACGGCGCACGTTCGTTGCGGCCACTTCGAGCGCTTCGGCGGAGATGTCCGCCCCGTCCACCTTCGCCTTGGGGAAGGCCGCGGCGCACGCGATGGCGATGCAGCCGGAACCGGTGCCGATGTCCAGGATGTCCTTCACGCGCTTCGGGTCGATCCATGGAGCGAACTGCTGCTCGATGAGCTCGGCGATCGGCGAACGCGGGATCAGCACGCGCGGGTCTACGGTGAACGGCATACCGGCGAACCACGTCTGCCCGGTGAGGTAGACGGCGGGAATGCGCTCGCGGATGCGCCGTTCGAAGAGCGCTGCGACTTTGGCCTGGCCCGCGGCGGCTACCTTGCGCTCGTAGGTGCGGGGCGTGACTCTGTCCGGGAGGCGCAGTGCGTGCCACACGAGCGCCGCCGCGTCGTCCCACGCATTGTCGGTGCCGTGGCCGAAGAAGACGCCGGCGCGATCGAGTTTTTTGGCGCCGCGCTCGATGAGCACGCGGACGGTGGTCGCAGTGGCAGCGGTGCGAGGCTCACTCTTTGCGCCCGCCCGGGCCTTCACTCGCCGCGCAGGCATCGTTCGAGGCGCAACACCCCGCCCTGACTTAGACCCTTTCCGTCTGTGTGATACTTCGTTCATGTCGAAATCAACGTGGCTCCTGATCGTGGTCGCCCTGGTCGCGGCGGCCGGCGGTGTGTGGGTCGCCCAGCGCACCGGCGACCCAGCTCCCCAGCTTACAAGCGGCACGTGGCTTCCGCAGCCTCGACCGGTGCCGGAGGTCTCGCTGGTTGACCAATCCGGCAAACCGTTCACGACGCAGAGCCTCAAGGGCCATCCCACCCTGCTGTTCTTCGGCTTCACCCATTGCCCCGACGTTTGCCCCACCACGCTCGCGCGGCTCGCACAGGTCGTGAAAACCGCGAACGTCCCCGATCTCAAGGTGCTGCTCGTGAGCGTCGACCCCGAGCGCGACACGCCGGAGCTGCTCGAGCGCTACGTGCACGCCTTCAACCCAGACTTCACCGGCGTCACCGGCAAGCTCGACGACATCGAGCGTTTCGCGAAAGAGTTCGGCGTGGCCATGGTCAAGATGGATCTGGGCGGCGGCGAATACACCGTCGATCACTCCGCGGTCGTGACGTTGCTGAACCGCCAGGGCCAACGCGTCGCCCTCTTCACTCCCCCTTACGAGGTCGCGCCTGTCGCGGCCGATCTGCAGAACGTCGCAGCCCGTCTATGAGCCCAAACGATTCCTCCATGCTTGCCTCCGCGAGCACACCGCCCCCGCCTACGCTGGGGCAGAAATCATTCGTCGCACTTCAGCACGTGATGCCGCAGCACCTGCTGACGAGCGTGGTCTTCAAGGCGACGCGCAGCCGTACGCCGGCGATCAAGAACTGGCTGATTGGCAGCTTCATGAAAGGCTTCAAGCCGGACATGAGCGATGCGGTGGAGCCGAATCCGCTCGCGTATGCGTCGTTCAATGAGTTCTTCACGCGGGCGCTGAAGCCGGAGGCGCGGCCGTTCACGCGTGACGCGGGAACGCTGATCTCGCCGGTGGATGGGACCATCGCGCAGATCGGGCGCATCGACGGCAACCAGATCGTGCAGGCCAAGGGCCATCACTACTCGCTCGAAGCGCTGCTCGCGCGGCCGAGCGACTGGACGGCGCAGTTTCGCGGCGGGTCCTTTGCGACGCTTTACCTCGCGCCCTACAACTATCACCGGATTCATATGCCGCTCGATGGCACGTTGAAGGCAGCGTGGTATGTGCCTGGGGATCTCTTCAGCGTGAATGCCACGACGGCCGCGGCCGTGGATCGGCTGTTTGCGCGCAATGAGCGCGTTGTTTGTCTCTTCGAAGATGGCCCGCTGACCTACGCGATGGTGCTGGTGGGCGCGCTGTTCGTCGGCAGCATGACCACCGTTTGGCACGGTGACATCACGCCGCGCCGGCCGCGCACGCCGCTGGATCTGCGCGTCGGAGGCGGTGTGCAGACGGACCTGTTCGCGCGCCAGGGCGATGAGATGGGGCGCTTCAACATGGGGTCGACCGTGGTGCTGGTGCTGCCGCCCGGCACGACGAACTGGCTGCCGGAGTGCAAGTCACTGGTGCCGATTCGCATGGGGCAGCCGCTGGCGAAGATTTCGCGGCAGGTATGAGCGCGGGCTGCGAGCGCGATCGGCAATGAGCGCGAACGACACCGGCTGGCGGCCAACCGCGACGCGCGCGGTGCTGGCTCGGCGGGCGCAGGCGCTTGCGCAGGTGCGCGAGTTTTTTTCGGCGCGGACGGTGCTCGAAGTCGACACGCCGGTGGTCGTGAACGCGCCGGTCACCGACGTGCACATTCACTCGGCTGAAGTGCGCTTTCCCGACGCGCCGGGGCGCTTCTATCTGCACACGTCGCCCGAGTTCGCGATGAAGCGGCTCCTGGCCAGCGGCAGCGGCGACATTTACCAGATTTGCCACGTCGCGCGCGGCCTCGAGCGCGGGCGGCATCACAACGCGGAGTTCACGCTGATCGAGTGGTACCGGCTCGGGTTCACGCTCGATCAGCTCATGGATGAAGTCGAGGCGCTAGCCCGCGCGGTGCTCGGCCCTATCGCGCAGCTGATGCGCAGCGAACGCGTGAGCTACGTCGATGCGTTCAAGACGTCGCTCGGCCTCGACCCGCTGACGGCGTCGCTCGAAGCGTTGCGCGCGTGCGCGGCCGCGGAGGGGCTCATGACCGCGCAATCCGCCGAGCGCGACGAGCTGCTCGAATTTCTCATGGGTGTGAAAATCGGCCCTACGCTCGGCAAGAACGCGCTGACCTTCATCCACCGCTACCCCGCTTCGCAGGCTGCGCTCGCACGTCTCGATCCAGGCAACCCACGCGTCGCGCTGCGCTTCGAGCTCTACTGCGAAGGCATCGAGCTCGCCAACGGCTTCCACGAGCTCGCCTCCGCCAGCGAGCAACGCGCTCGCTTCGAGCACGACCTCGCCGAGCGCCACCGTCGCGGCCTCGCCGCCGACAAGATGGACGAGTTGCTGCTTCAAGCGCTGGACGCGGGCCTGCCCGAATGCGCCGGCGTCGCCGTCGGCTTCGACCGCTTGCTGATGGTCGCCACCGGCGCCACCCACATCGACCAGGTCATTCCCTTCCCGATCGAACGAGCCTGACGCCATGAAACACTTCCTCATGTTCTATGAGCTCGCCGACGACTATCTCGCTCGCCGCGGCCAGTACCGCGAAATCCACCTGAAGAAAGCCTGGGAATCGCACGCGCGCGGTGAGTTGATCCTGGGCGGCGCGCTGGCCGATCCCGTCGACAGCGCGGTGCTGCTCTTCGCAGCAGACTCACGCGCGGTCCCGGAGGAGTTCGCTAAAAGCGACCCTTACGTCATCAACGGCATCGTGCGCCGTTGGTACGTGCGCGAGTGGACAACTGTTGCCGGCAAAACCGCAGCTAACCCGGTGGGTGCGCCCGTCTAGCCTGGTCGCGATATCATGCGCGCTACACGATCTGCATCGCATGTTCAACGCAGCCATGAGCCACCAAAGCAGTCGATACGACTTTCAGAACAAGCCCGCCGACTACGCCTCGCTCGCGCAAGAGCTGGAAGGCCTGCTCAACGGCGAGCACGACCTCATTGCCAACGCCGCGAACGCGACGTCGCTCATCTATCACGCCCTGCCGGACCTCAACTGGTGCGGCGTGTATCTGCTGCGGGGGAAAGAGCTGATCGTCGGCCCGTTCCAGGGCAAGCCGGCATGCGTGCACATCCCGCTGGGCAAGGGCGTCTGCGGAACGGCGGCGGCGCAGAAGAAGACGATCATCGTGCCGGACGTCGAAGCCTTCCCGGGTCACATCGCGTGTGACGCCGCCTCGCGCTCGGAAATCGTGATCCCGTTGTTCACGCAAAGTGCGCGCACCGACGGCGCGTATCTGCTCGGCGTGCTCGACCTGGATAGCCCGAAGCTGAATCGCTTCGACGAAGAGGACCGCCGCGGGCTCGAAGCGCTCGCGGCGATATTGACTGGAAGCCTGACGATTTAGAGGCTGGAGGGGCGCGTCATGATGGCCACACTCCGGCCGTGCGCTCCCTGTTCGCTCAGGAAGGCGGTCTTGCCGACCGCCCCGCGCAGCTCAGCCCTTACCGCGCGACAGATACTCGCTCGTGCGGGTGTCCACGCGAATGGTTTCGCCTTCGTTGATGAACAGCGGCACGCGCACGACAGCGCCGGTCTCGAGCTTCGCCGGCTTCTGGCCGCCGGTGGCGGTGTCACCGCGCACGCCCGGATCGGTCTCGACGACCTTGAGCTCGATGTGGGGCGGCGGGGTGACGACGAGCGGCTCGTTGTTCCACAGCGTCACGATGCAGACGATGCCGTCCTTCAGCCACTGGGCGGCGTCGCCGACCGCGGCCTTGCTCGCCGTGTACTGCTCGAAGTTCTCCGGCACCATGAAGATGAAGAAGTCGCCGTCGGCATACAGATATTGCATTTCTGTGTCCATGACGTCGGCGGCTTCGATGGAGTCGCCGGACTTCCAGTTGCGCTCGAGCGTGCGACCGCTTTTCAGATTGCGGATCTTGATGCGGTTGAAGGCCTGGCCCTTGCCCGGCTTCACGAACTCGTTGTCGACGATCGACCACGGCTCGCCCTCGATCAGGACCTTCATGCCGCTGCGGATTTCCGCGGTCGTATAGCTCGCCATGTGTTTTCTTCTCGCTGACGGGGCCGCAGAATGCGGGCCCCCAAAAAGGGCGCGTATGATAACGGCATCCCTCCCCACCCGCCACCCGACTTCCACCCGCTGGCAAACCGAGATGGCTCAGGCGATTACCTCGCCCGAAGCCCTCGTGGACGCACTCGGCCTCGACCGCTCGCTGGTGGCGCCGGCCCGTGTCGCCGCAGCCCAATTCGGCCTGCGCGTGCCGCTCGGTTACGTCGCCCGTATGCGCCGTGGGGATGCAAACGACCCCCTGCTGCGGCAGGTGCTGCCCATCGGTGCGGAAGGGGACGTCGTGCCCGACTTCGGGCCGGATCCGGTGGGCGAGCGCTCAGCGCAGCGCGCCCCGGGCCTGCTCCAGAAGTATCACGGCCGCGCGCTCCTGATCACGACCTCGGCCTGCGCCATTCACTGCCGCTACTGCTTCCGGCGCGAGTTTCCGTATTCCGAGCAGCAGGGCGACTCGACCCGCTTCCATGAAGCGCTCGAAGAAATCGCGCGCGATCCGTCGCTGGAAGAAATCATCCTGAGCGGTGGTGATCCGCTGTCGCTCGGGGATTCGCGACTCACCTCGTTGACGGATGCGCTCGCGAAGACCCCGCACATCCGTCGCCTGCGCTTGCACACCCGGCAACCGGTGGTGCTGCCCTCACGGGTGGACGATGGGCTCATCGCCTGGCTCGAACGC
>Ga0268266_10006901_pt1 | contig 10335 bp, 10 predicted proteins | sample KBSS13metaG_FD_190356 | JGI IMG/M metagenome (GOLD analysis project Ga0268266, IMG submission 190356) | Switchgrass rhizosphere microbial communities from Kellogg Biological Station, Michigan, USA - KBS S1-3 metaG (SPAdes) (version 2) | ecosystem: Host-associated > Plants > Roots > Rhizosphere... | reverse complement strand
ATCCTTTGCGCCGATGGCCGCAGTGGGACCCGAGATGGCCGACATGCAGGCCGCAGCGGAGGCCATCCGTTCGATGGAATCACAGACACTCGACGCCAGCCGCGCCGGCGCGATCGAAGGCGTCGTCCTCCGCTACGGCCTGTTCTACGGTCCCGAGGCGGCATCCACCATCGAAATGATGGCGATGGCCCGGCGCCGCATGCTTCCGGCGATTCGAGGCGATCGCAGCCTCCTCCCCTGCATTCACGTGGACGATGCGGCGAGCGCGACGGTGGCGGCGCTGGAGCGCGCACACCCCGGCGGCATCTATGACATCGTCGACGACGAGCCCGTCAGCTTCAGCGAGATCGTCCGCGCCGTGGCGGGCGCGGCCGGCGCTCCGCGGCCGATTGCCGTGCCATCATGGCTGCCGCGTCTGATGGCGCCGTTCTTTGCGAAAATCATTTCGTTGAGGCTCGCCTTGTCCAATCAGAAGGCGCTCGCCGACATGGGGTGGCGCCCGTCGTACCCGAACATCCGCGCCGGCCTTGCGCAGGTCCGTGCGCATGCGGCCTGAGCCATGACCGACGTCGATCTGTTTCAAGCGAATCGCTCCGCGCTTTTCGGCGTGGCCTATCGGATGCTCGGCAGCGCAACCGACGCTGAAGACGTGCTGCAGGACGCGTGGCTGCGCTTCTCGTCGGCGGGGCCGGCGAACCTCCGCTCGGCCAAGGCCTACCTGACGACGATCGTCACGCGCCTGTGCCTCGATCGCCTGAAGTCGGCGCGCGCCACGCGTGAAGAGTACGTCGGACCGTGGCTGCCGGAGCCGGTCGCGACCGACGACCGGCGAGAGCCCGAGCGGTCGCTGGCACAGGCCGAATCGGTGACGCTGGCGTTCATGGTGTTGCTGGAAACGTTGTCACCGGAGGAGCGCGCGGTGTTCCTGCTGCGCGAGGTGTTCGACTACGAGTACGACGAAATCGCCGGCATGCTCGAGATGACCACCGCCAACTGCCGTCAGCTATTCCACAGGGCGAAGGCGAGGCTCGCGGAGCGGAAGCCGAGGTTTCGCGCCACGCTGGACGAGAAGCGGCCGCTCGTCGAGCGCTTCGTGCGCGCCTTCAGCGAAGGCAGCGAGGAGGAGCTCACGAGCGTGCTCGCGGCTGACGTCGGCTTCTGGAGCGACGGCGGCGGCAAGGTGCTGGCGGCTCGTCGTCCTCTCTTCGGCCGGGAACAGGTCGTCAACCTGCTCCTGGGCATCCGCCGGACCGCGCCGGCGGCAGGAGTGCAGCTCGAGGCCGTCACGATCGACATCGCGGAAGTCAACGGCGAGCTGGCACTCGTGCTGCGCGTCGCCGGCCGGCTGGATGGCATCTACGTGACGACAGTCGAAGACGGCGAGATCACCGCGATCCGCGTCGTGAGAAACCCGGACAAGTTGACCTACATCGACCGGCAGCTCACGAGGCACTGATCGCAGGCCCGGTAGTGTCCGCCTTCAGGCGGACCGGCGAGAGGTCCGGCTAAAGCCGGACACGACCTGAGGTTCGTTACGTAACGAGACTCGACGTCGCTCCCGTGTAGTCCTTCGTCTTCACGATCGTCGCGATTTCCGCCATCACGCGATCGATCTCATCCATCGTGTTGTAGAAGTGCGGTGAGATCCTGACGCCCACCGGCGGCCGGTAGTCGACGATGAAGTCGCGTGACTTCAAGGTGCGCGAGACGAGGAGCGCATCTGGAACGTTCACCGCGACCGTGCCGGCCAGCCGATCCGGATCGCGCGTCGCGGCGGAGGTGAAGCCGTAGCTGTCGACGAGCGCGAGAAGGCGTCCGGTCATCGCGCGAGATGCCTCGCGGATCGTTTTCACACCGACCGCACCGATGATGTCGAGGCCCGCGATTGCCGCATAGTACGCGGGGATGGACGGCGTCCCGTTCATCATGTGCATGGCATCGGTCCGGAGGCGGGGGTCAGATCTCGCGTTTCTCGTTTCAGTCGCGGCTGCCTCGGGCGCGAGAAATGCGAGATCTGACCCCTCGATGTCGAAGTCGAATGGGTGCGCGCGCGAGAGCCAACCCGTAAACGACGGCGTTGCCTGCGCCAGCAGATCCGGCCTCGTGTAGAGAAACGCATTTCCCGGCCCGCCGCAGAGCCATTTGAGGCAGCCGCCGACCGTGAAGTCCACGCCAAGCGATGTGACATCCACCGGAATGATCCCGGCTGACTGATAGGTGTCGAGGATCGTGGCGGCCCCGACCTCGCGCGCGCGCCTGACGATCGCCTCGGCATCCATGATGTACGAGGTGCGGAACAGCACGTGCGAGAAGGCGACGACAGCTGTCGACTCGTCAATCGCCTCCAGCATGCGCTCCGTGCGGATCGTCAGGTCGTCTTCGCCCGGTACGATCACCAGCTCGAATCCCGCGGCCTGCTGCGCGCGATAGAGGTACACCATCGACGGGAAATCGAGCGCCGTGCAGACGATCCGTTTCCGCTTGCCGCTCGGCCGCAGGCACGACAGCGCAACCATGTGCGCGGTCGTCACGTTCTCGTGCATGCTGACGGTGCCGGCCGGTGCGCCGATGATGCGCGCCACCTTGTTGCCGACTTCGAGCGGCATCTCCCACCAGCGCTCTTCCCAGCCGCGCACGCCGCGCGTCGCCCACGTGTCCGCGTACTCGGCGAGGTCCTGCGCCGTCCGGCGCGGCATCGCGCCGAGCGAGTTGCTGATCATGTAGACCGAGCGCGCAAGAATCGGAAACTCGTCGCGCCAGCGTCCGAGATCGTTCATGGCCCCTATAATACGCTTCCGTGAAACGCGAAGGCTGGCAGGGCTGGGACACCTATGCGCCGTTCTACGACTGGGAAAACGCCCAGACGCTCGGCCGTCGCGACGTGCCGTTCTGGCGCCGCGTCGCCGCCAATGCGACAGGCCCTGTGCTCGAACTGGGATGCGGTACCGGCCGCGTGTCGCTGCCGCTGGCGCGCGCCGGCGTGAACCTGATCGGCATCGATCGATCCGAACCGATGCTGGAGCGTGCGCGCCGGCGAATCCTCAAATCGTCACGTTCGCGAATCCGCAAGCCGCAGCAATCGCTCCGTCTCATCCGCGGTGACATCCGGGCGCTCCCGTTCGATGACGACGCCTTCCGGATGGTGCTCGCGCCGTACGGCATCCTGCAGTCGCTGATCCGGCCGCGCGATCTCACGGCGACGCTCGCCTCGGTGGCGCGAGTGCTCGCGCCTGGCGGTATCTTCGGAATAGATCTGGTGCCCGACGTGCCCAAGTGGCGCGAGTACGAGAATCGCGTCCAGCTGCGCGGGCGCGCGGGTCGCGCGCAGCTCACGCTCGTCGAGTCGGTCCGCCAGGATCCAGTGAACCATCTCACGACCTTCGAGCAGACCTACATCGAGAAGCGCGGCACGCACACGCAGGAGCACCGGTTCGATCTAACCTTCCGCACGCTCTCGGTCCGTCAGATGACCCGGCAGCTCGAGAGCGCCGCGTTTTCGGTCGACGCCGTGCTGGGCGACTATCGGGGACGCGCCTGGGACGACCGGGCCGATGTCTGGATCATCCTGGCGAAAAAGAGGTAAAATTTCCGGTCCCTTTCGTCTCATCTTCGCGTTTTTCCGGGGAGTTTTGACATGTCCGGCCACTCCAAATGGGCCTCCATCAAGCATAAGAAGGGCGCGCTCGATGCCAAGCGCGGCAAGATTTTCACGCGGCTCATCAAGGAACTGACGGTGGCCGCCCGCAACGGCGGCGGCGATCCCGACATGAATCCGCGGCTGCGCTCCGTCATCGCCGACGCGAAGGCGGCGAACATGCCGGCCGACAACATCAAGCGCGCGATTCGCAAAGGCACGGGCGAAGAGCCCGGCGTGGCCTACGAAGAAGCGCAGTACGAGGCCTACGGGCCGGGCGGCGCGGCGGTCATCATCGACGTGCTCACCGACAACAAGAACCGCACGGTCGGCGAACTGCGCCACATGCTCGAGAAGCACGGCGGCAACCTCGCGTCCACCAACGCCGTCGCCTGGATGTTCAACAAGAAGGGTTACATCGTCGTCGAGAAGGCGAAAGCCGACGAGGAGAAGCTGCTCGGCGCGGTCCTCGATGCCGGCGCCGACGACATGCAGGACGACGACGATAACTGGGAAGTGCTGAGCGCCCCCGAAGCGTTCCAGGCGGTGCGCGATGCCGTCAAGCAGCTCGGCGTCGAGCCGGCGAGCGCCCAGGTGTCGATGATCCCGCAGAACTACGTGAAGCTCGAAGGCAAAGTCGCGCAGCAGATGCTGAAGCTCATGGAAGCGCTCGACGATCAGGACGACGTGCAGCACGTCTGGTCGAACTTCGACATTTCCGAGCAGGAGATCGAGGCCTCGCTCGCGTGAGGGTCTTCGGCATCGACCCAGGGTCCGAGCGCACCGGCTACGGTTGCGTGGAGACCGACGGGTCGCGCCACCGCATTGTGGTGTGCGGCGCCATCAGGTCTCCGACGCTTGCCTCGTTTCCCGACAAGCTTCTTCGCATCCACAGCCAGCTCTCGGAGATCCTGGCCGATTGCCGGCCGGCCTGCGCGGCGATCGAGAACGTCTTCTACTCGGTCAACGCGCGCAGCGCGCTCAAGCTCGGTCACGCCCGCGGCGTCGCGATGCTCGCGGCCGTCGAGGCCGGCATTCCGGTGTTCGAGTACACGCCGGCCGAAATCAAACGCGCGGTGGTGGGATACGGGCGTGCGGAGAAGCCGCAGGTCCAGCAGATGATCAAGCTGCTGCTGGGGCTCGCGGAAGTGCCGTCGCCGCACGACGCTGCCGACGCGCTTGCCGTCGCGATCTGCCACGTGCACGCGCAGCCGCCGTCGCTCGTGCTCGGAGCCGCGCAGCCGGCGCGCAGCAAGGCCTCCAGCTGGCGTCAGTACCGGCCGCAGCGCTGATGGTCTTCGGCCTCTCCGGGATCCACCGATGATCGCGCACCTTCGTGGTTCCATCCTCGAGAAGCATCCGAACCGCCTCGTGATCGACGTCAACGGCGTCGGCTACGAGGTATTCGTGCCGCTGTCGACGTTCTATGGGCTCGGCGAGCCGGGGACGGGGACTGCGTTGCGCGTCCACACACATGTTCGAGAGGACGCGATCGTCCTTTACGGTTTCGCCACCCAGCTGGAACAGGACCTCTTCGAGCGGCTCATCAGCGTCAGCGGGATTGGCCCCAAGGTCTCGCTGGCGGTGCTCTCGGGGATCGAGCCGGAAGACCTCATTCGCGCGATCGAGCGCGGCGACCTGGCGCGGCTCACCGCGATTCCCGGCGTCGGCAAGAAGACGTCCGAGCGCATCGTCCTCGAGCTGAAGGATCGCCTGCCTCGTGCCGCGGTCGTCGCCGCTGCGGTTGGCGTCGCGGAGCCGGAAGCGCCCATGCTGCGCGATGACGTGGTCTCGGCGCTCGTGAACCTGGGGTATCATCGGCCTCTCGCCGAAAAAGCCGCGGAAGCCGCGATCAAGATCATCGGATCGGCATCCGACGCCAGCTTCGAGCGCGTGTTGAAACAGGCGTTACGGGAAGTGGCCAAGTGACGGACGACCGCCTCGTGACCGCGGCGCGCGTGGACGAAGACGCGCAGTACGAAGCCGGACTGCGTCCGCGCCTGCTCGACGAATACATCGGCCAGGATCGCATCCGCGAGAACCTGCAAGTCGCGATCGACGCGGCGAAACAGCGCGGCGAGCCGCTCGATCACGTACTCCTCCACGGTCCCCCGGGCCTCGGCAAGACGACGCTCGCGTATGTGATCGGCAACGAGATGGGCGTGCCGATACGCGCGACGTCAGGTCCCGCCATCGAGAAGCCCGGCGACCTGGTGGGCATCGTCACGAACCTCAAGAAGAACGAAGTCCTGTTCATCGACGAGATCCATCGGATGTCGCCGGCGGTGGAGGAGATCCTCTATCCCGCGCTCGAGGACTACGAGGTCGACATCCTCATCGGTCAGGGGCCGAGCGCGCGGACGGTGAAGATTCCGATCGAGCGCTTCACGCTCATCGGTGCGACGACGCGCACGGGGCTGCTGACGTCGCCGCTGCGATCCAGGTTCGGCATCACGCATCGACTGGAGTTCTACGCGCCGAAGGATCTCGAGGAGATCGTGCGTCGCTCGGCCAGGATTCTCGGCGTGCCGATCGAGGACGCCGCGGGTGTGGAGATCGCCCGCCGCGCGCGCGGGACGCCGCGCGTCGTGAACCGGCTGCTCCGCCGCGTGCGTGACTTCGCGCAGGTTCGCGCGTCCGGGACGATCACGCTCGACGTGGCCCATGCCGGGCTGAAGCTGCTCGAGGTCGACGAGCATGGTTTCGACGAAGTGGATCGCAAGCTGCTCCGGACCATCATCGACAAGTTTGGAGGAGGCCCGGTCGGCCTCAACACGATCGCGGCCGCCATCAGCGAAGAGAAGGACGCGATCGAAGACATCTACGAGCCGTTCCTGATTCAGGCCGGGTTCCTGGATCGCACGCCGCGCGGACGTGTGGCCACGTCGCTCGCGTACGGCTATTTCGGGCTGCCCGCGCCCGCGGAACAACGAAGGGACTCACGACTGTGGTGATCGATGCTTCGACAGGCTCAGCGCAGAGCCGTAAGGCCCCGCGAATCGGCGGACGTCCGGCGACGATTGCGTCGCTCGCAACGTACGTGCCGCCGCGGCTGCTGACCAACGCCGACCTCGAGAAGATGGTCGATACGACCGATGACTGGATCCTCCAGCGGACCGGCATCCGCGAGCGGCACATCGTCGACGAGGGCGTCGCGACCTCCGACCTCGGCAAGGAGGCCGCGCTCAAGGCGATTGCGAACGCGGGGCTGACGCCGGCGGACATCGGTGTCGTGATCGTCGGCACCGTGACGCCCGACATGATGTTTCCGAGCACCGCCTGCCTGATTCAACACAAGATTGGCGCGCACAACGCGTGGGGGTTCGATTTGAGCGCCGCCTGCTCGGCGTTCACCTATTCGTTGACGACGGCATGTCAGTTCGTGGCCAGCGGCGCGCACGAGCACGTCCTCGTGGTCGGCGCCGACGTGATGTCGAGCATCATCGATTACAAGGACCGGGCGACTTGCGTCATCTTCGGCGACGGCGCCGGCGCGGTCGTCGTGTCGGCGGCCGCAGAGGGCGGCCCGCAGATTCTCGATTTCGAGCACGAGATCGACGGCGGCGGCGGCCCCGCACTCTGCATGCCGGCGGGCGGCAGCCTCCAGCCGGCGTCGCATCAGACGGTCGATCAGCGCCTGCATTACGTGAAGCAGGACGGCCAGACCGTGTTCAAGTTCGCGGTCAGGAAGACCGAGGAAATCGCGCGGCGCCTGCTGGAGCGCAACGGCCTCGGCGCGTCGGACATCGATCTGTTCGTCTCGCACCAGGCCAACCGCCGCATCATTCAGGCAGCGACCGAGAAGCTCGGCGTCGATCCGGAGAAGGTGATCATCAACATCGAACGGTTCGGCAACACGACGGCGGCGACGATTCCGCTGGCGCTGAACGACGCGATCGCCTCGGGCCGGCTGAAAAAAGGCCAGCTCGTGCTGCTGGCGTCCGTCGGCGCGGGCTTCACGGTCGGAGCGGTTCTCCTGCGATGGGGGGTTCTAGCGCACGGGATCCCGGACACTGGTGACTGGCCGTATCTTTCTCCTGTCCCCCGCGAATTGCGGGGGGAGTCGTGCGAAGCAGGCGCTCTCACCGCGCGCGACGTTTGCGCTAGCGGTCGCCTTGCGGTCGCCTGAAGGCGCTCCGCTCGGCGACCTGTTCAGTTTCATGAGCGGCTTGTACTTCCGCGGCAAGCTGACGTACGCGCGCCGGTTCGCACGGCCGATCGAGCCCGACAATCCCGTGGTCGGCTCCGGCATTCACATCATCACGTCGAACGCCGGCCTGCGCAGCCCGGATACGCTCGTGACGCGCACGGCCGTGCAGGCGTTCGGTCAGGGTGACATCGACGCCGACAATCCGGCGTACAGGCGGCCGCTCGAGACCAGCGCGCGCGCGCTCCTCAACGAAATAGGGTCCGAATGCGACATCGTGCTGCTCGGCAGCATCGCGTCGCCGAAGTACGTCGATGTGCTGACGGACATCTTCGGCGCGCGGCTGCAGTTCCCGAGCGCGTTCGTCGGCCGCGGCGACATGAGCCGCGGCGGCCTGCTGCTGCGGCACGCGAGCGACGGCGCCGAGCTCGAATACGAGCCGGTGCTCGGCGCCCGGCGCCACGGCGCGCGGCCCCCTCGGCTCGCTCCGCTCGGGCGCATTGCCGCATTGCAGAAAGTCGACATTGCAGAAAGGAAAGGCTGAAGGCAATGAGCCTTAGCTTCGTACTTCCCTTTCAGCGATCCTGCAATCCCGACTTCCTGCAATGACCGGATCGCACGTCATTCCCCGCGATCAAGACAACGTCGTCCTGGCAGTGGACGGGAAGGAGGTTCGGCTCACGAACCTTCGGAAGATCTTCTGGCCGGAGCTGGGGCTGACGAAAGGCGATCTGATCCAGTACTACGCCGACGTGGCGTTCGTGCTGCTGCCGCACCTCCGCGACCGCGCGATGGTCATGAAGCGCTATCCGCACGGCGCGTCGGGCGAGTTCTTCTTCATGAAACGGGCGCCGTCGCCGCGCCCTTCCTGGATTGAAATCTGCTCCATCGATCACGGATCGAAAGGTGTGATCGACTTTCCGATGATCCAGGATCTCGCCGCGCTTCTCTGGGTGATCAACCTGGGATGCATCGACCTCAACCAGTGGTACGCCACCTGCGACGATATCAATCGACCCGACTACATCCATTTCGACCTGGATCCGGGAGCGGGTACGCCGTTCGAGCGCGTGCTCGAGACCGCGCTGGTCGTACGTGAGGCGCTTGACACCTTGAAGATGCGATCGGTGGTCAAAACCACCGGCTCGAAGGGGTTGCACGTGTACGTCCCGATCGTGCGCGGGCCCGAGCAGGGCGAAGTCCGCACCTTCGCTCACGTGCTGGCGCAGGAGCTCTCGCGACGGCATCCGGCGCTCATCACCGCGGAGTACCGTGTCGCCAAGCGTCCGCGTGGGCGCGTGCTCGTGGACTACAACCAGAACCGCTGGGGCAGCACGCTGGCGTCCATCTACTCCGTTCGTCCGCGTCCCGAAGCGACGGTGTCCACGCCGATCACGTGGAAAGAAGTCGAACAGGGCGTGCGCATCGAGGACTTCACCGTGAAGAATGTCCCTGCGCGGGTGCGAGAGGTCGGCGACATCTGGAAGCCGCTGCTCGGCAAGCGGGGCCGGTTCGACTTGTCCCGGTTCGTCTGACGCTACAATGCCGTGGTGAAAGGAACCGCTGCCGCGCCGCTCACGGCCGTTGTGCTTCTTGCGACGTTGACCGCGGCCGCCCAGCCCGCCAGGCCGATTCCGATGAACACCGTCGCCGAACGTTACGTACAGCTCGTGCTCGACGTTGGTCAGCACGATGCCGACTACGTCGACGCCTACTATGGTCCCGCCGAGTGGAAAACGGAGGCCGGGCGGCAGAAGCGTCCGCTGGCCGACATCGACGCTGCGGCGAAGCGCCTGATCGCCGAGATACCCGCAGCGTCGGAAGAAGAGCGGCGCGACGAGCTCGCGATGCTGCGCCGCCACTACTTGAGCAGGCAGCTCGAGGCGCTGCGTACGCGCGTCCAGATGCTGCAGGGCGCCAGACTGACATTCGATCAGGAATCGCGCGCTTTGTACGATGCCGAAGCGCCGGTGCACCCGGAGTCGTACTTTGCCGAGATGTTGAAGGAGCTCGACCGGCTGCTGCCGGGCGACGCTCCGCTCGTCGATCGGTACGATGCCTTCAGACAGAAATTCATCGTCCCGTCCAATCGTCTTGCGAGCGTGTTCGATCGCGCGATTGCGGAATGCCGCTCGCGCACGCTTCGTCACGTGGAGCTGCCGCCGAACGAGAGCTTCACGGTGGAGTACGTCACGAACAAGCCGTGGAGCGGCTACAACTGGTACCAGGGCAACTACCGCAGCCTGATCCAGGTCAACACCGACCTGCCGATCTACATCGATCGCGCCATCGATCTCGCGTGCCACGAGGGGTACCCGGGCCACCACGTGTACAACGCGCTGCTCGAGAAGCACCTGGTGCGCGATCGCGGATGGACCGAGTTCACCATCTACCCGCTGTTCTCGCCGCAGTCGCTGATTGCCGAGGGGACCGCGAACTACGGCATCGAGGTCGCGTTTCCGGGTGAGGAGCGTGCCGCGTTCGAACGTGACGTGCTCTATCCGCTCGCGGGGCTGGACACCTCGCAGGCCGCGTCGTACGCGCGGCTGCAGGC
>Ga0268266_10006898_pt1 | contig 10339 bp, 10 predicted proteins | sample KBSS13metaG_FD_190356 | JGI IMG/M metagenome (GOLD analysis project Ga0268266, IMG submission 190356) | Switchgrass rhizosphere microbial communities from Kellogg Biological Station, Michigan, USA - KBS S1-3 metaG (SPAdes) (version 2) | ecosystem: Host-associated > Plants > Roots > Rhizosphere... | reverse complement strand
CACCTTGGGCATGCCGAGGCCGAGAGCGTGGGTGAGATCGATGGCGTTCTGCACGATGTCGACTTTGTCTTCCAGGGTGGGGAAGAGATTCACCGCGGCATCAGTGATGAACAGTGGCTTGCGATACGTCGGCACATCCATGATGAAGACATGACTGATACGACGTGCGGTCCGCAGGCCACCCTCGTGACGAATGACTTCCGCCATCAACTCGTCCGTATGCAGGCTGCCCTTCATGAGCGCCTCGACAGAACCCGTGCGCGCGAGCGCGACAGCCTGCGCCGCGGCGGCATGGCTGTGCGGCGTCGAGATGAGATGCACGTTCGTCAAATCGAAGTGCAGCTTGGCGGCAAGATCCTGGATGCGCTTTTCAGGCCCCACGAGCACCGGCTCGATGAGCTTACCGATCGCGGCCGCCTTGACAGCCTCCAGAGAGCTCTCATCGCAAGGATGCACGACCGCGGTCCGGATCGGAGCCAACGGCCGGCACGCACGGATCAGCGATTCGTACTGACTGTGGGGATGTAATGTCTCTGCTGTGGATACGCTGGCCATGAGCCACTGTCGCAAACGACCCGGTCGAGCGCCATACGTGAAGTCCACGATCAACAGCCACGACCACTCAGCCTAAGATCCGCATAGGAGTCCAATCCGTCGGAGATGTAGCATGAACAGCATCCCCTGGCCCCCGCGAGTCGGAGCCTGGTACCTACGTTGGGATAAAGGCGAGGTCTTCCAAATTACCGGCTACGACGAGAAGTCGTCCAAGGCCCGGATCGAAGCCTACGATGGCACCGCCGGTGAGATCGACGAGCTCACCTGGGACCGCCTCTCACTCGGCCTGGCCGATCCTCCCGAGGACTGGACCGGCCCCGTCGAGACCGTAGACGTAGTCGACTTCGGCGCCACCGCCAAGGACCCCATCAGTGAAGACGTCTCCGGCCCTCGCCCGAGCACGGACCAATAGCTCGAGCCGCGCTACAGCCCACTGCGCCAGCTCGACGTTGCGCAATGTTCACCGCGCCTCCTGAAGATGCGCGGGCGCCGGATCGTGACGAGCCTGCGCCAACAGCTGGAGCACCTGCCCATCAGTGACCTGCTCGAAGTTGTCGTAGTATTCGCCCACTGCAGAAAGGTTGGCAGGGATCTTGAGGGAGAGGGTCTCATTCGCCTCCACGCCCACCAGCGCCAGGCCACTGTCTGAAGCGACGGGCACGGCGACAAACGTCGAGCCCGCACCGGCACGCCGCGCGGCCCGCACAGCGGCGACCATCGTGCAACCCGTTGCAATGCCATCATCCACCAGTATCGCCGTTCTGTTGGTTAGATTCAGCGGCGGCAAGCCGTGCCGATAGACTCGTTCACGTCGTGCGAGCTCAGCCTGCTCGCGCTCAGCGAGCGCCTCGAATTCTTCGCGACTGCAGCTGAAACCGGCACCCGAGCTCGGCTCGCGAACCAGGATACCGCCCGGTGCGATGGCCCCGATCGCCAGCTCCTGCCGCCCGGGTGCCCCAACCTTTCGGACGACCATGACATCGAGAGGCGCTCCCAATGCGCGGGCCACCTCGTACGCTACCGGTACCCCACCTCGCGGTAAGCCGAGCACCACGAGAGCACCCCTCAAGTCGTATTTCAGGACGGCGCGCCCCAACGCGACTCCGGCAGCCGATCGGTTCGAAAACATGACGAGACCCTCCGGGGTGTTCCGTGCCTCAAGCGGCCTCTGGCTGCGACTGCGCTTCGTGCTTCTCCGGCTTCTCGGTCATCGTGGCCTCGGTCAACAACAGCACTCCGGCCACTGACACGGCATTTTCCAGTGCAATCCGCACGACCTTGGCGGGATCGATAATCCCGGCCTCGAGCAGATCGACGAACACCTTGCGGGAGGCATCGAACCCCAGGTTCCCGGTCGCATTCAGCATACGATCCACCACGACACCCCCGTCCGCCGCGGAGTTTTCCGCGATCTGACGGGCAGGGGCTTCCAGGGCACGTCGCAGAATCTGCACGCCGGTGCGTTCGTCACCGGAGCATTCGGCCTCAACCGGGACGAGCGCGTTGGTTGCACGCAGGAGGGCAAGCCCACCTCCGGGTACGACGCCTTCTGCCACGGCCGCCTTGGTCGAGCTGATCGCGTCATCCAGGGCTTCCTTTTTCGCCTTCATCTCCGCTTCCGACGGCGCGCCCGCACGGATGACGGCCACACCGCCTGCGAGCTTGGCAACGCGTTCCTTGAGCTTCTCTTTGTCGTAGTCGCTCGTGGCTTTGTCGATCTCCTTGTTGATGAGCTGAACCCGGCCCGCGATCTCCTGTTTCTTGCCCGCGCCCCCGATAATGGTCGTGGTGTCCTTGTCGACGACGATCCGTTTGGCGCGCCCCAGCTGTTCGAGCTCGACATCCTCGAGCTTCGCTCCGAGGTCCTCGGAGACGAGTTGCCCGCCAGTGAGAATGGCCATGTCCTGGAGCATCGCTTTACGCCGGTCGCCGAATCCGGGGGCTTTGACCGCGACACTCTTCAACACGCCGCGGAGTTGGTTCACGACCAGCGTGGCGAGCGCTTCGGCTTCTACGTCCTCGCCGATGAACGCAATGGGGCGGCCGGACTTGGCGACTTGCTCGAGCAGGGGAATGATGTCCTTGAGAATGTTGATCTTGCGGTCGGTAATGAGGATGTAGGGATCTTCGAGAATCGCTTGCGCGGTGTTCTGGTCGGTGATGAAGTAGGGCGAGATGTACCCCCGGTCGAACTGCAGACCTTCCACCACTTCGAGGGTCGTTTCAGTCGTCTTCGACTCCTCCACGGTGATGACGCCGTTGTCACCGACTTTCTCCATCGCATCCGCCACCAACTCCCCGATCGCCGGATCGTTGTGCGCCGAGATGGTCGCGATCTGGGCTTTCTCCTTGCGACTACCGACCGGCTTGGCGAGCTGCTTGAGTGCCTTGACCACTGCTTCGAGCCCGCGATCCAAGCCGCGCTTGATATCGATGGCGCTGGCGCCGGCGGTAACGTTGCGGATGCCTTCGGAGTAGATGGTGTGCGCAAGTACGGTGGAGGTACTCGTGCCGTCGCCGACGACATCTCCGGTTTTCTCCGCTGCCTGGCGTAACATCTGGGCGCCGAGGTTCTCCTCCGGATCCTCCAGCTCCATTTCCTTGGCGATGGTGACGCCGTCGTTACAGATGATCGGCGCGCCCCATTTCTTCTGGATGAGAACCGATTTCGACTTGGGCCCCAGCGTGATGCGCACGGCGTCGGCGAGATGGGTCGCGCCGCGTAATACCTTTTCCCGCGCTTGAGACCGGAATAACACCTGCTTCGAGCTCATATACCGTGCTCCCTGTGGAGGTCATGTGTGGGATCGATCCTCCCTCGGGCGCGGGCGATCGACCATACGGAATTCCCCTGATCAACTACTCGTCTCAGGCGAGGCTTTCTCGCCCAGGTCCATCACCATGCGCACCAGTTGCGCCAGTGACGCCGCCCCTGTCTTCTCCATGACATGCCCCCGGTGAATCTCAATCGTTCGTTGACTCACCCCGAGCTCGAAAGCCATCTGCTTGTTGGCCTTGCCCCGGGTCATCAGGTCGAGGACTTCGCGCTCCCGCGGTGTGAGCGATTCGAACCGCTCGCGGATGAGCCCACGTTCACCGAGAGCGGCCCGGTTGGCACGGTCCTTCTCCAAGGCGCGTTGCACGCGGTCGACGAGCTCCTGGTCGCGGAACGGCTTCTGCAGGAAGTCGAATGCGCCGGCCTGCATGGCTTCCACCGCCATGGGCACATCGCCGTGCCCGGTGACGAAAATGACCGGCAGGATGGCTCCCTGGCGGTTCAACTCCTCCTGAAGCTCGAGGCCGCTCATCTGCGGCATCCGCACGTCCAGTACCAGGCATCCCGGCTGAGCCGGGTCGTACCCGTCCAGGAAATCACGTGCGGAGCCGAACACACTGGGCACCAGGCCGACCGATTTGATCAACAGGCGCAGCGAGCTGCGGACGGCTTCATCATCATCGACAATGAAAACGATGGGTGAGCGCTCTTTCATAGCTGCCCCTGCGGTCAACGGCCGCGGTCAAAGTGTCAGTGCGGTCGATACAAAGGGAATGACGCGGGCGCCGCGCCGCCGCAGCGGGACGCGGTTGGCGAATTGTTGAGGCTTGACGATGAGGACATCGCAGGCCACGAGATCGAGCGTCCGCTCCGCCGTGTTGCCGATGATCAACCGCTTGAGGCCCGAGCGCGATACAGCCCCCATCACCACGATCGAGCTGTGAATCTCGCGCGCCGTCTGCGCGATGGCATCGGCAGGGTGGCGGCCCACCAGGTGACGTCGGGCTTTGGGAATCCGACTCGTGCGCAGCTCCCCATCCAACGCCTCCTGCGCCGCCGCCGTGGCTTCTTCCTGCATCTGGTCGATGCTCTGCTGGCTGATCATGGTTTCAGGACCGGCCGCGACTGGGAACGGTACGTATGCGTGCAGGACGTGTTGAGTACCGCGCAGCGCCTCTGCAAAGGTGGCCCCGGCTGCGAGAATCCGTTGATCCAGCTTCGCCGGTTTGGAGAAGGTGTGTCGCGGGTCGAGAGCCGCCAGGATGACCGGATGGCGATACGACCCGGGAGTTTTCACCAGCAGCACCGGCACGGGACTCAGACGCAGCAGCTCCCAGTCGGTCAGGTGCAGCAGCCCCGCGGCCGTGTGCCGTCCCGAGTGTTGATCGGCCACGATGAGATCGGCCTTGCTCTTGTTGGCGTGCCGTACGACCGCCTCGTAGACCGGGAAATCCCATTCCGCGGCGACGGTGACCTTGATGTCTTCCCGGCGCAGTTTCGCAGCGGTCTTCTCGAGTTGGACCAGCGTCCGTCCACGAAGGTCTTGCTCCAGCTGCGGCAGATCGCCACTTGCAAGGTTATAGCCGTCGACGTACAGCGGCGTCGCGAGACCGTGAAACAGCTCTATTTGCGCACCGAACGCCTTGGCCAGCTGCACGGCCTTGACGAGAGCAGGGGTGCTTTTGGCCTCGCAATCCTTGATGGCGACGAGAATCCGGCGGACTGAGCGCATGTTCGAATCTCCCGTTTCGAAGGTGTTGATTGACCGATGGCGGCCCATGGTGCAACGCTTCGAGAACGAGAGCGATTCGTATCTATGCGTAGGGGAGAGTACCTACCGACCGACGCTACGCCGGTCAGGTCGCCAGGAGTGATTTGAGCAGCGTCAGCAAGTCTTCGGCGTGGATCGGTTTGCGAGCCAGGCGCAGTCGCTCGTCCCGTTCCAGCTCCTTCACAGCCGAGGAAGTATCTCCGGTAATCAACACCGCCTTGAGCGGTTTACCGAGGTCCTGGCGCAACGCCGCGATGACCTGCGTCCCGGTCTCGTCGTTGCTCAGGTGATAGTCCGTGACCAACAGGTCCAGCTCGGGGTGCTGGCTCGCCTGCGCGCGCGCCTCGGCGAGCGAGCCTGCCGTCAGCACCTGGAACCCTTCGACTTTGAGCAGCATGCGGGTCGCGTTGCGAACCGCGGGATCATCCTCCACGAGCAACACGCGGGGTGCGGAGGCAGGCTGAGGTACCGGCGCCTCGGCCGGACCCTGCGGCGTCGCGCCGAGCGCGGCTCGGCCCAAAGGCAGCTCGAGCGCGAACACAGAGCCGGCGCCGACCTCCGAGCGCACCTCCAGTTTGAGCTCGAGCAGCGCGATCAGCCGCTGCACGATGCTCAACCCGAGCCCGTATCCGTCTCTCGAGCTGTTGGTGGGTACGCCCACCTGGTAAAACTCATCGTAGATGAACTGTAACTGGTGGGCTGGAATGCCAATCCCGGTATCGATCACCTCGATGCGGACGCCGTTCGTCGTGGGCAGGCTGCGCAAGCTGACACTGCCCGTGCGCGTGTACTTGACGGCGTTGGAAAGGAGGTTACGCAGAATCTGGCCGACCAGCGACCTGTCGCTGTGGACACTGCTCGCCGGGGCAGAGATCGCCAGCCGCAATCCCTTGTCGAGCGCCATGGCGGAGAATTCCTGGCGCAACTCCTCGAAGAGGCCGGCGAGGCTGAAGTCGGCTCTGTCCGGCTTGATGGCCCCGGACTCCAGCTTGCTGATATCGAGCAGCGCATTCAGCAGCCGCGACATCGCATCGATCGCCTTGTCCTGTTGGGCGAGCGCCTCCTGCGCATCCGGATGCTCCACCAGGCGCCGTAGCGTGCCATTGAGCAGCGACAGCGACTGCAGTGGCTGCCGCAGGTCGTGACTGGCGGTGGCGAGAAAGCGGCTCTTGGCCTGGTTGGCGCGATCCGCAACCTCCCTGGCCTGGTCGGCGACTTGCCGCGCCCTTTCCGCTGCCGCGCGTGCGGCGATGAGCTCCTGTTGCACGCGTTTGCGGTCTGTGACATCGCGGATTGCCGCGGCAACGAGGGTGGCGCCCGCGTCCTGGATGGGACTCAGGCTGATCTCCACCGGAAACTCGGACCCGTCCTTGCGGCGGGCATACAGTTCGAGCCCGGCGCCCATGGGGCGCGTCCGGGTCTCGGCCGCGAATCCGGACCGGTGACCTATGTGTTGCGCGCGAAAGCGCTCCGGGATCAGCAACTCGACCGACTGACCGCGGACTTCCTCACGCGTGTAGCCAAACAACACGAGAAGCTGCTGGTTGGTAAAGACTATCCGCCCCTGGCTATCCACCAGCACCGTCGCGTCAGGGGCCGAATCGAGGGCGCTGCGCACCAACTCCGCGGATAATGTCGCAATCATCGGGGACCCGCCACCACCTTGCCGGGCCTTCAGGTCCGCATCCGCATCCGACACCGGCAACGCGGATGCGCCTTCGCCCCTGGCCGCCTGGTGCACTAAAACGTCCGCTGGCTCGACTGGCTGAGCTCAGGTCGGCCCCCGGCCGCGATCATGGTCATATGGACCAACGCGGCCAACGAGTCGGCGCTCATCTTCTCCATGACCCGGGCGCGATGGATTTCGACCGTGCGCTGACTGATGCCGAGCCTATGGGCGATGACCTTGTTGGGAGCCCCGGTGGCGACCAGTTCGAGGACGTCATGCTCGCGGCCGGTGAGCGAGTCGAGGCGCTGGCGAATGCACTCATGCCCGCGCTGCTCCTCGCGAATGGAGCGGTCCTTGGCGAGCGCCCGCTGCACGCGATCCAACAGGTCCTGGTCACGGAAGGGCTTCTGCAGAAAGTCGAATGCCCCGTGCTGCATGGCCTCCACCGCCATCGGTACATCTGCGTGGCCGGTGATGAATACGATCGGCGAGATGAGGCCGCGCTGATTGAGGATCTGCTGCAGCTCGAGGCCACTCATCCCGGGCATGCGGATGTCCAGCAACAGGCAGCCGGGCTGCGCTGGGTCGAAAGCGGCCAGAAACGCGGCAGCGGAATCATAGGCCGTCGGCGCAAGCCCCAGAGACTTCAGCAGCAGGCGCAGTGAGCTGCGCGCGGCCGCGTCATCGTCCACTACGGAAATCACGGGGGCTCGTTCCTTCATGGCGCTCTCCAGCAGGTGTGCGGGCGTGTTGACGATGGAGCGGATTTTCGCTGCAACGCCGTATCGCGCCAATACGGATGTGTTCGCAGGGAGATAGGTATTTACCGAAATATGGGGTTCACCGGGCTGCTGGCCCGGTGGCCTGTCACTCCAGCTTCGAGTCCCTCCCTTTCCACCCTAGATTTCCTTTCTAAATCCGCGACTTACGCGTCTTCCAACTGTTGCCAGGCGCCTGTCACTGAACCCCCGCGAGCTCGATTCCGGATGCGGTTACATTAGTCAGTCTTTAGCAGCATGACGCGCATCGCTCGATTGGCGATGATCCATCTCACGGTGTTGGTCGTTCCGTCGGTCCCTCGGCAAACACGGATTGCAAGGGTTAGATAGCCCAGCCGTCACGATTGAGCCCGGGTGACAGCCACCGGTCGAGCCACTGCCTGAGGCTGCTTGCTACGGCACGAAGCAGACATTTCGGCCGGCTGCGCAACGCATCGATTTGGCGGCTGCGGCTTTCTCCTTGCACACACCAATGACAGAAGTGCTCGCAATTGTTCGACACGAGCTGGTAGCAGTTCTCTCCGAGACGTGAGCAGGCTCGCGCCACAACCTCGTTGCAGTCGAAATGAGGGTTCAAGTGCGGCCTGACCCAGATCGATTCTCCCTGCGCAAAGGCTGCAATTGAGACCTCTTCGACCGGTCCGGCCTTCCATCCACGGGAAAGACCGGAATAGTGCACCACCCGCCCGTTGCCGACGTATATGCCATGATGGCTGTACCCACATCGTGTTGTAACCAGGTGCGCCGCGACAGGGGGAGTCTCGTTCTCGGGAAGCTGCCAGTCTCGCTCGTCAAACGAGATAGTTATAGCGTTCGTCCATCCCTGTGTGTTCATGGCGGAAGCAAGCCTCGGTTGAGCGGATGCGAATTCTTCGTATTCACACTAGCCGCGACACCAGGCTTCGGCCAGACGCAGTTGCGGCAAAGACATACGCGAAAGTCCGTATGGCAGATTCCGGAGCTCGCCGTGCTCGTTCTCCATCCGGACGTATTCTTCAGGATTCACAAACTTGAGCTGCGCGATGTCGAATATCTCCCGCCAACGTGCATGCAACGGTTGTTGGGCCCGGAGCCGAGAAGTGCAAGCCAGCGTGGCTAATACGTAGAGTCCCCTTCATTCAAAGGGCAGTACGATCGGTGCTATAGCGCGATCGCGCTTCGCGCCTTTACGATATACAGCACCAGCGGTTAGACGACGGAGAATTCAAAATGAAAGCACACTCGCGGCACCTCATGTTGGCGCTGATCGTGGCCCTCATCCTGCTGGCCATCGCGACCGTCGTGGCCAGGAGCATCGCTTAATCGAGTTCCTACCCGTGCGTCGCAACGACTGGATGCCGGAGCGGCCTTCGTCACGGGTCTCTCCGCAGCTTGTCATCAGATCGGCCCGGGCGCTGCCCAGGACGATATGGGTGCTGGGTTTCGGGTCGCTGCTGATGGATACCTCGTCCGAGCTGATTCACAGCCTGCTGCCCGTGTTCATGGCGAGCGTGCTCGGCACTTCGATGGTGACCATTGGCGTGGTCGAAGGCACGGCCGAAGCGGCGACTTCGGTCATGAAGGTGTTCTCCGGTGCTCTCAGCGACCGCTTGAGGAGACGCAAGGCGCTCGTCGTGTTGGGCTACCTGCTCGCTGCGATCACGAAGCCCGCGTTTCCGCTGGCGAGCTCGATCGGATGGGTGTTTGCCGCACGTTTCGTGGACCGCATCGGGAAGGGGGTTCGGGAAGCACCGCGCGATGCCTTGATGGCGGACGTCGTCTCGCCGAACTTGCGTGGCGCGGCATACGGGCTCCGTCAGGCGCTCGACTCCGTGGGGGCATTCTGTGGGCCACTGCTTGCCGTGTTGCTCATGGGATTGCTTCTCAATGATATCCGCGCCGTGATGTGGGCGGCCGTCGTTCCGGCCTTCGCGGCTGTGTTGGTCCTGGCCGCCTATGTGCGCGAACCCGATGGTCAGACGGCCGCGGCGGTCGCGCCGTTTACGCTGGCGGCGATCCATAGGAAGCTCGTCGCCGATGCGGCGCCACCGGAGTTGCGAGGTACGGCGTTTGGCGTGTTCAACCTGTGCTCAGGCGCTGCATTACTCGTCGCGAGCCCCGTCGCGGGAATTCTGTGGAGTCAAATGGGTCCCTCCATAACCTTTCTGGTGGGCGCCGGCTTCGCGGCCCTGTCTGCGTGCGGACTCCTGAGTGTCTGCCCCGTGCTTGGCACTGCGACACCTGCGTCCCGAATACCGCATCCTCCAGTGGAGACTGGCACAGGTCTGCGTGTCGGGCCGGGGTGTCAGCTCGCGTCCGTTACCGGCCAGCGCTCGAGAAGTGGCGCGAGGGGCTTGCCGGATAGGATCCGCTGGAGGGCCGTGCCGAACAGAGGGGCGATGGAGAGTACGGTCAGCCTTTGAGTGGCCTCCGGCAGTAGGGGGCTGAGTGGATAACCAATGCTATCGGTGGTGACGACGCCCGCGATCGCTTTGTTGGCCAGGACCGCCGCGAGGCCGGGCGTGTGGGGTGCATGGGTGACGGCGGCAAAGACCGCTGCGGCGCCTGCGCGCATACAGCCCTCCGCGGCGCGTAGCAAGGTGCCGCCCGTTGCGCAAAGGTCGTCGATGATGATCACGGTACGACCCTTAGTGTTGCCCACCAGAGCCTGACCGGACACGACACCCTGCGCACGACGCTTCTCGAAGAACGCGAGCTCCACTTCGCGCTCCAGACGTGACTCGAGAGACTCCCGGAATATCTGCGCCCGTTTCACGCCGCCGATATCAGGGGAGGCCACTGTAAGCGGG
>Ga0268266_10006896_pt1 | contig 10340 bp, 11 predicted proteins | sample KBSS13metaG_FD_190356 | JGI IMG/M metagenome (GOLD analysis project Ga0268266, IMG submission 190356) | Switchgrass rhizosphere microbial communities from Kellogg Biological Station, Michigan, USA - KBS S1-3 metaG (SPAdes) (version 2) | ecosystem: Host-associated > Plants > Roots > Rhizosphere... | reverse complement strand
AAGCGTATCCGCACCGATGCGGCGACCTTCGTTCAGGCCGAGCGCCTCGGCACCGCGCATGCCGTGCTGGCCGCCCGCGCGGCAATCGCTCGCGGCGCCGACGACCTGCTGGTGGCGTTCGGCGACACGCCGCTGATTTCAGCCCAGACATTTGCGCGGCTGCGCGCGCCGCTGGCGCAGGGCGCAGCCCTCGCCGTGCTCGGCTTCCGTGCCGCCGACCCCACCGGCTACGGCCGGCTGCTGCTCGAGGGCGGTCACTTGGTGGCGATCCGCGAACATGCCGATGCGACGGAACAAGAGCGCAAGGTGACGCTGTGCAATGCCGGCGTGATGGCGTTCGACGGCGCCCTGGCGCTTAAAATCCTCGACCGGATCGGCAACGCCAACAGCAAGGGCGAGTATTATCTGGTCGATGCCGTTACCATTGTCAGCGAAATGGGATTGGAGGCCGTCGTGATTGAAACCGGCGAGGACGAAGTGCGCGGCATCAACACCAAGAGCCAGCTCGCCGAAGCCGAGGCGGTGATGCAGGCGCGGCTGCGCAAGGCCGCCCTCGAAGCCGGCGTGACGCTGGTCGCACCGGAGACGGTGCATCTGGCCGCCGACACCACATTCGGCAGCGACGTCACCATCGAGCCGTTCGTGGTGATCGGCCCCGGCGTCACCATCGCCGACGGCGCGGTGATCCATTCCTTCTCGCACATCGTGCAGGCCTCGATCGGGAAGAAGGCCTCCGTCGGTCCCTATGCGCGCCTGCGCCCCGGCACCTCGCTCGGCGAGGGTGTTCGGATCGGCAATTTCGTGGAGACCAAGGCCGCAACGTTAGAGGCGGGCGCCAAGGTCAACCACCTCTCCTATGTCGGCGACGCCCATGTCGGCGCCAATGCCAATCTCGGCGCGGGGACGATCACCTGCAACTATGACGGTTTCTTCAAGCACAAGACCACGATCGGCGAGGGCGCGTTCGTCGGCACCAACTCCTCGCTGGTGGCCCCGGTGAAAATCGGCAACGGCGCCTATATCGGTTCGGGCTCGGTCATCACCAAGGACGTGCCTGACGATGCGATGGCGGTGGAGCGCAGCCCGCAGAACAATCGCGACGGCGGGGCGAAGCGGTATCGCGAGATGAAGATGCGGGCGAAGAAGCCGAAAGAGGGTTGAGCGCTGGGGCGCGGTTGATCCGAAGTTCTGCCAGCCGGTCGCGGATGGCGCGGCCTGGGGTTTATGCGAAGCGTGTGTCGTTGGGTCTCTTCTGCACGCATTGAGCGCGACCCCGACGCAACCCGATCCTCGCCGCAACGGCCCGTCGGGTCACGGCAGCAGCGCCGCGCGATTTCCCGGCGGCGACGTGCCCGCTGGCAAGCGCAGTCGCCTCTGCCCGCTCGACCTGCATCCGCAGATCATGGAGTTCAACAATCAGCGTGGCCATTTCATCAGCGCTTTGAAGCAAAGCCCGAGCACGACTAAAATTACTCATACGCCCTCACTGGAAGTTCAGCACTAGCACATGCACTACGAGGCAGGATCTTCCAATGCCGGAGGAATACTGTTCGACAAAAGGAGAATGCGCCAGGTTGATGCGCGAAAGACGGCTGGCAAACCTCACAACCGGCAGAGCGGTCGGTCAGGTTCAGGTTCATGGCTAGGGAGCAATCCCGATCCCGATGCCGATCGCGATAATCGCCAGTGATATGACGATCACCAGCACATCGACCGTCAGCCATGTGGGTATGCGCTTTGCAGGTTGGGTCATAGCGTGTCCCTCCGCGGCCACGTTATGTACCGGAAGCGCGCAAGCGGCTGTGAACGGGTTCACATGCGTGAACAATCGCCGCCGTCATCACGAGAATAGCGTGTCAATTGCGATCCCGCTGGTCGCGGGATACCGGAATCGCCGTCGTCTTTCGTCGGTGGCCGCGCTTGCAGGGACAGTCGCGTTGCTACGTGCGTGGCCTGCAGCGCATTCGTTTTTCTAGCAAGCGTAGCTCGGATGAGCGCAGCGACATCCGGGGTTGTGGTTTATCCCCGCAATAATTGTACTAACGGCGAGGCAACCGTATCGTCGCTTTCACGGGGCGAGAATGCCGAGATCAATGTTGGTTGTGCTGGCTGTGGTCTTGAGCGCGCACGGTGCGCAGGCGGAAATGTGCAACCGTGCGGGGACATACAAGCTGTCGCATGACGCCGACTGGCCGATGTACATTTCCATCAGCGCCGGCGCTACCTGTGAAGCGACGTTCGGAAGTTTCGGTGGCGCCAACCTGACGTTCAAGCGGTTGTTGCTTGTGACACCGCCGGCGCGTGGGAAGATCAAGCTCAGGGAAGGCGGCTATTACATTTACACCGCGCCTTCCAGCCAGGGCTCCGACAAGTTCACGCTTCGGGTTTGCGGCTCACAAAACAACAGCCCTGGCTGCGCCACGCTCAACTATTCGGTGACAGTGAAGTGAGGGATATCGAAGGGTCGCCGGCAGCACGACTACCCAGGAAATTTCGGCAGAAGGAATCCTGCTTCACGGGAGAGTTGCATGAACGAACATGATTTCGAAAAGCAATTGAAAACGGACGGCTTCAATGAAATCGAGCATCAGAAGCTCGATCCTCGTCCCGGCAAGGGACGGCACCGGCATCACTTCGAGATCCGCGGGCTGGTCATATCAGGAACGTTCGTCGTCAGGCAGACCGGCGAACCCGTGACCTACCGCCCTGGCGAGATATTTTCAGTCGCCGAGGGCGAATTGCACGACGAGTGGATCGAAGCCGGCGGCGCTCACGTTCTCGTCGGTCGCAAATTTTCTAATGCTGGCGCCAACAACAGCGGCTGACGGTAGCGTCGCCGGGGAAGGCGGGGTTTGTGGAGCTTGGCGCAAGCGCGATCAGGACGGCTCCGGTGCAGGCCTCATGGCCGTTTTCAAGCCGGCTGTTGCGCCGGGTCGGCGCCGTACAGGTTCGGCCCCTTGGTGCCCGGCAGAATGCCGAGTTCGACGATGCCCCATAGCGCGGGCGGAAGGCTCGCAAGAACCAGGATCAAGCCGGTCGAGAAGTCTCCGCTCCGGCCTGTTCTGGGGTCGTCAAACAAGACGATGCTGAAGCCGCCACAAAACAGGGCGAAGGGCAGCAGCCAGAAAACCAGCAGCCACCAGCCGTTCTTGTTGCGGTCGTGCAATCGCTTGGCTCCCAGGGCCAGTATCGGCCACAGGCTCAAGAGCCATATGAATTGCGAGGTCAAGGCGAGCATCAGGACGGCTGCCTCTTCGCTGTTGAGGAGAAAGGGCGCGAAGGTCAAGACCAGCATCGCGACGAACAGGGCGAGGGTCGCCAGCCAATAGATGCGGCGGCCGATCCGGCCCTCGAAGCTGAAAAGGATCTTCTGCAGTTTCATCGCATCCTCGGCGGGGGCGTCCTCTCGGGTGATTTGATTGGTCTGTACGGCGGCAGATCCGGTTTGATTTACGGCGGATCGGGTAACGGGTTAATCCCTGGTTTGGCGGCTTGAACCGGCAGCCATCCGGCCGCAAACCCGGCGGTACCTGTGACCGATCGATATCCACCATGCGCCCGGATCGGATCGAAATGTCCCAATTCGCCGGAAGCCCGATCCTTGATCCATCTCAAAGGACTTTGCTCGCCGTGAGGGCTTGCTGAACGCGAACAAGGAGAACGTTATGCTGGCCAAATCTGCATTTGGAAGTGGTCCGTATCCGGAGGTTGTGATGCCAGCACGTCATCTCTGCCGCGGGGGCAGTGTTGTCACTGCCTTGACCGTATTGTTGGGTATCGGAGTTGCGGCAGAGGCGAGGGACCTGAGAGGGGCGTGGGTTACAGACGAGTCGACCTGCAAAAAAGTGTTCGCAGGTGAAGGGACCAAACTTGCGTTCGCGAAAGATGCGGATGTCTACGGCAGCGGTTTCATCTACGAGGGCAACAGGCTGAGAGGAAAGAATGCGAGTTGCGCCATAAAGACCCAGAAACAGGACGGCGAAGTTCTGCATCTCCTGGCGCTCTGCGCCAATGATGTCACTTTCGGCACGGTGCAGTTCAGCCTGAGGATCCAAGACGACAATCAAATTACACGTTTGTATCCTGGCCTCTCGGAGCTCGATACAAAATACTATCGCTGTTCCTCGTAGCTTGGATGCCAGCGACTTTGATGCCTCATCGTCTAATCGGAGGTTTCAGATGAAATCGATGTTCCGAATCTCAGCCTTGTCGGCGACCTGTCTCTTGTTCGCGGTGGGCAGTAGCCGCGCAGCGTGCCATGACGCGGCGTTCAAACTTGAGAAGGACAAAAAGGACAAAAACATCGACCAGATTTTGGCTTATGGCCAGTGCGTCAAGGCGGAACAGCGCGCCCGTGTTGGCAAATGGGCCTGCCAGGTAAGCAGCACAGCCGGGATGAAAGTCGACGAACAGAGGCGAGTGATCAGCGATCGAATTCGTCCGACTCATGAAAGGTTTTTCGTCACGATCAAGGAAGTAAGTGATGCCGAAAAGCGTATGAGGTGCGACGAGAGTGAGTACGGTCTGATCGATAACCTTGATGGTTCTCATGCAAACAGGTGCCTGATAAACTACGACATGGAAATTTCTCCTTCGATGGGAAAGTTTCTCGGTTCGACCGACACGTACAATTTTCAGCGCGAGCATGGGATGTTTACGCTGTACGGCTCAAACCATTTCGCGCTCTTTCAGGGCGAAACAGGAGAGTTCCTTGTCTCGCTGGGAGCCTGTGAAAAATCGAACTGATCCCGGTGATTTGCCAGTACGGCAGGCAAGGCGTTTCAAGTTGGTCATCAACAACAGGCGGCGCTTTGCGCGCTGGTCCTCGCGGCGACCATGAAAGTCACGGCTGGCCTACGGGTGCGGATTAAGCGAGCGGCGTTGCGCGGAGAGAGCACTGCGCGACAGGAAACCGAGCAAGCATACTCCGGATGAGAGCCGCGACTTCCGGGGTTGTGGTTTATCCCGCATACCGCTGCGCTGCCGCGATTACGGCTGCGCGAAGCTCAACTCCAGGGGACAGTAACGAACGCGAGCTATTGCTCCGACGACAGGCGGATCATCTGGCGCCCGTCATTCATCGCCTTGAGAATGTTGACGTAGTTCTCGGGACGCTGCCAGCGGTGAGGAACTTTCAGTCCCATGAATTCTGCGATGCTGCCGATAAACGAAGTGCAGTTCGTTGTTTCGGCGTTCCAGACCGGCGAACTCGCCTGCAGTTTCTTGATGTAGGCGAAAACCCTCTTTGCGTCGGGCTCATTCAAGTAAACGCGGTAATTGGCGGTGAGGTACTGCGGATCAAGATCGCCATAGCTTGCCGTGGTCTCGGACGGCACCCATGTCAGATGACCAAGTACATAAGGCACGGTGTCTCCCGCAGGGGTAAGGCCCGCGACTTCAACGGCGCGCTCGCTTGTCTTCCCGTACCAGACGAAAGCATGTCCCCAGCTCGCCGCCGTTCTGGCTCTGAAATCGACGTAGTACGGGCCCTTTGCTGATCCCGATCCTGGCTTTCGGGTCGACGCCTCACGGGAAACAAGCGCGTTCGCGTTGGCGTCGCGCTTGTCGACTTCCTGTTTGGGGGAAATGAGACGTTCCAGGCCCGCGAGAATGTCAATCTCGCGTGCAGAAGCAGGATGGATTTCGCACTGGAGCAGGACAGCGAGTCCCGCAAGCAGGCATAGTCCTGATCTCTTCGGCCTGTTTGCCACGGTTCGCCCTTCAACTGTCGACGCTAAAGCTCAGACTCAACGAGGGTCTGAATCAATACCGCGCATAGGGCCGGGGCGTCTTGCCGATCGGGGTCTTCCCGATGGGGGTCTTGCCAATCGGCATCTTGCCGAACTGGGCCTGCTGATAGACGGGCTGTGGGCGCGGGATATCGGCAGCGCCAGCCGCAGTCACCAGGGCAAACGTCGCACCCGCTACAATCACGATCTTCTTCACAGTACTGTTACCTCTACGTTCGAGAAAGCCGGGCAGTCAGCCGCGCCCCCCTCAGCCACGCCGTGAGCATGAATGTGCGAATGCGCCTACAGTGCGGCAGGCCGGTCACGTTCGGGCGATGTGCGGCATATATGAGACAGCCGGAACCTGAATGTGCGCTGGGGGGGGCAAAGCGGACCTTGGCCGGAGGCTCAATCCATACAAGCGCAGCAAGCGTAGCCCGGATAAGCGCGGCGTGGTTTGTTCCCGCATGTCGCTGCGTTCATGCGGACTACTTACTGAGAGCGTCGATCTCTAGAATTAGGGAATTACGGTGCATTCAATTGCACTTCGTCACCGGCCGATGGCTCCACTGTGGGAGCCATGATCCAGATCAACGCCGTGGCTCGGCAGCCGTTCAAGGAGTTCGCGCTGTACGTTGCTTAACCCGTTTTCTGCGCTGGACGCTGCTCGACTGGGTCGCCGCCGCTTCCGGTATCGCAGCCAACAGCCAATACGCCAAGGCGCGCTTCACTGCCGTGGTCGAGGACCACATGAGCGACGTCAGCAAAAGTGTGCAGAAAGCGATTGCCCACAACGTCTGCAGTGCGCCCCCCATCAAGCTGTTCAAGGCCGACTGGAAACCGTACGCGCTCATCAAAAAGATGCCTCAGAACGAGCAAAAGTTGGCCAGGGAAAACGCCGAGACGAACGGCTGGGACGTCGCCCAGGAAACGACGGCGGTCACGGAACAGTTCTGCGCGGCGGTCAAAGGCCGATGAGCAATTTCATGCGGCGGCCTTGTCTTCCTTGTCTGCTCCTCGCGCGACGATCCTGATTGCATTGTCCGGCAACGGCCGCTGCAGCGCCTTTGCCTCATCCCATGGGGCGCGCATCCTTTGGCGCGGGAAAAGGCTGCCGTCTCCTAACATTTGGTGTAGGCTACAGTTGGACAAGGGAGGCGCGGCGATGCCTCACGAGAATTACGCTGCCAAGCAGCAACGCATCGGCGAGCGCCTGACGCGTGCGATGGTCAAGGCTCACATGAATCGCAACGAGCTTGCTGAACTGACAGGCTACAGTGTGGAACAGATTGTGAGCTGGGAGCGCGGGCGCGCGCGGATGTATCCGATCGAGCTGATAAAGCTGTGTCATGCGCTCGACGTGAAGCCGGAGTGGCTGCTGTGCTGGGAGCGCCGCCTCCATTGATCAGCAGCGTAGCCCGGATGAGCGCAGCGACATCCGGGGTTGTGGTTCATCCCCGCATATGGCTGCGCTCATGCGGCTACTTGCTGACTGACTTTCGGCTTCGATACTTATTTTCATGCTGACGACCGTCAGCGACCGCAAGCGTTGTTCGCTAACGGGATAATTAGTCCGTAGTTACTTTTGGTTTCGTTGAAACGCGAGCACAGCACGGGACTTGTCCGGAACGCGTGGCTGAATGTGTTTTTCCAACCTGCGATTTCATCGCTCGATCCCCGTAAAGCGGCATAAGTGAGGATTGCATCCGCAGCATCTAAGCGCACATCCGCTGGTGCTAAAACCCCTTGTTTATTTGAATCGTCGGAAGCGAATTGTTTCCCTTCCTCGAAATAAGGTCGCAGCACGGGCTTATCCACGAAAGACTTGAGGTGATCCCTCCATTCAGTTGTCATTCGCTGGTAGACCGTTTCCCCAGCGACTTGATTTGCCAACCTCCACTGGACAATAGCAACTATGACGGCCGCCACCCCGGCCAGTGACAAGCCAAGCTTCACATACTCGAGCAAAAGCTTGATCTCTTCTCGACGTTCAGCCCTGTCAGTCATGCTATTCCTCCCGAGGTCGCGGTGCCTTCCGCATGATCCTGCGGATTTCAGTGTAAGCCCATTCCGCACCCCGGCGCAGAGGATGGTTGATCGTGAAAGTGCCAGCTATTGCGGCGACAGTGCATTTAACTCGTCTTCCATTCTTTCCTTCTCGCGGTGGGAACTGCTGATCGTCCAGCGCGTTCAGCGAAATTGTTAAGCCAGATCAACCTGATGCTACTCGTCCAGCCTCCTTCGAAAAAATAAACCGCTTCCTCCCTCGCCCAAATCACCGCTATCACTCCGCCCGTCCACCCCGGCAAGAGGGGCGTATCGCGATCGTCACGGACGCGGGGTTGGATGCGGTGGACGCAGCGGCGTCGGGCGCGATCGTGGTTGCAGGGCGGGTTCTCCCGTGAGCGATCCAACGTCTGCGCAGACGACCGGCGTTTCAAGGCCTTCGCCAGAACTTCGGTCGGCATCTCGCCGGTCGGAGGGGCGGGTGAGGGCGCTGCGTACGGCGAAGTCGTGTGGTTCTGGCATCCGTGGCTGATGTCAAGCCAGCGGAGATGGGTCGGCCCGACCGGGCTTAGACAAATCTCAATCCGCTGGCGACGGTGACAAAAAGGAATTCGTCGCCGGGGAGAGCACGTATAAGCCGTAAAGCCATTGCGCAGGGAATGCCGGAGTGCCTCCGCTGAACCTGTATGCTCGTGTGCGCTCCCTTTTACCCATTGCACGCGAGATCGCGGGTGCAGCGTGCATCCGGCATTCCCTGCTCCCTCTCACGGGGAGAACCAAGGTCAAAGCTCGGGCAGGTCATGCCGCGAGATCGCGGAGCTGTATCCGTGTCAAACCTCATCCTGAGGAGCCGCGTAGCGGCGTCTCGAAGGATGAAAGCCACGGTCGTGCCAGATGGTTCTCCCGGCGATGCGAAGCATCGTCCGGAGACGCCCGCTGCGCGGGCTCCTCACCATGAGGGAGCGGAGCCTGGTTAAGCGTCGTTAAGCTTTCCACTTAAGACTGTCTCAATACGCAACAATTATTGAGTACCTGTCGGCCCGGACTTGCCGCTAAGAGAGTCGCGGGTTGCGACGCACCTCGCGTCGATTTGGGGATATCAACCGCATGTGCGGCATTGTCGGCATTTTGGGACGCGCTCCGGTCGCGGAGCAGCTGGTGGATTCACTCAAGCGGCTTGAATATCGCGGGTATGATTCCGCCGGCATCGCCACGCTGGAAGGCGGCCGCCTCGCGCGTCGCCGCGCCGAGGGCAAGCTGAAGAACCTCGAAAAGCGGCTCGATGCCGAACCGCTCCAGGGCCACACCGGGATCGGCCACACCCGCTGGGCCACCCACGGCAAGCCGACCGAGAACAACGCGCATCCGCACGCCACCGATCGTGTCGCCGTGGTTCATAACGGCATCATCGAGAATTTTCGCGAACTGCGCCAGGCGCTCGAGAAGAAGGGGACGGTGTTCAAGACCGAAACCGATACCGAGATCGTTCTGCACCTGGTCGACAATCTGCTGCAGCAGGGCATCAAGCCGGTCGAGGCGGTGAGGGCGGCGCTGTCGGAATTGCGCGGCGCGTTCGCGCTCGGGTTCATCTTCGCCGGCGACGACGATCTGCTGATCGGCGCCCGCAACGGCCCGCCGCTGGCGATCGGTTACGGCGACGGCGAAATGTATCTGGGATCGGACGCGATCGCGCTCGGGCCGTTCACCGATACGATCAGCTATCTCGAAGACGGCGACTGGGTGGTGCTGACACACAAGGGCGCAACGATCTACGACAAGAACAACGCGATCGTGCAGCGCGAGGCGGTCAAGCACTCAGCCTCGACCTCGCTGGTCGACAAGGCGAACTACCGCCATTTCATGGCCAAGGAAATCCACGAGCAGCCGGAAGTGGTCGGGCACACGCTTGCCAGATACGTCGACATGGCGAGCGACCGCGTCGCGCTGCCGCTCACACTGCCGTTCGACTTCAAGGACGTCCAGCGCATTTCGATCACGGCCTGCGGCACGGCGAGCTATGCCGGTTACGTCGCAAAGTACTGGTTCGAGCGGTTCGCGCGCGTGCCGGTCGAGGTCGATGTCGCCTCCGAATTCCGCTACCGCGAAGCGCCGTTGCGCAAGGGCGATCTCGCGATCTTCATTTCGCAGTCCGGCGAGACCGCCGATACGCTGGCCGCGCTGCGCTACGCCAAGGGTGAGGGCGTCCATACGCTATCGGTGGTGAATGTGCCGACCTCGACGATTGCGCGCGAAAGCGAGACCGTGCTGCAGACGCTGGCCGGTCCCGAAATCGGCGTCGCCTCGACGAAAGCGTTCACCTGCCAGTTGATGGTGCTGGCTGCGCTCGCGGTCGCCGCCGGCAAGGCGCGCGGTGAATTGTCTGACGACGACGAGACAAAACTCGTCCACGGCCTCGTCGAGGTCCCGCGGCTGATGGCGGCGGCGCTGACGTCGGAACCGCAGATCGAGAAGCTGGCGCGCGACCTCTCGAAATCAAAGGACGTGCTCTATCTCGGCCGCGGCACCAGCTATCCGCTGGCGCTGGAAGGCGCGCTGAAGCTGAAGGAAATTTCCTACATTCACGCCGAGGGCTATGCCGCCGGC
>Ga0268266_10006892_pt1 | contig 10344 bp, 11 predicted proteins | sample KBSS13metaG_FD_190356 | JGI IMG/M metagenome (GOLD analysis project Ga0268266, IMG submission 190356) | Switchgrass rhizosphere microbial communities from Kellogg Biological Station, Michigan, USA - KBS S1-3 metaG (SPAdes) (version 2) | ecosystem: Host-associated > Plants > Roots > Rhizosphere... | reverse complement strand
AGAACAGGCGCAGCTGCACCGCCGCGCGCCGGTGCCACGGCAGGCCTTCGAACTCCCTGGAGTCGATGTGGCGCGCGAAGAACTCGTAGGCCTCGCGCGCGTCGCGCGTGAAGAGGCGCTGCAGATCCTCGGCCTTCAGATCGTGGACGTAGGTCTGCATCCAGTCCTGCAGGCGGCGGGACGTGCTCATGAGATGATCCCCAGCGCCCGGCCGACACGCGCGAACGCGTCGAGCGCAAACTGCAATTCATCGCGGGTGTGCGTCGCCGTCACGATCGTTCGCACGCGCGCCTTGCCCGGCGGCACCGTCGGCGCCGCGATTCCCTGCGCGAACACGCCCGCCGCGAACAGCTGGTCGGACAGTTTCATCGCGAGCGCGCCGTCGCCCACGATGACAGGCGTGATCGGGCTCTCGCTCGACCCGGTGTCGAAGCCCAGGCCGGCGAGCCCGGCCTTGAAGAACTTCGTGTTGTCCCAGAGGCGATCGATGATCTGCGGCTCTTCGAGCAGCACGTCGATGGCGGCGATGCACGCCGCGGCGACCGCGGGCGGATGCGAGGTCGAGAACAGGAACGGCCGCGCGCGGTGGTACAGGAAGTCGATCAGGTCGCGCGAGCCCGCGACATACCCGCCGAGCACGCCGATGGCTTTCGACAGCGTGCCGACCTGCACGTCCACGCGCCCGTGGACGCCGAAGTGATCGATCGTCCCGCGCCCATTGCGCCCGAACACGCCGCTCGCGTGGGCGTCGTCCACCATCATGATGCAGCCGTGCTCCTCGGCCAGGGTGCAGAGCTCGGGGAGAGGCCCGAGGTCGCCGTCCATGCTGAACACGCCGTCGGTGATGAGCAGGGCGCGCTGGCCCGCCGGCAGCGACTGCAGCGCCTTGCGCGCGGCGTCGACGTCCTTGTGCGGGAACACCTTGATCGACGCGCGGCTCAGGCGGCAGCCATCGATGATGCTCGCGTGGTTCAGCTCGTCCGATACGACGACGGCGTCCTTGCCGAGGATTGCGGAAACCGTTCCGGCGTTGGCGGCGAAACCACTCTGGAAGACGACGACTGCCTCGGTCTGCTTGAACTCGGCGAGGCGCCGTTCGAGCTCCATGTGGATCGCCATCGTGCCCGCGATCGTCCGGACCGAGCCGGTGCCGACGCCGAACCGGCGCGTCGCTTCGAGCGCCCGCTCGCGGAGCCGCGGGTGCGTCGTCAGCCCGAGATAGTTGTTCGACGAGAGGTTGACCACATCGCGGTGGTCGACGGTCGTCCGCGGCTTCTGCTCGTCTTCGAGAATGCGGAGCTGCCGGTAGAGCCCCTGTGCCTTGAGCGACGCCAGTTCGGCCGTCAGGTAGGCCAGCGGATCGCGGCGCATGAACTCCGAAATCAGGGATTCGCGCGAAACCGCGCGGTGAAGTTCGCCATCAAGTCGTAGATCTCGTCGAGCTCCTCGGGCGAGGCGAGAAACACGACGCGGAAGTACCCGTCTTCGGCCGCCATGCCGAACCCCGATCCGTAGACGCACAACACGCCCGTCGCGCGGAGCAGGCCGAGAATGAAATCCTCGTCCGTCTTCCCGGGCGGGAGATCGACCTTCGGCATCGCGTAGAAGCCGGCTGTCGGGAGGTCGCACGTCATGCCGGGCATGGCCGACAGCCTGCGGGCCGTGACGGTGGCCCGCGCGCGCAGCGCGGCGCGGAAGACCGGCTGGTGCGACCGGTCGCCGAGCAGCGCTTCGGCGACCGCGTACTGCATCGGGACCGTGCCGCAGAGCCGGGCGTCGGACATCTTTCTTATGGCGGCCAGCGCATTGTCGAGCCGCGGCGTGCGCCCGACCGCCATCCAGCCGGTTCGCCAGCCGGGGGCGAGGTACGCCTTCGACAGGCTCGAGAAGGTGATGATCGCGGCATCCGGATCGAGCTTGCCGATCGGGTCAATCGGGCCGTCGTAGCCGAGATCGCCGTACACCTCGTCGGCCAGGATGACCAGGCCGTGCCGGTCGGCGAAATCGAGCAGCGCGCGTCGTGTGGCGACGGGGTACGTTGCGCCGGTCGGGTTGTTCGGATCGATGACGACGAGCACCCGCGTGGCTTTGGTGACCAGGCTCTCGAGATGATCGAGATCCAGCAGCCAGCCGCGCGCCGGATCGGCCCGGTAGTACTTCGCCCGCGCGTCGATTTTCGCGAGGAGCGCGGTGTACAAGGGGTACGTCGGCATCGGGACGAGCACTTCGCTCTCGCTGTCGACGAGCGAGCTGAGCACGAGATCGATGGCTTCGGACGTGCCCGCGGTGATGAGCACGCGGTCGGCCGACACCGGGAAACCCTTGCCAGTCAGTTCTGAAGCGACGGCTTCGCGGGCCGGCGCGATGCCCGGCGAGGGGCCGTAGCCGTTGTGCCCGTCGCGCATGGCGCGTTCGACGGCGGCGATGAGGTGGGGCGGCGTCTTGAAACCGAACGCGTTGGGGTCGCCGATGTTCAGGTAGCGGACGCGAACGCCGGCGGCTTCGACGCGTTGCGCTTCCAGGACGACGTTACGGATTGCGTAGCTGAAGCCGTCCACGCGGCGCGCCACGGGGACCGCCAGACCTCTATTTACAGTGTTCGAGGGGCTCACGTGGCCACTATACAACGGTCCCCCGGAGCCTCAGCCCGATACACTGCCGGGTCGTTCTTACAGGGCGACATTCCCTGTTGAGGTCCTCTCCGAGGCTCCTCTGCCGTTAAACCCATGAAAATACGAGGCCCGGCAGTGGCGAACTCCTTGCATTCTGCCGATACGTGATGCTGGCTGAGGTCATCAACCGTGTTTGAGACTGCACATAGCAAGCTCACGATCTGCGCGATGTCGGCGGCTTTGACCATCGGGGCGCACGGCGTCCATGGTCAGACACCGGCGGCGCCCGAACAGGCGCCGCCCGTCGCCACGTTCAAATCGAACGTCGATCTCGTGCGCGTCGCGGCTGTCGTTCGCGATCAGAAGGGCCGGTTCGTTCAGGATCTGACGATTCGCGATTTCGAAGTCACCGACGGCGGGCAGGTCCGGCCGATTTCTGATTTCCGCCAGGACGTCTCGGGTGTCAGCATCGCGCTCCTCTTCGATGTCAGCGGCAGCATGGAAGGGATGTTCGGCCACGCGCGCGAAGCGGCCACGCACGTCCTGAGCTGGCTCGACGTGAACGAGGACGAGGCGGGCGTGTTTCGCTTCGATACGAGGCTCGAGGAGTCGCTGCCGTTCACGACCGGGCTGCGCACGCTGCCGCCGGCGCTGGCCGGGGTGATGCCGTTCGGCGCGACATCGCTGTTCGACGCCATCGCGCGCACGGCCGAGCGCGTCAACGTCCGCGAAGGCCGCCGCCGCGCGGTGGTCGTGTTCACCGACGGCAGCGACAACGCGAGCCGGATGACGCCCGCTGAAGTGTCCAGTATTGCCAGCGCCATCGACGTCCCCGTCTACATCGTCGGCGTCGTCGCGTCGATCGACAATCCCTCGTCGCAACTCTCAACGGGGCCGGAGAAATCGCCGCTGGCCGGCCCCCTGGTGGACCTCGCGAACTGGACGGGCGGGCACGTGTTCGTGTCCAGCACGCCGGTGGAGCGCAGTCTGGCGGCGCGGCAGATCGTGGAGGAACTGCGGCATCAGTACCTGATCGCGTTCGAGTCGAGCGGCGATGCGGGCTGGCACCAGCTCGCCGTGCGGGTTCGGAACAACAAGAAGATGGTCGTACGTGCACGAAGTGGTTACATCGCGGGGCACTCTCGCCCGAATTCGTTGTAGGAGGAGCATAGTCATGCGGACACTGTTCAAAGCCATCCCCGTCGCCCTCATCGTCGTTACCGGCACGACCGCCTGCGCCTCGAAGAAGTTCGTCAGAACGAGCGTCGGCGAAGTGAACGACAAGGTGGACTCGCTCGGCCGCTCGGTCGAGGAGACGCAGGAGCGCACGCGCAAGAACGAAGGACGGATCACGGAAGTCGATCAGAAGGCCCAGGCTGCCGCCGCGTCGGCCCAGCAGGCCAACGGTGCCGCCGCCGACGCGAAGAACGCCGCCACCGACGCCAAGTCCGCGGCGAACACGGTCGGCACCAAGCTCGACACGTTCGACAAGCAGAACCGCCGGCTCGTCTACGAAGTGGTGCTGAGCGAAGATCAGGGCAACTTCAAGTTCGGCAAGGCGGATCTGCCTGACGAGGTCAAGGCGAAGATCGACGAGATGGTGGCGCACCTCAAGGAAGACCCGAAGAACGTCTTCATCGAGATCGAGGGCCACACGGACAACGTCGGCACGCCGGCGATCAACGAGAAGATCGGCCTCGAGCGCGCGCAGGCCGTCGAGCACTACCTCTACGAGCAGTACCAGATCCCGCTGCACAAGATGAACGTCATCAGCTACGGCGAATCCAAGCCCGTCGCGCCGAACAAGACGAAGGCCGACCGCGCCCAGAACCGCCGCGTCGTCATCCGCGTGCTCGCGTAGAACAGACAGTCACCAGTCACCAGTCACCAGTCAGCAGTCAGCAGTCAGCAGTCGGCAGCATTTGCCGGCTCGCTGGCTGCCGGCTCGCCGGCTCCCGCCTCTCTCCCCTCCCCTTCCCTTTTCGAGTAATTGTTTTCTCGACTGCCGACTGCCGACTGCCGACTGCCGACTGCCGACTGCTGACCGCCGACTGCGATAAGCTTCCTGCATGATTCGCAAAGAGCTGAACCTGCGTCTGCCCAACAGCCCCGGCGCGCTCGGTGGCCTCTGCCGGCTGCTCGACGTCGAGCGTGTCAACATCCAGGCCATGGCACTCGACGCCGGCGGGACCCTGCGGCTGGTCGTGGACAACCACGTGCACGGCGCGGCCGTCCTCCGCGAACACCATCACCAGGTCACCGAACGCGAGGTCGTCGTCTGCGCGCTGCCGAACGTCCCGGGCGCGCTGGCCGGGCCGTTGCGGCTGGTGGCGGACGCCGGCGTCAACGTCGAGTACGCGTACGGCGGCGCCACCGAGGCCGGCGCGACAGCCGCCGTCGTCCTCGGCGTGGACGACGCGATGCGCGCCTCGGCCGTCACCGGGCTATGAAGCTCTACGTCGGGCCGATGGATGCCACCCTCGTCGAGGTCGACGCCGACGGGCGGGTGAAGTATGAGAAAGACGGGTGGGCGACGCCCACGCTTCAGGAGAAGCGCGCCATCATCTACGCGGCGAGAAACGAGCTGGCCGAGCTGGCGGAACTGCTGGAGATACTCGAGAAATCACAAGGCCACTGAGGCACTGAGATCACAGAGGTGCTTCGTTTCTTCAGAAAGAAAACCTCTGTGCCCTCTGTGCCTCTGTGGCCTTGTGATAGATCGCTACTTCTGAAGCACGAGCTGACCGCGGATTTCCCCGCCCGGGTTCACGGCCGAGTGCACGTTGCAGTACGAGTTGCCGCCGAGGATGGCCTGCACCATGTCGTCCGGCGAGCGGATCCCCTGATCGGGGCGCAGCACGAATGCGCTGAAAGCGACCGTGCCGCTGAACCCGAAGTCGTTCGACGCGCTCTGCGGGACGACGAAGTTGACGACGACCGGCCCGGCCGTCTTCTCGGCGCCGACGTGGATGTGGCTCGCCGTCACGCCGCTGGGCAAGTTGAACACGTTGACGGCATAGCTGACCGTCTGGGCCCCCATGTCGACGACGACTTTGCAGTCGCCGAACGCGCCCGTGTTGACGCCGTTCGCGATGCTGGTGGCTTCACCGGCACCGCTGAGGTTTGCGGTCAGGGTGAAGCTCTGCGCTGCGGCCGGGGCCGCCGTGAGGACGACCAGCGCCGAGGCGGCAGCCAATCCCTGGAACAATCGTGATGTCATGTCTCTCTCCTTCGCTACGTGGTTTTGGACTGCGCGATACGGGCCGTTCGAGTGCGCCACGGTTCTGCAGAAGGCACGCCATCGCCGGACGGCCATGATAAGCCAATTCGAATCAACGTGTTACGGATAATTTTCCCCGCGTTTCGCGCAGCACGGCTTTACCATTCAGGAAAGATCAGACGCCTGACGTAAGAGGTTCCGCCAGCCGATAGAGCGGGTTATACTTCCCCGGTTTCTCATTCAGCTTTCGTTTGAGGGCTTGTGCATGGCTCAGAAGAACGAGAAAGAAAAATCCGAGCGCATAAACGTCGGACGCCGGACGTTCCTCAAGACCGCCGGCGTGGCGCCGATTGCCGCCGGCGTGGTCGGCGGTGTCGCCGAACTCGAGGCGCAGACGTCGCGTGTGGTCGGTCCCGGCGAGGTGCCGATTACGCTCATGGTCAACGGCAAGCGGTTGACCTTGAACGTCGAACCGCGCGTGACGCTGCTCAACGCGATCCGCAACAAGGCCGACCTCACAGGTAACAAGCGCGGCTGCGATCGCGGCGTCTGCGGCGCCTGCACGATGATCATCGACGGCAAGACGGCGTACTCGTGCTCGACGCTGGCCATCGAGGTGCAGGGCAAGCAGATTCGCACCGTGGACGGCCTCGCGAACGGCGCGACACTGCATCCGGTGCAGCAGGCCTTCTGCGACCGCGACGCGCTGATGTGCGGCTTCTGCACGCCGGGCTTCGTGATGGCCACGGTGGCGCTCATCGAGAAGTATCCAAACCCGACCCCCGCGCAGGTCAAGCGAGGGCTCGATGGCAACATCTGCCGCTGCGGCACGTTCACCAGAATCATGGAAGCCGCAACCAGCGTGAAGGGGGTGGCTCGTGGCTAAGGCACAACAGGGCGCGCCGCCGCCGGCTGCGCCAGGACCGACCGCGAACGCCAGGAAGTACGCGTGGCCCGAAAAGCCGGTCGTCATCAGCACGCGCGTCAAGCGCCTCGACGGCCCGGACAAGGTGGCGGGCCGCGCGAAGTACAGCTTCGACATCAACCGTCCCGGCATGATCTTCGGGAAGATGGTCCGCTCGCCGCATCCGCACGCGCGCATTGTCAACGTGGACCTGTCCGAGGCGCGCCGCGCGCCCGGCGTGAAGGCCGCGCTGGTGTGGAAGGAGGCCAATGCCCAGGTGATGTACCAGGGCGACCCGGTCGCCGCCGTGGCGGCGGAGACGGAAGAGCAGGCGATCGACGCGGCCCGGCTCGTCAAGGTGACGTACGACGTGCTCGAGCACGTCGCGTCGGAAGCGCAGGCCATGGCGGCCGACGCGCCGAAAATCTTCGAGTCGCTCCAGGGCACCGTGGGCAACCAGCGGAAAGGCAACGTCGACGAGACGGGCAATCTCGACGACGGCTTCAAGGCCGCCGCGCACATCGTCGAGCAGACCTATCAGACGCACGTCATCACGCACGTCTGCATGGAGTCGCACGGCTGCGTCTGCGAATGGGACGGCGACAAGCTGACGGCGTGGGTGTCCACGCAGGGCGTCCACGGCACCAAGGACGGCTTCGCGCAGGGCCTCAAGATTCCGAGCGCCAACGTCCGCGTCATCACGCAGTACATGGGCGGCGGGTTCGGGAGCAAGTTCGGGCCCGATGCGCAGGGCTTGATTTGCGCGAAGCTCGCGCAGGAAGCGAAGCTGCCCGTCAAGCTGTTCCTCGACCGCAAGGAGGAGCACCTCGACACCGGCAACAGGCCGTCCGCGTTTGCGAAGATTCGCGCCGGCGTGTCGGCTGACGGCAAGCTCACCGCGTTCGACGCGCAGAGCTGGGGCACCGGCGGCGCGGGCGCGGCCTCGGGTTTCCCGCTGCCGTACATCTACCAGTTCCCGAACCGCCGGCGGCAGCACACCGACGTCTACATCAACGCGGGCCAGCAGCGCGCCATGCGCGCGCCGGGCCACCCGCAGGGGTGCTTCCTCACCGAAATCCTGATGGACGAGCTCGCCGATCGCGTCCGCATGGACCCGGTCCAGTTCCGCATCATGAACCTGCCGACGGCGGCACCCAGTCGCGCGTGGGGCGACTACTTCCAGCAGGGCGCCAAAGCGTTCGGCTGGGAAAAACGCCACGCGACCGGCGACCCGACGCCCGGGCCGATCAAGAACGGCTTCGGCGTGTCGGCCCACCAGTGGGGCGGCGGCGGCCGCGGCGGCCGCGCGCACTGCGACATCGCGCCCGACGGCAGCGTCGTGATGAAGTGCGGCACCCAGGATCTCGGCACGGGCACGCGGACGCTCGTCGCGGTCCTGACGGCCGAAACCATGGGTCTCCCCGTCAGCGCAGTGAAACCTGAAATCGGCGACACGATGTACCCGGTGTGCGGCGCGTCGGGCGGCAGCACGACGGCCGCCTCGATCAGCCCGGCCATCCGTATCGCGGCCGGCAAGGCACTCGATCAGGTGTTCGCCAAGGCGGCTCCGCAACTCGGCGTCGACGCCGACATGCTCGTCGCCGAAGGCGGCCGCATCCACGTGAAGGGCAACAACGCCAAGGGCATGGCCTGGAAGGACGCCTGCAAGCTCCTCGGCGCCGAACCGATTTCCGTCGACGCCGAGTGGGAAGACGGGCTCTCGTCCACCGGCACGAGCGGCGTGCAGTTCACCGAGGTGGACGTGGACATCGAAACCGGCATCGTCAAGGTGAAGCGCATCCTCACGGTTCAGGACTGCGGCCTGATCGTGGACCGCTTGACCGCCGAGAGCCAGGTCTACGGCGGCATCGTCGGCTCGCTCAACTTCGCGTTGTTCGAGGACCGGATCCTCGACCGCGTCACGGGCCAGATGGTCAACCCGAACATGGAGTCGTACATGCTCGCCGGGATGTCCGACATCCCGAAGATCGACATCATGCTGGTCGACTCGCCCGTGCAGCGCGCGCGCGGCGTCATCGGCATCGGCGAACCGCCGACGGTCTCGACCGCTTCGTCCATCGCCAACGCCGTGCGGAACGCGACCGGCGCGACCATCCGGTCGCTGCCGCTCATGCCCCACAAGATTCTGGCGGCCATCGAGGAGCAGAAAGCAGGAGGCACGCTGTGAAAGCCTTCGAGTACGCAAACCCCACGAACGAAAAAGACGCGGTCGCCGCGCTCAGGATCGACGGGCGCATCGCCCTGCCGCTCGCCGGCGGCATGGACCTCGTCGCGCGGATGAAGGACTACGTCACGTCGCCCGATCGCGTCGTCAACGTGAAGGGCTTCGCCGACACGACGATCACCGCGGCGCCCGGCGGCGGGCTGAAGATCGGCGCCGGCGTGAAGATCGCCGACCTGGCCGAAAACGCGCAGGTCAAGCGGCTGTACCCGGCCGTGGTCGACGCCGCTGGCGAAGTCGGCACGCCGCAAATCCGCAACGCCGGCACGGTCGGTGGGAACATCAACCAGCGCCCGCGCTGCTGGTACTACCGGCAGGAAGAGTTCGTCTGCTACAAGAAGGGCGGCAATCGCTGCTTCTCGCCGGCCGGCGAGAACCAGTACCACGCCATCTTCGGCAACGACGGGCCGAGCCACATCGTCCACGCGTCGAGCCTCGCGGTGCCTTTCACCGCCTACGGTGCGACGTTCCGCGTCGTGGGGCCCAACGGCGAGCGCACGGTGTCGGCGGCGGACTACTTCACGATGCCGACGCTCCAGAACGTCCGCAAGGAAAACGTCCTGGCCGACGATGAAATCCTCACGCACGTCATGCTGCCGGCGCCGGGCAACGTGCGCAGCGGGCACTACGAGGTGCGATACAAGGAATCCCACGACTGGCCGCTCGCCTTCACGACGATCGTCCTCACGATGAACGGCAACACCATCAGCTCGGCGCGCGTGGTGCTCGGCGCGGTTGCGCCGGTGCCGTGGCGCTCGGCCGACGCCGAGCAGGCGCTGGTCGGCAAGCCGTTGAACGAGGCGACGGCGGTGGCGGCCGGTGAAGCCGCGGTCCGGGCGGCGAAGCCGCTCAGCCGCAACGGCTACAAGGTGCAGATTACGAAGACCGCGGTGAAGCGAGCCATCATGCAGATCGCCGGCCTCAAGCCGGTCACGCTGAGAGCATAAGAGGCGTCATGGAACATCTCACATCGCCCAAACTCACGCCCGGGGTGCACTGCCTCAGCCTGCGCCACAAGGGCATGTACGTCACCGCCGTCCAGGATCCGGACGAAAAGCACTTCTACGACAACTACGACGGCACCTGGTACTGGTGCGTCGAGACGCAGACCGGCTTCGGTCCCGACGGCGTACCGGTCAACCTGACGTCGTGCAACGGCAGCCGCGGCTGCTGCAGACACTAGAGTCGCGCGGGATCTGCACCCACGTAGCGGCCGGCTTCAGCCGGCCGTTCACGTCCGCCGGAACGGCGGACGCTACTTGACCTTCACCGGCTTTCCCTCGGACAACGCAAACCACACCTCCGCCGCTGCTGCGCAATCGAGCTCGCCGCCCCCGGCCGTCACGAGCGCGTTCACGAACTGCGT
>Ga0268266_10006891_pt1 | contig 10344 bp, 12 predicted proteins | sample KBSS13metaG_FD_190356 | JGI IMG/M metagenome (GOLD analysis project Ga0268266, IMG submission 190356) | Switchgrass rhizosphere microbial communities from Kellogg Biological Station, Michigan, USA - KBS S1-3 metaG (SPAdes) (version 2) | ecosystem: Host-associated > Plants > Roots > Rhizosphere... | reverse complement strand
GGGACTCGCGGGGTGGGTTGTGGGACTCGCGGGGTGGGTTGTGGGACTCGCGGGCGCCTGCACTCAGGCGGGGAGAAGGGCCACCACGGTCTTGGCCCGGCCCGACCGGCGGACCTCCCAGCGGCTCAGCGCGGCGACCAGGATCAGGCCGCGGCCCCGCATGTCGCCGCCGAAGCGGGAGCGGCCGGGGACGGGCGCCGTCGCGGGGCTGCCGTCGGTGACCTCGATGCGCACCCCGCCGGTCTGCACGGTGACCGCGACGGACCGCGGCCCGCGGGCGTGCTCGACGGCGTTGGTGACGAGCTCGGTGCAGACGAGCTCGGCGTCGCCGCGCAGCTCGTCGTCGGCGACGTGCTCGCGGATCCAGGTCCGCAGGGCCGGCAGGCACCCCGCGTCGCGGACGGCGGTCGTGAGCACGGCCGGTGCGGAGCGCAGCGTGGTGGACACGCCCCCGTGTACCCCGGTCGCTCCCGGATCATGTGCGTGATCCTGATGTGATGGATGTGGTCAGGGGCGACGGCTGCCCGGTTCGTCCTATGCTGCGCAGGTCGCAGTCGTGGAACCCGAGGAGCTCGCGTGGACGTGCCCGCCCTGGCCTGGTGGCTGACCATCCTCGGGATCGTCGGGCTGCTGGTCTTCGACTTCGTGTTCCACGTGCGGAAGGCGCACGTCCCGACGCTGCGCGAGGCCGGGCTCTGGTCGGCGCTCTACGTGGGCATCGCGCTGCTGTTCGGGGTCGGCGTGCTGTGGCTCGGCGGCACCGCGATGGGCACCGAGTACTTCGCCGGCTACATCACCGAGAAGGCGCTGTCGGTCGACAACCTGTTCGTCTTCCTCATCATCATGGGCAGCTTCTCGGTGCCCCGCGCGGACCAGCAGAAGGTGCTGCTGTTCGGGATCGTCTTCTCGCTGATCGCCCGGACCGCGTTCATCTTCGTGGGCGCCGCGCTGATCAACTCGTTCGCCTGGGTGTTCTACCTGTTCGGGCTGATCCTGCTGATCACGGCCGGGAACCTGCTCAAGGGGGAGAACGACGAGGAGGCGGACAACTTCGTCATCCGGCTGGCGAAGCGGTTCCTGCGCACGTCGGAGCACTACGACGGCGACAAGCTCTTCACCATGGAGAACGGCAAGCGGGTGATGACCCCGATGCTGTTGGTCATGGTGGCCATCGGCGGCACCGACATCCTCTTCGCGCTGGACTCCATCCCCGCGATCTTCGGGCTCACCCAGAACACCTTCGTCGTGTTCACCGCCACGGCGTTCTCGCTGCTCGGCCTGCGCCAGCTGTACTTCCTGATCGACGGGCTGCTGGACCGGCTGGTGTACCTGTCCTACGGGCTCGCGGCGATCCTGGCCTTCATCGGCGTGAAGCTGATCCTGCACGCACTGCACGAGAACAACGTGCCGTTCATCAACGACGGCGAGCACGTCAACGTCGTCGAGATCAGCACGCCGGTCTCGCTGAGCGTGATCCTCGGGGTGCTGGTGCTGACCGTGATCGCCTCGCTGCTGAGCCCGAAGGGCAAGGCGGTCAACGCCTCCGCGACCGTGCGCAGGCGTGCCAAGGAGTACCTGGCGTGCGAGGACCCGGCCGAGCAGGCCCGGCTCGCCGACCTGCTGCGGGCCGAGGAGAGCAGGCTCAAGGCGCTGCCCCCGCGCGCCCGCAAGGCGCTCAAGGAGGACGAGGAGCTCGTCAAGCTGGTCAACCGGGTCCGGGAGAAGGCCGAAGCCACCGGGACCTGAGGCTCAGCGGCCGTTCGAGCGGAAGAGGGGACCCGCCGGGGTCCGGCCGCGCCGCCGGGGGAAGGGCTGCGGGGGCGGGCCGAGGGGGTGGCCGACGGGGTAGCGGGCGCGGGCGCGCTCGCGGTCCAGGTCGGCCCAGACCGCACCGGGCACGGGCGGGCGCTCGTGCTGCGGGGTCGGGACCGGCCTGCGGGCGCCGTTCGCGCCGTGGTGCAGGCGGTAGAGGTGCGCGTAGCCGGGGCAGGTCGTCAGCAGCTCGGTGTGCGTGCCCGCCCCCAGGATCCGCCCCTTCTCGAGGTAGAGGATCCGGTCGGCGTCGGTCACCGTGAGCAGGTTGTGGCTGATCACGATGGTGGTGCGGCCGGTCATCAGCCGCCGCATCGGGCCCATGACCTGCTCGGTCGAGTGGGCGTCGAGACCGGTGGTGGGCTCGTCGAGCAGCAGGACGGGGGCGTCGCGGATCATGGCCCGCGCGATCGCCAACCGCTGGCGCTGGCCACCGGAGAGCAGCCGCCCCCGCTGCCCGACGGCGGTGTCGTAGCCCTGGGGGAGCGCGCTGACGAAGTCGTGGGCGTCCGCGGCCCGCGCGGCGGCGAGCATCTCCTCCTCGGTCGCCTCGGGGCGGCCCCAGAGGATGTTGTCCCGCACGCTGCCGTCGAAGACGAGCGTCTCCTGCAGCACGGCGGCGAGGTTCTCCCGGACCCGGACGAGGTCGAGGTCGCGCAGGTCCACACCGTCGAGCCGGACGCGGCCGGCCTCCGGGTCGTAGAAGCGCAGCAGTAGCTTGGTGAGCGTGGTCTTGCCCGCCCCGCTCGGTCCGACGACGGCGAGCGTCCCGCCGGGCGGCACGTGCAGCGTGATCCCGTCGAGGGCGGGGCGGTCGGCTCCGGGGTAGGTGAAGCGGACGTCGTCGAGGGCGATCGCGCCGCGCGCCCGGTCGAGCGGGACCGGATTCGTGGACTCGACGACGGAGGGCTCCTCGCGGAGGATCTCGATGATCCGCTCGGCGCCCGCGCTGGCGGCGAAGATCGTGGTGGTCAGCCCGGCCAGGCCCTTGATCGGCGCGTACATCTGGGAGAGGTAGCCCAGGAAGACCAGCAGGCCGCCGAGGGTGAGCGCGTCCTGCGACATCTGCCAGACGGCGAACGCGGCCACCACGAGGACCGCGGCGATCTCGAACAGGTCGATCAGCGGGCTGAAGAGGGCGCGCAGCCGGGCGGCGACCATCGACGCGGCGAACGAGCCGAGGTTCTCGGTGCGGAACCGGCGGGTCTCGGCGGGCTGGCGGTTGTAGGCGTGCACCAGCGCGGCGTTGCCCAGGCTCTCCTCGGCGACGGCGCCGATCCGCCCGCCGCGCTTGCTGGTCTCCCGGGCGGCGGCCTTGAGGCGCGTGGAGAAGTAGCGGGAGGCCAGGGCGAACAGCGGCACGCTGACCAACGCGACGAGAGCGAGCTGCCAGTTCAGGAAGAACAGCAGTCCGCCGTAGACCAGCAGCCGCACGCCGTAGGACACCAGCTGCATGAGGCCGGACACGACGAGTGACTCGATCGCGTTGACGTCGCCGGAGAGCCGGGACAGCAGATCGCCGACCGGACGGCGTTCGAAGAAGCCGGGCGACATGCGGTGCATGTGCGCGAAGAGGCGGTCCCGCAGATCCAGGACGAATCGTTCGCCGACCCAGGTGCACAGATAGTCGTCGGCGAAGGAGAGAATTCCGCCGACCACCATGATGCCGACGAACAATGTGGCAACGGTGCTGAATGCGTCGAAATCACGCGGGGCGAGTACATCGTCGACGAGGATCTTGAAGAGCCAGAGGTTGGCGGCGTCGATCATCGGTCCGACGGCGATGAACGCCAGGCAGACCGCCAGCCTGCCGCGGTAGGGGCGCGTGTAGGGCCAGAAGTGCGCGAGCACCTCGCGGACCGGCAGTGCGGGGGTCCCGCCGGTTGGAGCTGTCATGACTCTCGCCTCCGGAACCGCTTTCCTTGCTGGTCAGAGCCCGATGACCCCGCCCGCCCGGTCGGACGAACGAACGGGCGGGGTCACCGAAGAGGGAGCGGCCTGGCTCAGTGCCGGCCGCCGCGACGCTTGCCCTCGAAGGAGCGGTACTCCTCCTCCTTGGACTTGTCGTAGGTCTCGTACTCGAAGGCCAGGCGGGAGCCGGACTCCTCCGAGGACTTGCGCTTGAACACGGAGGTGACGCTGTCGAAGGCGTTGCGACCCATTGGAGTACTCCACTTCGAGAATCTTTTGTCGAGGGCGTGTGCCCATCGCACTGTGATAATCGATCGGCAGCGGCCGGCGGTTCGACTCCGTCGGGGTAATCACTCGATGGGGTTGTTCGCCGTTTCGGGACTCCAGGAAGGAGTGAGGATCGGAAACAGCGATTCGATTCACGGGTGTGCAGCGTCCGGTGCGTCGCCCGCTCGGCCCGGCGCCCCGGGGCCCGCGTCGCTACCATTCGCCGGTGCCCGCCGGCTCGGATGCTCCGCAGCGCGACGACGGTCCGGAGCCTGTGACCGTCACCGATTTCCTCGCGGTCCTCGAGCGGGCCCTGCAGCCGATCGAGGAGCCCGAGGAGATCATGCGGGTCGCCGCCCGGATGCTGGGCGAGCACCTGCGGGTCGACCGCAGTGCCTACGCCGAGGCCGAGGCGGACGAAGACCATTTCACGATGACCGGCAGCTATGCGCGGGGGCTGCCGCCGCTGCAGGGCCGGATGGCGATGTCGGACTTCGGTGCCGACACCCTGCGCTGCATGCGCGCCGGCGAGCCGTACGTCCTCGACGACGCGGAGACCGACCCCCGGGTGCTGCCCGAGCAGCGCGCGATCTACCACCGCACCGGCATCGCCGCGGTCATCTGCACCCCGCTGCACAAGAACGGCCGGTTCGTCGCGGCGATGGCCGTGCACCACGCGACACCGCGGCACTGGACCCCGGACGACGTCGCGGTGCTCGACGCCGTCGTCGTGCGGTGCTGGGAGTCCCTGGCCCGGGTGCACGCCAGGGCCGCCGCCCGGGACAACGAGGCGCGTTACCGCTCGCTCGCCGAGCGCACCACCGACGCGATCTGGATCGCCGACGCCGACGGGCGCTACGTCGACGCCAACCCGGCCGCGTGCGCGCTGCTCGGCCACACCCGCGAGCAGCACCGCGCGCTGACCCTGGTCGACCTGGTCCGCCCGGAGGACCTGGACCGGCTCGAGGACCTCCGGGCCCGGCTCGCGACCGGCGTCGCGGTGACGGAGGTGTGGCGGCTGCGCACCCGCGCGGGCGACACGGTCCCCGTCGAGCTGAACATGCGCCAGGAACCGGACGGCGGGCTGTTCTCGATCGGCCGGGACATCACCGAGCGGCTCCGGGTCGAGGCCGAGCGCGAGCGCCTGCTGGCCGCGGAACGCGAGATCGCGGAGACCCTGCAGCGCAGCCTGCTGCCCCGCGCGCTCCCCGAGATGGAGCGGCTGGCCGTGGCGGCGCGCTACATGCCCTCCGCCGAGCACGCCCAGTCCGGCGGGGACTGGTACGACCTGCTGCCGCTGGAGGACTCGCGGGTCGCGCTCGTGGTGGGCGACGTCGTCGGGCACGGGCCTGCCGCCGCGGCGGTGATGGGGCAGCTGCGCAGCGCCGTCGCGGCCTATCTGCTCGACGGACACGGCCCCGCCGCCGCGCTCGAGCGGCTGGACCGCTTCGCCGCCCGCGTCGCCGACGCGGGCGGCAGCACCTGCGCCTGCCTCGTCCTCGACGCGAGCGACGGGGCGTTGACCTGGGCGACCGCGGGGCATCCGCCCGCGGTGCTCGTCGAGCCGGACGGGACCGCGCGGCTGCTCACCGGGGCCGCGGGCGCCGTGCTCGGGCTGACCCCCCGTGAGCCGTACCGCGAGGCCCATGCCGTGCTCCCCGCGGGTGGCTCGCTCGTCCTCTACACCGACGGCCTGGTCGAACGGCGCGGGGAGGTCCTCGACGTCGGTCTGGGTCGGCTCGTCCGGGCCGCCGGGGCAGCGGCCGACCTGCCGCCGGACGACCTGGCGTCCGCGCTGGTCGGCGGCTCGCTCGGGGACCACGCCCCGGCGGACGACGTCGCGTTGCTGGTCGTGCGGGCCGTCCCGCCACCGTTGCTGGCCCGGCTGCCCGCCGCGCCGCCGAGCCTCGCGGTGATGCGCCGCCGGGTCCGGCACTGGGCGGCCGCCGCGGGCCTGGCCGCGGACACCGTCGACGACCTGCAGCTCGCCCTCGGGGAGGCCGCGGCGAACGCCGTCGAGCACGCCTACCCGGCGGGGACGGCGGCGGAGTTCGACGTCTCGCTGTCCCGGGACCGGACCGGGGGCGTGCAGGTGAGCGTCCGGGACGACGGCCGGTGGCGGCCGGCGCCCGCGGATCGCGGTTTCCGCGGCCACGGGTTGCGGGTGCTGCACGAGCTGGGCCAGGACCTGCACATCGACCGGGCGCCCAACGGGACCCGGGTCCGGTTCCGGGTGGCGCCCGCCCCCGCCCCCGAGGCCGGGACCGCGCCGCCGCTGCCGCGTCGCCCCGAGGAGCCCCGGCCGGTGTCCGTCCGACGCGACGGGACTCGGCTGGTCGTGACCGGGGACGTCGACCTTGCGGCCCGGCCGGTCGTGGCGGCGGCGCTGGCGGAGCTGCGCGGGGCGGGGGCCAGGGACGTCACGGTCGACCTGACGGGTGTCGGGTACTTGACCAGCGCCGGGATCGCACTGCTCGGGGAGGCGGCGGCGGGGTCCGCGGTCTCGCTCGTCGTGGAGGCGGGGTCGGCGCCCGCCCGGGCCGTCGAGATCACCGGGCTGGCGGCGGCGGTGCCCACCCGGGCCGTGGCCGCCGAACCCGCGTGACCGGGTTCCTGGAGCGCCGTCAGGTCCCGATCTACGTCGCCGCCATCGCGGCCGGGGTACTGCTCGGGGTGCTCGCGCCGGCCGCCGGGACCGCGCTGGAGGGCGTGGTCAACCCGGTCCTCGCCGCGCTGCTGTACGTCACGTTCCTGCAGGTCCCGGCGCGGAAGCTGGTCGGAGCGCTCCGCTCCGGCCGGTTCGTGGCCGCGGTGCTGGTCGTGAACTTCGTCGTGGTGCCGCTCGTGGTGGCGGCGATGACGCCCTTCCTGCCCGCGGGATCGGGCGCGGACACGGCCGTGCGGCTGGGGATCCTGCTCGTGCTGCTCGCCCCGTGCATCGACTACGTCGTGGTGTTCACCGGGCTCGCGGGCGGCAGCGCCGCTCGGTTGCTGGCCACCACCCCGTTGCTGCTGCTCGCGCAGATGGTGCTGCTGCCGGTGTACCTGGTGGTGCTGGGCGGCGTGGAGCTGGGCGGCGCGGCGGGCGCGGTGGCGCCCGGGCCGTTCCTGGAGGCGTTCGCGCTGCTGATCGCGCTGCCGTTGGCGGCGGCGTGGCTGACCCAGGCGGTCGCGGGGGAGCGGGTCCGGGCGGCGCTCGGCACGACGATGGTGCCCCTGATGGTGGTCACGCTGGTGGTCGTCGTCGCGTCGCAGGTGCCCGGCCTGGCGCCCGGGGTGCTCGGCGCGATCCCGTTCTACGTGGTGTTCCTGCTGGTCATGGCGCCGCTCGGGGCGCTGGTCGCCCGGCTGTTCGGGCTCGGTACCGCGGACTCGCGCGCGGTGGTGTTCACCGGGGCCACCCGCAACTCCCTGGTGGTGCTCCCGATCGCGCTGACCCTGCCTGCGGGAGCCGCGGTGGTGGTCGTGGCCCAGACGCTCGTCGAGGTCGTCGGGATGGTCGTGGCCGTGCGGGCCGTGCCCCGGTTGGTCCCGGGGCACGGCGGACCGCTCAGCGCGGCTCGACCTCGCCCATCTCGTTCCAGGCGTCCCCGTCGAGGTCCTGGTAGTTGATGTACGGCTTGCGCGTGACGACGCCGCCCATCCACGGGAAGAAGTTCTGGGCGTGCTCGGTCTGGACGTGGGCGGAGCCCGCGTCGGCGTCGCGGAAGGTCTCGATGATGGCGAACTCGTTCGAGTCCTGGCCGTTCTCGTAGAAGTCGAAGGAGACGTTGCCCGGCTCCGACCGCACGGCGGCGGTGTACTCCGTGATGCCCTTCAGCCACTCCTCGCGCTTGTCCGGCTTGATCGACGCCTTCAGGACGATGAGGATCACGACTGCTCCTTGCGCGTGCTCGCACCCCGGCCGGTCCGGGGTCGGTGGGGGGAGCCTCCCATCCCCGGGCCCGGTGCGGTGTCTCAATCCCGGACGCGTCTCCGCGTGCCGTCGGCGGTGGCCTTCGTGGGTCGGGAGCCGTCAGCGGGTGAACCAGGAGGGGGCGTCGAGGCGGGGGCGGCCCGCGACCCGGGCCAGCGCCTCCTCGACGGTCCGCACGGTGTCCTCGCCGAGCTCGTCCGCCCACTCCGCACGCAGCGCGCCGAAGATCGCCGCGGAGCGGGCCAGCATGTCGTGCCCCCGCGCCGTCGGCCGGACGACGACGCGGCGCGCGTCCGCCGGGTCCGCCGCGCGCTCGACGTAGCCCGCGGCCTCCAGGCCTGCGATCGTCTTCGCCGCGGCCTGCTTGCTCACCCCGAGCGCGCGGCCCAGGTCGGCGGCCGTGCAGCCGGCCCCGATCGCCTGCAGGGCGAATCCGTGCATCGGCCGGGCCTGCGGATGGCCCTGCTCGGCGAGGCGCTCGTGCAGGCGGTCGACCAGCGTCTGGAAGCCCGCCAGCAACAGCAACGGCAACGCGGTTGACATCAGTCGACAACCAGGTTCACTATATCGACAACCATGTTGTCGACCTTACAGGAGACCGCCGTGACCGTCGTCCGCCGCGCCGAGCAGCGCACCCACGAGACCCCGAACGCCGTGATGACCACCCTCGCCTCACCGACCCTGGGCGGTGCCGGGCAGTCGTTGTGGCAGGTGCGGATGCGGGCCGGGCAGGTCGGCCCCGAGCACGTGATGGACCGCGAACAGGTGTGGACGGTCCTGGAGGGGGCGATGACCGTCGAGCCGCTGGGCGCGCTCGCGGTGGGGGACACCGCGGTGCTCCCGGCCGGCGTGGCCCGCCGGATCGCGGCCGGCCCGCAGGGGGTGTCCGCGCTGGTCACGGGGTCGGGGGACGGACATGCCCTGCTTCCGGACGGGACCGACCGCGGCGTCCCGGACTGGATCGCCTGACGGGTCCCGGCGGCGTTCGGGCCCCACCCCCCGCAGGACCCGAACGCCGCCTCCGCACGCCGGACGGCACTCCCGGGAGCGCCGTCACGGGGCGGGGTCAGGCGCGGCGGAAGACGGCGGTGATCTCGGTGCGGCGGAACCAGGCGACGACCGCCATCAGCACGCCGATGATCACGGGGGTGTACCAGTAGGCGTGCACCACGGTCAGCTGCACGACCGTCGCGCCGATCATCAGCGCGACGAAGCAGGTGGCCGCCAGCCCGGCGACCAGCGGGACCAGCAGGCCGATCCCGCCCGCCACCTCACAGAGCCCGACCACGTAGCGCAGCCACTGGCCCGCTCCGATCTGGTCGAAGATCTGCACCGCGCTCGCCTCGCCGAACAGCTTCGGCAGGCCGGAGCCGACGGCGAGGAACAGGCCCAGGACGACCTGGAGGACGTACAGGGCGATCCGGGCGGGGGAGCGGGTGGTGGAGACGGTCGTGGCGGTCATGGCGGGGTCCCTCCGTGGGGCTCGGCGGTGTGCGGAGCCGGTCGAGGAGGGAGACCGGGGCCGCCCCCGGAACTCATCGCTCGGCGAGCAGCGTCTGACGGGTCGGCGGACCGCGCCCACACGGTCGCGTCCGCGGGACGGAAGCCGAACCGCTCAGACCAGGGGGGCCTCCGTCGACGCGGGCGGCAACGGGGGGCCGCCCGGACGCAGCCCGGCGAGCAGCAGGGCGAGCGCCCGGCGGCGGTCGGCCCCGGTCACGTCGCGGTCGTGCACCGCGCCCAGGGCCATGACGATCACCGAGCCCAGGTCCCGGACCGTGGCGTCCGCCCGGACCCCGCCCGCCAGCTGGGCCGCTTCGAGCACCGCGGCGAGCCGCCGCAGGTAGCCCTGGATCGGCTCGACCTCGAGGGCCTCCGCCTCGCGGGCGGCCCGCAGCAGCGGCCGGTGCTCCGCGAGCACCTCGACCGTCGCGGCCAACACTGCGGCCAGCTCCCGGGTCGGGTCCGGGCCCGGCGGCCCGACGAGCGGCTCGAGCTCCTCGGCGGCGAACCGCGCGAACACCTCGGCCATCAGCCCGCGACGCCCGCCGAAGAGCCGGTACAGCGTGGCCTCGCTGACGCCTGCCCGTTCGGCGAGCTCGTCGAGGTGGACCGGTCCGGCCTCCGCGAGCGCGGCGATCGCGGCCCGGACGACCCGCTCGGCGTTGCGCCGCGCGTCCGCCCTGCGCGGCGGCCGGGTGTGCACGGACCCCACCCTATCGGGCGAAACGGCTCATTCCGCCGTCAGCGACAACGCCCCCGACGGGCAGAGCGTGACGGCCTGCTCGACCGCCTCGTCCACCTCCGGGTCCTCGGTGACCAGGACGACGATCCCGTCGTCGTCCTGGTCGAACACCGCCGCGTCCGTCATCACGCACATGCCGGCGCCGATGCACGTCCCGCGGTCCGCCCGCAGCTGCGTCATGCCACATCTCCCC
>Ga0268266_10006890_pt1 | contig 10345 bp, 8 predicted proteins | sample KBSS13metaG_FD_190356 | JGI IMG/M metagenome (GOLD analysis project Ga0268266, IMG submission 190356) | Switchgrass rhizosphere microbial communities from Kellogg Biological Station, Michigan, USA - KBS S1-3 metaG (SPAdes) (version 2) | ecosystem: Host-associated > Plants > Roots > Rhizosphere >... | reverse complement strand
ATTCTGGCGAGGACGCACCGAATTCGCGGCGTAGGTCGAGATGATCAGGGCCGCTTCGACTCCCTCGAAGGCGGCGGCCAAGGTGTTGGGCTCGTCAAAGTCAGTGCGGCGCACCTCGACTCCCGACGCCGCCAATTCACGCGCGAAAGCCGTAGAGGGGTCGCGAGTACCTGCCACGAAACCCGAAGCTCCCACAAGCGCCCGAAGGTTCTTGACTACATGTCCGCCCAGGTTGCCGTTCGCGCCCGTGACCATCAGCATGCTGTATCCCCCCAATCAGTCCACACCTGGCCGCGGTATCTTTCGTAAGCGGCCCCCCGCAGCCACTATAGCGCACCGCCGGCGCAGGCCGATGGCGAGCCCCCCGGCACCAAGATCCGCTCAGGGCGTGAGCACCTGTAGATTCAGATTGTCGCCAACGTAGAGGCGCCCTTGCGCATCGACGGCGACGTATTGCGGGCTGTTGAACCCGGAACCCACTGTGACGGGCGTCGTGCCATAGCTGCCGTTGCTATAAACGAGCTCCTTGACGACGTCGTTGTACTGGTCGATCGCGAAGACGTTGCCGAGCGCGTCCACGGCAAGCCCCGGAACCCTGGAGAAACCGGAGGCCAAGGCGAGGGGCGTCGGGCTGAAGCTGCCGTTACTGTAGACAATCTCCTTCACTGTCGGGGCGCCCATCATGGGGCTGTCGACCATGAAAACATTATCGCTCGAATCGACTGCCACGGTCATGGGTTGGAAGAAACCCGAGGCCAGGGTGATGGGTGTCGAAGTATAGCTGCCGTTTGTGTAGACGATCTCCTTGATGGCGCCGTTGTTGGTGTCAGCCACGAAAACATTCCCGTTGGAATCCACCGCCATGCCTTGCGGCCGGCTGAAGCCGGATCCCAGGACGACGGGGGTCGTGCTGTAGCTGCCATTACTGAAGACAATCTCCTTGACCGCGTTGTTGTTGGTATCCGCTACGAACAGATTGCCGCTCCCGTCCAGTGCGACGCCGCTGGGGCTGCTGAAACCGGAGCCGACTGCGACCAGCGCAGCCCCATAGCTGCCGTTGTTGGACAGAATCTCCTTGACGGCGTCGTTGCCGGAGTCAGCCACGAACACATTGCCATTGCGGTCCACAGCCGCTGCCCTGGGGCTTCTGAGTCCTGCGCCAACGAAGATCGGGGTCGTGCCGTAGTTGCCGTTGCCGTAGGTGATCTCTTTGACGGCGCCGCTCTGACTATCGGCCACGAACACGTTGCCAACCGCATCAACCGCCACGCCTTGAGGATTGTGGACCGCTGGCGACGCTGCAAGCCAATGAGATTCCGTAGGGCTGGGTCCCAACGCTGATGCTGTAAGGGGAGCTGTAGGCCACCCCGGTCCGCATGGTAAAACTGGACGCATTCGCGCTGATCGGGGTTGGGTCGCCGCCATTATTGTGCAGCACCAGGCCAGTGTTGGCGCCCAGCCCGGTGATCGTCCCGCCGATTGTCACGGTAACAGGCGAACAGGTCACGGCGACGTCGGTTACCGCGGAAGTCCCCATCACTCCGTTGCCGCTGGAAACGGAGCAGGTCTCGCCCGTCGGGTTTGTCTGCACGCTGATGTTATACGCGCCCGTGTAGGCAACGGGGTCCGCCATGGCAAAAGTGGTCGCCCCCGGGAGCACCGACAACGTGTCGCTCCCATCGGCCAACACCAAGCCTGACGCAGTCAGACCACTGATCGTGCCGCCAACGGCGTACGCTCGGTTCGAGCAGGTAATCGCGATGTCAGTGACACTGGCCGCCCCCATGGTGCCGCTGCCGTTGACTGCCGAGCAGCTCAGCCCTGCTGGACTACTTTGTACGATCGGGATGCTTACGCTAGGCCGTAGCAGCGCTCGGCGCGCGACAAAAGTCACGGCTCTAGCCGGCGCTGTTGCAATAACGGGCCCGGTTTGGGACCGGCATCACAGGGGTCCCTTTTCGGGGGCTCGATAGACGGGCTCATGCTGCGTCTGCAGCAATGAGCCGCTATTCGGCAGCCGCGCCAGGCGCGGCGGAGGGCCGGCGGCCGGGTAGCCGCTCGCCGGCACGACAGGTGCTAGCCCTACCCTCGCTGGAGTTGCCGCTCGAGCGAAACCTGCGCCTGTGCAGTGGAAGGGTCGGTAGCCGCGATGGGAAACAACCTGCGATCAAACATCAGTGCTTTGTTGATTGTGGCCGTCGTGATGGGCGGCTGTGATCGGACCGACTCGAGTCAAAAGACGCCTGTCGCAGACGGAGCGCCATCGGAGCAGGAGTTGCACTCGGTCGCCTACCTGTCGACCTCCAACAGCGGCCCCGGCGGGCGCAAGCTCTTCGACCGGCTCGACCGTGCCAGGAATTGCAAGGATTTTGAGCTCGCGATGCGTTGGAACCGGCCGCCCAATGTCGAGGGTGGCATATTCCATAAGAAGATGGTGTACCTGACCAACACGCTGCCGGCGGATTTGCCGAAGGATTCCGAGATCTACTTCAGTGCGCCGCAAGTTCGAGTGACATCTCCCACGGCAGCCGTGATGTAAGCCGCGCGCCATGCCAGTGAGCCTCAAGCTAGTGAGCGGTGGCCGCGGCGACGCGCCTGCTTTCGAGCTCGGGCGCGGGAGGCAAGCCGGTCACCTGGAGAATCTCCTGCTCATCGAGCGTCTCGCGAGAAAGGAGCGCGGTGGCGAGGGCATCGAGTTTCTGGCGATGTTGGGTCAACAGTTGCTTCGCGCTCTCGTGACTCTCATTGATGATGCGAAGCACTTCCGCGTCGATCAGGCGAGCCGTTTCTTCGCTGAACGGTTTGTCGCTGCCGTAGGTATTGCCCAGGTAGGGATTCTGGCGTGCCGCGAGTTGCACCGTCCCCAGGGCATCACTCATGCCCCATCGGGTCACCATGTTCCGGGCGAGGTCCGTCGCCTGTTCGATGTCATTTTCCGCGCCGGTCGTCCGGGTGCCGTAAACGATCTCCTCGGCGGCGCGGCCGCCGAGCATGCCGACGATCCGGGCACGTAAGTAGGCTTCCGGATAGTTGTATCGGTCCGTTTGCGGCCGTTGATAGGTAACCCCGAGTGCCTGGCCGCGCGGCACGATCGTCACCCGATGCACCGGGTCGGCACCGGGCACCACCAACCCGAGAATCGCATGACCGCCTTCATGATAGGCAATGCGCTCGCGGTCCTCATTGGTGAGCAACAGGGGCCGTTCCGGCCCGAGCACGATCTTTTCGAGAGCGTCGAGGAAATCGACCTGCCGCACATCCTTCTGATCGCGGCGTGCGGCAAGCAGCGCCGCTTCGTTAGCCAGGTTTCTCAGGTCGGCGCCTGAAAATCCCGGCGTGGACCCGGCCAACTCGCCCAGGTTCACGTCGGCGTCGAGCGGCACATTGCGCGTGTGCACTTTGAGAATGGCTTGCCGGCCGTTCTTGTCAGGAAGGTTCACAATGACGCGCCGGTCGAAGCGACCGGGACGCAGCAGCGCCTTGTCCAGCACGTCCGGTTGGTTGGTGGCGGCGAGTACGATGACCCCTTCGCGACTCGAGAAGCCATCCATCTCGGTCAGGATCTGGTTCAACGTCTGCTCCTGCTCGCTGGCCCCGCCGATTGCGGCCGGCCCGCGGGCCCGGCCGATCGAATCGATTTCGTCGATGAAAATGATGGCAGGCGCATTCGCCCGCGCCTGGCTGAAGAGATCGCGGACCCGAGCCGCGCCAACTCCGACAATCATCTCGACGAACTCCGCGGCACTCATCGAGAAGAACGGCACGCCGGCCTCACCCGCCACCGCCCGAGCAAGCAGCGTCTTGCCCGTTCCCGGTGCACCCACGAGCAACACGCCTTTCGGCGCGGTCCCACCGAGACGAGTGTACTTGGCGGGATCCTTCAGAAAATCCACGATCTCGACCAGCTCGTTCTTGCTCTCGTCGATGCCAGCAACGTCATCGAACGTAACTTTCGTGTCGGTCTCCTGGTCGTAGCGGCGCGCTTTGCTCTTGCCGATGCCCAGGAGCCCGCCTCCCAAGCCACCCCCCGCTTGCGAGGCGCGTCGATACATCCAGACGTAGAACAGGATGATGAGCAGCGCGGGGCCGAAGCCGAAGAGGAAAGTCGCCAAGGGACTGCTGCCCTGAATCGGAATCGCACTGATCTCGACGTTGTGCCCGATCAGGAAGGACTCGAGGTCAGGACCCACAAAAGCCGGCAGCGTCGTCGTGAAGGTGGTTGCGGTCCGTGGCCCGGGTTGTTCCAGCAATGACGCAAAACCCGTGTTCGGCGGCGCTTTCGTGCCGGGAGCGTCCTTGCTGCCCGGTGGCGGCCAGGTGACCGGCTTCTTGAAGCGGCCGTCGATGCTGGCGCCCTTGCTGTAGATCGACTCGACATTCCCCTTCTCCACCTGCTCCTTGAAACTGGTGTACGGGATCGTAATGGGCTCTTCGGGGTTCGGAACGAGCAGCCGCATCGCGAGGTAATTGACGCCCAGGATAACCAGGAAGATGAGCCACGCCCGGCGGCCAGGCATGTGCGAGGGCTTGTCGGCGCCCTGCGAGGACTTGGATCCGGTACCCGGAGCCGGGCGCGGCAGTCGCCCTGCATCACGGTCGCGCTGGATGGGTTGCATAGGTCGTGTACTCGGTCGCTCACTCATGGTGACGGCCTGAGTATCCCAGAGTCACTGCGCTTCCAACAGCGCCAGCAGCGCCTCCGGATCGACCGGCTTCACCAGGTGCTCACTCATACCGGCCTCGCGGGTGCGCTGGCGGTCCCTCTCCTGCCCCCAACCCGTCAGGGCAACGATCCGGATGGCAGCGCCGCCAGGTTGCTGGCGAATGAGTCGCGCCGCCGTCAGCCCATCCATGCCGGGCATACCGAGATCGAGCAGGATGATGTCCGGTGGACTCTCGCGGGCCATGTTGACCGCCTCTGCGCCACCACCGGCCGTTCTGACAACGTGTCCGCTCAGACTCAGCACGTGCGCCAGTGACTCGGCCGCGTCGATGTTGTCATCCACGATCAGGACACGCTTGCGCGAGGCTGCGGGTGACGGGGAGGAAGGTTTTTTGTCGTCCAGGTGTTCCACATCCACGAGCGGCAGGCAGACCTGGAACTCACTGCCCTTGCCCACGCCTTCACTGTGCGCCTCGATCCAACCTCCATGGAGCGTCACGAGCTGGCGCGCGAGGGCGAGGCCGATGCCGAGCCCATCGTTGCCTGCCGGGGTGTTGACTTGGGCGAACATCTCGAAAACGTGCTTCAGTCGCTCCGGTGGAATACCGATGCCGGTGTCCTTTACGCGCACGAGCGCGAAGTTCGCGCTCCGCTCCAGGCTGACCCACACGGTGCCTTGGCGGGGAGTGAATTTGGCCGCGTTCGACAGGAGATTGGCGAACACCTGGCGCAGGCGGTCGGGGTCTCCCAGAACGGACAGCGGTTCAGTGGATAACATCACCGACAGGGTGTGACCGTGAGGCTCGAAGAGCGTCTGGCAGGACTCCAGGGCCGAGCTCACTACCTCGTTGATGAGGACGAGGTCGCGACGGAGTTTGATCTTGCCGCGGGTGATGCGGCTGACGTCGAGGAGATCGTCGACGAGCCGCACGAGATGTTGCATCTGCCGTTCCATCATCTGGCTGGTTCGCTCGAGCGTCGGATTGGCTCCCGCGATCAGGCGCAGGACCTGGATGCCATTGCGAATGGGCGCGAGCGGATTACGCAGCTCGTGGGCCAGCGTGGCGAGAAAGTCGTCCTTGCGTCGATCCGCGTCCCGCAGCGCGGCCGCAGAATCGGCGAGCCGCTGCTCGTTTTCACGGAGCGTGAGCTCCATTCGCTTGCGGTCCGAGATATCAACTCCCGAAGGAATCAGGTGCGTGACCACGCCGGAATCGTTGAAGACCGGCACGAGCATGAAATCGATGTCCACGCGTCCGTCGCCGACAGTGCGCCCGACTGTGTCGTGGCGGATGGTTTCGCCCTCGCGTGCCCGCCGGCACCATTCCTCGATCATCCGCTGCTGAACGGGGTCGTGCGTCCACCAAGGGGTTTCCCAGAACTTGCGTCCAATGACCTCTTCGCGCCGCAGTCCACCCCGTCTCAGGGCCGGCTCGTTCACCTCGAGCAGGGTGCCATCGCGATCGAGCATGGAGACAAAAGCGGCCATGTGGTCGATGAGTCGGCGCAATTGCGCCTCGTTTTCCTGGATTTTCTTCTCCGCCATGCGGCGCCGGGTGATATCCAGGACATAGGTCATCATGCGCTCACCCTCGCCGGGCAAGAACTGCGCGACAACGAGCACAGGGAAGCGACTGCCGTCGCGACGAACAAACTCCTTCTCGAAGGGTGGCGGCCGCTTACCCTCGCGCAGCGACTGCATGTACGCCGCATCGCGGGGGAGGTGTTCTGCTGGAGTGAGCGCAATCCAGTTGAGGCTATCGGCCTCTTGGCGCGTGTAGCCGATCATCGAGAGAAAGGCATCGTTTGCGAGCACGATGCGTCCGTCCGGATCGCCTATCGTGATACCCACCGGCCCGAGCTCGATGAGGCCGCGGAACCTGGCTTCGCTGGCAACGAGCGCGTCGCGCACCTGATCGCGTGCGGTGGTTTCCTCGATCACCGCACCCAGACCGACAATCTTGTTGCCGACCCGCACTGGAAAGAAATTTTCGGACCAACTGCGCAAGACCCCCGGTTGTGCGCGTGTCTCGCCACGCAGCTCGGCATTGAGCCATGGCTCGCCGGTCGCGATGATGCGGCCCCAACGCTCCAGAATGAGCTCGAGCCCCGTCACCCCTTGCAACAACTCGTCGGGTCGGCGACCAATGTGCTCGGCAGCCGGTACGCCGTTGATCTCCGCCAGGCGCGTGTTGATTCTGCGAAAGCGCAGGTCGCGATCGATGAATGCGAGCCCGATGGGAGCGGACTCGAAGATGGCATCGAGCAATGCGTTGGCTTCTCGCTCCCGGGCGAGCGCGATAGCGCCTTTTTCCTCCGCCATCTTCCGGGCCGTCACGTCGGCGAAGAGGACCGCGACGTGGCGCTGGCCTGGCTCGTCCACACGGAAAGCGAACACATCGAACCAACGCCCTCCAGCCACCGCCTCGGCCAGGTCTTCGAACCGGGTCGGTTTGCCGGTGAGAGCCACCTCTGCGAACCGGTCGTACCAGTGTTGTTCGTGTGCAGGTGCGATGTCGCGAATGCTGCGGCCGACGGCGTCCGTAATACCGGTGAGGCGCTCAAATGCCGGATTGATCTCGAGAAAGATGTAATCTCGTCCGCGCCCATTGCGGTCCAGCACGACCTCAATGACGCAGAAGCCCTGGTCGAGCGCGTCGAGGACGGCTCGATAGCGGAGCTCGCTGCTGCTCGGTCCGGGAGCGACAGGTGAAGTAGGAGATGCGCTCGTTGGCCTACCCTCCCGCGAAGGAGCCCGCATCGACCGTGCCCGCTTCGACCAGCGGATTGCAAAGGCACAGGTTAGCTCAAACTTGAGCGTCAGGTACGCCGTATCGCGGTGTTCACGCCGCCGCTCCCCCATGACCTTTGACACTGCCCGGGATACCAGCAGACACCTACAGTTCTTGCACTGGGCAAGTCAGAGCGAGCACATCAAATGAGCGCCATCATCCGACCTGAATACTACGTCATCCCGGGCAAGCATCCGGCAGACTGCCGCTGCTCCGAGCATGCGCTGAAGGCAATACTTGGAGTTCAGGCGCCGTTTGCGGCACCGACGCCGAGCACCCGGCCATCCGATCCGAAGCGGGCGTAGTCGACGACCACCGGTTCAACTCGGGATGAGTCCACTGGCGCTGTAGCCTGCAACGATCTGGTCGAACGTGGCAATGTCGCCGCGACTGCGGGCCGCGAGTTGAGCACCCCCGATCGCCGCATAGATGGCTTGCCCCCACTGCTCTTTCGCGGGTCCTTTGGCCCCTCTGACTCGACCCAACACCTTCGTCAACCACGCAACGTTGAGATCCGCAAAGGCCACCACCTCGGCTCTGACTTCCCGCGGGATATCTTCATATCCGGCTGCGAGGATGCCGCACAGACACATGCGATTGCCGTTCTCCAGCGCCCGGCGAAATAGCGCTACGTACCGTTTCAAACAGGCTGCGGGCTCATCGACCTCCTCGAGGATCGCTTCCAGCTCGCCTTTGGCGCGTTCCGTGTATTGACGTGCAAGCGCGGCAGCCAGGTCACCCTTGGTTGGAAAGTGGTAGTGGATGCTGGCGCTCTTGATACCCACTTCCTTGGCCAGTTCCCGGAAACTCAACCCGCCATAGCCATGCGCCTGGGCCACGGCCCGAGCGGCGTTCAAGATTGTTTCACGCGTATCGACCGCGGTCACCGCAAGATTCTCCTGTCGAAGTTGACACCCGGGGCACGAGTATAATACAAACTACCTATCAGTAGATAGGCAGGACCGAAATGAAGCTATATGATCGTGAAGGAACGCCGAACGCCGCGCGCATCCGTATCGTTCTCGCCCAGAAAGGCCTGGAAAACCAGGTTGAGTTCGTCAGCGTCGACCTGATTGCCGCAGAGCAGAAGCAGCCTGCCTTTCTTGCCATGAACCCCATTGGCAAGACGCCCGTGCTGGTCCTGGATGACGGGTTCGTGATCTCGGAGTCCACTGCCATTACGGAGTATCTCGACAATCTGGATGGCAACCCGGTGCTCACGGGGCGGACGCCGCGCGAAAAAGCGGCCATCCACATGATGCAACGACGAGTGGAGATGATGCTGCTCGAGCCTGTCGACGATTATTTCCACTACGGGACGCCCGGGTTGGGTGAGCGTTTGAAGCCCTGGCGCATGCCCGACTGGCCTAACGCGAAGGAATGGGGCCAACGACGGGGTGTTCAGGCGGTGCAGAACATCCCCTACTTCGACGGGGTTCTGCGCCAGCAGGCATTTATTGCGGGAAACCACTTCTCGATGGCTGACATCACGTTATTCGCGAGCGTGGCGTTTGCCAGCGCGATAGGCCTTTCGATCGATGCGAGGCTAACCGCGCTCGGTCACTGGCGCTCTCGGGTCTCTGCTCTACCAGCTGTCAGGAATCGCACCGGCCAGACTCTGCGTTCGGAGGATATCGCCCGACGTAGCGCCTGATGCGCGGCACCCGGCCTAGGCCGCCCCCACGAGCTTCGGTCCGAATTCGCGCCACCAGGCCGAGCCCCAGATAAACTCGGTGACGACGACCCACGGCAGTGTCAGTGCGAGTCCCCAAACCCACGCGCGGTGAATGCGCCCGCGCCGGATCAAATCGTGCGCCAGGGACGGCACCAGAAGGAGTAACAGATAGACGTGGACCGCGAGATAACTCCTGGGAAACTCGTTGTACGGCAACCAACTCATCCGCGCGATCGCAGCGTCGAGCAACATCAGCGTCGCGAGCAACATCATGCGTTTGTGCGTCTCCAGGTCCGTGCGCCGGGTACGCAGTGCCCAGATGAAAAAGGTCGGGAACAGCACGATGGAGCGTATCTGCAGGAACAGGATGTTGTTGACGATCGGTCCGGCGGGAGTGCCGGCGGCATCGTTCTGGCGGACGATGGTCACTGCAATCAGCATGGTCAGGACCAGGGGCGCGACCACCAGTGACGCGAGGCCCCACTTGCGGTGCAGGTCCACGCGTCCTACCAAGGCCAGCGTGGCCTGTACGGCCAGTAAGACAACCCAGGAGGCCATCACCGCTGCGTGGAGATGCACGACGAGCGGTGGAACGGGCATCTTGCCACTGACGATTGCCAGCGATCGGGGGGCGAAACCCGCAAAGGCAACGAGGACGAAGAGCCAGGCGACGCAGGCATAGAAGTGACGCTCCAGTACGCCAGCCCTCAGGCTGGGAACTGCGCCGGCGGCCGCTTGTTGCACCCCGTTCACCATGGCCACAACTGTACCAGCGAATGGATTGCCGTAATTCGCCGGTCACGCATCGTCACCGTACAGAGGTCGCGACATTGTGCTTCAAGCAGCGATCCCCTCGCTGATCGCGCCAATCTGCCATGGCCATGCGAGTTTTGGCGGCCGCATGACCGGGCTTGCGCAGGTCACCGGATACCGAGCGCTTGCGACCACTCCCGGGCGCTTTCCGGCGAGAGCTCCTCTTCCACCACGACGTTTGCAGGCAAGGCCTGGAGGTGTGGGCCAAAGAAGCCGGCGGGACCTCCCTCTCGCTCGGATGGGGGTCGGCCGCGGGCAGGTAGGTACGCCGCCGTGCAGCGGCGTAGTTGGCTTACATCGAACCGGCTAGCTTAGCGAGCTGTTTTGAGGCCTGGGCGAGCTGAGTGCCATAGCGGTCGACCAACTCCGCCCGGCGGGCGGGGTCGGTTGTGGTTGCAACGG
>Ga0268266_10006886_pt1 | contig 10349 bp, 9 predicted proteins | sample KBSS13metaG_FD_190356 | JGI IMG/M metagenome (GOLD analysis project Ga0268266, IMG submission 190356) | Switchgrass rhizosphere microbial communities from Kellogg Biological Station, Michigan, USA - KBS S1-3 metaG (SPAdes) (version 2) | ecosystem: Host-associated > Plants > Roots > Rhizosphere >... | reverse complement strand
ATGGTCAGATCGATGGTCGTGTGGGCGGTGTGGCCCCCCATCACGATATCGGCATCGAAACTGGTGCCGATGGTCTGGCCGTTGGAGCGCAACACCAGATTGGCGCGCGGTGACGTCAGGCTGAAGCCGATCGCTTCGTCATAGAAGCCCAACCTGGCATTGCGCACCGCAAAACTTTCCAACGAGGACGGCTCATTGCCATGCGCGTTGATGACGTCGCGAATGCGGCCGATGACGTCGTCATCGCCGGCATCCTTCTGGTTCCCCAGCCGGATGCGGCCGTTCTTCATATGCACGAGGGTGAATTCCACACCGACCAGGGTGATGCGCTTGATGACGAACTGGCCCTTGAGGAACGGCGCCGCCGCCAGGTCGATCGCGGCCTTCGGCGCGCGCGCCACCACGCGGCCCTTGGAATCGGCGATGCGGGCGCCCAGCACCACCAGATTGACGCGCCCCTGGTCGCGGGTCCATTCGACGGCGGCCCGGTCGTAATCCAGGTTGATCCCCGGCAAGGCGTCGTGGATGGCCCCGGCCAGGGTTCCCCGCAGGGGCCCCAAGGATACCGGTCCCCAGAGCAGCCGAAGTCCCGCCCCCACCACAAAAAACACAATGGCCGCGACCACCACGCCGGCGCAAAGCGCGGCGCGGCTGACATGGTGAGCCTTTATGAAATGGGCAAAAGGCGGCTTCACGCGGGCTTTCTTCAGGGGAGAAAAGGGAAGTAATACGATTGTTGGGCCTAAAAAGGGCAAATATCACAGCCCCTTGGGCCAACACTCCCGATTGCACAACCCCCAAAAGTTAGGGTTAAATCATTGGATAGAAGGGTTTGGGAGGGGTCATGGCGGCGGCGGCGGAAGGATTGGCGGCGGGAGACAAAGCCCCATCCTTCAAGATCACCACCGACAGCGGCGAAACGGTCACATCGGCCAGCCTGAAAGGAAGTCCTTACATCGTTTATTTCTATCCCAAGGACGACACCTCCGGCTGCACCAAGGAGGCGATCGGTTTTTCCGAAAGTTTGAAAAAATTCGAGAAGCTCGGCGTCACGATATTGGGCATCTCCAAGGATAGCCTGGAGAGCCACGCAAAGTTCCGCAAGAAATACAAACTGAAGATCGCGCTGGGTTCCGACCCCGAAATCAAGATGGCGAATGATTGGGGCGTGTGGGGCGAAAAAACTTTGTATGGACGAAAGTACATGGGCATGGAACGCGCGACATTTCTGGTCGATGCGAAAGGTGTCATTAAACACGCCTGGCGCAAGGTGAAGGTCCCCGGCCATGTCGAGGCCGTATTGCAGGCGGCCCAGTCTCTATGAAGAAACCCCTGAAAAGTTTTTGGCGGCGTCCGCCGTCACCGCGCACCACATCGCGCTCTTTCTTCTGGCATCGCCGCCTGATCGGCAGGCCCGGCGCGACCGAAATGCATGCGCCCACCGCCGCGCTGGAACCGCAGGTTCCCCCGGCGAAAGCCAAATTCCTGGAGCGCGCCTGGAAGTGGGTGCATGCCACCTTTCCGGAACGCCAGATCTATATCCGCAGCGACGGCCGGGTTCAGTTCTTCACCTTCGGCCCCTCGCTGCAGGCGACGCTCGCCGGCCTTGTCCTGATTTTCCTGGGCTGGGTGGCCTTTGCCACCGTCAATGTGATCTTCAAGGACCGCATCATCGCCGCCAAGGATCACCGCTACCAGCAGATGCAGACCGCCTATGAGAACAAGGTCGCGGACCTGCAGATTTCCTATGATGAGTTGAACGCCGCGCTGGTTTCCGCCGAAGACCATTTCAAGGCGACAGCCGATGCCCTGCAGACCAAGCAGAACGCGATCGCCGGGTTCCTCAATCGCGCCAGTCAGGTTCAGGCCCTGGCCGGTGTCCGCACGGCACCTGCGGCCATGCCATCGCTGATGGCCGCGCCTGCCGCCAGGAACGCGCCGGGCATGGAGCAGGCGCCTCTGGATGTGGACACCGCTCCGGCCCTGGCGCCTGGCGACGCCGGTTCTTCCGCCCTCACCGTGCTGCCGGGACCGGCCCAGCCGCAGCCGCGCAGCGCCGCGCCGGTGAAGTCCGGACTGTTGGAAGGCACGTTCCGCCGGCTGGCCTCCCTGCCGCAATGGGTGCGCGAGCGGCTTTATCCGCAGCCGGCGCGTGACCTGTCGCGCGCCTATGCCCAGCATCCGGGCCTGCGCAGCTTGGCGGCCCAGGCCGCACGGGTCACAAGCATCGGCAAATCCGAGAATCTGCTGATGGCCAAGACCGAAGGCGCGCTGGATCAGAGCGTGGGCAGTCTGCGCAATGTGGTGCGCCAGACCGGCATCAATCCCGATACCTTTGATCGCAAGATCGCCGGCGACCAAGGCATCGGCGGTCCGGAAATTCCGTTGGATCAGGTTCGGGTGGAAGGAATTTCCGATCCCCAGTTCGCCCACGCCTATCTCAATGCCGCCGCCGTGCTGGACCAGTTGAACGGGCTGTCGGCCGCCCTGGACCACGTGCCCCTCACGGCGCCGGTTTCAGCCGCCAGCTTCGACAAGTCCAGCGGCTTTGGTCCGCGCGTCGATCCCTTTACCCGCCGCTATGCCTTCCATCCCGGCATCGATTTCGCCGGTCCCTGGGGCGCCATGGTGCACGCCACCGCACCGGGCGTCGTGGTATTCGCCGGCTATCGCGGCGGCTATGGCAATATGGTGGAAGTCGATCATGGTTATGGCATCCACACCCGCTATGGCCATCTCTCCGCCATCACTGTGCGGGTGGGGACACAGATCGGCAAAGGCGCCGGCCTGGGCCGGGTGGGATCCACCGGGCGCAGCACCGGACCACATGTCCATTACGAAGTCTGGTACGACAACACCGTGAAGAACCCCAACAACTTCATCGAGGCCGGACGCCATGTTCTCTAGCAAAAGCAAGGACGTCCAAGCGGCGGCGCCTGCGCCGGCTGCCCCCAAGCGGCCCCGCGCCCCGTCCATCATCAGCGCCGACATGGCGATCCAGGGCGGGATGAAATCCGCCGGCGACATTCAGATCGACGGGCGGGTGGAAGGCGATGTGCGCAGCGTTGGACTGGTGATCGGCGACAAGGCCGAAATCCACGGCGAGATATTTGCCGAGGACGTCACCGTCCGCGGCAAGGTGGTGGGCCGCATCTGCGCCCGCAAGGTCCTGCTTGCCGCCACCAGCCATGTCGAAGGCGACATCCTGCACGAAGCGCTGGCGGTGGAAACAGGCGCCTTCTTTGAAGGCCATTGCCGTCACAGCGAGGATCCCTTGAACAAGGGGACAGACGGCGGAGCCGTTGCGGAAAGCCGTCAGACGTCGCACAACACGGTGGGGTTGTTTGCGCCGCTCAGCCCGGTCGCGACATAAGGTCCGCAAGCAAATTTCCGGCCGGCGCGGTCCTGCTGCTGATCGATCTTCAGCGGGCAATCGATCATCCCGATTGGGGCTTGCGCAACAATCCGGACGCGGAGAAAAAGGCAGCCCTGCTTCTGGCCCGTTGGCGTGAGAGAGGCTGGCCGATAATCCATATTCGCCACGATTCCACCGAACCGAAGTCCCATTATCGGCCCGGCCAACCGGGCAATGCCTTCAAACCGGAAGTCACACCACTGCCGGGCGAAACCGTGATCGCCAAGCGCACCAATAGCGCATTTATCGGCACGAATCTGGAAGCCTGGCTGCGCCGGGGAGGACACAGCACCTTGGTCGTGGCCGGCGTCGCGACCAACAATTCGGTGGAAGCCACGGTCCGAATGGCCGGCAATCTTGGTTTTGCCACCTGGCTGGCAGAAGACGCCTGTTTCACTTTCGGCCGCGACGATTGGCGCGGCATGGCACGAAGCGCCGATGAGGTTCATGCCATGTCGCTGGCCAATCTGGATGGGGAATACTGCACCGTCATCAGGACGGACGCCCTGCTTCAGGCGTCATAAGCCCGCATTGCTTTAACCCAGGCGCCGCAGCACTTCCGCCAGATCGCGCGGGAAAAAAGCCTCGCGCGTCTGTTCGAGTTCATCGAGGGTCCACCAGCGCGCTTCCGTCAGCGCCGCGCTTTCGGTTTCAGTCGCGCCGGCCAGTTGCGGAATTCCGTCCCAGCGGCCGGCAAAGAAGTGATCGGTATTTTCGATCAACACGCCTTCAAACTCGAAAATGCCGACGGCCCTGTGCACCGGGCCTTCCAGCGTTACATCGATGCCCAACTCCTCGCGCACTTCGCGCAGTGCCGCCGCCAAGGGCGTTTCGCCAGGCTCCATGCCGCCGCCGGGCGTCGCCCAGAAGGTCATGTTGGGCAGCACGAACAGGATCAGGAGCACGCGGCCGGTTTTGTCGCGCAGGATGGCGCGTCCTGCCTGGCGTGGTCGTGGCTTTGGGCCAAGCGATGCCATCTATTCCAGGTCTTCGACTTTTTCGCGCGGCTTGCCGCCGACTTCTTGCGCCAAAGCGGCGGCCATGAAGGGATCAAGCTCGCCGTCCAGCACTTTCTGCGGCTCGCGGCTCTCCACCCCGGTGCGCAGATCCTTCACCAGCTGATAGGGCTGCAGCACATAGGAACGGATCTGGTGGCCCCAGCCGATTTCCTTTTTCTCCCCGACAAAAGCGCCGGTCTCGGCCTTCTTCTTTTCCAGCTCGATCTCATAGAGTTTGGATTTGAGCATGTCCCAGCAAATGGCGCGGTTCTGGTGCTGGCTGCGTTCCGACTGGCTGGCAACCGCGATGCCCGTGGGCAGATGGGTGATGCGCACCGCGCTTTCGGTCTTGTTGACGTGCTGGCCCCCGGCGCCGCTGGCGCGATAGACGTCGATGCGCACATCCTTTTCCGAAATGTCGATTTCGATCGACTGGTCGATCACCGGGTAAATGGTGACGCTGGAAAAGGACGTGTGCCGCCGGGCGTTGGAATCAAAAGGTGAGATGCGCACCAGCCGGTGAACGCCGGCCTCGGTCTTGAGCCAGCCATAGGCGTTGGGGCCCTTGACCAACAGCGTGGTGGACTTGATGCCCGCGCCCTCCCCTTCACTTTCCTCGATCAGCTGCAGCTTGTAGTCGTGCCGCTCGGCCCAGCGCGTGTACATGCGCAGCAGCATGGAGGCCCAATCCTGGCTTTCGGTGCCGCCGGCCCCGGCATGGATTTCCAGATAGCTGTCATTGCCGTCAGCCTCGCCCGACAGCATGGATTCCAGCCGCATCTGCTCGGCGCGGCTGGCGAGCGCGAGAATCGAATTCTCCGCATCCGCCACCATGCCGGCATCGTTCTCGGCTTCGGCCATTTCGATCAGCTGGGTCGCGTCATTGAGCTCATTGGTCAGCCTGGTCACGGCGGTCAGGGAGGTGTCCAGCTTCTGGCGCTCGCGCATCAGTTTCTGTGCGGCGGTGGAATCGTTCCAGAGAGCGGGGTCTTCGGCCTTGGCGTTCAGTTCGTCCAGGCGGCGATTGGCTTGATCCCAGTCAAAGATGCCTCCTCAGCAGGGCGATGGCCTGCTGGATGTCATCAACGGCGCGGGAGATTTCAGGTCGCATGGCCGGCGTGCTTAATGGAGGAGATCAATAAAGTCCACCGGTGCCCTCGCCGACCGAAGACGGCGGCGCGGGATTGGGGCTGTTGGCAGCCGTTCCCGGCGCATTTTCATCCGGCGCATTGGCTTCGCCGGGCGCGGTGCCGGCCTTGAAGGCTTCCATGACCGCACCCGGTGTCCCTGGCGGAACCGGATTGCCGCTCTTCCAGTCGATCGGCATTTCCTCGATGCCCGGCGCGACGCGGAACGGCGTGGGCGGCGCATCCTTCAGCGCCTCCTTCATGAAATCGCGGAAGATCGGCGCCGCCACCGTGGCGCCCTGTTCCTTTGGCCCCAAGGTGCGGGGATTGTCGAAGCCCACATACACGCCGGCGGCCAGATCGGGCGAAAAGCCGATGAACCAGACCGACTGGGCATCCTGGGACGTGCCGGTCTTGCCTGCCAGCGGCTTGTCGATCTGCGCGCCCACCGAATAGGCGGCGGTGCCCCGTTGCACCACGCCTTCCAGCATGGAGACGATCTGATAGGCGGTGCGCGGGTCGATGATCTGCTCGCGCGTGTCGGCCAGCAGCGGTTCTTCCTGGCTGTGCCAGTTGGCGTCATTGCAGCCGTCGCACTTGCGCTCGTCATGCCGCCAGATGGTCTTGCCGTTGCGGTCCTGGATGCGGTCCACCAGCGAGGCGCTGACTTTTTTTCCGCCATTGGCGAATTCGGAATAGCCGGTGACCATGCGCATCAGGGTCGTCTCATAGGACCCCAGTGAATTGGCCAAAAGAGTCGGCAGCCTGTCATAGACCCCGAAACGGATCGGCAGCTTGACCACCTGGTTCATGCCCAGGTCATGTGCCAGCCGCACCGTCATCAGGTTGCGCGACAGTTCCAGGCCCCGGCGCAAGGTGGTGTCGCCCAGATATTCGCCCCGCTCGAAATTTTCCGGCCGCCACACGCCAAGGCCCGGCCCCTGGTCCAGCTCAAAGGGGGCATCCAGCACCTTGCTGGCGGGCGTGTAGCCATTGTCCAGCGCCGTGGCATAAACGAAAGGCTTGAAGGAAGACCCGGGCTGGCGCTGCGCCTGCATGGCGCGATCGAATTGCGATGATGCATAAGAGAAGCCGCCCGACATCGCCAGCACCCGTCCGGTATGGGGATCCATGACCACAATGGCGCCGTTCACTTCGGGCACCTGGCGCAGGCCGAACTCGCCGGGCTTGGCCGGCGCCGGCAAGGGTTCGACAAAGAAAACATCGCCCGGCTTGACCACCTCTTGCGGCGTGGTCGGCCGAGGTCCCCAGACCGCGCCGGGCAACTGCCGGTTTGCCCATTTGTAGCCGTCATAAGGTATCAGACCGGTGGCGCCGTCGGCGAAGCCGATCTGAATGTCCTTGCCCTCATACGCCAGCGCCACAGCCGGCTTCCAGGTCTCGATGCCCGACTGATGGTTGGGATCGGAAGCGAGCTTCGCCAATCCTTCCTTCCAGTTGGCCAGGTCCACCTGCATCTTGGCGCCGCGCCAGCCGTGACGGCGATCGTAGCGCACCAGGCCGGTGCGAAGCGCGCTGACGGCATAGTTCTGCAGCCGCGTGTCCAGCGAGGCGCGCACTTGCAGGCCGCTGTCATAAAGTCCCTTGCCGCCATATTGCTTGTAAAGCAGCCGGCGCACTTCCTCGACATAGTAATCCACGTCGGCGGCCTGGCTGCCCAGGGCGCGGGTCTGGGTCACCAGCGGCTCGGCCTTGGCGGCCCTGGCCTGCTCATCGGTGACGTAATTGTTCTCTTCCATCTGGCCGATCACCCAATTGCGGCGATCCAGTGCGGCCTGATGATGGAAACGCGGGTCGTAATGGGCAGGCGATTTGGGCAAGGCCGCCAGGAACGCGACTTCCGAGATGGTCAGCTCGTCCAGCGACTTGCCGAAATAATTCAGCGCCGCCGCGCCCACGCCATAGCTGTTCTGGCCCAGATTGATCTCGTTGAGATAGAGCTCAAGGATCTTCTCCTTGGGATATGTGGCATCGATACGGATTGCCAGGATCGCCTCGCGCACCTTGCGCGCCATCTTGAGATCGGAATTGAGCAGGAAGCCGCGCGCCACCTGCTGGGTGATGGTGGAGGCGCCTTGCGGACGGCGCCCCTCCAGCACCAGGCCGACATCCTTGATCGCGGCGCGCAGGATGCCGGAAGGATCGATGCCGGGATGCTTGTAGAAATTGCGGTCCTCGGCGGAGGTGAAAGCCTCCTTCACCAGCTTGGGAACAAAGGTGGCCGGCACAAAGATGCGGCGCTCATGCGCAAACTCGCCCAGCACGGTTCCATTGCCGGCATAGACCCGGGTGGTGATGGGGGGCTCATAGTCCTTCAGCGTCTCCACGCTGGGAAGATCGCGGGTGAGCGTGACCAGCCAGAAGGCGGCGAAGCCGATCGCCACCACCAGCAGCGCCGCGGCCGCCAGGCCCAGCCATCGCAAAAAACGGGAAAGGAAATTCTGCATCAGACCTGAGATTTTAGAGGTGCCGCCCCGGGGTTGCCAGAGGCTTGAGGGGGCTCATCGCAAGGCCTGGGGGGATGAGGAACCCCGTGCAAACTGGGCGTCCACGGCGTCGGCGATCGCGTCCGCCACCTTGGCCCGCCATGAATCGCTGTTCATCTGGGCGGCGTCGCCCGCGTTGGACAGATAGCCCAGCTCGATCAGGACGGCGGGAACGTCGGGCGCCACCAGCACCGCCAGAGAGGCCGAGCGGTGGGGGCTGCGCGCCAAAAGATCGGTGACCTGACCAATGGATTTGAGCGCGTTGGTGGCGAATTCCGACGAGCGGTTGCGGGTGTCGCGCTGCGCCAGGTTGATCAGGATGGGCGCCACCGGATTGTTGTCACCCGACAGATCCACGCCGGCGATGATGTCGGACTGGTTCTCGCGCCTCGCCAAAGCACTCGCTTCGCGGTCGGAGCGGCCGTCGTTCAACGTATAGATCGAGGTTCCAGTGATCGCGGGGTCGGGATTGGAGTCGGCATGCAGGGCAATGAAGAGATCCGCCCGGTTGCCCCGCGCGATGGCGACACGCTGACGCAAGGGAATGAAACTGTCATTGTCGCGGGTCATCACCACGCTGTAACCGCGGCTGCGCAACAGCCGCGCCAGCTTGAGCGCTTCGGCCAGCGCCAGGTCTTTTTCCATCAACCCATTGACCCCGATGGTCCCGGAATCCAGTCCACCATGGCCGGGATCCAGCACGACCACCTTCTTGCCCCCGGCGGCGGGGGCCTGCTGGGCGGCTATCATCGCGGCCAGTTTTTCGGCGTCGCTCTCACGCTTCTTGAGATCGGCGGGCCAGCCGGCCTGGGCATCGAATTTGGGGCGCGTGGTGGGGAAAAGATCGATCACAACGCGGTAACCGAAACCGGCGGATGGCGGCAGCACCAGCGCGTCCGACACGCCGACAGGCTGGTTCAAGTCGATCACCATCCGCGAATTGCCTATCCGGAACTGGCCATAGCGATAGGATTTGATGGCCCCGAAACCGCTCGGCCGCGGCGGCGCGCCCAGCCGCCAGGACACTTCCGGCATGTCGATCACCACGCGGTCGGGATTGGCCAGCGAAAAGGCGCGCAGGTTCACCGGATCCGACAGTTCAATCACCAACCGGGTGCGGTCCTGGTGCTCGCCGATGCGCGCGCTCATCACAATCGGCAAGGGCCCTCGCGGCCTGGTTCCGACACTGGGTCCCGCTCCCGGCTGGGGAACCGGCTTGGAAGGCGCGACCGGAAGATTCTTCGCGAGCTCCTCCTGGGCGTGCATCAACCGGCTGATGGCATCGTCCGCGCCGTCAGCCTTCAGGATCGCAGCCCCAAAAAGCACGGCAGCTATCAAGGACCCCGCAACAATGCGCCCAAAAATCACGACAGGCCGGCTCCGAATCAGGCCCTTTGAGAATAGCACGGTCGTTTGTTTCACCGTTTTGCTTTTGCTACAGTTCCTTTATGCGCGGGGGCATTCGATGTTTCTGGAAATAAAAGACTTTCTAAACCCGGAAGAGGTGGCGCGTCTGCGGGAATTGAGCCAAAGGGTTCAGTTCGTCGACGGGCGGATATCCAATCCCCACAACAAGGCCAAGAACAACCTCCAGGCGGTCGAGACCGATCCGCTGTATGCAGAGTCCTCACGCATCGTGGCCGCCGCTTTCGCACGCTCCGCGCCCTTCCGCGATTTCGCCCTACCCCGCAATGTCGCGCCGCCGCTTCTGGCCCGTTACGAAGTGGGCATGACCTACGGCGTTCATGCCGACGTCTCGCATATGCGCTTCGGCAACGAAGTCCATCGCTCTGACCTGTCGGCCACGGTCTGGCTGAACGACCGGGACAGTTATGATGGCGGTGAACTGGTCATCCATCTCGGCACCAAGCCGGTGGCGATCAAGGGCGAAGCAGGCAGCCTGGTCGTCTACCCCTCCACCCAGCTGCATGAGGTGACGCCGGTGCGCCGGGGCCAGCGGCTGGTCTCCATCACCTTCATCGAAAGCCTGATCCCAGACGAATTCCAGCGCACCCAGCTTTATGAAATCAGCGAGGTGGCGGCGCTGGAAGGGCTGAAGATGGACTGGGCCAACCGGGTGCGGTTGGATGTCGTGCGCCATAACCTGCTGCGGCTATGGTCCAGATCATAATTTAAGCCATTGATATCATTGTAATAAATTAAAGAAGCGGGCCGGCCGTCACAAATAGCCCATTAATCGCTTGTTGAAACCTTGGGCACACCCTACAAAAAGTGCGTTCGGCAAGGCCTTCGCGATTCTCGCGGGCCCGGCCGCCACCCCTGACCCGCACGGCGCGCCTCG
>Ga0268266_10006885_pt1 | contig 10350 bp, 8 predicted proteins | sample KBSS13metaG_FD_190356 | JGI IMG/M metagenome (GOLD analysis project Ga0268266, IMG submission 190356) | Switchgrass rhizosphere microbial communities from Kellogg Biological Station, Michigan, USA - KBS S1-3 metaG (SPAdes) (version 2) | ecosystem: Host-associated > Plants > Roots > Rhizosphere >... | reverse complement strand
GGATGCGCGTGCCGTCGACCCCGGTGAAGACATCGGCGATGCCCGAAAACGGCCCACCCGCGATGCGCCGGCCGCCGTCGCGGCGGCGGGCACTGTCGCGGTGCAGGGCCTCGACGACATTGGCTGTGATGTCGTGCTCGAAGACGACCTCGAGCCCGGAGCGGGCGATCGCGGCGCGCCAGTCGACGAGCTCGTGCGCCAGCCGGAGATCGGTGTAGTGCAGGTGGCCGCCCGGCCGCAGCACGCGCTTCACCTCGGCGAAGAAGCCGTCGATCGACGGATAGCAGAAGGAGGATTCCACATTGATGACGGAATCGAAGCTTTGACCGTCGAAGGGAAGTCGTTCTGCATCGCCCTGGCGAAAGTGTAGATTGGCAATGACATGACGCCTGTTGCTGAACGCCACTGCCCTGCCGCTGAGATCGATGCCGACCATGCGGCGCGGCTTGAGGTAGCGCGCGACATAGGAGGCGCCGCCGCCGCGGCCGCTGCCGATTTCGAGCACGTCGCATCCGGCGAGTGGCGCCAGAGTCGCGACATGACGGTAGAGCGCGATCGGATAACGTTCGGCCTCGTCGTCCGGTTGGAGGTCGAACGAATCCGGCGCAGTGTGCAGTTCGGCATAGCCGTAGTTCATCAGCGTCCACCAGCCGACGTTGCCGAAACGGGCCGCGAGCGTATCGAAGAACAAGCGCCACATGGCGCGTCGCAGGGACGGCGTACGGTTGAGAACCCACAAGAAAGCGTCGGCGATCATTCCAGACACGTCTCCCTTGCAACGCGGTTAAACGATCGCCGAAGCGGCGGCAAGCGGGCGCACCAGTGATTTGCCCGACCTGCAGAAGTCCGAACCAGCCCGGTGGCCGGTTTTGCACCGCGTGTGGCTCGCCGCTGATATTGATCTGCAGCGCCTGCGGCTTCGCCAATGCGCCGGGCGATCGCTTCTGCGGCGGTTGCGGCAAGGCGGCCGAGGCGGTTGCGGTGGCCGCGCCGACGGCGCACCACGCCGTGGTCCAGCGCCGTGCCGGGGACGGCGAGCGCAAAAGGGTCACCGTGCTGTTCGCCGACCTCAAGGACTCGACGGCCGAGATCGAGGGCCTCGATCCGGAGGCGGCGCTTGGCCGGATCGAGCCGGCGGTGCAGATCATGATGCGGCTGGTCCATCGCTACGAAGGCGTGGTCTGCCGGCGGCTCGGCGACGGTATCCTGGCGCTGTTCGGTGCCCCGGTTGCCCACGAGGACCACGCGGTGCGCGCGTGCTTTGCCGGCCTCGGCATCCAGCGCGAGCTGCGCGAGGCCGGCATGGCAGACCGCGCGCGGGTCGGGCTGAACTCGGGCGAGGTGCTGTACCGCACAATCGCATCCGATCTCGGAATCGAGATCGACGTCGTCGGGCCGGTGGTCCACGTCGCGGCGCGCATGGAGCAGATGGCGCCGGCGGGCGCCGTCTACCTCACCGGCGAGACGCAGGCGCTGACCCAGGGCCTGATCGAGACACGAGAGATCGGGCAGCTCGACATCAGGGGCACGTCGGCGCCGGTCGAGACCTACGAGGCGGTCGGTGCGTCGTTCTACATGTCGCGCTGGGAAGCCTCCAGTCTGCGAGAGCGCGCGCCGTTCGTCGGGCGCGAGGGCGAGCGGGTGGCATTGCATGCCGCTCTCGCGGCACTCGCCCGGCGACGGGGAGGCGTGGTCGGCATCTGTGGCGAAGCCGGTCTCGGCAAGTCGCGGCTGGTCCACGGTGCGATCGGCGAGGGCGGCCCGGACAAGGCGCACCGGGCGCTGTTCGCTGCGGCGACGGGTCTCGGTCGCACGATTCCCTATCATGCGCTCGCCTCGGCGCTGCGTGGCCTGTTCGGCATTTCGGAGCGCGACGACGAAGAGCGCGTGCGCCAGCGCGTGGTTGCGGTGCTGGGCGATCTCGATCCCACGCTGAAGGCCGACGCTGCCGTCTTCGCCTCGATGGTGACGCTGGCGGCTGCCACGCCGGAGTGGCTTGCCAAGGATCCGCGTGCCAAGCGGTTCGCCGCGCGCGATGCGACTCTGCGGCTTTGCCGTTGCGTTTCGGCAATGACTCCGTTGGTTCTCGTGTTCGAGGACGTCCACTGGATCGACCGTGACAGCGAGGAAGTGCTGCGCGCCGTCGCACGGCTCGCGGACGAAGCCCCTTTGCTCGTAGTGCTCACCTATCGCTCCGAATATGACGATTCCTGGCTGGCGGCGATGGACGGGACGCGGTTGCGCATGGCGCCGCTCGGCGACGAGGACGTGCGACGCTTGCTGCGCGACTGGTTCGTCGAGGGTTCGGAGACGGAGCGGCTGATCGAGCACCTGACCGCGCGCGTCGCCGGCAATCCGCTGTTCCTCGAGGAATGCGTGCGCGATCTTGCCCAGAGCGGCGCGCTTGCCGCGCCGGGCGGGACCGACGGGCTGGGCATATGGCGGCGCTACGCCTGCTTGCAGGCACCGGAGACGGTTCGCATGCCACCGTCGGTGCACGACGTCATCGCCTCGCGCATCGACCGGCGCTCGCCCGACTGCGTCGCCCTGCTGCGCATCCTGTCGATGATCGACGGCCGCATCCCGCTCTGGCTGGCAGCGGCTGTCGCCGGTCGAACGCCCGCCGCGGCAGAAGCGGTCTTGCGCGAGGCGATGGCGGCCGAGATCCTCGTGCAGGCGAGCCTCTATCCGGATGTCGAATATGTCTTCGCCCACGCCATGCTGCGCGAGGTGGCTCACGATTCCCTGACCCGTGCGCCGCGTATCGACGCCCATCGGCGGATCGTTGCGGCGATCGAGGCCCATCATGCCGGGCGGCCGCAGGATGACCAGGCGGAATGGTTGGCGCATCACGCCGTAAGGGGCGAGTTGTGGGACAAGGCAGCGTTGTACCAGGGGAAGGCGGCCGAACGGGCACTCGCGCGCGGTTCCTATGCCGAGGCGATCGCCGGCCTGCGCGAGGCGCTGAAATCCTTCGATGAAGCGAGGCCTTCGGCGGACGCAACAAGGCAGGCGATCGACCAGCTACGCTCGCTTCGTGCCCTGCTCTATGCCACCGGCGGAGATGCCGCGGAGATTCATCGCATCCTCGCCCGTGCCGAGGAACTCGCACTCGGCACCGACGACAGGGTGCGGCTCGCGTGGGTGCAGGCCGACCAGTCGGCGCAGTCCTGGGTCGAGGGCGACAACAAGGCTGCCGTCGCTGCCGCCCGCCGAGCGCTCGGGATCGCCGAGCAGGCGGGCGAGACGCGGCTGCGTGCATTGGCCCTGTTCCGCCTCGGTCTCGGCTTCTATGCGACCGGCGACTACGTCGAAGCAGCGGATGCGCTGCGGCGCAGCGTCGATCTCCTGGCGGGCGCGCTGCGGACGGAACGCATCGGCACGGCCGGCGCGACCATCGGTGATTGCCACGGGTTACCTAATCACCACGCTCTGCGAGCTTGGCCGCTTCGACGAGGCGAGGCGATGCGCCCAGGAGATCGTCGCAGTGGCGTCCGACGCCGGCGACGTCTATTCGATCGCGTCGGCGTACATGGCCCGCTGTACGCTGGCGATCGCTACGGCGATCGACGTGGCGGAAGCCCTCGCCGCGCTCGAGACGCTGCAGGGTGCGGTCAAGGCCGCCGGCGCGCTCGCCGTGTCGCAATTCATCGAGACGTTGCTGGGCCGAGCCCGGTTCGTGAATGGCGACAGGGCAGGATCGCTCGAGCTGCTGTCGCCGAAGAAGGAATACGGCATCGTGCCCCGCGCCCACGCCCACGGGCTGGCCAAGGTCTGGCTGGCCGAGGCGCTGGGGGCGGTTGGGCGGATCGATGACGGGATGGCCGCGCTCGACGTTGCCGAGCGCGGCGCGCTGGAACGCGGCGAACGCGGAACGCTTGCCCATTGCTGGAAGGTGAGGGGCGAACTCGCGCGAGCTGCCGGCAATCTCGCGGAGGCGGAAATGCAGTACCGGCGGAGCTTGGAACAGGCCCGACAGCTCTCCCTGGCGCCGGTCTGCGAGGCGTGCGAGGCGGCTCTCGCCGCGCTCGCCGCCCGGCAGGTGGCTTCTTCAGTTGAGGGGAATGTTGAAGTTTAGGTTCAGGCCGGACGGGCCCTGGTTCTGCTGATACATTGGCGGCGCGTACATCGGTGCCGCGTACATCGGCGCCGGCTGGACGAAGACCGGCCGTGACCGTTCGACATAGACAGGACGCTCGCGGACGACGACCGACCGCTCGTGCACGTAACGGCGTTCATAGCGGGGTTCGTAGTGACGGTCGTGGCGCCACTCATCATGGCGCCAGTGATAGCGCTCGCGCTCGCGATGATCGTAGGCTTGAGCGCCGCCCGCCGCGGCAAGAAAGAGAAGACCAGTGCCAAGGACGGCGCCGACGAGATGGGTGAGACGCATTGAGAAATACCTCCACTGACATCAGAGGGTACGCAGGCAGTGCATCGATTCATCCCGAAGAAAATCGAGGCAACGTCGAGAATCCGATCGCGTATTTCCGCCATTTTGTCGCCGGTCACAAAAAAGACGCGCCATGACGGCGCGTCTTGCAGTCAGCAGTGCCGCCGCCGTTACCGGAGCGGGATCGTAAAGTTCAGGCTCGGAGCGACTGGCTCCGGGTAGTAGGAGTAGGCTGGCGGCGGATAGTAGGCAGGTGCGGTATAGACCGGCGCACCCCAATAGCGGCGCGGCCAGGCGTAGCGGTAACCGTATCCGTAGCCATTCCTTGACTGCCAGCCGTTCCAGCCGCCTCGCCAGTGGTTGTTCCAGCCGTTGTGCCAGCCATTGTTCCAGTGGTGACGATGGTTCCAGTTCCGGTACTCGCGCGCCTCCGCGCTGGCGCCGGCGGCGAGGATCGTCGAGCCTGCGATGGCCAGTGCTGCCGAAGCCCGGCCCAATCGACTCTTCCAGTTGGTGCGCATCGCGCCCTCCTTTCTGCGTCAATCGGATAACGTTTCCGACGCCGAACAGATGGGGACCGAATGTGGCCGGCGCGGGGAATTTCGCAGCCCGTTGCCGCCATGTTTCGCATGTGGCCTCGTGACGGCTAAGATGCGGCAAAACACGTGGAGGAGATGCAAATGGCGGGTCCGCTGGCCGGAGTGAGAATTCTCGACTGCACGACTGTCGTGCTGGGCCCGTGGGCCGCGCAGCAGCTCGGCGATCTTGGTGCCGACGTGATCAAGATCGAGCCGCCGGAAGGCGACACGACCCGTGTGCTCGGGCCGGCGCGTCATCCGGGGATGGCGGCCTTCTATCTCGGCTGCAATCGTTCCAAGCGCTCGATCGTTCTCGATCTGAAGCAGGACTCCGGCCGCAAGGCGCTGTTCAAGCTCGCCGAGACCGCCGACGTGCTGATGCACAACTACCGGCCCGACCCGGCCAAGCGCCTCGGCGTGGAATACGAGAAGTTCGAGAAGATCAATCCGCGGCTCGTCTATGTCGCGGCCTATGGTTATCGCGCCGCGGGTCCGATGGGCGCCAAGGCGGCCTATGACGACATCATCCAGGCGGGCTCGGGCCTCGCTGCGCTGCAGAGCGTCGTCGCCGGCCAGCCGCGCTTCCTGCCGACGATCGTCGCCGACAAGACCAGCTCCAACGGCGTGGTCTCGGCGTTGCTCGCGGCTCTCTTCGCGCGCGAGCGGACCGGCAAGGGCCAGGCGGTCGAGGTGCCGATGTTCGAGACCCTGGTTTCCTTCGTGATGGTCGAGCATCTCTACGGCGAGACGTTCCAGCCGGCGCTCGACTCCGCAGGTTACAAGCGGGTACTCAACAAGGAGCGGCGGCCCTACCCGTCGAAGGACGGCTACTTCGCCCTGCTGCCTTACACGGACGGACACTGGCGCGAGTTCTGCGTCCTGGTCGGCCGCGACGATCTCGCCAGGGATCCGCGCTTCCAGGGCATGGCCAATCGCCTGAAGAACGTCGAGCAGTATTACGCGACCCTCGCCGGGCTTTGCGCCGAGCGGACCAACGCGGAATGGGTCGAGCTGCTCAAGAACTCCAACGTGCCGCACGGACCGGTCAACACGCTCGACGACCTGTTCGTCGACCCTCAGCTCGAGGCCACCGGTTACTGGCAGGAAGTCGATCACCCGACCGAGGGCAAGCTTCGCATGCCGGGCATCGCGCCGCGTTTCAGCAAGACCAAGCCCGAGATCACGCGCCTGCAGCCGCGGCTCGGCGAGCATAGCGTCGAGGTGCTGCGCGAGGCCGGCTTCACCCAGGCTGAAATCGATGCCATGCTGGCATCGGGCGCGACCAAAGCGGCGTAACCGCCGCTTCAAAGCGGCATAAACGACCGCATCAACGAGAGTCGTAGCCCGCAGGGAGGCTACGATGATCCGTCAGACACGGCGCGATGTGCTGCGCTATGGCGCCGCTGCCGCGGCATCTTCACTGGCGGCGCCGGCGATTGCCGAAACCTGGCCGAGCAAGCCGATCAAGATCGTCTGCGGCTTTCCGGTCGGCGGGCTGACCGACATTTTCGCGCGCGCCTATGGCGAAGGCATCGCGCAGATGACCGGCCAGCCGGTGATGGTCGAGAACAAGACCGGCGCTTCGGGGGCGATCGCGGCCGAGCAGGTGAAGGCGGCGCCCGGCGACGGCCACACGCTGATGTGGACGATCTCCACGACCCTGATCATGAACAAGGTGCTGTTCAAGAAGCTGCCCTACGATCCCGACAAGGATTTCGTGCCGATCGCCTGGATGGATGCCGGCCATCTGCCGACCATCCTGCACAAGAGCGTGCCCGCGGCGAACCTGAACGACTTCGCGCAATATGCGCGCAACAACAAGGTCTCGCTCGGCACCTACGGCGCGGGTTCCTACAGCCATGTCGCGGTTGCCGCGCTCAACCGCCATTTCGGGCTCAACATGGAAGCGGTGCATTATCGCGGCGAGGGGCCGATGTGGGTCGATGTCGGTTCTGGCGCGGTCCAGGGCGGCAGCGGCAGCGTCGCCGCGGCGTCGAGCGTGCTGCAGACAGGCAATGGCCGGGCAATCGCGGTGCCGACGAAAGTCCGCATGAAGAAGCTGCCCGACGTTGCGACCTTCTTCGAGCAGGGCGTCACCGACGTGGCTTTCCAGGTGCGCGGCTGCATTGGGCTGGTGGGGCCGGTAGCGATGCCGAAGGAGATCGTGCTCAAGCTGTCCGGCATGATGGTCGAGATCGGCAAGTCCGACCGCATCCAGAAGATCCTCGCCACCTTCGGCATCGACATGGCGGCGCAGGACCACGTCTATTTCGAGAAGTATCTCGCCGAAGAAGGGCCCGTCTGGATCGAGCTCGTGAAGGGCCTGAACCTGGAGCCGCAGTAGCGCGGAGACGGACCGCGAGCAGGCCATTGAGTGCACCGCAACGGCACGCCATCTCGAGGCGCTCCAGGAGATTACCCGCCGGCTGCTACGTGATTAACCGCCGCGCCGTTCCGCGACCACAAGCAGCGCGTTACATCAGAGGCGCGTGCGCGATGGCGCGCTCCTTTCGTTGCGAGGAGGCCCGCGATGGCGAAACCCGTGAAGAAGCGCGACTTTCCAGTCCGCAACGTCCGCCGCTATCTCGAGCCCGGCCCGATCGTGCTGGTATCGTCCGGATGGCGCGGCCGGTCCAACGTCATGACCTTGGGTTGGCACACCGTCCTGGAGTTCACGCCGTCGCTGGTCGGGCTGATGATCTCGGGCGGCAACCACAGTCACGACATGATCCGGCGCAGCAGGGAATGCGTCATCAACCTGCCGACGACCGCATTGATCGACACCGTCGTCGGCATCGGCAATTGTTCGGGCGCGGAGGTCGACAAATTCGAGACGTTCGATCTCACGGCCGCACCGGCGACGGAAGTCGAGGCACCGCTGATCGGCGAATGCCACGCTTCCTTCGAATGCCGCCTGCACGATGCGGCGCTCGTGTCGCGCTACAACTTCTTCATCTTCGAGATCGTGAAAGCGCACGTTGCCGTGCGGCCGAAGCATCCCGAGACGCTGCACTACACCGGCGACGGCGTGTTCATGGTTGCCGGCCGGATCGTCAGCCGCCGCTCCTTGTTTCGCCCCGGGATGCTGTAGTCAGGGTCTGTCGTCGGCCATCGGGTCGGCCGGCCAGACGGCCAGCACGCGCAACGCATCGATGATGTGATAGAACGAGCTGGCAGGCGCGGGCTCATCGACCCAGCTTCCGTCGGACAGGAGCTTGTCGCGCCATAGCCCGGCAATCGGTGTGTCGAGATAGAGCATCAGTGCCTTCGCCGCGGCGATGGCGTCGGCGAGATAGCGTTGCCGCTCGTCGCCGCTCGTGGGGCGGGCGAGGACGAGCGCCGCCTTCAGCCATTCCGTTTGCGACCAGAGCCGCGCCTTGGCGTCGTTCACCGACAGGTCGTCGAGCAGCTCGAAGACGGCGACGCCGCGCTCCGGATCGATGCCGTGGTCGGCGCCATGACGATAGAGGCGACGGGCGATTCGGCGTGCGTCCTCGCGTCCGCGCCGCAGCGCCCAGCGTTCGAGCAGCCCGGCCCATTCGAACTGATGGCCCGGCCAGGCGAGCCGTCCCTGCAGCCCGGCGGCCGGCGCCCAGGTCGCGTCGAAATATTCGAGCAGCACGCCGTTGGGCGTCATGAAACGGGCGAGGCAAAGTTCGGCGACCTCGTCGGCCAGCGCTGGCCAATGCGGATCGGGCGAAAGCTGCTCCCAGGCGAGCGCTGCCTCGAACAGGTGCATGTGCGGATCGGACTGGAAGAAGCGATCGTCCGCGAAGCCGGTGTAGCCGCCGCCGGCGCCGCGTCGATCGGTCGACAGCCGTTCGCGTACCGCATCGGCAATTGGCGCCAGGGTTGGATCGCCTGCGGTCGCGATCGCCAGCAGCGCGAAAGCCTGCTCGTAGAGGTGAGGGGGTGCATGGGAAGGGCTTCCGTCGGCGCGCAAGGCGTTGGCGAACAGGCCGTCCGGCCGGCGATAGCGGCCGATATAGTAATCCAGCCCGTGCTTCACGGCTTCGCGCCACGGCCCGTTCCAGCCCATCTCGCCGGCCACTGCATAAGAGAAGATCTGCCGTGCCTGGACGCGGGCACGGCGCTCGCCCAACACGGGCCTGCCGGCGAGATCGATCGCTTCGTGGAAACCGCCACCAGCCTTGTCGGCGCCCACCTCCCACCAGATCGGCAGGGCGTCGTTCATCAGCCAGCCCAGAAGACGGTCGCGCAGCCGGGCGAGCTCGGACTCGGTGTCGGTCATGATGCCAAGCTCGCGCGCCGGCCGTCGCCGCGCAAGCCGGGGCGGCGTCACCGTTCGGCGTCGACCGCCCGCCATTCGCGGGTGATCTCGTCGAGCTTGTGCTTGAGGTCCTTGGGCAGCGCGCCCTGCTCGGCGGCGGCGAAGCTGTCGGCGAGCTGCTCGGGCTTGCTGGCGCCGACGATCGGGGCGGTGATCGCGGTGTTGGAGATCACCCAGCGCAGCGCCATCGTCGCCATGGTCATGCCGGCCTCGGCGGCGACTGCGCGCAGCGCATCGATCGTCTCGAACTCGCGCGCATGCCAGTAGCGCTCCTGGTAGCGCGCGCCGGCGCTGCCGAGCTGGAAGCGCGAGCCTTCCGGAGGCGGTGCCGTGGCGCTGTGCTTGCCCGTGAGCATGCCGCCGGCCAGCGGATTGTACGGGATGACCGCGATGCCCTCTTCCTCGCAGTGCGGGAGCAGGTCGCGCTCGAAGCCGCGGAACAGCAGATTGTAGCGCGGCTGGGCGGAATCCACCCGGACCACGTGGCGCAGCTCGCTGCGGCCGAGCGCCCGCGCGATCTTGTGGGCGGGCCAGTTCGATACGCCGACGTAGCGCGCCCGGCCGCTCTTCACGACCGTGTCGAGCGCATCGAGCGTTTCATCGAGCGGCGTATTCTGGTCGTAGCGATGGAGCTGGTAGAGATCGACATAGTCGGTGCCGAGGCGCTTCAGCGAGGCATCGATCGCATCGAGCACATGCTTGCGCGAGGTGCCCTGGTCCCACGGATTGCGCCCCATGGCGCCGGCGCACTTGGTGGCGACGATGAAGTCGTGGCGCTTGCCCTTCAGCCAGTCGCCGACGATCTGCTCGGTCCTGCCGGCGGTGTTGTGGCCGCCGCCCAGCGGATAGACGTCGGCGGCGTCGAGGAAGTTGATGCCACCCGCTGCCGCGGCGTCGAGGATGGCGTTGCTCTGCGGCACGTCGCACTGCAGGCCGAAGGTCATCGTGCCGAGGCACAGGTTGGAGACCCGCAGGCCGGTGCGGCCGAATCGTACTTGTTTCATGACGCAGACTTTCTTTCATATTCCTCTCCCCCGCTAGGGGGAGAGGTTAGGTGAGGGGGTTGCAGGCGGTGTGCGTTACCCCCT